>Ga0209647_1000279_pt1 | contig 48449 bp, 45 predicted proteins | sample GraSoi_2013_60cm_FD_185827 | JGI IMG/M metagenome (GOLD analysis project Ga0209647, IMG submission 185827) | Grasslands soil microbial communities from the Angelo Coastal Reserve, California, USA - Sample 9_17_2013_60cm (SPAdes) (version 2) | ecosystem: Environmental > Terrestrial > Soil >...
CGCGACTCGGCCGCGTGGAGTTCTCCGATCCCCGCGCGATCGCGCAGGATTTCGCGGCCGAGTCGCTCCGGATCCAGCAGTATCTCGTCAACACCCGCATCCTGCCGCGTGAGGCGCCTGCGCTCGACGTGCTGGTGCTTGCGCCGAGCGAGCATAAGGCGCTTTACGACGCGGCCTGCGTCAATTCCGCCCGGCTGCAGTTCCATGTTCACGATCTCGACAAGGTAGCCGGCAGCTTGGGCTTCAAATCAGCGCCGGCCGAGACGCTCGCCGAAGGCCTGTTTCTGCACGTGCTCGCCGCGTACCCATCGGGCGAACAGTATGCCGACAGCGGCCTGCGGCGCTTTTATCATTTGTGGCGCGCGCGCGCGGTCCTGCTCGCCACCGGAGCGGCGGTGTTCGCCTTCTGCCTGCTCCTTTCTGCGGTGAGACTTCTCGATATCTACCATGTGAACGAGCAGGCCCAGAATGACCGCGTGCAGGAAGCCCGCGCGTCCGAGGAATACGCCCGACTGCAGACGCGCTTCCCCAAGACTCCGATCTCCAGCGAAACGCTGAAAACCCTCGTCAAGAACTACCGGGCGGTCCTGCGGCAGAGCGCTTCGCCCGGCAGGATGTTCGCCGAGATCAGCGAAGCGGTAACGGCCCTGCCCCAGATCGAAATCGACAGAATCGATTGGGAGTTCGGCACCGGAGCGAAATCGGCTGCCGGCCGCGAGGCGTCCAAGGCGCCTTCCGCCCCGCCGACGGCGCAGGCACAGGCCGCGAGCGCTGAATTTCAGACCCAAACCGCCGAGATTTCGGGCAAGCTCGTCGTGCAGCAGGCCTCGGACTTCCGTGCCGTCACCGCACTGGTGAACCAATTCACCGAGGCGCTGGGCAGGCGGCCCGGCACCGAGGTGACGCGCACGCAATTGCCGTTCGACATCAACGCGGAAAAAAGCCTCGCCGGCGATATCGGGGCGGCGAGGAGAGAGGAAGTGCCGCAGTTCTCGGTCGTAGTCGTCAAGCGGCGCGGAACATGAACGTCACCCGCGACGACCTCAAGCGCCTGCGCATGCCGCTCGCCGCGGCGATCGTGCTGCTCGCGCTTGGGGCAGCCAGCCTGATCGCCAGCGGATACTACCTGGACGAGGCGAGAACGGCCCGCGACGCGACCAGGCTGACTCGCGTGGCAGCCCAGGAGCGGGTCCTGAGAGTCGCGGAGGAAGAGCGCGAGATCCGCGATGACCTCGTGTACTACGAACAGATGCGCCAGCGCGGCGTCGTGGGCGAGCAGAGCCGGCTCGACTGGATCGAATCGATCGCTAGGATCAAGAACGATCGCAAGCTCTTCGAGATCAGGTATAACTTCGAAGCACAAAGACCCCTCGACTATCCTGGGATGGTCTCAACCAGCGCTGCCGATTTCGTGGTGAGTCGGTTAAAACTCGACATGCTGCTGCTGCATGAGGGGGATCTTTTGAATTTCCTGGCGGACCTGCAGGCAGGCATCAAGGCGCACGTGTCCGTGCGAAATTGCACGGTGACTCGGATAGAGCGAGGCGCACCGCCCGGCACAACGACGCTGCAACCTCGCCTGCGAGCCGAGTGCCAGGTCGACTTGGTCTCGGTAAGAGGGCTCAGGCCCGTTTGAGCCGGCGCATGCGACCCGCCATCGGAAAGAAGCGCGTCGGATTTGCAGGACGGTTTTTTTTCGTAGCATTCCTGCTCGCACTCCCGGCGGGCCCCGTCACGGCCCAGGAAATTCTCGGACGCCTCTTCTTTACCGAGCAACAGCGCCAGGACCTCGACCGCCGTCGCCAAGCCAACATCCAGGAAACCGCGGTGGTCGTCGAGAGCACCGTCACGGTCAACGGCCAGGTTTCGCGCTCTTCGGGCAGGAGCACGACCTGGATCAACGGGGTTCCACAGGAGAGCGCGAGAAAACCCGTCGATCCCGCCAGAGTGACCCTGCCCGGCGGCGAGGGCGCGCCTTCGGTCAACCTCAAGATCGGGCAAACGCTCGACAAGGTCCGCGGCGAGATCAGAGATCCCGTCGGGGGCGGGGCCATCGTGACTCCTTCGGGAAAACGCGAGCGCAAGCCATGAGGTTTTGTGCGCAAAGCGGAGAATCGATGTCGGTTCAGCGCGGCTTTGCGCTGATCGCGCTCCTCGCCCTGGCGGCCTTGATCAGCGCGTTCCTGATCGCCAGCGCCCTCAACCTCACCAGCGCCGGGAACTCCAAGGAGCGCGAGGATCGCAGCATGAGCGCGCTCAGGCAGGCAAAGGCGGCGCTGATCACGTATGCGGCGTCCGAGCAGTGGCAGCTGTACAAGGGCCAAGTCACGGATCAACCCGGCGCGCTGCCGTGCCCCGACATAAATCACGATGGCACCGAGAGCGACGAGGGCAACTCCGATTGCGTCGGCCTTGGAATATCGAGCACAACAAATCTGATCGGCCGGATTCCTTGGAAAACCCTGGGAGTAGACGATCTACGTGACGCAAGCGGTGAGCGGATCTGGTACGCCTTGTCATTCAACTTCCGCAAGCTCTCCGGAACAACGGTTATCAACAGCGACACGCAGCCTTGCGACACGCCAGCTTGCAATGCAGGGGAGATTCAGCTGACCGTGACCGGGACGGCACCTGCAAGCAACGTTGTCGCTATCGTATTCGCCCCCGGCCCAGCATTAGACCTTCGACAAACTGGGGGGCCACTGCAAAACCGTCCTGCGGATCACACCGACCCCGCGTACAAGGATCCGATCAATTATCTCGAAAACTTCAGTCTTGGCGACGTGACCGGCCGCCACTACTCATTCACTACGAATGCGATACCCGTCGATACATTCAACGACCGGCTGCTCGTAATCACGCAGGCCGACCTGATGGCAGCAGTCGAGCCGGTCGTTGCCGCGCGGATCGAGCGCGACGTCAAACCCCTACTCACGGACTATTTCAACAAGTGGGGCGCCTACCCGTTTGCCGTGCCGTTTGCCTCACCACCCGTCGCGCAGGGCGCTTATCTGGGCACATCCTCTCCAGCCCCCGGGACGTCCATGGGCCTGCTCCCCGTGACGAACACTGCGTCTTTCACTTGGCAGAATGCTAGCGTTACCCAGATCATCCCAGGGGGCACGGGAACGTCCACAGTCACGTCCTCGAGTTGCTCGATCAGTTCGCTCACGGTGACCTGCACGGTCAATTACAACGGCACCAACAACAACGATCGGCCGGACATTCGGCTGGAGGTATTCCTTGCGAACGCGAGTATGGCGTTTGCCGACACGCCTTCGTCCCCTACTGCCCCAGCGGATTTTGCGATGCTCGACGGGAACGGCAACGTGCCCGACACTCACAACTCTGACCCATACGGGTATTGGAGCAACATCGGTTCGTTCGAGCCACAAATGAGTTTTGTGGCGCAGCTGGGCGGCGGTGCCCTAACCTATACCGGGCGGTTGCAGAATTTCGTCGATATGCATGGCCAGGCGACGATCACCTTTTCCCTTCCTGCGCCTCCAGGCTACTTGCCTCGCCTTACCAACCCGAGCACTACCAACCCGAACATCGCCTGGTTCATTTCGAATCAGTGGTACCGCCAGACCTACTACGCGGTCTCGCCCGGCTTTGCTCCCGGCGGCGTCCCTCCTGGGAATCCCCCCGCCTGCAATCCTCCGCCCTCCTGCCTAACCGTAAACAATCTTCCCGCCCCAACGAATAACAAGCAGGCAATCCTCGTGTTTGCGGGCCGCGCGCTGAACGGCTCGATCCGCCCGTCGGCGAATCTCGCGGACTATCTTGAAGGACAGAATTCCACGCCGGCCGATTTCATCTATGAGCACCGGGCGGGCACGGCCACTGCGATCAACGACCGGGTCGTGGTCGTTTCGCCCTGAACCCGGCGCGATGATCCGGAGCAAAGGTTTTTCACTGGTCGAGCTTGCGGTGGCATTGGCGATCATCGCTCTGCTGATCGCCGGCGCTCTGATCCCGCTCTCCACCCAGATGGACGTGCGCAACGTGGCCGACACCCGGCGCAGCATGGAGTCGATCAGAGAGGCCATCATCGGATTTGCCCAGGCGAACGGGCGGCTTCCTTGCCCGGCGGACGGAACCGTCCCAGCGGGTGGAAGCGACGCGGCCGGACGGCCCGCTGGAGCGGAGCAACTCACCCCCGTCGCCCTCCCTCCCCCGAGTACCGCTGCGTGCACCAATAGTTTCGGGGTGATCCCCTGGACTACGCTCGGCGTGCCCGAGACCGACGGTTGGGGTCGGCGTTTTTCCTACTGGGTGTCCCCTATTTTTGCCGACGGGTTGGGAACAGCGACATACAACAACCCCCTTCCGTCCCCCTCGGGCCAAAATCCTGCCTGCCCCAGTCCACTGATACCCACTCCGACCCAATCGTCCTTCGCCCTTTGCTCGATGGGTAACCTCACGGTCAACACCCGCAATGAAAGCACTCACGCCGCAACTGCCATGGGATCAGTATTGCCAGCAGTGATCATCTCCCATGGAAAGAACGGGAACGGCGCCTATATCCCCACCGGTTCAATCCTAGCGGCCCCGACCGGCGCCGACGAGACCGCCAACGCGACTCATACCAGCGCGGCGAGCACTTTCTTCAGCCGCATTCCGACCCCCGCGGTCCCGAGCTGCAACGACGCCGCGGTTGGAACGTTCTGCGAATTCGACGACATCGTCGTGATGATTACTTCCAACACGCTGATCGCCCGCATGGTCGCGGCCGGCAAGTTGCCCTGATCCGCTGGTCAGGCGCGGCGAGACGCCGCGCATCGATCACTGTCCGCGCGCGCCGCGGCGCACTTCTCCCCGCAGGCTGAAGCAGACCCGGCCGCGTTCATTTTCGCGCAGCTGCAACGAGAACCCCGAAATCTCGGCAAGCCGGCTGGTCTGGTACAGGCCGATGCCGAATCCGGTTTCGGACGGCACGGGTCCCCTCATCAGTCCCCGCAGCACTTCCGCGGCCACGGGAGCGCCGCTGTCGCAAACCGAAAACTCGATGGCGTCGTTGCAGCGGAAGCTCGCGCGTACGGCCACGGAGTCATCGAGCCTGCGCTTTCGCAGCGCATTCTGCAGCAGGTTGTCGCCGGCGCTATCGAAAAGCTCTTTCGGCAGCATCACGGAGTCCCCTAGCCCCTCGCGGGAGAATTCGACGCCGCGACCGGCATAGCTGCGTTGCAGGCCCTCCCACCACGTATCGGCCTTGATGAAACGGCCGTTGCTCGCGTCGGGCTTTTGCAGCTTGTCGAGCGTCTGTTGCAGGCGCTGCGTGATCGCGGGAAGCTGGCGGCGCATGAGCGAGGACAATTCGCCGCCCGCATCGGGTGCCGCGTCGCGCTCTGCGGCCGCGCACAGCACGTTGAGGGACTGCAAAAGATTCTTCACGTCGTGCGTCATGCGCGCTCCGGTCTCGTGAACGGCTTGCACATAGGTCTGCTGCTGGAGTTTCTGCTCGCGCTGCTTGGCGACATAGAACTCGCCGAGCAGCTGTCCGAGCAGCTGAAAATGCCACACCAGCGAGGGGCTCAAGGGCAGTTTGGTGAAAACCCTCAGGTGAATTTCCTGGTTGGTGAATTCGACGGAGTTCTTGGAGACCTTGCCGAAGTCGCCCGATTCGCCCGCCGTGTGCCAGAAGCCGCCGGACACCCAAGGCAGGCGCGCGAGGCCGACGCAGGCCTCTTTCATGAAACGCTCGGGCTTGGTCTCGAGCTGCGACAGCTCGGCCAAGAAATACAGCCAGCGCTCGAACGGCAGGCCTATCGACAGCAGGTAGCGCGAGAAATACACGGAAAGCCCGCCAAATCCGGCGCGGGGGTTCCAGGCAAACGAAAGTATCAGCAGCACGCCCGCAATGATCAGCATGCTGTAGGAAAGCGCCATGATGTAGTCGATCTTGCCTACCGTCATGAAGGCAAAACCTCCCAGCGCCAGCACGATGAGCAGCAGCACGATCATCGCCGCATAGAAAAAATCGACGACCTGCGGAGTCTCGGCGGAGTCCGTCTCGGCGGGGATCACCATCATCACGACGAACAGAGCAGGCAACCCGTAATACGCGAGCAATTCGACCTCCTTGGGAGGGGGCACGCCAATGAAGGTGTTCGGAACGATCCAGACGAGCAGCAGCGAGACGAGGTAGAGAAGCACCACGAGATAGAAGCGCCGTAGCCACCGCGCCTGGAAAAGGAACACCTTGCCGCCCACAATTCCCGCCAGAACACTCACCCAGAGGGCCAGCAGCCACCAGTTGAGGAAATAGAGAGTCCCCAGCGCAACCGCGGCGATCGCCGCGACCTGCACCGAGGTCAGGCGATGTTCGCTCCGCATGAAAGGCTGCCAGAGGATGAACAGCCCGAAGTGCGCGAGCATCAAACCGCGCGCCCAGAAGTCCTCTGCACCCCGTATCGCGGCAAGGTGCAAGCAGGCCAGCATGACGAGAAACAGTCCTCGCCACGATCTCGCGATGAATAGTTGGGAAGTCTGGAGCGCGGTAGTCGTAGCCATACTGTGAGTCATCTGGGATCGAGATCCGCGGAAGGCAGTGCGCTCAAGTCCCTGCGATGCATGTATGCTCTCCCGAGTTTGCCGTCGGCGAATCGGGGAGAGCTCCTGCGGACTTGCACAACCCTCCCCGTGGACTTACGCTCTCACAGGCACGTATTGTGCCAGCTTTGACTTACCGGCACTCAAGCCGCATTTCACACTTTGCCATGCCCATTGTCGCTTCGCTGGCAAGAGCTACCCTGCTCGAGGCCGTTCGGGACCGCCTCCTGTGGCTTGCCGTGGTGGTCGTCGTGATCGCTTTCGGGCTCGCCCAATTTCTGAATCAGGTGGCGATCACCGAGTCTCGAGAGATCCAGACCGCGTTGCTCGCCGCCGCGCTCAGGGCTGCCGCCGTCTTCATCCTGGCGGTGTTCGTGATCACGAGCATGGTGCGGGAGTTGGGCGACAAGGTGACCGAGCTGCTGCTCTCCTTGCCGGCGCCGCGCGCTGCCTATTTTTTCGGAAAGTTTGCCGGGCATGCCATGGTCGCCGCCATCCTCGCGCTGCTCAGCGCGCTGCCGTTGGTGCTGTTCGCAAATTCCCAAGGACTTGTCCTCTGGACCATTTCCCTCATCTGCGAGCTGCTGATCGTGACGGCGATGAGCCTGTTTTGCGTGCTGTCCTTCGCGCAGGTGGTCCCCGCGTTTGCCGCCGTTGCGGGCTTTTACCTGCTGTCGCGTTCCATGGCGGCGATGCAGATCATAGCCGGCGCACCGCTGCAGGACCCCACCCTCACCGATCGCGTGGTGAATGCCGTCGTGGAGCTGATCGCGCTCCTCTTGCCGGGGCTCGACGGCATGACGCAGACGACCTGGCTGCTGGGGCCGCCACCGGGCGTGAGCGCTCTAGGCTCCGTCGTCGGCCAGACCGCACTCTACCTCGTGCTGATCTGCTCTGCGGCGCTTGTCGACTTGTACCGCAAGAATTTTTGAGGCGATGTCACAGCGACCGATTACGACCGTTCCAGTTCTCGTTCTTGCGCTGCTTGCGCTCGGGCTCGCCGCGCAGATCGGGCTGAAGGCCAGTGGTCCACCGCCTCGGGTGGCCGCGGAGGATTTGCCGCCCGCGCCGAGCATCGCGGCGCTGAGGCTCGCGAGCTTCGGGGATCCCGTGGCGCTCGCCAAGGCGCTGATGCTCTACCTGCAGGCGTTCGACTATCAATCCGGCAGCAAGGTCCCCTATCGCGACCTCGACTATGGCCGGCTCGAAGCCTGGCTCGCGAGGATCCTGGGACTGGACCCGCGCGGCCAATACCCCTTGCTCGCCGCGAGCAGGCTCTATGCCGAAGTGCCCATCGAGGCCAAGCAGCGCAGCATGCTCGAGTTCGTCTATCGGCAGTTCCTGCTCGATCCCGATCGCCGCTGGCCCTGGCTTGCCCACGCCACCGCCATCGCCAAGCACAGACTTCATGATCTGCCGCTGGCACTCCGCTACGCCCAGGCGATCCAGCGCTACGCCGTCGCTGATGACGTTCCCCTCTGGGCGAAGCAGATGGAGATCTTCATCCTGGAGGACATGAACGAGCTGGAAACCGCCCGCCTCATCATCGGGGGGTATGTCCAGAGCGGGACCGTCAAGGACCCGGCCGAATTGAGGTTCCTGGAGGAACGCCTGAAACAGCTGGAGGCGCGGACCGCTGGGAAGACCTCGGGAAAAGACTAAGGGAAAGTGTCAGATAGTCGTCGTAACTGTCCATTATTCAACAAAAAAGGCTTGGTCACCCTCGCGTAAGAGGGGCTGCCCGGGCATACTCTCGGGCACATATCTTGCGAGTTTCTGACGGATCTTAACTCCGGAGTGGTTCTGGGGGTTGTATGAGCACGTCCATTATCGAGAACAGGAATTCGACCGAGGCCGGTTTCACCTTGGTCGAGATCGCGATCGTCCTCGTCATCATCGGGCTGCTGCTGGGCGGCATCCTGAAGGGCCAGGAAATGATCACCCAGGCCAGGATCAAGAACATCATCAACGATTTCAACGGTGTCACCGTGGCGGTGACCTCCTATCAGGACCGCTATCGCGCCATTCCCGGGGACGACCTGAACGCGACAACGCGCTGGACCGTCCAAGCTCCCGCAAGCGGTAACGGCAACGGGGCCATCGCGGGCCTTTACAACGCCCCCCCAGGGGCGGGCGCTCCGCCGGCAGCGGCCGAATCCAACCTGTTCTGGCAGCATCTGCGCATCGCCGGATTCGTCCCGGGCCTGACCACGGGAGCCGGAAGCGGGACGCAGCCGACGAACGCAGCCGGGGGCATGATCGGCGTGGAGTCGGGCGTGGTCAATACAAACGGCCTGGGCTTCAGCAGCCTGATCGTGTGCTTCGCCAACCTGCCGGAGAAGGTGGCGAGCGCGGTCGACGGCCAGATGGACGACAGCAACCCGGCGAGCGGCCAGGTCCGCGGGCAGCTCCAGGGCATCGCGAATCCGCCCACGGCCGCCAACGCCGCAGGCGCGGCGACGGCCTACGTTGAAACCGGGGTGAATCAGTATCTGCTGTGCAAGAACTTATAGCCGCTCGGCAACCGGCTCGTGCACGTTTCCGCCGACTAACCTAGACTTCCGCGCGTGGAGGCTCCCATGACTGCATCTGCTTTCAGCAACAGGAATTCGAACGAGGCCGGTTTTACCCTGGTCGAGATCGCGATCGTGCTGGTGATCATCGGCCTGCTGCTCGGGGGCATCCTGAAGGGCCAGGAGATGATCAACCAGGCCAGGATCAAAAACGTGATCAACGATTTCAACGGCGTCACCGTGGCCGTGACCTCCTATCAGGACCGCTACCGGGCCCTGCCCGGCGACGACCCGGGCGCCACCGCGCGTTGGACAGTCCAGGCGCCTGCGAGCGGTGACGGCAACGGGGCCATCCTGGGCCTTTACAACGCCCCCCCCGGGGCGGGCGCCCCGGTGGCAGCAGCCGAATCCAACCTGTTCTGGCAGCATCTGCGCATCGCGGGATTCGTCCCGGGCGTGACCACCGGAGCCGGAAGCGGGACGCAGCCGCCGAACGCGGTCGCGGGCATCATCGGCGTGCAGAACGCCGTGAATCCCGGAGTCGGCCTGGGCTTCACCGGCCTGACCACATGCAGCTCGAACATACCGGACAAGGTCGCGATTGCAGTGGACACGCAGATGGACGACAGCAACTCGCAGACCGGCCAGGTTCGCGCGCAGCTGCAGGGCAACGCGAATCCGGACCTGGGCACGACCCCGGCCACGAACTACATCGAAACCGGGGTGAGTCAGTACCTCGTCTGCAGGGTTTTCTAGTTACGCCTCCCGTAACCGCCAAAAAAAGCCCGCTCGCGCGGGCTTTTTCGTTTCTGCCCGCTCCCTGAGTGAAGACGACCGCGCCCCAGGCAATAAGCCTCATGCTCGCGGGCAGCCTTTGCCTGCTGCCGTTCCTGCTGCCGTATCACCAGCCGCCCATCCTGAGTTTTTTCCCCGAGTGGCTGGCCGCGGCGCTGGGCGTCGCCGCAGCGCTGGCCTTGCTCGTCGGCCGAGGCGTCACGGCGGTATTCTTACCTGCTCCGGCACGCTGGCTGATCGCGTTTGCGGTGCTTCTCGCCGCCCAGGCGGCGAGCGGCGGTCATGCCTATTCGCAATTGCCCCTGTTTGCCGCGCTGTACGTCCTCTACGCCGTGCTGATGATCTGGCTCGGGGCGCAGCTCACGGCTGCGCTCGGCATCGAGCGAGTTGCCATGGTGCTGGCCGCGTTTTTTCTGGCCGGCGCTCTTGCGAATTCGCTGGCGGGGGTAATCCAGTTCTACGGCCGACCCAAGCTACTCGAGGATGTCATCGCCGAGCTGCACGGCAGGCGCGCCTACGGGAACATCGCGCAGGCGAATCTTTATGCCAACTACCTGGCGCTCGGCGAAGGCGCGCTCCTGTTCCTGTGGGTGCGCGCCCGCGTGCGAACCGCGTATGCGCTTCCGGCGCTGGCTCTGCTCCTCATGGGTAGCTCGCTGTCTGGGTCCCGCGGCGCACTGCTCTACGCATTATGGTATGGCGCGCTCGGGCTGCTGGCCGTACGCGTTCAGGATGGCGAGGGAGCACGGCGCCTGAAGTTCGCGGCTTGCGGCGTCGCGGTTGCGGCGCTGTCGGCGCATTTCGCAGTGCCGTGGCTCAATGACCTGCTCCATCTCGGTCCGCCAGGAGAAGGCATGCTCGATCGCATACTCGCCTCCCCTGAACATCCCGAGCCGCGCCGGCAGGCGTGGCTGATTGCATTGCGCGTGTTTATCGGCGCTCCCCTGGCCGGGGTCGGTATAGGCGAGTTCGCGGGCGCCGCGTTTGAGTTGGGACTCGATCCCTCGCTCACGCAGATCGGCGAAGTCTGGACTTCGCCGCACAATCTTCCGCTCCACCTCCTCGCAGAAACCGGCCTGGTGGGCACGGTGCTGGTACTGGGCGGCCTGTGCGTCTGGGGGTGGCAGGCAGCCCGGCGCTATTGGACGGACCGGCAGGTCGCTTCGTGGTGGATCATTACCGCGGTTGGAATCGAAATGATTCACTCCCTGACCGAGTTTCCGTTGTGGAGCGCACATTTCCTAGGCGTCACGGCGCTTTTGGTAGGAGTAAGCGCGGGACCGGGGCGCTCGCTGGCGGTCGCGCGCGCGAGCGGGATTGGCGCGGGGGCCGTCTGCGCCGTGCTCTCGGTCGTCTTGGCAATCATGCTCAGGGATTACATGCGACTCGACGTCACGCGCATCACCGGAACAACCGTCACGCTCACCGCTGCCGCCCAAGCGCACGACGACGCCGAAACCATGCGCGAGCTGACGCACGGCCTCATGGCGCCCCTGGCGGAGTTATGGATAGTGATCGGCGCTCCACTCGATCGGAGCAACCTCGCCGACAAGCTGGCTATGAGCGAGCGCGTCGCTCGCTACTGGCCGGCCAATGCCGTCGTGACGCGACGCGCCGTATTTCTCGCATTTCAAGGCGAGGCGGCAAAGGCGCGCGAATCGCTTGCACCCGTTTTGAGGACGTTCCCGCACAGGCGTGACGCGACCATCCTGATGCTCGAACAAGCGCGCCAGGCGGACCCCGACGCAATCGCGCCGCTCATGGCCATGGCCAAGAGACCAGGCATCCCTCCGGCCGATTTCCGGGGACGATAAATCTACCCCTGAAGCAGGCGCATCTCCGCCGCGGCGAGTTGTTCGGGCGTGCCGAGCAGCACGATCACGTCGCCCTCCTGCAATGCCGTCTGCGGATCCGGCGAAATCATCCGCAGCTCCCGCCGCCGCAGCGCCGTCACGCGCACGCCGAGCTCATCGAGCGCGAGCTCCCCGAGGCTGCGTCCCGAGGCGCTCGCGCCCGTCGCGAGCGTCACGGAATGCAGGCGCGGTTCGCGCGCCTCGTCGGGATCTTCGGCCTCGTCGGTGCCTCCATGAAAGAACCCACGCATCAGGCTGTATCGATGCTCGCGAATGTCGCGGATGCGGCGCACCACGCGCCTTAAGGGAACGCCCAGCAGCACCAACGCGTGCGACGCGAGCATCAGGCTCGACTCGAAGGTCTCGGGCACAACTTCAGACGCACCCGCGGCGATGAGCCGGTCCATGTCCGCGTCGTCCAGAGTGCGGACGATTACCGGCAACGCAGGATTGAGCGCGCGCACATGATGCAGGATCCGGAGCGCAAGCTGCGTATCCGCGAAGGTAATGACGAGCGCGCTCGCGCGCGCAGCCCCTGCCGCCACGAGCGTTTCATACCGTGACGCGTCGCCGAAAACGACTTTCTCTCCCGCTGCCGCCGCCCCGCGCACGCGCTCCGGATCGGTGTCGAGGGCGATGACATCGATGTGCTCCTGCTCCAGCATGTGCGCCAGGCGCTGGCCCGTGCGGCCGTAGCCGCACACGATGACGTGCTGCTCGGTCGCGAGACTCTGCGCCGCTACTCGGTGCAGCGCGAGCGATTGCAGCATCCATTCGGCGCTCGACCATCGCAGCGCGAGCTTGTCGCTTGCCTGAATGGCGAACGGAGCGGCGAGCATGGAGAGCAGCATCGCCGCGACGATCAGCTGGGAAAAGTCGCGATCGAGCAATGCAACCGACTGCGCCAGGACCATGAGCACCAGACCGAATTCGCCTACCTGAGCGAGAGCCAGCCCTGTGCGCACGGCCGCGCCAGGACCTGCTCCGAACAGGCGCGCGAGGCCGGCGACCAGGATGAACTTGAACACGACGAGCGCGGCCGTCAGCGCCAGCGTCAGCAGAAAATTCTCCGCAACCGTCCCGAGGTCGAGTCTCATGCCTATGGTCACGAAGAACAGACCCAGCAGGACCTCCCGAAACGGCCTGATGTCCTCCTCGACCTGATGCCGGTATTCGGTTTCGGCTATGAGCATGCCGGCGAGAAACGCGCCCAGGGCCAGAGACAGCCCCGCCCGATTCGTGATCCAAGCAAGCCCCAGCGTAATGAGCAAGACGTTCAGAATGAACAGCTCATGCGAGCGGCGGCGCGCCACGACGTGAAACCAGCCGCGCATGAGTCTCTGTCCGACAAAGAGCAGCACCACGAGCACCAACGTGGCCTTGGCGAGCGCGAACACCAGACGCTGCGCAAGCTCGCCGCTCCCCTCCGCGATCGCGGGAATCAAGATAAGCAACGGGACGACCGCGAGATCCTGAAAAAGGAGCACGCCGACGATGTCACGTCCGTGGGGGGTTTCGAGCTGAATGCGTTCGGTGAGAATGCGCAGGACCATCGCCGTCGACGACATGGCGATCGCGCCTCCAACCGCGAGGGCGGCTTGCCAAGGAGCCCCTGCAAATGAGGCGGCCGCGAGCACGGCACCGAGCGTGAGCAGGACCTGGGCAAACCCGAGCCCGAACACGGCGCGACGCAGCTGAAACAGCTTCGCCAGGCTGAACTCCAGCCCGATCGAGAACATCAGGAACACGACGCCGAATTCCGCAAGACGCCGTCCTTCGTCGGTGTCGGGAATCCATGCCAGCGCGAAGGGCCCCACCGCAACACCTACGAGGATGTAGCCCACCAGCGGAGGCAAATGTAACCAGCGGAAGAGCACTACGACGAACACCGCGCTCGCCAGCAGGATCAGCACCAGTTCAAGCGTGTCGCCCATCCGGAAGTCCTTGTTTTTTGGGGTTCACGCGGGGAAAAGTGCGGAATTGGTCTGATATACTCTCCAACCTATGATAAAGGGTGCTCCCGTCGCGGGCTAGCTCGGCCCGTCACGATGAACGATCGATCGAAGAAGGCGATTTCAACGTCCGCGCTAGAGCTCGCGCGCAAGGTGCTCGTGATCGAGGCCGATGCGGTGAGCGGCCTGATATCGCGGCTGGACGAGCGTTTTGTCGATGCGGTCGGCCTGATCCTCGCGTGTCGCGGGCGCGTCGTGGTGAGCGGCGTCGGCAAGTCGGGGCACATCGCTCGCAAGATCGCATCCACGCTGGCGAGCACCGGGACACCGGCTTTCTTCGTGCACGCCGCCGAGGCGGGACACGGCGATCTCGGCATGATCACGCGCGATGACGTGGTGCTGGCGCTTTCGAATTCCGGCCAATCGGACGAGCTGCTCACGATCATCCCTCTTATAAAACGCCGGGGCGCGAAGTTGATCGCAGTGACCGGCAATCCGGACTCGGTGCTTGCCAGGGAAGCGGACGTGCACCTCGACGCGCACGTCGCCCAGGAAGCCTGTCCCCTGAATCTCGCGCCGACCGCGAGCACCACGGCGGCGCTTGCGCTCGGCGACGCTCTCGCGGTCGCTTTGCTGGACGCCCGCGGTTTCGACGAGCGGGATTTTGCTCGCGCTCACCCCGGCGGCGCGCTCGGCAGGAAGCTTCTCACCCACGTCTCCGACGTCATGCGCACCGGAAACGACGTTCCGGCCGTATCCGACTCCGATTCCTTCTCCGACATGCTGACCGAGATATCCAGGAAAGGCATGGGAATGACCGCGATCCTCGACCGCGGGAAAAAGGTCGTCGGAATATTCACCGACGGCGATCTTCGTCGGACGCTGGAGCGCAAACCCGACATCCGCGCGCTCAAGATCACCGATGTCATGAAACGCAATCCGCGCACGATCGCTCCGCAAAAGCTTGCCGCGGAAGCGCTCGAGTTGATGGAACGTTACAAGATCAATCAGCTGCTCGTCGTGACGGAAACGGGAGAGCTGGCCGGCGCCCTCAACATGCACGATCTGTTTCGCGCCAAGGTCATTTGATGCGCGACGACATTCTGGAGCGGATGCGGAGGCTGCGGCTGATGATCTTCGACGTCGACGGCGTGCTCACCGACGGGACCTTGTATTTCAGCGAGACCGGAGTGGAGTTGAAGGCATTCAACGCGAGGGACGGTCACGGGCTCAAGATGTTGAAGGAAAGCGGAGTCGAGGTCGCCATTCTTTCCGCGCGTCGCTCGCACGCCGTCGGGGTGCGCGCCGCGGAGCTCGGCATCACGCTCGTCGAGCAGGGTGCCGCGAACAAGGGTACGGCTTTCGAAAGCCTGATCGGCCGGTTGCGCACCTCGGCCGCCGCCGCGGGATACATGGGCGATGATTGGGTGGATCTGCCGGTGCTCGCGCGTTGCGGTTTTGCCGCGAGCGTGCCCGAAGCGCCTGAGCTCGTGCGAGAGCGCGTCCATCACGTCACGCGCGCCCCCGGCGGCAGAGGCGCCGCCCGCGAGGTCTGCGAGCTGATCATGCAGGCCCAAGACACCCTGGAGCGGGCCATCGCCCGCCAGCTCGCATGAAAACGCGCGTTACCCCTCTGCTCCCGCTCGTTTTGATGGCGTTTCTTGGGTTGCTGACCCTTTGGCTGCAATACGCCGTGCTGGAGGGCCCCGGCGGAGACGCAAAGCCCGCGGGGCACGATCCCGATTCGATCGTCGAAAACTTCACCGTCCAGAAGCTGGACGGCTCGGGCAAGCTCCAGTACACATTCTCTGCACCCAAGATGACGCATTTCGGCGACGACGGTTCAGGCGAAGCGCTTTATCCGCGCTTCGTTCAGATTGCCGCCGACGGCGGCGACTTCATCGCGACGGCCAATCGCGGCACCGTCAATCGCCAGGGCGAGGAGGCTTTCCTGTACGGCAATGTGCTCTTCTTGCGCGAGGCGACACGGGAGCGACCTGAATTTCGCGCCCGCACGGAATTCCTGCACGTACTCGCCGAACAGGGGATCGCGCGTACCGATCACACGGTCACGATTTCCGAAGGAAACTCGATCCTGACAGGGGTCGGGATGGTGGTGGACAAGAACAAGCAACAGTTCATGCTGCAATCGCAAGTCAAGGGCATCCTTGATGTGCCGGCCAGGAAATAGGGTACGCGCAGCCGCGGCCCTGGGTGTTGCGGCAATGTGCGCATTGGCAGCAGGACCGGCGCTCGCCGAGAGAGCCGATCGCGACAAACCGATCAACATCGAATCCGACAGCATGATGTCTGACGACTCCAAGAAAGTCGCCACTTTCGACGGAAAGGTCGTGCTGACCCAGGGCTCGCTCGTCATCCGCGCAGACCGAATCGTCGTGCGGCAGGACGGCGACGGCTTCTACCACGGCGTCGCGAGCGGCAAGCCGGCGACGTTCCGTCACAAGCGCGATGGTTACGCCGAATACATCGACGGAGAAGCGTTCAGGATCGAATACGATAACAAGCTCGAGCGCGTCGAATTCTTCAACGGCGCCCGGCTGCGCCGCGACAGCGGGGACGATATTCGCGGTGATTTCATCTCCTACGACGCCAAGACGGAGCGTTTTACGGTGAAATCAACCGGCGAGGCGTCCGGAACCGAGCGCGAGGGACGCGTGCGCGCAACCATCATGCCGAAAAAGCCCGCGGAGCCCCAAATCCCGCTTGCTTCCGGCGCGAGCCGGAAAGAATAATCTCCCCGTGCCTTCCGAACGGGGCGAACCTCGATGAGTCAGCTGCAGGTCCATGCGCTCAAAAAGCACTACGGCTCGCGGATCGTGGTCAAGGACGTGTCGCTCGAAGTGTCGAGCGGTGAGGTCGTGGGGCTGCTGGGTCCGAACGGCGCTGGGAAGACGACTTGTTTCTACATGATCGTGGGGCTGATCGCCGTGGACGACGGTGCGATCCATCTCGACGGCAGGGAAATCAGCCATTTCGCGATGCATCGCCGCGCCCGCATGGGACTGTCGTACCTGCCCCAGGAAGCTTCCGTGTTCCGCAAGCTGACCGTCGAAGAGAACATCCGTGCGGTGCTGGAACTGCAGGAACTTCGCGAGGAGGAGATCGAGTCCCGCCTTTCCGGGCTGCTGCGCGATCTCAACATCGCGCATCTGCGACAATCCACCGCGCTGTCTCTGTCAGGCGGCGAGCGCCGCCGCGTCGAGATCGCCCGGGCGCTTGCGACGCATCCGAGTTTCATACTGCTCGATGAACCCTTCGCCGGCGTCGACCCAATCGCGGTACTCGACATTCAGAAAATCATCCGCTTTCTCAAGGAGCGCGGCATAGGCATCCTCATCACGGACCATAACGTGCGGGAAACGCTGGGGATTTGCGACCACGCTTATATCATCAACGATGGCTTGGTGCTCGCCTTCGGAAAACCCGACGAGATCGTCTATAATGAAAACGTAAGACGCGTTTATCTCGGCGAAAATTTCAGGTTGTAGGGGCAACGCCGCGAACCACCCCCCGTTCCCATTTTGGCTCGTCTGAACTACGATCCTCCTTGCGAGGTCCTCGCGCCCCATCTCGATGAAGCAGACCCTACAGCTCAAGCTTTCGCAGCACCTGACGCTGACGCCACAGTTGCAGCAATCGATACGCCTGCTGCAGCTTTCGACCATGGAATTGAATCAGGAGCTCGAGAAATTTCTGGCCGAGAATCCGCTGCTCGAGCGCGAAGACACCGATAGCGAGATCCCGCCAGTCCCCGCGCACATGAATGGCGAGCCGGCCACCGCCCTTCAGGCGCCCGCAGAGGAGGCGAGCAGGGAGAGCTCGTCGCAGACGGACATTTTCTCGGCTGACACCGACTGGGTGGGCGAAGGCACTCCGAGCTCGAGCACACGCGATGACTCCGACGACAGCGATTTTTTCCAGGTTGCGGCCGAATCTCCCAATCTGCGCGAGTATTTGCACCGGCAACTCACTCTGACCCAGCTCGAACCGCGCGACCGCGACCTGGTCGCTTTCCTGATCGAAGCGCTGGACGAAGGCGGCTATCTCACGCAGCCCATGGAGGAGCTTGCGGAGCTCGTGCCAGAGGAGCTGCAGATCGAGCCCGAGGAGCTGCATATCGCTCTCAGGCATCTGCAGAATTTCGACCCCACGGGCGTGGGTGCCCGCAATTGCGCGGAATGTCTCGAGTTGCAATTACTTGCCTTGCCAGAGTCCACGCCGAGCCGCGCGTCGGCCATCGCTATTGCGCACGAGCACCTCGAGCTCCTCGCGGCCCGCGACTTTGCGAGGCTCAAAAAAGCGTTGCAATGCGGAGACGACGAGCTTCGCCAGGCCCAGCGACTGATCCAAAGCCTCAACCCGCGCCCCGGCGCTGCGTTCTCAACCAACGAAACGCGCTACATCGTACCCGACGTCGTAGTGAAGAAAATCAAGAATGTCTGGGTTGCGAGCCTCAATCCCGACGCGCTGCCGAAACTGCGCGTCAATCGCATGTACGCAGATATCCTGCAGGGCAACCGGAGTCATTCGGGCAGCCAGCTCTCGCATCAACTGCAGGAAGCGCGCTGGCTGATCAAGAACGTGCAGCAGCGGTTCGAGACGATCCTGCGCGTGTCGCAGGCGATCGTCGACCGTCAGCGCCATTTTTTCGAGCACGGCGAGGTCGGGATGCGCCCGCTGGTACTGCGCGAAATCGCGAACACGCTCGGCCTGCATGAATCGACCGTCTCGCGCGTTACGACCCAGAAGTTCATGTTCACGCCGCGCGGCATTTTCGAGCTCAAGTACTTCTTCGGGAGTCACGTCGCCACCGAGACCGGGGGCGCCTGCTCGGCCACCGCCATCCGAGCGTTGATCAAGCAGCTGGTCGCTGCAGAGGATGCGCGAAAACCCCTTTCAGACAGCAAGATCTCCGAGATCCTCAGCCAGCAGGGCATTGTGGTCGCGCGTCGCACCATCGCCAAATACCGGGAGGCGCTGCAGATTCCTTCGGTGAGCATGAGAAAGTCTCTTTGACGCGGGCACGCCTCGCATGAATCTCACCATCAGCGGGCATCACATGGCGGTCACGCCATCCATACGCAGTTACGTCGAGGGCAAACTTTCCAGGATCCGACGGCATTTCGATCACGTCATCGACGTCAGCGTGATCCTCACCGTGGACCATCTCGCACGAAAGACGGAGGTCAGCTGTCACGTCGCCGGAAAGGACATCGTCGTCAAAAGCGACGACCCGGATCTGTACGCCGCGATTGACGCCGCAGCAGACAAACTAGATCGCCAGATCATCAAGTACAAAGACCATTTGCATGCACATCCGCACGATGCGCTCAAGCACCATTCCCCCTCGGATTGACGGCCGATAGTGTAGAATCCCACGCCTTTCCGGCTCGCCGGGCACGGCTTCTGCCTGTGAGGGCCCGAACTGGCCGATTTTCAAGGTCTCGATGAACCTAATTGCGAAGCTCTTGCCCCCCTCGAACATCCTTCTGGACCTGGATGTGACGAGCAAAAAACGCATGTTCGAGCAGGCTGGGCTGCTCTTCGAGAACAACCAGGGCGTGGCGAGAAGCCTGGTGTTCGACAGCCTTTTTGCCCGCGAGCGTCTCGGCTCGACAGGGCTGGGCCAGGGAGTCGCCATTCCGCACGGCAGGATCAAGGGTCTGAAAGAAGCAGTCGGGGCTTTTGTGCGCCTGGCACAGCCGGTTCCGTTCGACGCGCCCGACGGCAAGCCCGTCAGTCTCGTGTTCCTGCTGTTGGTGCCGGAACAGGCGACCGAGCAACACCTGCGTGTCCTGTCCGAGCTCGCACAGATGCTGAGCGACCGTGAGCTGCGCGAGAGACTTTCCACCGATACCGACGCGGGGACGCTTCATCAGCACATCACCGCCTGGCAGCCTCATGTTGCAGATCAGCGTCGCGCAGCTGTATGACGACAATCGCGACAAGCTCGGGTTCGCCTGGATCGGCGGAAAGGCGGGCGGTGCGACTAAGCTTTGGCGCGACAGCAGCGGCGTCGCGGCACTCGTAGGCCATCTCAATCTCATCCATCCCAACCGCATCCAGGTCCTCGGCAACCACGAGATCGCCCACCTCGCCGGATTCGAGGAGGCCGAACTGTTCCAGATGCTCGGCAATCTGTTCGCGGTCCATCCGGTGGCCATCGTCGTCGCCGACGGAGCGCCCGCCGATGTGCGCATGCTGAAGGCGGCCGAAGAATCGGGCACGGCGGTGTTCGTCACCGACATGCCCGGGGCCCAAGTCATCGACCGGCTGCGTCGCTATCTCGGCAAGGCGCTCGCCGAGACCACGCAGCACCACGGAGTATGCATGGACGTGCTCGGACTCGGGGTCCTCATCACGGGTGATTCGGGCGCCGGAAAAAGCGAGCTCGCGCTGGAACTGATCAGCCGCGGCCACGGGCTCGTTGCGGATGATGTCGTCGACGTCTCGCGCATCGCGGTGTCCACGCTCGAATGCCGCTGCCCGCCGGTATTGAAGGATTTTCTGGAGGTGCGCGGCCTGGGCGTGCTCAACATCCGCACGATATTCGGCGAGACCGCGGTGCGCCCGAAGATGAACTTGCGGCTGATCGTGCATCTCGATCGCCCGGGGACGAACGAGTCGGAGCGACTCCCGCTGCACGAACAGTCGGAAGACATCCTGGGCGTGACCGTCCGGAAAGTCGTCATTCCGGTCGCCGCGGGTCGCAATCTCGCGGTGCTGCTCGAGGCCGCCGTGCGCAACTACATCCTGCAGCTTCGCGGCATTCACTCGACGGAAGAGTTCATGCAGAGGCAGCGTGCGGAGATGAAGAAAAGCTAAGGTATCCCAATGCAGCTCGTGCTCATCAGCGGCCTCTCGGGCTCCGGCAAGAGCATCGCGCTCAATGCCCTCGAGGACAGCGGTTACTACTGCGTCGACAATCTCCCCGGGCAACTGCTCCAGCAATCGGCGGAACTGCTCCGCCGCGCCGGCCACAACCGTGTTGCCATGAGCATCGACGCCCGCATGGGCGATTCGCTCGAGCTCGTCCCGGAATATTTGGCCAAGCTGAAAGCTCAAGGCGTGGACCTGCGCATCCTTTTCCTCGACGCAAAAAACGATACCCTGATCCGGCGCTTCTCCGAAACGCGCAGGCGCCATCCCCTGGCGACCGGCACGCGCACGCTCGAGGAGGCCCTGACGCGCGAGCGCGAGCTCCTCGCCTCCGTGGGCGAGATCGGCTACCGTCTCGACACGACCGATTTGCTGCCGAACATGCTGCGCAACTGGATCAAGGAGTGGCTCGACATCCGCACTGAAACGACGATGCTCTTGTTCGAGTCCTTCAGCTACAAGCACGGCGTTCCCCTGGACGCGGACCTGGTGTTCGACGTGCGCTGTCTTCCCAACCCGCACTACGACCCCAGGCTGCGACCGCTTACCGGTCTTGACGCTGAGGTGGTCGCGTTTCTGGAAAGGGAGCCGAAGGTCGGCACGATGCTGGGGGACATCCGACGCTTCGTCGAGACCTGGCTGCCCGCATATGGGCAGGACAACCGCAGCTCGCTTACGGTCGCTGTCGGCTGCACCGGCGGCCGACATCGTTCGGTATACCTCGTCGAGCGCCTCGGCGCTCTTTTTCGCAGCCATACGCCGGTGCTGGTTCGTCACAGGCACCTCGTCCCTGCGGCATGAAGCCGACCGTCGCGGTCGCGCTGACCGGCGCTTCCGGAATGCCCTACGGCCTGAGGCTGGTCGAATCCCTGATACGCGCGGAAGCCCGGGTCTACCTACTCTATTCCCAGGCCGCCCACGTGGTCGCGAAGCAGGAGCTGGAGATCGTATTGCCGTCGCGCGCCTCCGACGCCGAGCGCATGTTCAGCGAGCGCTATTCGGCAAAGCGCGGTCAACTGCGCGTATTCGGTCGCGAGGACTGGTTTGCGCCGGTCGCCTCGGGCTCGAACCCCGCCGACGCGATGGTCATCTGCCCCTGCACGGTGGGCACTCTTGCCGCGGTAGCAGCAGGGCTTTCCGACTCCCTTATCGAGCGCGCCGCGGACGTCACCCTCAAAGAAGGTCGCAAACTGATTCTCGTGCCGCGCGAGACGCCGTTTTCGGCCCTGCACCTGGAGAACATGCTCAAGCTCGCGCGCGCGGGCGCGGTCATCCTCCCGGCCAATCCGGGTTTCTATCACCGTCCCAAGCGCGTCGAGGACCTGGTCGATTTCATCGTGGCGCGAATACTCGACCACCTCGGGGTCAAGCACGATTTGATGCCCCGCTGGGGCGAAGAGCGCTAGGCTGAACTCGCTCTTGGAATCGCTGCGCGTCCCGATTTTCCCGCTCAACACGGTGCTCTTTCCGGGAGGCCTGCTTCCGCTGCGTGTGTTCGAAGCGCGTTACATGGACATGACGCGCGAATGCCTCAAACGCGATGAACCGTTCGGGGTGTGCCTCATCCAGCAGGGGTCCGAGGTCGGCGCGCCCGCCGTGCCCGAAGGACTCGGGTGCCTCGCCAAGATCCTCGAATGCGACATGCAGCAACAGGGCATCCTCAACCTCAAGACCTGCGGCGGCCGGCGCTTTCGCATCCTCGAGCGTCAAACCAGCACCCAGGGTCTGATCTCGGCCGACGTCGAGCTGATCGCTCCCGACGCAAGCGTCGCGGTGCCCGAGGAGTTTGCCGATTGCGTCCGGCTGCTGGAAATGGTGGTCCTCGACCAGGGCAAGCCCATTTTCGCCGAGCCGCACGCCTTCGGCGACGCCGCATGGGTAGGCTACCGCCTGACTGAAATCCTCCCGGTGCCCCTGGTCGCCAAGCAGAAGCTCCTCGAGCTGACCGACAGCCTAGCGCGGCTCTCCATCCTGCAGCGATTCCTCGAAAGCCGCGGTCTCGCGGCCGCTAAGCCGCCCGCAGAGAGTTGAGCAGTTTCCTCACGGGCGCGGGTACCGCCGCCTGGGCCGCTTCTTCGAGAGGGAGCCAGACCTGCCCCGGCTCCGAGGCGCAGGGCGATGCGCTCGCCACTTGGCAGACGACCGGCGTGATATTCAAGGTGAAATGGGTGAAACCATGCCGCAAGAGCGGCAGGTGCTCTGCGCTCGCCAGCCTTGCGCCCAATCGACGTTCGCAGTAATCGCCCGGATCGGCACCCGTGGGAATTTCCGGGAGACACCATAGCCCGCCCCACAATCCGGCCGGCGGACGTTTCTCCAACAGCACTTCACCTTCGCGCAGAAGCAGCAACATCGCGGTTTTTTTGAGCGGCACCGGCTTGCGCGGCCGCGGCCGCGGATACGCTTCCACGTTTCCCCGCGAACGGGCCTCGCAGCTCATCCTCAGGGGACAATTTGCGCACGCCGGCCGCGCTCGAGTACAGACGCTTGCGCCCAGATCCATCAGCGCCTGCGTGTAACGCTCGATGTCTCTGGCCGGAAGCTCGGTCTCCGCGAGCCTCCACAGGCGCTTCTCGACCTGTCTCTCTCCGGGGTAACCGCGCACCGCGAAATGACGCGCGAGCACCCGCTTGACGTTTCCGTCGAGGATCGCTTCGCGCTCACCGGAGGCGAACACCGCGATCGCGGCAGCGGTGGAACGGCCCACCCCCGGCAGCGATGCGAGCCTCTCGCGCGTCCGCGGAAACCGGCCGCCGTGTGATTCCACCACCGTTTGCGCGGCCGCGTGCAGGTTGCGGGCCCGCGAGTAATAGCCCAGGCCGCTCCACAGGGCCAGCACGTCGTCGAGTTGCGCGCATGCGAGCGATCTCACATCGGGAAAACGCGCGAGAAACCGCCGGTAATACGGAATGACCGTCGCGACCTGGGTCTGCTGCAGCATCACTTCCGAGAGCCAGATGCGATACGGATCCCGCGTCCGCTGCCACGGCAGGTCATGACGCCCGTGCCGGACCTGCCAGCGGATCAGCCTGCCGGCAAAAGTGCTCACCGTCTGAGGAGGTCCCTGAGCCGGTCCTGCGCGCGTTCTTTCAGCTTGTCCTCGGCCCTTTGCTTCACCGCATTGCCGACTGTCGCGCCCAGATCGGCGCGGAAGCGCGGCGCATCGAGAGCGCCCGTGACCTTCACCGGCACCGTGATCCCGCGCAGCTCGGCGAGATCTTTGCCGCCCTGACCGCTCGAGGAAGCGACCACCGAAGCCTTGATGAGGTAATCGATCGAATTTGCTCCGATGTCGATATCGCCCGAGCCGGCAAGGCGCAGCAGGGGCGACTTGGCCGAGAGATCGTCGTTGTGCGCGACGCCGTTTCTTATGACGAAGCTCGCTGCGAGCTCGGTGAAATCGGTGCGCTCGGCCGCGGTCGCTCCCTGCTCCGCCGGAGGATTCGATCCGCGGAGCGATCTTGCCTTGCGCAGCAGCTCGGCCAGATTGACGCCCTTCAAGCTGCTGTCCCGCAGCGCCAGGTTGGCGTTGCCGGAGAGCGTTTTCTTCATCGCGCTCGCGGTTGCGCCGCCCGTCTGCACGTCGAGCGCGACATTGCCTCGGCCCTCCAGGAGATCGTTGTTGAGCGCGTCGCGCAAGAGCGGCCCGATCGCGACGCCGGCGAGGTCGGCCTTGAGCGCGAAGCGATTGGTATTGGCGTTGGCGCTCGCAGCGCCGGAGAGCTTCCCTTGATACAGATCGGCCGTCAGCGGCTCGGCGTCGACCTTGCCGCCCGCGGCCTTTACGCCTAGGTGCACCTTTTCCAGTTTCACGTTCGATGCGATCAATTGCTCGATCTTCAGGTCGCCCTTCAGGTTGAGCGCTTTCAGCGCTGAAAGATCGATCGGCTCCTCGGGTTTCGTCGAAGACGGGCTCGCGCCCTTCGGCGCGCCGGCCGCCGGTTTCGGCGGAGGCGGCAGATAGCGGTCCAGATTCACCTGGTCCGCGGCGAGCGTGAAACGGACCGCTTGAGGCGAAGCATCGAACTCCACGTCCCCCTTCAGCGACAGCGGAGGCGCCTTGGTACCCGGCGCGGCGCCGGACACCTTGAGGTCGATCCCGGAGAACGCGAATGTCTGCTTTTCGAAATTGAGGCGGTAGTCGCCGGACAGACGTATCTGGTAGTCGGCCTTGGGCTGCGCCGCCTCGACCCGCGCGGAGAGCGAGAGCTTCCCGGGCACGCCGCTCGCGATCCGTCCGGTCTTGAACTCGTCGATGGTCGCCTTGTACCTTTGCCCGCTCGATTCGTCGCGCCAGCCGATCGTGCTCGACCGAATATCGATTCCCGCGACGTCCAGGCGCATCGCCCCTTTCGGCGGGGCCGCCTTGGGCCCCGCCGCCGGTGGTGTGCTCCCGGCCAGATCCCCGAAATTGGTCTTTCCGCCCTTGCCCTGCACCAAGTCCAGCGCGAGCCCCGAGAGGGTCACGCGATCGACCACCACCCGCTTCGAGAGCAAGGGCCACAGCGCGAGCGATATCTTCGCTTGTTCGACGCGGGCGAAGATCCTGCTGCTGTCGGGCTCGGACAGGGACACCTTTCCGACGGCGATGCCGATGCTCGGAAAGAAACTGAGCCCCAGATTGCCTTCGATCGCGAGCGTGCGCCCGGTCTTGTCCTTGACCGCAGCGACGATTTCGGGCTTGTACTTGTTGGGATCGAATGTCGCGGCAACGACGGCGATCACGAGCGCGATCAGCACGACGATGCCGCCGGCGGCGAGCAGCAGGGTCTTGAGGATTTTCATGCCCGGCTCCGTTTCCTATTCGTTGGCGACGCCGAAGGGCACATGCCCGGTCGCGACGTGGCGGCTCGCCGATTCGACGTGGATTCGCTGGTCGTCGAAAAAAATGTCCGCGCCGAAAGCCTTCAGGAACGGGCCCTTGTCCAGTCCGCCCAGAAACAACGCCTCGTCGATGCGGATGTTCCAGGCGCGGAGCGTGCGCACCACGCGTTCGTGGGCGGGCGCGCTCCGCGCCGTCACCAGGGCGGTTCGGATGGGCGCGCGGTCCGCCGGGAACTCGGACTGGATGCGATGCAGCGCAGCCAGGAAACTCTTGAAAGGGCCTCCCGACAAAGGCTCCTTGGCCGCCGTGACTTCGCTCGCCGTGAAGGCCTCCAGTCCGTCCCGCTTGTAGACGCGCTCGGCCTCGTCGGAGAACAGCACCGCATCCCCGTCGAAGGCGATGCGCAAACCCTCGGTCACCTCGACGTTCTGCCCGACGTTGGAAGGCAGGATCGTCGCGGCCGCATGCCCCGCGTCGAGGGCCTTGCGCACGTCCAGGGGATTTGCGGAGAGAAAAAGGTGCGCATCGAACGCCGGCACGTAGGGATAGGTGTTCTCCCCTCCGGTAAAGGCCGCGCGCGAGATGTCGAGCTTGTAATGCTCGATCGAGTTCATGATCCGCATGCCCGTGTCGGCGGTGTTGCGCGAAAGCAGGATCACTTCCACCCGGGCCTGAGCGGGGGCGAGCGTGTTGAGCCTCAAGAGCTTCCTCACCAGCGCGAACGCAATGCCGGGTGCGAGGATTTCATTCTCGTGCTCGAGCTGATATCGGTAGTAGGCGTTCACGCCCCGCTCCTCGAACACGCGATTGGATTCCTCGAGATCGAACAGGGCCCGCGAGGAGATGGCCACTACGAGCTTTCCGTCGAAGGAGGCGGGCATGGGATCGAGAGAAGCCTAGCGTTGCTGGCTAGATCGCGTCAAGCTCGGGAAGCGCGCGGGCTCATGCCTGAAAGCTCAATCGCCAGCGCCGGTCGCTGCCGATCCGGCCAGCCTGCCGAGCTCGCGCGCGACCCGTTCGACGACGCTGTCCCAGTCGTTCAAGGCAGATTGCCTGAAGATGCGCATGGTCGGATACCAGGGGGAGTCTTCACGATCGAGCTGCCAGCGCCACTCGCTTTCGAGGCGATTGAGCAACCACACCGGTTTTCCCAATGCTCCGGTCAAATGGGCGACCGATGTATCGACACTGATGACTAGATCGAGGTTGGCCACCAGGGCGGCGGTATCCAGAAAATCCTCGCACTCGCTCATCCAATCGAGGATGAGCCAACCCGTCTCCCCGAGCTCGCCGGCCGGGGCGCCCTTCTGAAGGCTGACGAAGGTGACTCCGGCGGTCTTGATCAGCGGACCCAGCTGGCGGAGGGAAAGACTGCGCAGAAAGTCCTTCCCGTATTTGTTGTTCCCGGCCCAAACCAGCCCGACCCTGGGTCCTTTGCGCCCCGCCAGACGCTCCGACCATTTTCTTTTCGTCTCGGCCGTCACCGAAAGGTATGGAACCGCGTCGGGGATCGTACCCGAACGCGTCCCGAACAGAAAAGGCAGGCTCATGATCGGACAGTGAAAATCAAAGGAATCCAGAGACAGGGTGTCGACTCGGCTGGTGATTTCGCTTACGACAGGCAGGGTCTGCATGAGCCTCGTCAGCGAGGGATCCGAAAGAACGAATACTCTGCCGACCCCTTTCTCCGCGAGCTTGGGCAAATAGCGCATGGCCATCATGCAGTCGCCCGCGCCCTGCTCGGCCCATATCAGCAGCGTCTTTCCGGCGAGGTTTTGGCCCTGCCAACGAGGTTTTTCCGGATGTTTGGAGAGAAACTCCATCCAGTCCAGAACATGCTTCTCGTCACAGACCTCGAGGCGGCTCTCAAAAAGTTCGAGGCCTTCGGCGAAATCGCCCCGGAGGAGCACGAGCAGCGATTTGCTGAAGCGCGCTTCGGGAAACACGGGTCTCAGGGCGAGCGCCTTGTCGTAACACCGCAAGGCATCATCCAGTCTTCCCTGAATCCTGAATGTCATCCCCAAGCCGTAGTGCGCCTCGGCAAAATCGGGGTTGGCCTCGAGCGCCCGATTGAAATTTCCGATTGCCTCGTCCGATCTATTCTGTCCCTGCGAAATCTTCCCCAACAAATAGTGACCATCGGCCGCCCCGGGATCGATTGAGATCGCCCGCTCCAGATAGTGTTTCGCGTCCGCCAGCCGCTTCTGCTCCAACAATACAAACCCGAGATTGATGTAGCCCTCTGCAGAATCCGGGGCTGCCGCGATCGACAGTCGGTAACACTCCTCCGCCCTTTTCAAGTCACCATCGGCCAAAAACCCGTTGCCGCGCTTCCTGTGGGCCTCCGCCTGTCCCGCCGTCGAAACGGCTCGCGCTTCCGCTCCCGCGGTCGGGCCAACGCGGCCTGCGCCGGCGAAAATCGTTCTAATCCACTTGAGCATGCAGGCGAGCCGCAAACGAAGCGCGAACCGTCGGCCGCCCGCACGGACTGGGGACAAACTTCCGCACGGCCGCCGAGCGGGGCGGAGCGGGTGAAGGGAATCGAACCCTCGTCTTAAGCTTGGGAAGCTTTCGTTCTACCATTGAACTACACCCGCATATGGTAAGATGATTTTACCCTCGCGTCCTTGGGGTTTCCAAGTGATCCGGCTCTCCGTCAACGGTCAAATTCAGTCTGTCGAGCCCGGCGCAGACATCGCGCGACTGCTGCAAGCGCTCGAGCTCGCGGGCAAGCGCGTGGCGGTGGAAAAAAACGGAGAGATCGTGCCGCGGAGCCGCTATGCGGACACGCGGCTCGCCGAGGGCGACGCGCTCGAAATCGTCGTCGCCGTCGGCGGCGGCTAGCGCGATGAACGCGCCGACCCGCCTGGCGGAACAGATCGCCGACCCCTTGCTCATCGCCGGGCGAGCGTATCGCTCGCGCCTGCTGATCGGCACGGGAAAATACCGGGACTTCGACGAGACGCGCCGCGCCGTGGAAGCGAGCGGCGCCGAGATCGTCACTATCGCCATCCGCCGCACCAACATCGGCCAGAACGCGGGCGAGCCCTCGTTGCTCGAGGTCTTGCCGCCCACCCGATACACCATTCTGCCGAACACGGCCGGCTGCTACAGCTCGGAGGACGCGGTGCGCACCTTGCGCCTCGCGCGCGAGCTGCTCGACGGCCATGACCTCGTCAAGCTCGAAGTGCTGGGCGATCCGAACACGCTTTATCCGAACGTGATCGAAACGCTCGAGGCCGCCGAGATTCTCGTCGCCGAAGGGTTCAAGGTGATGGTCTATACGAGCGACGATCCGATCGTCGCAAAACAACTCGAAGACATCGGCTGCGTGGCCGTGATGCCGCTCGCCTCGCTGATCGGCTCGGGCATGGGCATTCTCAATCCGTGGAACCTGCAGCTCATCATCGGCAACGCCAAGGTACCGGTGGTGGTCGATGCCGGCGTAGGCACGGCCTCGGACGCCGCCGTCGCGATGGAGCTCGGCTGCGATGCCGTGCTCATGAACACGGCGGTCGCGAAGGCGCAGAACCCGGTGCTGATGGCGCAGGCGATGAAGAAAGCGGTCGAAGCCGGGCGGGAAGCCTTTCTCGCCGGCCGCATGCCGAAGAAGCTCTACTCCGCCAGTTCCAGCTCGCCGGCCTCGGGCCTGATCTCGCCTAAGGCCGCGTAATACAGCGTTCTTGCAACGGCGCCCGATCCGCAGTTTCGTCTTGCGCCAGGGGCGCACGTCGAGCGCGCAGCGCCGCGCCCACGCCGACCTCCTGCCCGTCTACGGCGTGCCCTTCTCCCCTTCCGCGCTCGATCTGGACCGCCTGTTCGGCCGTGCGGCCCCCAAAATCCTCGAGATCGGTTTCGGGATGGGCGAGACCACCGCGACCATCGCGCAGGAGCATCCCGAGAACGACTATCTCGGCATCGAGGTGCATACCCCCGGCGTAGGGAGCCTCCTGAAACGCATCGCTGACGGACATCTCGAGAACGTGCGCATCGTCCAGCACGACGCGGTCGAGGTGGTGCAGCACATGATCGCTCCGGCCGCGCTCGAGGGCGTGCACTTGTTCTTTCCCGATCCCTGGCCGAAGAAGCGCCATCACAAGCGGCGCCTCATCCGGCCGGAGTTCGTAGCGCTGCTCGCTTCGAGGATGAAGCCCGGCGCCCTCGTGCACGCCTGCACCGATTGGGAGGACTACGCCCAACAGATGCTGCAAGTGCTCTCAGCCGATCGGGCGCTCGAAAATGCCGCTTCCGGCTACGCCGAGCGACCGGAGATCCGGCCGGAAACCAAGTTCGAGCGCCGCGGCCTCGCGCTCGGTCACAGCGTCTGGGATCTGATTTTCAGAAAAATCTGACCACCCCGCCGGCTGCGCCGGCACCCCTCCTCGATGAGGAGGGGACAAATCGGAACGCGATGCTTTCCCCTCCTCTCTTGAGGAGGGACAAATCGGAACGCGATGCTTTCCCCTCCTCTCTTGAGGAGGGGTGGCGCGAAGCGCCGGGGTGGTGAGCCGGTCAGGGTCTCCTTGCGTCCGGCAGGAAGAGCTGCAGCAGATCGTTGAGAAAGCGCTGCCCCAAATCCGTCGGCCGCATGCGCTCGCGGTCGCGTTCGATCAGACCGCGCGCCTCGGCCTCCCGCAGCGGTTTTTCCGCAAGCGCGATCTGCAGGCCCGTGCGTTCGGCGAACAAGCTCACCGGAAATCCTTCGGGCAAGCGCAAAGCGTTCATCATGAACTCGAACGCCAGATCGGCGCGTTCGACCTCGCGGCTCTCCTGCATCGGACGGCCCTCCGCGACGCGTTCGAGATACTCCTTGGGCTGCTTCCAGCGCGCCGTGCGCACAATGCGGTCGCGAAAGGAGAGCTTGCCGTGGGCACCGGCGCCGATGCCCAGATAGTCGCCGAAGCGCCAGTAGTTGAGATTGTGGCGGCACTCGCGGCCGGGCTTCGCCCAAGCCGACGTTTCGTAGTGAACATAACCGTCAGCGGCCAGCGCCTCCGCGATGGCATCCTGCATGGACGCGGTCGCGTCGTCGTCGGGCAGCGCGGGCGGGTGACGGTAGAAAAGCGTGTTGGGCTCGAGCGTGAGATGGTAGAAGGACAAATGCGTCGTGCCGGCCCCGAGCGCGGCTTCGACATCGGCGCGCGCCTCCTCGGGCGTTTGTTGGGGCAGCGCGTACATCAGGTCGAGATTGATATTATCGAAACAGTTTTGTGCGATCTCGATCGCGTGCCGGGCTTCGCCGTCGTCGTGGATACGGCCGAGCGCCTTAAGGTGCTTCGGGTTGAAGCTCTGAATCCCGATCGAGAGCCGATTCACGCCGGCCTCCCGGTAGCCGCGGAATTTTTCCGCCTCGAAGGTGCCAGGATTCGCCTCCAGGGTGATCTCGCAATCGGCCGCGAGCTGCAGCCGCGCGCGGAACGCCGAGATCAGGGTCTCGATCGCAGCTGCCGAAAAAAGGCTCGGCGTGCCACCCCCGAAGAAAATACTGTGGACGCGCCGTCCCCAGACGTCGGGAAGCGCGAACTCGAGATCCGTGACCAAGGCGTCGACGTACGCCCGCTCCGGAACATCACCCCTCGCCTGGTGGGAATTGAAATCGCAGTACGGGCACTTCTTCACGCACCAGGGGATGTGCACGTAGAGCGCGAGGGGCGGGAGCACGCCAAGCCGGATGCCGGCGGGCGAGGGAGTCATTACTTGCGTCATCTACCACCCCGCCCGCTTCGCGGGCACCCCTCCTCAAGCGAGGAGGGGAAGATGACCGCGGTGAATTTGCTTTCCCCTCCTCGAATGAGGAGGGGTGGCGGCCGAAGGCCGCCGGGGTGGTCCGGCATCAAACGCCCTCCCTCAGCTTCGCCAGAAGCCGCCGCAGCGCCTTGCCGCGGTGGCTGACGAGATTTTTCTGCTCGGGATCGAGCTCGGCGGCGGTCTTGCCGAGGTCCCGCAGGAAGAAATACGGGTCATAGCCGAAGCCGTTTGCGCCGCGCGGCTCGGCGACGATCTCGCCCGCCCAGGTTCCTTCGGCGATCACCGGTTCGGGATCCTCCGCGTGGCGCAGGAGAACGATCACGCAGTAGTAATGCGCGCGCCGGCTCTCCTTGTCGGTGAGCAACTTCACGAGTTTTTCGTTGTTGCGCGCATCCGACCTCGGTTCTCCGGCAAACCGCGCCGAGTGCACGCCGGGCGCTCCATCGAGCGCCCTTACGCAGATGCCCGAGTCGTCGGCGAGCGCGGGGAGCTGGGTGCGGCGGCTCGCGTGGCGCGCCTTGGCGAGCGCGTTCTCGACGAAGGTGCCGTGCGGTTCTTCGGCATCGGATACTCCGAGGCTCGCCTGCGGAACGACTTCCATTCCGAGCGGCGCGAGCAACATCTCGAACTCGCGCAGCTTGCCGGGATTGGAGGAGGCGAGCACGAGTTTTTTCACGCGCTCATTTTAACCGGTGAGGCTTCAAACCCAACCACCCCGCCCGCTGCGCGGGCACCCCTCCTCAAGAGAGGAGGGGAAGATGATCACGGGGACATTGCTTTCCCCTCCTCGAATGAGGAGGGATGGCGGCCGGAGGCCGCCGGGGTGGTCAAGCAATCATGAATTGACGAGCAATGACTGCCAGAACTCCTTCGAGATTCTCGATGACTTCACGGTTCTCGAATCGGACCAGCCGGATTCCGGCGCTTTGAAGGAACCGCGTGCGGAGGGCGTCGCGGTCTTGCGCAGCTTCATGGTCGTGAGCCGCGCCGTCCAACTCCACAGCGAGCCTTTCTCTGGGACAGTAGAAGTCCAGAACATAGGGCCCGACGCTGTGCTGGCGCCGGAATTTCCTGCCCCGCAGACTCCTGTCTTTGAGATGGTTCCAAAGGCGCGCTTCCGCAATTGTGAGTTGTCGGCGAAGTTCCCGGCGGCGCGGTTTCAGTCGCGCAACATTGTGAACAAGGGCCATGCACGGTCAACGCTCGTCCGCAACGAGAGTTGACGAACGAGGTGCGGCTTCAGCCCGACCACCCCGCCCGCTTCGCGGGCACCCCTCCTCATGAGAGGAGGGGAAATCAACACAGCGCGAGCGCCGCAACCACGCCCGCTTCGCGGGCATCCCTCCTCATGAGAGGAGGGGAAACCCGACCACCCCGGCGGCCTTCGGCCGCCACCCCTCCTCATGAGAGGAGGGGAAATCAAGACAGCGCGAGCGCCGCTTTCTGTTTGGCGATGAGTTCGGCGATCCCCCGCTTCGCCAGCGCAAGCAGCGCATCCATCTGCGCCGGGGAGAAGGGCTCGCCCTCGGCCGTGCCCTGGATCTCGACGAAGCCGCCCGAGCCCGTCATCGCCACGTTCATGTCGGTATCGCAGCCCGAATCCTCGGCGTAGTCCAGATCGAGTACGGGCACGCCCTCGTACAGACCCACGGACACGGCGGCGACGAAATCGCGGATCGGGGAGGCAGAGAGCGCGCCACGCCGCAGCAGCGTTCCTACGGCGTCATGCAGGGCGATGAAAGCTCCGGTGACGCTCGCGGTGCGCGTGCCCCCGTCCGCCTGGATCACGTCGCAGTCGAGCTTCACGGTGCGCTCGCCGAGGCCGCCGAGGTCGGTCACGGCGCGCAGGGAACGGCCGATCAGGCGCTGGATTTCCTGCGTGCGTCCGGATTGTTTTCCCCGCGCCGCTTCGCGGTCGGTGCGGGTATGAGTCGAGCGGGGCAGCATGCCGTACTCGGCGGTCACCCAGCCCTGGCCACGCCCCTTGAGAAACCCAGGAACGCCGTCCTCGACGCTCGCAGTGCAGATCACGCGCGTGTCGCCGGAGGCGATCAGCACCGAACCCTCGGCATGCCGCGTGTAATGGCGGTCGATGGCGATAGGGCGCAATTCGTCCGGTCTGCGCTTGGAAGGTCTCATCACGATTTTTGCGGCATGTGCTTGCGGATCGCGGCGCGGATCTCCTCGATCGCGCGCTCGATCTCCTCGTCGGTGAGGTCGCTGTCGTCCGCCTGGCTGAAATCCCCGAGCTGCGTGCTCACCCCGTGCAGCACCAGGGTCTGCGTGGACACCTCGCCGGCGAGCGCGCCGGGATGCGTTTCCGCCCAAGTCATCGCCACGACCGAAAGGTTGTCGGAATCCGCGCCGCCCCGCAGTTCCGCCAGATCGAGCAGCTCGGGAATCGCCTTCATGAGGTCGCTCTTCTGCAACGCCCTCGTGATGAGCTTTCCCGTGAGCGGGCCCCACCAGCCGTCGGTGCACAGAATCAAGGTGTCGTCTTCGCGCAGCAAGGCGGGCTTCGACAGCTCCACTTGCGGGAGCGCGGTCGCCCCGATGCAGTTGAAGATCTTGTTGCGATCCGGATGGGCCGCGACGGCCTCCTCGCGAACGCGGCCCTGGTCGACCAGCATCTGCACCCGGGAATGATCCCGCGTCTGCGCCTGGATCCGGCCTTCCCGAACGTGATAGAGCCGCGAATCGCCCACGTGCGCCCAATAGGCGGTCGAATCCTGCACGACGCAAGCCACGCAGGTGGTGCGCGGCGACTCGATCAGGTTGCGCGCCTTGGCGTACTCGCCGAGCGCGAAGTGCGCGTCGACGATGCTCTTTTGCAAAAAACCGAGCGGGTCGGCGAGCTTGGGCTTGGCTTCGCGCTGGAACGCCTCGGTGAGGAGCTGCGCGGCGATTTGCGAGGCCACCTCCCCGTGCAGGTGCCCGCCCATGCCGTCGGCGACGACCATGAGCAATGCGTCGCGGGTGTAGGCGTAGCTGGTGCGATCCTCGTTCGCCGGGCGGCGTCCCTTGCGGCTTTCCTGGAAGATCGAGAATCTCATCGTCCGAGCCGCTTCATCAACGCGCCGCGAACGCTCTGGAGGAGAGAGCTCTTGCGGTGCACATCGGGGTCCTTTTCGCGCAGCAGCACCTTCTGCAGCGCAAACACGCTTTGCGGGCGCTTCATGTGATCGAGCTCTAGGCACCAGTCGATCGTCTCGAGCAGTTGCCGGGAATACTTGCCGTCCCACACCTTCGCCGCGGAGACGTAGCGGTCACGCTCGGCGCGGTTGTCGGCCGCCTGGGGTGCCGCGCTCGCGAGACAGGCGAAAATGCTGGCGCCGATGGCGTAGCAATCGCTCCAGGGCCCGAGCAGCTCGCGGTTCTTGTATTGCTCGGGCGGCGCGAAGCCGGGCGTATACATCGGGTTCAGGCGCGGGCCCTCTTCGGCGAGCGTCTGGCGGGCGGCGCCGAAGTCGATCAGCACGGGGGTGCTGTCGTTGCGGATGTAGATGTTGGCGGGCTTGATGTCGAGGTGAAGGAGTTTGTTCGAGTGCACCTCTCGCAACCCGTTCAGCAGCAGCGTGAACACATGGCGTATGAACCTCTCCTTGATCGTTCCGCGGCGCGCGTGGATGTGTTCCTGCAGCGTGCGCCCGCGCTCGTAGCGCATCACCATGTAGACGGTCTCGTTGGCGCGAAAGAAATTCAATACCCGCACCACGTTCGGATGCGAGAGCCGCGCAAGGGAGCGGCCTTCCTCGAAGAAGCACCGCATGCCGTAGCGAAACGTCGCCAGGTTTTCGTCCGAAATCGAGGGCAGCGCGTCGCCCTCTTTTCGCAACGCGAGCTGGCTCGGGAGGTATTCCTTGATAGCAACCGGCTGGTCGTTTTCGTCGTAGGCGAGATAGACGATGGAAAAACCCCCGCGTGAGAGCACGCTCGCGATGCGGTAGTTTTCGAGCTGATAGCCGTCGGGCAGCGGCTGGTTGGCCTGCTGTGCCATTAAAAGGGTAGCGGTGCGGCGTTCGTAACCGTTATCATAGCGGCGTTTTCAATTGCCGCCGGCATTATACGGCGCCACTCATCGCAATCCATGATCACCAGCATGACCGGCTACGCGGCGGCGACTCGAGAGCTGCCGACGGCGTCGCTCGCAGCGGAGCTTAAAAGCGTAAACGGTCGTTATCTCGACGTGCAGTTCCGGCTCCCCGAAGAGCTGCGCTCGGTGGAGCCGGCGTTGCGCGAGCTGATCCAGGCGCGCGTGGGCCGCGGCAAGGTGGAGTGCCGGGTCTCGGTCACTCCGCCGGCGGGCGCCGCACCCCGGATCAGCGTGAACGAAGGATTGCTCGCCGAGCTCGCCGAAGTGTCGAAAAAGGTCAGGGCGGCCGTCCCGGACGCGCACCCCTTGAGCGTGGGCGAGGTGCTGCACTGGCCCGGCGTGCTCGGAGACGACAGGTCGGCGGCGCTGCGCGAGGCCTGCGTGGCGCTCGTGCAGGAGATCCTCGCGGACTTCGCGGCGACTCGCTCGCGCGAGGGCGGAAAGCTCGCCACGATGCTGCTCGAGCGCGTGGAGCGCATGAGATCTCTGCTCGCCTCGATTCAGCCGAAACTGCCCGAGGCGATCGTCGCTTACGAGGAAAAGCTGTCCGCGCGTCTTCGCGAGGTGCTGGGCGGCACGGACGAGGAGCGCATCCGGCAGGAAATCGCGCTCTTCGGCGTCAAGGCGGACGTCGCCGAGGAGCTCAATCGCCTGGGAGCGCACCTGGAGGAGGTGCACCGCGTGGTCAGAGCCGGAGGGGCGGTCGGCAAGCGACTGGACTTCCTGATGCAGGAGCTGAACCGCGAAGCGAACACGCTCGGCTCGAAGTCCGTGTCGAAAGAGCTCTCGGATGCGAGCCTCGAGTTCAAGCTGCTGATCGAGCAAATGCGCGAGCAAATTCAAAACATCGAATGACCGGCAATCTCTTCATCGTCTCGGCGCCCTCGGGCGCGGGCAAATCGTCTTTGGTGAGCGCCGCGCTCGCCGAGGACAAGCGGCTTGCGCTCTCGGTTTCCTTCACCACGCGGCCCGCGCGCGCGGGCGAAGCGAACGGGCGCGAGTATCATTTCGTCGACCGCAAGACTTTCGACTCGATGCTCGAGCGCGGCGAGTTTCTGGAATCGGCCGAAGTCCACGGAAACCGCTACGGCACCTCCCAGAAGTGGATCGCCGAGGCGCGCGCCAAGGACCTGGACATCCTGCTCGAAATCGACTGGCAGGGCGCGCAGCAGGTCCGAGCCGCCTTTCCCGACGCGGTGAGCATCTTCATCCTTCCGCCGCCCCCGGTCTTGCAGGAGCTCGAGCGACGGCTGCGGGGGCGGGGCCAGGACAACGAAGAGGCAATCCAGCGGCGATTGCGCGACGCCCGCGAGGAAATCGGCCACGTCGCCGAGTTCGACTATGTTATTATAAACAAAGAGTTTGAAGAGGCCCGGCGGGACCTTGCCGCCGTCGTGCGCGCGGCCAGGTTGGTCCTGTCCCGCCAGAGCGCACGGCATCCGGAAATCTTCAAATCATTTGGCTAGACTAAAGAGAGGTTCCATGGCACGAATCACCGTCGAAGATTGTTTAAAGAGAATCCCCAACCGCTTCCAATTGACGCTCGCGGCCACCTACCGCGCGCGTCAGCTCGCCCAGGGCGGCACGCCGCTCATCGAGACCACGCGCGACAAGCCGACGGTCATCGCATTGCGCGAGATCGCAGCGGGCAAGGTCGGCGTGGAATACCTGAACCGCGTCCACACCGGGTGAACCCGGACAGTCACGGGGTGAGCCCGCACCGTGACGGACTGAAATCTTCTTTCCCCTCCTCGGATGAGGAGGGGTGCCGGCGACAGCCGGCGGGGTGGTCGAGCAGACGGCCAACCTCCCCGGCGCTTCGCGCCACCCCTCCTCAAGAGAGGAGGGGAGAAAAGCAACAAACCCGCAGCGCCTGCGCCTGAACACATGGCCGCCGTCGCCATATCCGATCTCAGGCGGCACCTCGGCTACCTCAAGCCGAGCGACATCGCCCGCATCGAGGAAGCCTACCAGTTCAGCGATGCCGCGCACCAGGGACAGTTCCGGCTGAGCGGCCATCCCTACATCTCCCACCCGATCGCCGTCGCGGAGATCGTCGCCGACTGGCAGCTCGACGCCCAGGCGGTGATGGCGGCGCTCCTCCACGACGTGATGGAGGACACCGAGATCTCCAAGGAGCAGATCACCGAGCGCTTCGGCAAGCCGGTGGCCGAGCTGGTGGACGGCCTTTCCAAGCTCGATCGCATCGAGTTCCAGTCCCAGGCGGAGGCGCAGGCCGAGAACTTCCGCAAGATGCTGCTCGCGATGGCGCGCGACGTGCGCGTCATCCTGATCAAGCTCGCCGACCGGCTGCACAACATGAGAACGCTCGAGGCGGTCAAGCCGGAGAAGCGCCGGCGCGTCGCGCGCGAGACACTGGAGATCTACGCACCGATCGCGAACCGGCTCGGCCTCGACAGCCTCTTTCGCGAGCTGCAGGAGCTCGCGTTCTCGAACCTCTATCCGGGGCGCTACAAGGTGCTCGCCAAGGCGGTGAAGGCGGCGCGCGGGAATCGCCGTGAAGTCGTCAACAAGATCCTCAAGGCGCTGAAGGAGCGCCTGCAGTCGACGGAGATCGAGTCCGAGGTCACCGGCCGCGAGAAGCACATCTACTCGATCTACAACAAGATGCACGAAAAGCAGCTGTCGTTCTCGCAGGTGCTGGACATCTACGGTTTTCGGGTCGTCGTCGAGGACATTCCCGCTTGCTACCTCGCGCTCGGCGCGCTGCACAGCCTGTACAAGCCCGTTCCCGGAAAATTCAAGGACTACATCGCGATTCCGAAGGTCAACGGCTATCAGTCCCTGCACACCACGCTGATCGGCCCTTACGGCATGCCGGTCGAAGTTCAAATTCGCACGCGAGGCATGAACCGCATCGCCGACGCCGGCGTCGCTTCGCATTGGCTGTACAAGAGCTCGGACGCGGAGATCAACGAAGTGCAGCAGCGCACCCACAAATGGCTGCAATCGCTGCTGGACATCCAGCACACCTCGGGTGATCCCGCAGAATTCCTCGAGCACATCAAGGTGGACCTCTTTCCAGACGAGGTCTACGTGTTCACCCCCAAGGGCAAGATCATGGCGATGCCGCGCGGCGCGACGGCGGTGGATTTTGCCTACGCCGTGCACACCGACATCGGCAACCGCTGCGCCGCGGCGAGAATCAACTACGAGCTTGCGCCCCTCAGAACCGAGCTCAAGAACGGAGACCGGGTCGAGATCATCACCGCCGCGCACGCGCATCCCAACCCGGCGTGGCTGTCCTACGTGAAGACCGGCAAGGCGCGCTCGCAAATCCGGCACTTCCTGAAAACGATGCAATACGAGGAGGCCGCGTCACTGGGCGAGCGCATGCTCAACCAGGCCGTGCGCGCGCTCGGGGTGAAACCCTCGGAGGCGAACTCGGATCGTTGGGAAAGGCTCGTTCGCGATCTCGGGGCGAAATCACGCCAGGAAGTCGTCGCCGACATCGGCCTGGGGAAACGGCTCGCGGCCATCGTCGCGCGCAAGCTGCTGTCGCTATCGGAGCCCCATCAATCCGAAGGGAAGGCACCGCCCGGCTCGATCGTCATCCACGGCTCCGAAGGACTGGCCGTCCAGTTCGCCAAATGCTGCAACCCCATCCCGGGCGACCCTATCACGGGGTTCATCAAGAAAGGACAGGGCCTGGTCGTCCATACCCACGATTGCCCGACCGCCGCCAAATCGCGCGGCGATCCCGAAAAATGGCTCGACGTGGAATGGGCGCCGGAAACCGACAAGATGTTCGACGTCGGGATCCGGGTGACGGTCATCAACCAGCGCGGCGTGCTCGCCAAGGTGGCCACGGCGATCGCCGAAGCCGGCTCCAACATCGACAACGTCAGCATGGATGAAGAGCGCAGCCTCTACACCACCATGCATTTCACGCTTCAGGTCGCAAACCGCCTGCACCTCGCCAAGGTCTTGCGCGCCCTGAGGCGCATCCAGGAGGTCGTGAGGATCACGCGGGTGAGGGATTAGGCCGGAGGGAGCAGCCCCGAGCTCAGGGCCCGCGAGTCGAGGCGGCGATCAATCGCTCCACCCACTCGAGAACGTTCCTGAGCGGCGTCTGGGCGAGGCCCCAGCCGGTCGTTGCGCCGACGGCGTTCGCGATCATGTCGGCGACCTCGAAGGTGCGGTAGTCGGTCAGTCCCTGGAGGAACTCCAGCACCACGCCCATCGCGGCGAATCCCAATGCGACCCAAAGCTGGCGGCTCCGGCCTTCGATGAGCATTCCAAACCACAACGCCAGGCTGCCGTACGCGACAAAATGCGCAAGCTTGTCCTCGTTCTCCACGAAATCCACATCCAGCGGGATGAGCGACAAGACCACCACCGCCGCCACCATCCCCCAGCCGAGCAGAAGCCAGATTCGCCGGTGGCGTTGGGAAAGCCGAGTCACCGACACGGAATCCAATTGAGCGGATCGTCCCAGACTACCTCACCGACGGCGACCCGCATTCCGGCCACGACGAGCGGCCCGGCGCCGAGCTTGGTGACTTTGACCGACACCCGTTGCGACTCTCGATTCACGGCCTGCGTTTCGCCTTCGGTCCATTCCTTCGACCCGGCTCCCACGGTCGATTCGTGGCACAGCCGCACACCCGGCTTGGACATGGCGGCGAGCGACTCGTTCGTGGCCCGAAATCTCGCGATCATCATCGGCGTCGCCCGCCCCGCCACCGCGTCGTCCTTCCACGGGCCGGCATAGCTGTCGCCGCTCCCCCAGAAATAAACGCCGTAGCCGTTGCGCTTGTCGTTCGCGAATCCGCCCTCGTAGCGGTCCCCTGCGAAAGCCGAGCGCTCGCCCCAGGTGTAGAGCCCTGAGCCGTGCTTGGCGTCCTCCGCGAAATCGCCCTCGTAGCGATCGCCCCACGGCCAGGATTTCACCCCGCGCCCGTGTTTCTTGCCCTCGTGGAATTCGCCTTCATAGACGGCGCTCCCTTTGGCCGTGCCCCGGCCTTCGGCCTTGCCGTCCTTGCAGCCACCGGAGTAGGAAGCTTGCAGTTCCGGATCGAGCACGAGACATTTGGACTGAGCCTGCGCGCAGAGAGACGACGCGCACAGCACAAGCGCGAGGACAAAGGGGAAAGCCGACCACCCCGCCCGCTCACGCGGGCGCCCCTCCTCATGCGAGGAGGGGAAAACACGACCGCAGGATATCCCCTCCTCTGTTGACGAGGGGAAAACGCGACCGCGGGATATCCCCTCCTCTCTTGAGGAGGGGTGGCGGCCGAAGGCCGCCGGGGTGGTCACCGTCGCAGCCACTACTTCGTCTCCCACATCAAGTTTACGCCGGCGGGCCCTACCAATACTTTCGGCCCCTTGTCGTCGGGCTTGCGGCGTTCCTGCCAGAAAAAATCGCCGATCGCGAAACCGAGCAGCGAGCTCGCCACCGTGTCCGACAACCAGTGCTCGCGCGAGGCGATTCTTCCGGCGTTCACCAGTGCCGCCGCTCCATACAGCCACGGCGCGTCGTACTCTTTTGCAAACGGCGTCACTGCGGCCCACATGACGGTCGCGTGGTTCGAGGGGAAAGAGGCGTCCGGGCGCTTGAACGGCTCGAAATCTCCCGGCCCCTTCTCGTCCTCGGGCCTCGCGCGGCCGGCGGCGTATTTGATGCCCAGGTTTGCGAACAGGCCCGTGACTCCGGCCTCGATCGCGGCGATGCCGGTATTGCTCAAGCGCCGGTCCTGCTCGGAGAGCGCGGCGAGCCCCGATGCGCCTATCGCGGCGACCGGCAGCCACTTGCCGAACCCCTCCAGCGTGTCGAGCGCTTTCGAGCCGAAGTGACGATCGACGGACCGGGACACGCTCCGGTCGAACACCGCCGAGCCGAGCACGGCGCCGGCTCCGAGCAATGCGGTTTCCCAGGCGCTCGAGCTGCCCAGGGCGCTTGCCCCGCGGCCCCAGTCCCGCACGGTCATCCCGCCCAGGTTCTCGAACGGCCGGTCCCACATCGGGCTGCCGAGGTACGGAAGGTTGGTGTCGTCCTCCACGTCGCCGAAGCGTACCAGACCGTCGCGGTCGTGCAGGTCGAGCATCAGCGGCTTCTCGAGCATCTGGTAGAGGTCGACGGGCGAGTTGACCATCTGCCCGGGGTCGCGGGTCCAGGGCGCGAGCGAGAAGCCGGTCACGACTCTCGTATCGTTGGGGAGCAAGGCCTCGAAGGGAATCGAGACGAAGACGCCCTTGTCGCGGTAGTTTCCAGGATTAACTCCCGTATCCACCGCGTTCGTCACCGTGTACCACGCTCCCAGCTCCATCCCGATGCGAAAGCGCCGCTTGATCTCGAACCGCGCCCCGTAATCCCGAGCGAGAAACCGGCCCGTCCGCACGGTGAACGTGGACTGATGCGGAAGCTTGTAATGCCAGGCGGCGAGCGCCGTGACGGTCTGGTAATCGCGGAAAGCGAATTGATCGCGAAAATCGCGCTGCCTGACCGCATCGACGCTCAAGTCGAACGCCCAGGGCGTGCCGCGCTCCACGTACAGCCACTGGCCGCCGACGCCGCCGTACATCTGCTCGAGCCAGCCCCCGGTGAGCCTTGCGTAAGTCCGCTCGGACGGCTGAAAGACGCGGTTCAGGAGCAGGTGATCCATTCTCAGCCGCGGGGCCTTTGCATACTCTCCGAAATCCGAGCGCACGTGCGGAAGCGTGCTGTTGTTCGTCCCGATCGCCTCGGTGATGTTCTCGTAGAGGACATAGCTCACCCCGGTATCGAGGAAGAGGCGCTCGGCCAGCTCGCGGTCGTAGGTGGCGAGGATGGCGATGTTGTACTGGAACACCCGGGGACCGTTCAGGTAGCTGCTCAGGGTGGGCTTGACGCGAAACACGTTCAAGCCCGTGTCCTGGCTCTTGAAGCTGATGAAATTGCCCTCGTCGCCGTAGAGAACCCTGGCCTGGGTCGGCTCGCCGAGCGCGGCCATCAGGTCGGTTTTTTCCCTTTCCGAATACGAAGAGGGGTCCGCGTAGCGGATGGCGACGGACTCGGCCAGCTCGCTTCGCGTCAACAGGCCGTTGAAGTAGCGGTTGAGCTTTCGCAGATCGGAAAATTCGTAGGTCGCGACCGGCAAGCCGTTGGTCGTGTAGGTAGCGCGGATCTCGGTCGTCTCGAGCGGCGCGAGCAGCAGCGCCGTCCTCGCCGCCCGCCCGACCGCGCGGCTCATCTGCGAGATGCGGCTGTTGGTGAGCGTGAGCGAAAGACGCGCGTTCGGCTCCAGGCGGATGCGCACGTCCTTGAAATCCTGCCGGAAGAGCGCCTCGTACATGCGCGTCTTGTAAGTTGCGTCCTCGTCCCACTGCGCGAGCGTCGGCCGGGGAATCACCTTGACGTAAGGCTCGGGCTCCGCGCTCTTGGGCACCCATTCCTTTTGCTCGAGCGGTATGGAAACGTAGGCGGCGGCTCCGGCGACGCCGCGCTGATTCGAGAAAGCCGCGGTCATCCACCCGAGGCGGTATTCGATGGCGTTGGAGAACCCGCGCGTGCGCCCGCTCACATGCGATTCCTCGGCGAATGGGAAGTTCTTGTAGTCGCTCGCGTCGTACTCGGTGACGAAGGACCAGCTTCCCAACCACGAAGGCGAGTAGCGGAGCCCTCCGAATGCTCCGTCGATCTGCTGGCGGCCGTATCCCAATGTGACTTGAGCGTCGCCCAGGGTTTTGGTTGCAACGGCAAACTGTTTCGGGAAAATGCTCGTGCCGAAAGGATCCTGCGCTCCGACGGCTACCGCCGGCCGCCAGCCTTCTTCCGCTATGAGGCGAATCTTGAAACCCGCGTTCTTGTCCTTGTAGGCTCCGTAGACCGGACCGAATCCGTCCGTACCAGCGGGAAACCCGGGGACACCGTTGATGCGTGTGACCGCGAGGTTCGTCTCGAGCCACGGGAGCAGCGTCGCGTTCGCGCTGAGATCGAAATAAGGCCGCGCGTAAGCCATGCCGAAACGCAAGGTCCCGTCCGGATTGAAACGCGCATCGGGCATGTTGATGAGTCCCGTGGGACCGGCATTCGCAAGGGTGGATACCCCCCACGCGATCGTTCCCATCCAACACGCTAGAAAACGGCGCATAGCCCCTTGCCGAGACGGACGCTCTCGGTCGTTCCACTTCAAAACGCGGAAGACGCGGGCACAGGGCTCCGCGCTTACGGCCGGAGAATACAAGAAAGGAAGGTAGTAGATTGCGGTGGCGCTGTCGTTTCCCGCATCGGACTTGCGCCCTGCGCCACCTTCAAAAGCAACAAAATCCTGCCAGGGTAAACCCGGCAGGGTTTCGGAAATGACTCGGTCTGGAAGCCGCTTAGTGGGTGGCCGCAGTGCTGTTACTTGCGCTCGCTGCCGCAACCCCCGCTACGACCGCTGCAACCGTGGCTATCGTGCCCGATGTAGCGCCCGTCGCTGCGGTGCCCGCGCCGCCACCGGCACCCGCCGAAGCGCCACCCGCCTGCGCCATCGCGTTGCCCGCGACCATCGCAAAGAAAACCATCGCCGCCAGCTTTTTCATGCCCCCCAGAGAAACACAAAGGTGAATTTAACGGTTCACGCACGTTAGCACACCCCATCAAGCCCCTGCAACGCCAAACCCGATCCAGGGCCATTTCGTGTAAACACCGCAGGCCTTTCGCTATTCCCCGGAATCCCAGCTTGAGTATCATGGTGCCCTCAACAGGGTCCCGCGCAGCCGCAAGCGCACAAGGTGATTCCACTGAACCTCGGCAAGAGAACGCGTGCCCCGATTGCCGCCGTGGCTTTGTTCACCGCGGTCGCGGGCGCCGCGCATTTCCTCCACGGCCGCGTGTATTACCCTCACGTGGTGGTGGAAGCCCAGGAAAACGTCAGGCTCGAGTTCCTGCAGCTTGGCTTGCGCAAGGACGAAGCCTGTCAGGCCGCCGTCGCCGCCATCGCCGACGCCATCCGCGCCAGCTGCTCCTCGTGTCGAATCGCGATACGTCAATGCTCGGGCAATCTCGAACCCGCCTACGAGAAGCTGCTCTCCGAAGATCCGATCGAAACGCCCAGCTCCCGTCTGCCACATGGGGTGGTGACTTACCTATCGGACAACCAGGCCCTTGCTCTTGCCGCCTGCCGGGAAACAGAACGCCTGACGGGCGCAAACGGCGGGACTCCGGCCATCTGCTTTCCGCCTCACGCCAAGCGCCCTTTCCCACTGAAGCCACGGGGTTTCGAGTCGGGGCAGGCCCTCACCGGGCTCATGATCCTGTTGCTCACCGGTTTGACTTCCGTTTTCGTAAGTCACCTGATCGTGCGCTACGAGGCTTTGCACGCAAATTGGAGCTACGACCCGGTAAAGACTGGCCCGCAGAAATTTCATGCCGCCCCCACCCCACGCATCGGCGGCCTGGGAGTGATGGCCGGCCTTTTCGTATCGGGAGCGGCCCTGCTCGCCATCGAGCCGATCGCACCCGGCGAACAATTCGGTTATCTGCTGCTCGCCAGCGTGCCCGCGTTCCTGGGAGGGATCACCGAGGACGTCACCAAGAACGTCGGGGTCCTTACTCGACTCCTCTTGACCATGCTCGCCGCGGCGTTCGGCGTGTGGCTGCTCGGCGCGGTCATACCGCGGCTCGACGTTCCCGGCTTCGATACTCTGCTCAGGTGGGCGCCGTTCGCGATCGCATTCACGATGTTCGCGGTCGGAGGCGTCGCCAACGCGATCAACATCATCGACGGGTACAACGGGCTCGCGGCCGGTCACGCGGTCATCGTGCTCGCCGCCATGGCCTGGGTTTCAGCTCTGGTCGGAGACGACTTCCTCTTCACCTCGGCTCTTGCGATGATCGGCGCCTTGCTCGGATTTCTGGCCTGGAACTACCCGAAGGGAAAGATCTTCCTGGGAGACGGCGGAGCCTATCTCCTCGGCTTCTGGCTGGCGGAGCTGTCGGTGCTTCTGGTCGCGAGGCACCCGGAGGTCTCGCCATGGTTCCCGATGCTGCTGCTCGTCTATCCGATATTCGAGACGCTCTTTTCGATGTATCGCAGGAAAGTCATACAAGGACAATCGCCCGGACAGCCGGACCGCATGCACCTGCACCAGGCGATCTACATGCGGCTGACGCGGGCCCGCACGGACGTCTCCGACCCTGCGTCCTTGACCCGGCTCAACAGCAAGGTCGCGCCTTTCGGCTGGCTGATGACCCTGTGCTGCGCCGTGCCCGCCTTGTTGTTCTGGGGGGAGACGCGGTGGCTCGTCGCAGCGTCGCTCCTTTTTTGCGCCGCCTACGTCGCGCTTTATCTCTGGCTATATTTGTCAAGCCGCAGCAGCAGTTTGACGTCCCGCTGGTAAAGGCTACGCGACCGCGTTCCATTTAGGTGGAACTTTCTAAGTTGCAAGAATAATCCGCCGAATGTCTGCTGGCAACCAAGAGAGCTATCGGCCCGATGTAGACGGCTTACGCGCCATCGCCGTGTTGCTGGTGATAGGGTTTCACGCGGGACCCGCACGCGTTCCGGGTGGTTTTATCGGGGTAGATATCTTTTTTGTCATTTCAGGTTACCTGATAACTGGGATCTTACTGCGCAGCGCCCAGCAGGGCACTCTTTCACTTATTGACTTCTACGCAGGACGATTCCGTCGAATCGTGCCAGCGCTCGCATTGGTTCTTTCTGCGACCTGGGTGTTTGGCTGGGTTACTTTTACGGCCGAGGAATTCCGGAACCTTGGCCGCCATTTGCTTGCCGGCGCGACGTTCACATCTAATCTTCTGCTCTGGCGGGAAGTAGGGTATTTCGACGGACCGGCTGAATTCAAGCCGCTGCTACATCTATGGTCCCTTGGAGTCGAAGAGCAGTTCTATCTACTCTGGCCTCTTTTGCTAGCCGCGCTGCTGAAGCGCAGGATGCCCGTTTTTCAAATCACATTCTGTTTGCTCATTCTCTCCTTTGCGCTAAATCTCCTTATCATCGGAAATCACGCGGCTGCGGCCTTCTATCTCCTGCCTACCCGCTTTTGGGAGCTCATGTGTGGTGCGGTACTCGCTTATGTGGAAATCACAAATGCTGCTGCCACGAGATCATCGCCAACCTGCGATCCCCGATCGCAGGTAGAAAAGCGGAAGCGACTTCTACGTAATATCTGCGCAGCTGCCGGGTTGGTACTAATCCTATTTTCTTCGTTCGGCTTCGAGAGAAAAATTCTCTATCCCGGCTGGTTTGCCTCGGCTCCCGTAGTTGGAAGCGTCTTGTTAATCCGCGCGGGACCCGACGCTTGGTTAAATCGCCGCGTTTTCTCCAGGAAACTCTTGGTAACGCTTGGCCTAATAAGCTACCCGCTTTACCTGTGGCACTGGGTTTTGCTGTCCATCGCGCACATTATCTGTAGTGGAGTCCCAACTCGCGCCGTGCGCCTCTCCGCGGTGGCGATATCGCTGGTACTCGCTTATCTCACATGGAGATTGGTAGAGAACCCCATCAGAAAAACATTCAACAGGTTTCCGGCCAATCGAGGAAGGGCTTCAATCGCTATTGCTAGCGGCATAGCGATTCTACTGTCTATCGGTCTGGTCGGAATTGCAACGGAATACAAGCAAGGGTTCCCATTCCGATGGCAGATGCCGGCAGATTTCGTTGATCGGCAGACGAAGGACCTGTCGGATAGTAATGTTCAAGGAAAAATAACGCTCGACCCTGTATGCGCCGATCTTCTGAAAAATGGAAAGCGGTTGGACTTCTGCCATCAAACAAATCCCGCGTCGCCGACCATCGCGCTTTTTGGGGACAGCCATGCCCAAGCCCTGTTTCCGGGTTTCGCGCAAGCACTCAGCATTAGAGGGCTCGGCGCTCCGCTGTTGATCGGGCAAAATGGCTGCGCTCCCATGCTTGGCGTGCGGGTCCACCTAAAGGGGGTTCCGGACGCGTGCTTGGAATCGAATAAGCTAGCTCTAGAGATAATACTCACCTCGCCCTCCATTCAGAGCGTAATCCTGGTTTCGCGAGGGCCTATTTATGTTACGGGCAAGGGATTCGGTGTCTCTCAAAATTGGGTGGATTTAATGCTGGAACCAGAAGCAACCGAAGATGCTCCACGCTCTACCAATTTATTATTCAAGGAAGGCACTTCGAACATGATTTCGGCGCTGGAACTCGCCGGGAAAAGGGTCATCTTTATGATCGACACTCCCGAACTTGGCTTTCTGCCACAAGAATGTATTGATCGTCCAATGAAAAAATTGTTCGTCGAACTTCGCCAACCGTGTGCGGTGGCGTATCAAGACGTAAAGACAAGACAAAGCGAGTATCGCCGCATCATCGGCGAACTCGCCGCCAAGCATCCAAAAATACATGTGTTTGATGTCTCAAAAACTCTCTGTGACGCCAATTTTTGCTCCGCGATCGTCGACGGACATATGCTTTATCGTGACGGTGACCATCTAAGCAGTTTTGGAAGCGAATTCTTCGGCAGAGCGCTGTCTGACTTTTACGCGAGCGTCGGCGGGTTAACCGCGAGAGTGAAATAGAATGCTGCACCAAAGCTTCATCGCCCGTTTCCGCGAGAACTTTTCGTCGATCAGGCGGCGCGCGTTGCGTCCCCACTCGCGCCTCAAGTCACTATCGTCCCGCAGAGTTCGCATCAACTTCGCCAATTCAACCGACTCTCGCGGCCGGACTGCCGCGCCGCAGTGACCCGTTCGAACGATCTCGCCAATTTCTCCGCCAGGGTCTCCGATAAAAATCACAGGGCGCCCCGCCGCGGCGATCCCATAGAATTTGCTCGGGAGAATGAAGCCCTCCAATTCTGGCCGAAGAGAGATGAGGTGGACGTCCATCGCTCCAAGACTCTCGGCCAGGACCTCCTTGTCCTGATAGCGCTTGAACGAGACGTGTGTGAGGCCGCGTTTGACCGTCTCCTTCTCCAGATGCACCTTCTGATTGCCACCACCAATAAACAAAAATACGACATCCGTTTCTGATCTGAGCAGCTCTGCAGTCTCGAGAATCGTTTCAAATTCGTGCGCGCGGCCCATGTTGCCGGAATACCCCACTATAAATTTTCCCGCCAGCCCCCACAGTTGGCGCAGGCGGTTCCGCTCAGGTGGGATGGGGACAATGGCATCGTCATCAACCCAGTTGTGAATCACCTTTACCCGATCGTGCAGCCCGTCGCGCCCAACCAGGTACTCGGCCATTTTTTCACCCAAGGCTATATTCATCGCTGCCTGTCTAAGAGACGCATCGC
>Ga0209647_1000280_pt1 | contig 48420 bp, 38 predicted proteins | sample GraSoi_2013_60cm_FD_185827 | JGI IMG/M metagenome (GOLD analysis project Ga0209647, IMG submission 185827) | Grasslands soil microbial communities from the Angelo Coastal Reserve, California, USA - Sample 9_17_2013_60cm (SPAdes) (version 2) | ecosystem: Environmental > Terrestrial > Soil >...
CAGGACACCGCGCCAATTGAAGTTGTTATTGTCGTTCCCGAAATTCCGAGAATTCTTATCCTGTTTCGGGGATCTTGGATCTTGTTCTGCCATAGGCTTATTGACAAGTCACGTTAGCACATCGCGAACCCCGCGCAAAGCTGGGACAGACAACGCGCAAACTGCATACGAAAGCGGATTCTTCGGAACTGTCAACCGAATAGGGTAGCTGTGGAGACAACGTCGTGATCGCCGGGAACGATGAATCATCTAAGGAAAAGCGACGGTTTGGTTTTCGTTACCGCGCTCTCGGCGTTCTCGGCAATGACGGCGTTCCCGGCGTTCAACTACTGCGCGTATTTGACGCTGCACCCGTACGGCCGGGTAACTGTCTGGCCAACGCTCTTTCCTGCCAGCGTGCTATCCAGCGCGACTTTCACGTAGTTTGTCGCTGACTTGATGTCGGAAAGAACGGTGCTGGGTTTGTTATCGATAGCCCCTTCGTACAGTAGCTTGCCCTCAGGACTGATAATGTACATGTCGGGCGTGGTTTTCGCCCCGTACTCGTGCCCCACTTTACCATCAGGGTCCAAAAGAAGCGCGGTGCGAGCCACTCCTTGACTGGACGCCATCTCATTCAATTTGGCTGCCGGATAGTTCCCTTCTTGTCCCGGTGCCGATGAATCGATCGACAACCAGACAACCCCTTTCGCAGTAAACTCCTTTTGCAGAGCCTGCATATTGCCTGATCCGTAATGCTTCCTCACAAAGGGACAATCCGGATTGTACCATTCCAGCACGACGTATTTTCCTTTGTACTCGGAAAGCCGGTGCGATTGTCCGTTGGTATCGGGCAAACTGAAATCGGGTGCCGGCTGTCCGACTTCCACTCCCGCCAAAGCCACTCCAGCGCTCAAGGCCAGAAGTCCAAAACCGAAACAGAGATTTCGTATTATCATATTTAGCAGTTACAGGGATTACTAGTGATGGTTCACTCTACGTAGTTCAGGGTAGTCTAGGGTAGTTCAGCTGAAAAGGTGCGGACCTTATAAATTCGCTACGGCTTCTGAGCTTGTCTTCAGCGCATCGAGCACCGTCTGAGAGCTGATTAGCTCCGGGAGAATCATTGGCGGCCGATCCTTCCCACCCGGATAAAACAGATACATCGGGACACCCGCTCGGCCGTGTTCCTTCAGGATCTGCGTAATTTCCGGATCCCCGTGCGTCCAATCCGCCCGCAACATGACGACTCGGTGTTGAACGAAAGCCTGTCGCACCGCCGCGTTGTCCAAAGCAAAACGTTCATTGGCCTTGCAGGTCAGGCACCAATCCGCGGTAAAATCGACAAAAATCGGCCGGCCGGACTGGAGCGCATTGTCCAGCGATTGTTGGCTAAACGTTTGCCAAGGAAGTTCGCTCGGCGCGGTCACAAAATAATAGCTGCCGAGAGCAATCGCTAACGCCCCGACCATGCTCAAAGCCGCCAGAGCCCGGGAGCGCGTTGATGAAACCGGCGTCCAAAATGATCCTTTGATCCAGGCGAGAATCCCGATGATCAAGAGCAATCCGCCTAGCTCGACCATTCCATCCACGCCTCGGAGCCGGCCAACGATCCAGCTAAGCCAAAGCAAGGTGGCCAACAGCAAAAACCCCAGCAGTTGTTTCAGGCGGACCATCCAGTCGCCGGGCTTGGGAAGGTAACGGAGCCATTTCGGTTGTATGGCCAACAAGAGGTACGGAAGCGCCATACCGATGCCGATAGAGAAAAAGATGAGAAACGTGGCCCACGCCGGCTGCGTGAAAGCAAACGCTGAGGCTGTCCCCAGGAAGGGCGCGGTACAGGGGGTCGCTAAAATGGTGGCAAACGCTCCCTGAAAAAACGCACCGCCGTATCCATGGCCGGCGGCTAACTTGGCCAGTCCACCCGTGGCGCGAGCCGACACCGTCAGCTCAAACACGCCAAAGAGATTCAGAGCGAAGGCAAACACCAGACACGCAATAACGAGCACGAACCGATAATCCTGAAACTGAAACCCCCAACCAACTTGAGCGCCAATGGCTCGGAAAAACGAAACGATCGCTGCCAGTAGCGCAAAACAGCTAAGGATACCGGCGGAGAAAGCGAGAGCTAACCGGAGCGCCTTGTCCGGCCGTTCACCGGCCTCGCTAACAAAACCGAAGATCTTTAGCGAGATGACCGGCAGCACGCACGGCATCACGTTTAAGATCAGACCGCCAATCAGGGCAAAACCGATTGCTTGCAGCACCCCGGCGAGATCGGCACTGACGTTGCCTCCTTGCGTCACCGCTGCGGTCGGTCGCAGCTCGACTTCAAACGCATCGGTCTTGCCGTTAGCCTGAACCACCGCCACTCCCTTTATCTGAGTAAGAGCGGTCCCGCCGTCGACCGACAGCACAACACTGTTACCGGCTTGTTTCCCATGGTTAAGAACCACGTTCTCCGGTGGTTCCGGAAAGAAATCTAGCTTGCTACCCTCCGGCACACCGGAGAACTCAACGACCATCTGATTTCCGGACGGTTTCAGCGAGAGGGTGTATCCCGGCGGGCCTGTTTTCGGTACGGACGCTGCGTATTTAGCGAACAGGCTTTCATTACCAGGGCCTTGCCCGCCATCATTCAATTTCAACGAAAGCTGAGCGTCGCCGGGAACACATTCCTTTTCGCAAACGAGCCAGTTCGTTTTGGCACCGAGATCAATGGGACCTGCGGGTAACTGCTCGGGCGCTTGTACCTCAGTAAAAAGGAGAACTTCGTTGTTGTAATCGAAAACTTCGAGGCCGCCTGGCTCTTTTTCTCGTTCCGGTAACGGCCACTGCAAAGGGCCGGCTCGAAACCCAGGCGGTAACTGCCAATCGATCTGCGTAGGAATCCCGGCGTCTCCGGCATATTTCCAATAAATGTGCCAATTAGGGTACATCGCGTACAAAACGCCCAAACGAAACTTCTGGCCTGGCTGAATATGCTGCGTGTCAGCGATTAACTGCGCCTTCACTAATTGGTGACCATCGACGACCTGCGCCTGACTCGGAGCCACGGCGCCGGCTGACATCAAAGCCATGGCGAACCCAAATACAGCCGCGCTTACGCTGCGTCGTCCTTTAGTCATACCGAATTGTAAAATCATAGAAATCGGCCGCCATATAAGACTTCGGAGCCCAGTCGAGTCGCCTGGCGCAGTCGGGCATTCCTTTGTCCCGTTAGCTTTCGAACTACAGACAGACCTTTCATCTCTCAAGGGGAGTATAAGTCCAACCCAACTTATTCCATATTTCCCGGGTTAGCTCAGAGAATTTCGACTTCAATCGAACATGAATTTTGCCCCGATCGCCGGAAAATCCCGCAGGATGCAATGCCTTTTTAGCCAGTTGCAAGCTCGCCTGATCAGGCCCCTAACCCGGAAATACGTAACCTGCTGATCATGAACCCGTTAGGTCATCGCAACGCCTTTGGCACGCTTTTAGCCTCTTTAATCCGCACACCTTTTTCGCACGATGCTTTCCTGGTCGTTGATTTGTCTAATCCTAGCTATCGTAGCCTGGGTCACGTTATCCGGACCGGATCGACCCCGCTGGCTGCTTCGAAGCTTCATCCTGGTGCTGGTAGTAATTATCGTGATCACAGCCTTGCTCAGATGACGAGCGCCAGAAGCGAAACGGCGAGTGGGCGAAACGGCGAATGGGCGACAAAGCCATGATGGCCTATGATCGGTGGGGCGAAGAACTCGGCGCGCCGAGGACGTGATTGCTCTATGTGACATCCGCGCCGGTTTTGAGCCGCTCCGTGCGCGTGCCATCATCGCCGTTTCGCCATGATGGCCGCATCGCCCTTTCGCCGTTTCGCCCTTTCGCCGTTTCGCTTCTGGCTCCTAGTTTCCTCTCACGCCTTAGCCGATTGCTCTTTCAGAAGATCCCGAATTTCGGCCAGCAGCTTCTCTTCGGCGGACGGTTCCAGCGGCGCCAGCACTGGAGCTGGGTTCTTGAACCGGTTAATCTGTTTAATCACCAAGAACAATACGAAGGCGATGATCAGGAATTCGATAACCGTGTTGAGAAACAATCCATACGCGAGGACTGGCACACCTTTTTCAGCCGCTTCCTTCACAGAACCCGCCGGTTGATTGGACAGATTCAAAAACAGGTTTGAGAAGTCGACCCTCCCCAAAAGAAGACCAACGGGGGGCATGATGACATTATTGACAAGAGCGCTAACAATCTTCCCGAACGCTGCACCGATAATGACACCGATGGCGAGGTCAATTACGGACCCTTTCATCGCAAAGTCTCTGAATTCTTTGAGGAAGGACATAATTTGATTGATGATTTTGCTGCCTGAACCGTCCAAAGACGGTATCGCCATACGCTGCGCCCAGAGCGCTTCAGGGGTTTATAGTTGCGATGTTAATACGTTGCGTTCATAAAGACGGATGCGCAACTGGCGGACACATCGCCCATCAAATCAACGCGTTGAATGGCAGATGACGCTCTTCTCAGCTTAATTGCGCGAGCGAAGAAGAATGATGAATCAGCGGCCAGAGAGCTGATTGAATTCACTTATCCGATCGTCATCCGCATCGTTCGCAACCACCTTCCCCGTCGAGAGCTGGAAGAAGACCTCTGCCAGGACGTCTTTCTAAAGATCTTTTCCCGCCTGCACCAATTCCGGGCGGATATGCCTTTTGATCATTGGGTATCGCGAATCGCCGTCAACACCTGTATCGACCAGCTCAGAAAGCAAAAGGTACGCCCTGAGTTTCGTTGGTCCGATTTTAGTGAAGAACAACAGGCGATTCTCGACAATTTGAAAAACTCAGCGATCCTGCCTACGGAGCGTTCGCCCGAAGAGGCCAAAGAATTGCTTGAACGTTTGATGCAAACCCTCAAACCGGATGAACGCGCGGTAGTCACCTGGCTACATTTAGAAGAGAAATCGATCGCAGAAATCTGTGACCTTACCGGCTGGACCCCGTCAAAAGTTAAGGTAACCGCTTTTCGAGCACGCCAAAAACTCGCAGCGGCGGTCCAGCGATTAGAGAAATGACGAACGACGGGATTGAACAGTTATTAGCACGGGCAAGGGAGGCAGGCAGAGAAGATCATTCTTCCATGCCCAGCGACTTTCCCGGACGGGTCTACTCTCAGCACCTGTTTGCCGTGCGTAGAGGGCGGATCACATTCCGCACTTCTATACTGTCGATCTCGGCCGCTCTCGTCATTTTTGCCGCACTTGTCGGCTGGAACTTCCAAACTCTGCTGGTGGCAGGCCCAGAAGAGTCGGATCCAGTCGATGCAATGGCCCAATCGCTATGGGATTCGGCTGGAAACTAACCATTTCTTTCGCCCTAGTTTTTGTTATCGGCGTCCTTTGCGGGGCCACGATCACGCTAACCTTGGGCTCGCTCCATGAGTTCAGCGCGAAGGCCCCTCCTGCGGTCACCTGGGAGCAAGCGGCCATGAAGAATCTGACCAAGCAGCTCGGTTTGACGCCCGAACAGCAGGAAAAAGTCCGGGGACCAATCCACGACGCTATCGAAAACATCCGGGCGGTCCGTCAAAAAACTTTGATGGAAACCAACCAATCTTTCGATCAGGCGCTAGCCGGTCTAAAACCTCTCCTCACCCCAGAACAACAGCAGAAGCTCGACGAATTTCGAACTCGCCGAACCGCCCGCGTGCGTTCCGCCTACGCCAAACCATCTCCCTAACAACGAGCGGGAGCGCCGAGACCGAGCAACGAGCGAGAACGAATGACTCTAGGAGTCTTCGTCTTTTTGCGGCTATTCTGGACTTGCTCGCTCCCGGCGTTCACGCTCGCTCACGGCGCTCCCGCTCGTTCCTACCAGCGGAGTAGGCCCCGAGATCGTCTTTATTAGCGTAATAATTTCCGCCAAACAGACCGAGGCCACCACCGCCGTCCGGTCGAGAGCGTCTGCGGCCTCCGGATATTGTCCCTCCCGGAGCCGGCCGATTGCCAAATTCAGGTGCCGGGTCACGGAGTGAAACCAATGGAACGTCAGATTAAATTTCTCATGCAAAAGCAGCCCGCTGGAACGTCCCGATTTCTCCTCCATTTCTGCGATGTACGCCCCTTGCAGTGTAATCAGACAACACCTGCAAAATAGCGTAAGGAAATCTCTGGATTCTCTGCTAATCAAACCTTTGGCTGCCGGCAGCCCCACGATCAGCAACAGAATTAGCCTGCCAAAATAACAGAAACGGATTTCAATCGCCGCTCGATACTTTGCTTGCTGCAGATTATCCACGCCTGGACGATCGGTCGTCAAAGTCTTGAGCGATCGGTGTAACAGGATACGCACATCATCTTCCAGTCCTGTCGCCGGCTTCGTGGTCTCCACGGGCAGGTCGAGCTCCGCACTTTCTCGATGGACCACCGTATCCCCTTCCAGCGCCAATCTGTACCTGGTATTCGGCCGCTGACCCGGGCCCCACAGGCTGCCGGAAATCACACCCCCAGGGATGATTTTCAACACCGACCGCATAATTGCGTCGGCGCAAGCGTCGAGCGCAAAATACGGCATGGCATCTTTCAAAAAGGCATTAACCGCCTGTTGAAGGAGGGAAACATCCCGCCTCGAGTCGGTTTGGGGGTCGCTCATAATTGTGGTCCCTTCGGTGTTTGCCCCAGCTAAAACCAGCCGGCGCTGCCCGGGCATTCAACTTCAAAAGGTTCGACACTAGCAGAGAAATGGAAGCAGCAAAAGAGGAGTTCAGGAGTTCGAGGAGTTGCAGGAGTTCAGGAGCCACTAACCACGACTGCGGCAATCTAAAATTCAGGTGGCAGGGTTTTTTGATTGTACTTTTGTGGCTGGTACCATCCTGAACTCCTGAACTCCTGAACTCCTGAACTCCTGAACTCCTGAACTCCTGAACTCCTGAACTCCTGAACTCCTGAACTCCTCCTTCTACTATGAACGCTTCTATTCGGATGGCTCGGGCCGATGATCTGGACAATCTCGCCCGTTTATTAGATGAGGTCGTTCTCTTGCATCATGACGAAGATCCAACCCAATTCCTTGGACCGGAAGCGGCGGCACATCACCGCTACTTGGAAGAGCGGTTCCAAGACCCCGATGCCGCCATTTTTGTTGCCGACGATAAAGGTACTCCAGCGGGAGTTGCGGTCACCGTCATCCGAGAAGCGCCCCCGTTCCTGAACCCGAACAGGTTCGTTCTTTTGGAGAACCTGGCCGTGACGACGAAATTTCGGCGAACGGGCGTTGGACGTAAATTGGTAGACGCCGCGATGCTTTGGGCCCGGGCCAGGGATATGAAAGAATTGGACTTGAACGTTTACGAGTTCAATCACACCGCTATCCATTTTTACGAGGCATTAGGTTTTCGAACCGTTAGCCGGCGGATGAAGCGCTCGCTGCCGCCTCTAGTCGAAACAAAGGATTGACGCCGATGCTGGGCTGAAGAAGCTCTCCTCGATGGCGGAGGAGCAACAATCCGTTGGCCCGGCTTCTGTGGGGCGTGAAGACGTGGGACCGTCTTCGGCCGCGCCCGAGGCGAGCATTGAACCGGCCTATAGCGTACAATTGCAGGTCGGTTTCGTCGGTAATATCCGGTTGACCAAACTGCTGAGCAACCATTCGGGCGAGGCGGATGTCTGGGTAGGTGAACGGCCCAACGGCGAAAGGGTCGCAGTCAAGATCTACCGCCACGGCCGGCTTCCCGGACTAATGGATGAACGTCAAAAATGTGCCTTGTCCCATCCCCACCTATTGCCGATCCTGGAGGCCGGCGAAATCGAGGGTCGCTACTTTGAGGTCTGCCCATTTGTTGCCACCGGGACTCTAACCGAGTGGATCCAGCAACGCCGCCAGCTAAGCGAAGCTGATTGCAAACAGCTGCTCGAACAATTAGCGAGCGCCATCCATTATTTACACAGCCAGAATGTCCTGCACCGAGATATCAAGCCATCTAACATCTTCGTCACCCAGACCGACCCTCTCCAGGTTACGCTAGCCGATTTCGGAACCGCTCGGCTCGGCGGCTACCAAACGATTTTAACCGGCACAGTTGGGACAGTGGCATACTCGTCTCCGGAAGCGGTGACCGGGATGCAATCGGAGGCTAGCGACTATTGGAGCCTCGGCATGGTTTTAATTGAAGCTCTGACTGGCCGGCAACCATTCGCTGGCCTCGACGTGAAACAACAGCTTTATCGAGTGGCCGGCGGGAAAATCGAGATTCCAGAAGCCGTTTCGCCCCGTTGGAAACAATTGTTAACCGGCCTGTTGACTGTCGACTACACAGTCCGTTGGCGGAAGAAAGAAATCGATCAGTGGTTAAACAACGAAAGACAGCCTGAGCTCATCCATAGCGCGCCGCTCCCAGCCCCGCCTAGACCGGCTCCGACCGAGCGACACTCGCGAGCGCTTACGGTTCGGTTGCAGCGAGCGCCAGAGACCATTCAGCTCACACCCACGGACATCGTGGAGGTCGTCGGCGATAATATTAGAATTTCTGTCTTACGTTACTTCTGGGTGGTTTTTCTGGTGGGTGGAACCTCGCATAACGAATGGCTATCGCTGCTGGCCCTAGCCCTGGTCATGGGGGTGCAAACCGGATTCCAATTCCTACCGTTCCGGCTGCAGGATTTGAAACGTGAAATCCGGGTAAATCGCCAGCTTCGCCATCTTTCTTGGCGGGAACGCAGAAGTCTGCGCCGTATGGTCCGCGCCTGGCTGAAATCGGTGGGTGACAAGGACGAGGAAGCAGATTCGGGGCGACGCCGGAACCACTAGATTAACAACGCTACAAAAAGATGTTGCTATATTGCTGAACTTTGAGTAAAGGCACCCTATGGCTTGGCGTATCGGAGATAATGTTATTCGCGGCGAGCTCGATAACCAGACCCCTGGACTCGTCCAAGGTAAAATCTGGCTCGCAGGCCGTGAGGCCCCGTTGGCACTGAGGCTGTCTGGTAATGGCCATAAAGACCTGGCCGGATGTAAGCTCACCTTCTCTAATCCCGCGCCAAAGGTGGACCCCACCGTGGCGCTGAATGCGGAGCAGACCGGAGTAGTAGGAGACATGACCGCCGCTAGGAAAGTGCGGGTAATCGACAACCTCGACTACGAAGCGATTAAGGAAGACGAACCATTCACCGAACATATGGCGAACGCGCTCTATTTAGAATGGTTCAGCGAATCGAATGGTCGCGTGGTTATTGAATCGACCGACTATGAGATCGGGATTGGTGAACCCGCGTGGCGACTTAGCCCCGAGGACGAAGCGCGCCAACACGAAGCTAACGCGGAAGCGATGCAATCTTTCATGGAACGAATATCGGAGTCGTTCGACCCGCGGGAAGAAGCGGCCTACAACGGCGATCCTAAGAATGAATTCGAATGGGAACTTTTCCTGCGGGCTTCCGATCGGCGTTCAACCAAGCTGGGCGAATTGTTAGAAAAATATCAGGATCATCCCGATCGTGATCGTTTAGTGGCTCGCGGGATGGGCTGGAAGGAAATCGAAGAAATGCTGGATGCTCAAGCGGCCGGCGTTGAAGACGACGAAGAAGGGGAAGATCTCGACTTCGAAGAATCCGAGCAAGAGGATCCGGCTCGAGCAGAAGATTCGATTCGGCATCCATTAGTCACACGCTTGATCGACCGATCCGTAGCCTTATCGGAATTGGCTGGAGAGCATCGAGACGACGATCTCGAAGAGATGGTCGGCTCATTCATGGTGGTAGGACCGAAGGTCGCCGGCGCGCTCACTATCGGTGACCGGGACCTAGGGCCCGATCTGAATATGTCGGGACTGGTAGTTGCTAAGCTTAAGCGAGCTGTCGCCGAGTTATCCCGCGCTCTGAGCGCCGCTAATCGCCTCCGCGAAGCTAAACGCGAACTCCCATTTTCACTCGACGAATGGATCACCGAAATGCTCGAGAGCCGGCAAGAGATACTCGGGTTGATGGACGATTTCAGGAAGAAGATTGAGTGAGTAAGAAGAAGGAGTTCAGGAGTTGCAGGAGTTCGGGAGTTCAGGAGCCCCAGATCGACAGCGCTGGGCTACGGTCATACCAAAGGCTTTAAATACGCTTTCGTCTCGCTATTTTCTACTCCTCCACAGCCTGAACTCCTGAACTCCTGAACTCCTGAACTCCTGAACTCCTGAACTCCTGAACTCCTGAACTCCTCCATGGAATCCCCCTATGAAACACACCGATTGGCTCCGCAGATCGAGGCCTCGAGCTGCTGTCGCTGAAGCCACTGGCGCCGGTGCAACCGCCGCTGCCGCGATGGCCGCCCTGGCCGTTGGAAGTGTCACGATCGGTCTTCTGGTGATCAGCCGCGTGATAATACGCGAGCTGCTCGTGAAACAAATGCATCTGCGCAAGCTAAAGATCGATCAACTCGACGTCGCAGACCTCCGCGTAACCAACCTCACTGTCCTAAAAGAACAAAAACCCTCCCCCGATTCCCCTTCCCCATAGCGCATTTCCACCCGTCGGCCCGACCCATAACTCCCTACAATCGTCCTCGTCCTCGTCGTCGTCGTCGTCCTCGACCGAGCGCGCGTGGCACACGATAGATCTAATCCCCATACCGAGGACGCCGCTTTTGCTTCCACCGCTCCCGGCGTACCCGACGTAGCATCCCTACTTGCCCGACGTGGCCTCCGTAAGTTTCAAACGCCGGGGCGAAGTCGGGAGTTTCAAACACCGGGGCGAAGTCTGGCTCGTTCACGCCGTTCCCGCTCGCTCACGCTCGTTCCCGCTCGCTGCCTACTCACTGTCCTTCCAACCGGTTATATTTCCTCAACACCTCGCGTAGCCGATCATGCGGCAACGCATAGATCACATTGTCGTTGACCCCGTGCATGGTCTTAGCCGCCGCTAAAGAGTTAATAATTGCTTCCTCTGTCGCTTGTACAGTCGCCGCAAACAACGGAGAAAGGTCGGGATTTTTGATCGTAGACCACTGTTGGCGACCTCCGACTTGATTTGGAACCGCAGTAGTAAATGCGATAAACAGGTCTCCGGATGAATCCGTGCTGACGCCACCGGTCCGGCCGATGCCAAGGGCCGCTCGTTTCGCCAGCCGTTTCAACTGCGTCGGAAACAAGGGCGCATTTGTGGCTACTACGACCAAGATCGACCCCTCTCGTTCTGGATCGTGATGAATCTCCGGCATCAAATCCGTGATCTCCTTACCCACGGGGACTCCGGCAATAACTAGGTTCTCGCGGGAAGCAAAATTCGCCTGCACCAATACGCCCACGCAAAACCGATCGCCATTCAAGGCCACCAACCGCGACGCCGTCCCAATCCCGGCTTTGAAATCAAAAGCGCGATTCCCGGTCCCGCCCCCTACGTTGCCTTCTGCCACCGGACCGGTCGTCGCGCTGTTCATCGCTGCGAACACGTCTTCCTTTTTTACATGAAACCCGTTGATATCATTCAGGTCGGCATCCCAGGTTTCGGCCACCACTGGCAAGCTGTAATAGTCAGTATCCGGGTAACGCTTTTGTCCCCACTCGATCACGGCATCTCGGACCACCCCGACGCTGTGTGTATTGGTTAGCAGTACAGGTCCTTCCAGAAAACCTGATTCCTCCACCCATTCGCTCCCGGTCATCTCACCGTTGCCATTAAAAGAAAACATAGACGCAGGCACCGGCGTATTAGCGCCGCTTTTCCCCAGCGGCAGAATCGCGGTTACACCGGTTCTAACCGGCCCTTTCCCGACAACCAGTTTCCCCTCTCCTTCAATGAGCGTCGTCTGGCCAACTTCCACTCCCGGCACATCCGTAATGGCATTAAGCTCGCCCGGTGTACCTTCAAATGGGATCCCCAAGTCACGAGCCCGTCTTACGGGTGAAGCGACATAAGCAACTGCCAGCGTGGCTTGGAAAAAAGAGAGCGCAAACAACAATAGCAGCGTTCTGGAACGTTGGTTCATCGGCACACGATTCTGCCACAGCCGCTCCTTAGGACCACCCGATTTATTTTGCGACAGCCAATATCGTCCCCTAGGAGGGACTGAATGATCGTAGCCAGGCAATTTATTGCCTGGAACAGGTCCAATTGAGAATCCGTCCCGTAGGGCACGGTCTGATTGGGTCCGGTAGGCGTGCTACGATCAGGGACGATTAATCAACCCCGGGGTAAGGATCAGACCGTCCCTACGGGACGGATCCCTTTTGAAACGGATTCCAGGCAATAAATTGCCTGGCTACGATCATTTAATCCCTTCGGGATAACTCCTCCCACTAGTACGAATTTGCCTTTAATTCGCGTTCATTCGCGTCCATTCGCGGTTAAACTATCTGTGTCCATCTGCGGTTTTGTATTCGTTTCCCCTATGTCGAAGGCTCTTTCTCCCTTAAATCCCTATCTCGATATCATTCCCTTAGCCGGCGTTTGCGATTTCGACGCGGCATGCCGAGCGGGTGTTAGCGTTGAAGAGAATGTCGACCTGCTTAAACGGTTCCACTTTCTGCTCCGACGTTCTTACTTCGTGCTTTTGAGCCGCATCGCCGCCACGCCAATTTACGAAATCAAGATGGGCTTCAGTCACCACGCCTATTTACTCGCAGAAAATATCACCTCGCTTCGCGATCGCGTTGCAGAGATGCGGGAGCCACCCTTTGGGCTTGATGACCTACCAGAGCCAGTCTACGCCCTGTTTTTCGACGAAATACTTTCGGCGCCAAGCTTGGAAGAAACGATGATCGGGCTTTATCGAGTCGCTTTCCCGGCCCTGATCGACGCGATCTGCACTCATTTCCAGACCACTAACCTGCTGGTGGATCAGCCTACCGTCCGCATCCTTAAATATCTTAAGACTGATCTCGATGAAATGATCGCTTGGGGCGAAGACGCGTTAACCAAACTAATTGCGCATGCCGGCTGCCAACAAGAGGCCACCCTCTGGACAACGCGCTTCCAGAACTATCTTTCCGGCGCGGGAGGAATATCAGGTCAAGACCCGCGTCCTTCGTCCATCCCGGGTCCCGCGAATTCCAAAATCCCGTTCGGGTATGACCCAGTGCCTAAACGTGATTCCCGGTTCAAAGATCCGTTCAATGACACGTTTCAACCAGAAAAACTTCTGCATGACCCAGAGATTCCTCCGTCCACCAAGGTTCTGATCCTTTTGTTTAAGCGGTTTCGCGAAATTGATGTGCCCGAGATGATGGCGAGCATCCTTTATGAAACCCGGAACCAGCCTTGGAAATATCATGCCGACATGACTCGCCAACTCTGGGATGAAGCTCGCCATGCTCTCATGGGCGAAGTCGGACTGGTAGCTAAGGGAATTGATTGGACCCGGCTAACGATTCGCCACATCTGGTCCTACTATCTTAATACTCGTCTGACCCCTCTCGCCCGTCATGGCGTCTTATACAGCATTGAGAAAGGGCTGATGCCAAGGACCGGTAAGCGCTACGAATGGGAAGTCGCGGTCGAAGCAAACGACCCTCTCACTGCCCTGTTTCAGGATTATGACTGGGCTGACGAAGTGCTTCATGCCCGCTTCGGTCGTGATTGGTACGTCGCCGCCTTTAAAACTCCCGAGGACGCTCTAGAATTTCCCAAGACACAATCTGCTCCTGCAGTTGATTACAAAGAGATGGGGCTTACCGAAAACCAAGATTGGTGGCCCGAGTTCTATCGCTACGCCTGCGAAGTAATGGGTATCCCGTTTTGCCAGCGCGCCATCGTTAATCATACGGTCCCTGGCAACGCCAAAACCTTGCCATGAAATGGCTAAACAGAATAGCCCAGGCCGCCTTTCGCTACGCTACGGCGCGCCCTAACTCTGGGGTATGCGCTGTCTATAGACAGGGTTTTAACCCTGGGTTGGATAACGAATTGGAGCGACCTGAAAGCACTCCCAACCCCGCGGACGCGTCGCGGACGCGGGGTGCAATTCCAAATTGGTGCAGTACTCCAATACTCCCACCCGCAACGCTTCGCGTAGCGATGCGGGCGGGCCATCACTCCGCGTGGCCGACTATAAGGACGACGACGAGGACAGCCTGCCCGACGAAGCTTGTGGTTTGTAGGCTTCAAGCTCCGATGGCTAGCGAAGTCGGGAGAACGAAGCGCCTCACGAGCGACGTTCTTTCATTACTTCAAATTGAAAGAAATAGCTCGGGGAGACCGCTCTCCGGATAAAATTTTGTTGAATTGTACTCTTTCTCTACTGGTGTTCGTTGAACTCCTGTGTAACAAATAGTGCGCCCGACAAGTCGGGCATTAACTCCCCCAGCAAAAATGAATGTACGATTCGCCTCCCTTGCGGTGGCTGTTGTTCCTTTAACACTTGGACTCTTGTCGGCTAGGGCGCTGGCCGAACCTAAAACCAACCTACTTAACCAATGGAGTGAGGGTTCCGATGCAGCAGCAATCGCCAAGCTTGGCGATATGTTCAAGGCGGCAGGCGGCAAATGGGAAGCAACTTCCATTGCCGGACATACCGCCAATACTCTGGCTAAACTCCGCTCCGATGTTGTGTCCGGTGATCCGCCGCCCGCGGTCCAACTAAAAGGGCCCGAGATTGCCGAGTGGAACGCCACCGGTATGACCCTAAGCCTTGATGAGATGGCCAAGGAAGAGGGTTGGGACAAGTCAGTCGCTCCCGAGCTTCTTGCAGTCATGAAGCCCAAGGGTTCATGGGTCGCGGTCCCGATGAATATCCACCGGATCAATTGGATGTGGGGCGGAAAGAAAGCCCTCGATAAGGCGGGTATCACCAGCATGCCGGCGACCTGGGCAGAATTTAATGCCGATTGCGAGAAGTTGAAAGCCGCCGGCATCATTCCAATCGCACACGGTAGCGCCGATTGGACCGACGCCACGAGCTTCGAAATCGTCGTCTACGGCATGGATATGGATCTATTTAAGAAGGCTTTTGTTGAGGGCAACATTGACGCGATGCGCAGCGACGGCATGGTCAAGGCCTTCGCGCAATTTCGTAAAATGATTAATTGGATGGACCCAGGTATGTCCGGACGCACTTGGGATGCAGCCGCCAATATGATGCTCACCGGCCAAGCGGGATTCTTCTTTATGGGTGACTGGTCGATCGGCACTTTCAACGCTGGCGGATTCAAGGAAGGAGTCGACTATGTCTGCGCTCAGGCTCCCGAAGACAACGGCAAAGTCGGTTTCATTCTCAACAGTGATTCAGTGGTCTTTTTTAAGCAAAAGGATCCTGACTATCTGGCCGGCTCCAAGCTTCTCGCCCATTTGATTATGTCGAAAGACTTTCAGACCATCTTTAATAAGGCCAAAGGCTCAATTCCGGCTCGGCTCGACGTCGAGTTGACCGGGTTCAACGCCTGCCAGCAAAAGTGTCAGAAAGATCTCGAGGCCTCCATCAAAGCCGGCACGCTGGTGCGCAGCTTCGCGCATAATATGACCATCCTGCAAAAGTATCGCGGCGCCGCGATGGAAGTGATCACTGAATTCGTGAACACTCCGAATATGTCAGCTGCTGATGGCGCTAAACGGATGGCCGACGCCGTCGAAGCGCAGCAGTAAAGAACGCCGGAATCGCCGTGAACGCCGTCAACGCCATGAACTGGCCTAGGCCAAAGGACGCAGCCAATTGGCGGGAACACCGTTGGCGGCGGTTACAGCGCAGCCCGATTGTCGATCTCAGACAGTTGTCAGAGGAGGAGCAAGGGAACTTCGCCTTATCCTCTATTCCGCTACTCCAACCCTTCGACGATTCGGAATCGAGGACAGCTTGCCGCGCCTTAGGACTCCGGCAAGCTCAGTCGAGTCGCTCGGCGAAGGCGGAGGAACAAAGCTCAACCTGAGGGCTACCTAACCATGTCGGTCGAACCGCTAACGCTAACGCCGGTCAAAGCTGAACCGAAGCCACCCCGCCCTTTCCGCGAGCGGTTGTCTTCTATTCTACCCCAGCTCGTATTGACGCCTTCGTTGATAGCGACACTGGTTTATGTTTTCCTCTTCTGCGGCTGGACCATTTGGATCTCCCTATCGAACTCTTCCCTTCTGCCCGACTATTCCTTTTCCGGTTTCCATCATTACGCAGAGTTGTGGGTGAATCGCCGTTGGAACGTCGCCTACACCAACCTGTTCCTATTCAGCGTGCTCTACGTCATTGGTACGATGGCGATCGGCCTCACGCTCGCCATCCTGATCGACCAGCGCATTCGCGCTGAGGCTTTGTGGCGTACAATCTACCTCTACCCGCTCGCTGTCTCTTTCGTCGTCACCGGCACCGTGTGGCGTTGGCTCATGAGCCCAGCGACCGGGATTGAACCCCTGATGCACCAATTGGGCTGGACCTGGTTCAAATTCGACTGGCTCGTTCAGCGTGAAATGGCGATTTACTGCGTCGTCATCACCGGTATCTGGCAGGCGTCAGGTTTCGTGATGGCGCTGTTCCTCGCCGGTCTCCGGTCAATCGATCCCGACCTCATCAAAGCAGCCCAGATAGACGGCGCGACTATGCCCCGGATTTACCGGCGCATCATTCTGCCGGCCATTGGGCCGATTTTCATTGCCGTGATCGTTGTGCTCCTGCAATTCGCGATCAAGACCTTCGAACTCGTTATTGCATTAACCGGCGGCGGACCCGGCATCGCTACCACGGTTCCTGCCATTTATGTCTACGATCTTATGTTCCAGCGCGGCCAAATGGCGGAAGGTGCGGCAGGGGCGATCATGATTCTGATCGCGCTCTCGCTGGTGCTTGTCCCCTACGCCATCTGGACAAATTTGCGCCAACGCAGGGAGGCCCACCGTGGCTGAAGCAACCACTTATGATCCGCTTGGTGCCGTAGGAACCTGGAGTCGTCGACGGGCCAAGTTCATCATTTACACACTAGTCACCCTGTTCGCACTCATTTACGTGCTGCCACTCTTCGTGGTCGTGACTAATTCCTTCCGAGACCTTCGCGATATCAGCCTTAATGGTCTGATCGCTCTGCCACACAGTTTCTCTCTCGACTATTGGTCGCAAGCCTGGGACAAGTTCTGTGTCGGCGGCACCTGTGAAGGAATAAAACCCTTCTTTTTCAATTCGGTCTCCATGGTCGTTCCGGCCACTATCATTTCGACGGCGATCGGTTCGATTAACGGATACATTTTATCGAAGTGGCGATTTCCGGGCTCCGAGATCCTGTTTGGTCTCATGACCCTCGGTGTTTTTATGCCCGGCCAGATGGTTCTTCTACCCTGGGCGCGGGTCCTAGGTTTGCTCGGCATTATCAACACCACGTCCGGCCTTGTACTGATCCATTGCGTACAAGGACTGAGTTTTACCACGCTTTTCTGCCGGAACTATTACGTCAATATTCCAGACGATCTAATCAAGGCTGCGCGCATCGACGGCGCCGGTTTCTGGAGGATCTTTCGCAAGCTCATTCTGCCACTATCACCGCCGATCCTGATCGTTACTGTGATTTGGCAATTCACCAACATCTGGAACGAGTTCCTTTTCGCGGTCATCTTTTCCTCCGGCACCCATCAGCCGATTACGGCTGCCCTGATCGCGCTAAGCGCCGGAGGGACCGCAGTCCACAATTACAACATTGAAAGCGCCGCCGTACTGATCGCCGCTTTGCCTCCTCTCCTGATTTATCTTTTCGGCGGCCGATATTTTCTGCGCGGCCTCACTCAAGGCGCCATCAAATAGCCGATCACCTATGGCTTCACTCACGATCCAAAGTCTTAAGAAAAATTTTGGTTCCGTCCCCGTACTCAAAGGGATCGACCTCGAAGTAAAGACAGGCGAGTTCGTAGTCCTGGTCGGGCCTTCGGGCTGCGGAAAGTCCACCTTACTCGCCATCATCGCAGGTCTGGAAAGCGTGACCGAGGGTCAGGTCAAGATCGACACGCGCGTGGTCAATACAGTACCGCCGAAAGATCGGGACATTGCCATGGTGTTCCAATCCTACGCCCTGTATCCAACCATGACCGTTCGCGGCAATATGATGTTCGGCATGGAAAGCCGGGGTGTGCCCAAACCCGCGCGCGAGAAAGCCGTAGCCCGCGTCGCTGAACTCTTACAGATCGAAAGCTTGCTCGACCGCAAACCTTCCCAACTCTCAGGCGGCCAGCGCCAACGCGTCGCGATGGGAAGAGCGTTGGTCCGCGACCCAGCGTTGTTCTTATTCGACGAACCGCTCTCGAATCTCGACGCCAAGCTCCGGGTTGAGATGCGCACCGAGATCAAAAAACTTTATCAACGCCTCGGCAAAACCACGATCTATGTCACCCACGATCAAGTTGAGGCCATGACCTTGGCTTCCCGCATCGCGGTCATGCACCAGGGCTTGGTGCAACAATTTGCCGAGCCGAGAACAGTGTACGACCGGCCGGCAAACATGTTCGTTGCCAGTTTCATGGGTTCGCCGTCGATGAACTTCTTACCGGCCCAGATCAATGCATCCGGATCACCCACCGTGGTTCTGGCGGAAGGTAATGGCGAACCAAATCGGCTACCGCTCCCCAAAGGAGTCGCCAATGCCGATAGTGATCACCGGCCGGTGGTCTTCGGAATCAGACCAGAAAACTTAACTCGCTACGATCGACGCCAAGCTGAGGATATACCTTATCTCGGAACGATCGAAGCCCCGGTCGAAGTAGTCGAACCAACCGGCGCCGAGACCATGGTAGTAGTGCGGATCGCCGGGCGCGAAGTGATTGCCCGCTTCGAACCCAATGCTGCTCCAGCAGTCGGCGAGAAGGTGAAGCTAGCGGTCGATATGACCAAAGCATGCTTGTTCGATCCTGAAACCGAGATGCTGATTTGAAGATCTTGGAGCGATCCGCGAAAATTAGGCGATTTCCATAACCGTGAGGCATGCTCCGTAGGAGCAAAATCTTTATCGCGCGCCGCTACGCGAAAAGCCGCGGCCGTTCCGCTTCCAAAGACGAGACTAGGAAATCGAGAAACACACGAAGCTTGGCCGGGACAGAATGGCGAGACGGATAGTAAACATAAAGCGGGAACAACTCGTCCGTCCATTCCGGGAAAAGGTTAATGAGTTTCCCATTCTTCAGCAGCGGCTCGATGGTTAGGTCAATCAGTTGAGCAACACCGTTCCCGGCCACACACAAGGCTACATAAGTCAGGGCATCATTTACAATTACCCGGCCGGTTACGTTAACACTCAGTCGCTTCCTTCCCCGATGAAACTCCCAAGGGAACGGCTTGCCTGTTGCCGGATCGCGAAAGAGAAGGCACTCGTGCTTTTCTGCTTCTAGATCGGCCGGTTTTCGGGGACGTCCGCACCGCGCCAAATAGTCGGGCGAGGCGCAGGTCAGAATATGTACCTGGAGCAATCGACGGGCAATTAACGCCGAAGGTACCGGCTCGCCAAAAAGAATCGCGGCATCAATTCCTTCCGCCACCAGATCTCCGAGCCGCTCGCGAACCAGCAGTTCGAGCCGAACCTCCGGATACGCCTTGAGAAATGCTGCCAGACGCGTCGCGAGAAAGAGACGAGCGAACGATGGCTCGACGTTAATCCGAAGTCGCCCTCTCGCTTTGCCAGCCGCCTTCACCATCCCTTCAGCTACTTCTCCCAATTGAGAAAAAAGAGGTAGGGCCTCCGCACAAAACCGTTCTCCATCCTCGGTGAGCCGTATGGTTTTCGAGGTTCGTTCTAAAAGACGAACTCCCAATCGCTCTTCAAAACGCTGAACCGAGCGACTGACTGCCGATTGAGTTAGTCCCAGCGCTTCCCCGGCCCGTACGAAATTCCCAGCTTCCAGCACCGCTGCAAAGACGCCGAGCCCGGAAAAAAGCCGTGAATCAACCGCCATAAGATCAATGAATTTCTTTCATAGTCAGGATGAGATCAATTCGTTTTGGGACTTGCTAGGGTAATTCTAGCTTTCCCACCATGAACGCAAATAGTGAGCTAACCTCAACTATCAACCGAGTGATTCAGCGTTTGAGTTATCTTTATCCTCCCGGAAGAAATATCTTTGCGGTCTCACTCCTAGCCCTAAGTATATGCTGCGGAACAGGTCCTCTGTTTTCCCAATCAACCGCAGATTCCACTATCAAGGATGATCTAGCGAAACGGTCTTCGGATATCCATTGGCCGGCCGGATTTTCGCCCGCTGACGCCGCGTTATTTGCTCATAACGAAGTCTTTATCAAAGCGCCATGCGTAACGGTGTGGCAGCATCTCGTGGCAGCGCAGAACTGGCCTGCCTGGTACCCAAATGCTCAAGATGTAAAGATTGCGAACAACCGCTCCGGAGCCCTCCAGTCAGATAACGTTTTCGAGTGGAGCACGTTCGGGTTACCCATCACGAGCTTTGTTCACGAATTCGTTCCTAACAGCCGCCTGGCCTGGTTTGGCAAAAGCAAAGGCTTGGACGCCGTCTTTTACCACACCTGGTATCTCGTCCCAACCTCGGATGGTTGCCAGATGATCACCGAAGAAGTTGTTCAGGGTCCGGGTGCTATCGCCTTTCGCGATAAAGATCCCAGTGCTATGCACAGAGGTCACGAGGCCTGGTTGAATGGCTTGAAACAGGTCTCAGAAAGTCGCGGCGCCACAGACTAAGAATAGCCGCAAAAGGCACAAAAGACGCAAAAAAACCGAAGAAAAATCTCACGCAAAGCAGACTTCGCCCCGTCTCCCCCTTTAGCTACGTCGGCCAAGGTCGCAAAGGACAGGCGAAAAGATCTTTCACCTATCACCTTTCGCTTTTGACCGCCCTCTATCTGCGCAAATCTGCGTTCATCTGCGGTTCGGTTCGGCAGGGACGTGACTTACCCCTCCGCGCTGAAAAAACCAGACGCCCTCGTCCCTAACGATTCACGCCTGTGAGAACTCGATGTCTCGCAATTGCCAAGCATACCAGGCGGTCAGTGAAAATGAGCCCGCTATAATCAGCGCAGCTAACACGAAGAAAGGTAGATCGCCATACGGGTATTGATGCGCTGCCGTCAATGAGATGAGGAACATCCCAGCTATCATAGAAACCCCGACTCCTACGCTGTATAAAGCGGCTTGATTGTTTTTGCTGATTGCCGGTCGCCCTCCGAAACGAACCGCCAAGGAGGCGGCCAGGTTCATACACAATCCGGACCAAGCCAACGCTCCTAAGGCATCTGACCCTCGGTGCCAACCGTCAAACAGAACACCGGCCGTGAAGGCGGAGCTCCCTGCGCCCGCTACCACTGCTAACCAAGATCGCCAACGAGCTGGGGAGACCAAAAGTAAACCTAAAACAAACGCGGTCCCGATAGTGGCATGGCCACTTGGGTAAGTCCCGAATTGGAAGGAGGCTCCCAGTCTCGCGTCATCGGGCACCAACGCTCGCCAGGGAAAAACTTGCTTAAGAATCTCAGCGCCAGCCACCGCCGCCCCAAATCCAACCGCCGCCATTACCCCAACTTGCATCGAACGGCGCAGGATCCCGATCAACAGCAAGACACCAGCCAAACTGATCACAGTTACGCTGGTGACCCTCATGAGAAGAAGGACATTCCAGATCATGACCTTCCGACTCAACGCTCCGCGGCCCAAGAAGGCGTCAGCATCCAGCTTATGTCCCCAGGTCGTGCCAACCAGGGCGATATAACAGACTATTAACAGGCAAAAGCAAACCAATGCCCCCAGTAAAAAACGCTTCTGGGGGCTTCGATCGGAAGTCATAGCCTGTCGAAACGATGCCTTTGGCGAAGGTAGACCAGCGATGCTCAATTTAAATCCCTATGCTGCGATAAGCCACTAACACCAGAAGCAATGCTAACGCCGAGAGAATGAATAGCACGAGCCAGACAGGTCTAGTGAGGGGACGCCCAAAATATTGCGCTCCGGTAATAATTGTCACAACGACAGCCAAAATAAGGACAGCCATGAAAGTTCTTTCCAAAATTCATTCTTCTCAGATCGTAATGTCTCTTTGCCGGCGATACTCGCACATTTTCGAGCGAATTAAAAAACTGCCATTTGCCTCCATCTAATCTCGCCTTCGTGACCCGCCCCGGACTCCTATCCCGTAGGGGCTGAATGAAGGTTGCCAGGCATCCCGCGTCCGCGCATGCGCGTCAACATAAGGAACCTAACCTTTGGCCCGGAGGGACGAAAGGAGGGTAGCCAGGCAATTTATTCCCTCCGGGGCCTATCCGGCTTTGTCCCGGAGGGACGTTATGATCGTAGCCGGGCAGTTTACTGCCTGGAACACGTACAAAAACGGGACTCGTCCCGTAGGGACGGTATGATTGGGTCCGATAGGCGTGCCACGTCTCATTCCGCCTTTACGACTAACTCCTGCTGAAGCTTTTCGTATTTCTTTGTATCCGGGTGGTCCGAACCAAGCGCGTTGCGTGCTCCTTCCGCCGCCCGTTGAGCGAGCTTGATTGCCTCCGTCAGCTGGCCCTCAGAGCGCAAACAAAGAGCCAGACCAAAACAGGTTTTGAGGGTGTCAACATTATCCACTCCCAACACTTTCTCCTTAAGCTTAAGCACTTCGCGAAATTCCGTTTCCGCTTCGGCGTACTTATTCTGATGATAAAACGTTTGCGCCAGATCATTGCGCGTTAACAGCGTGTCGGGATGCTCCGGACCCACCACCTTTTCCTGGAGCTTCAGCACCGAAAGATATTCTCTCTCCGCATCGGCGTATTTCCCTTGATGATCAAGGGCTTCTCCCAAACCGGTACGCGTCTCCAGAGTGAAAAAATGTTCTGGTCCGAGCACCTGCTCATCAAGATCGATCACGGCCCGATATTCTGTCTCGGCTTCAACGTATCTACCCTCATGCACAAGCACGTTTGCTAAATCGGTCCGGGTATTGAGCGTTTCAGGATCCCGTTGACCCAACGCCTTCTCTTCCAGCGTAATCACATCCCGATTTTCCGCTTCGGCCTCAGCGTATTTCCCTTGGCTATCTAGCGCATTGGCGAGGTTAGTACGGATTCCGAGCGTATTCGGAGACTCGGGCCCGTCAATTTTCTCTTCAATCTTGACTAGCTTGCGGTCCTCGGCTTCGGCCTCCGGATATTTTCCTTCATCATCAAGAACGGCGGCCAAAGAGCTGCGCGGAATCAAGGTCTCCGAATTCTCGCCCGATACCTTTTCATCTCGTGCAACTAGCGTTCGAAAGGCAGCTTCTGCGTCGGCATCCTTCCCTTCTCGATAAAGTACGTTTGCCAAGTGGTCGAGTGCAGACAATGTACGGGGATGTTCGGGCCCGAGGCCGCCCTCCAACTCTTTCAATGCTTCACGCAAGACAGGTTCGGCTTCCCGGAATTGGCTTTGGTTGTATAGAGTGCTGCCGATCTGGAATTGAACATTTGCCCACTCCACTGCATCACGTTTGCGATCCGTCAACGCCTCGGCCGCGCGGAACCGTTTCAACTCGTCGGCATATTCGATTCGGCTATCGGCGGCCAAGCCCGCCAGCACCAACGCCTTGATTGCTTGAGCATTGTTTGGTGGATTGGCGCCCCGAGCTTCATCAGCCGCCACCAACGCCAGGCGCTCGGCTTCATTGTAATCCTTCTCTACATAAGCAGCGTTAGCCCGTTCATAGGTCGTTGCGTTCGGCGCTTTCTTAAGCTGTTCGGCTAAGCGCGGAAGTTCTTCCTTTAGCACGGCAGGGTCTAGCCCAAGCTTTTTTCCTAACTCTTCGTAAGTCCGCTGCTCTAGTTCTGCCGGCTTTTGCCCCGGCTGTTCTTGCCGCAAATTGTCTTGCACTTCCGCGAACGAACTCACGCCCTGTTGCAGTTTTTCGAACTTCGTTTCCAGAGCCTGAAGATGCTGGTTGGTTTGTTTCTGTTGCTCGTTCGCATGCTGTTGGCTTTGCAACAACCAGATGCTCAACCCAACGGTCACGACCAGCAGCGTCGCCACCGCTGCTGCCCAACGTCTGACCCCGCGCCGCAGGCGAGTCAGATCATCGCGCAGCTTAAGTACGCTGGCTTCAAGACCTTCCCTGGTACCCAGCGGATGATAAAGATGGCTGTCTGACTGGAGCCGGGCCCGGTATGCGCTCTGTAGCGTCTCGTTTTCCTCGCCCTCTCTTTCATGTGCGTCGGTCGGAAAATTCTCATCCAGGAAAAGGTACCAGACTTTTTTCCCTTTACTGACCGCATAGAGCGCTTCGTATTGGGTATAGCTTACCCTTCCGAATTGCTCATCCGGAGTGGGGGGTTCGGCTCCGTATAGGTCACCGACCAATTGCACCACTCCCTTGGAAGAGTCGATCCGGCGACGCAACATCGCCCGTAGATCCCCCTGTTCAGTGCCAAAGATATCCTGCCACTCCGGTTCGTAGCCGAGAAAAGTCAGTGTGTTCGCTACCAGCTGCCGGGCGCTTCTCAGTTCCTTACTAACGGCTGAGATGAAAATTACAGGTCGCGGGGACATGCAGATCGACCGGATAAGTCTTGGCTACGTTCCGAGGCTTTGGCTACGTTCTCTGCCACTGCGTTTTCTATAGAGCTTTTTCAACGACGTTTAAGAGCATATACCGCCGTTTAGCCAGCCGAGTTGCAAGAAATTTCTGAAGGGAACTATCTTATCTCCGCCGCTGACGTTCACGGCGTTGTCAGAGGCCAATCAGAGTCCGTTCAGAGTTCCGCCTGACTCTTTATGTACCCACCGCCTTCAGTCCTAGTCGGTCCGCTAATTCGCCATTTATCATTTGTCATTCGCAGATCCGCTGAACACCTTCCTGACAAACGCCAGCATGGCCGCGTTAAATATGTCCGGTCTTTGCAACGGCGCGAAATGACTAACACCGCTCAGGATAGTCAGTTCTGCCTGCGGAATATTTTGGGCCAGATGCCTCGCATGTTCCTCTTTAATGAATTCTTCGTGCTCGCCTTGCACGACCGCGACCGGAACGCTGACCTCCGCTAATTCGCGCACTGACCAATCCGGCTGCGTTCTTTGCATCAGGCCGACCGCGGCCGTGAATGCTTCAAATTGATCCGGCGTAGCCGACAGCTGGGCATAATCCATAGTGTGGCGAGCAAAACAACGGCTGAGGGCAGAATCAGGATTAAAAACAAATTCTTTCAAACCACTCGGATCCATGTTGCACGCGAAGAAGAATACCCCGGCAACTCGGTCAGGCTTTTGCCGAGCGAGAATCAAAGCGGTGCAAGCGCCATCGCTCCAGCCAATCAACGCTGATCGTTCAAGGTGTAATTGATCTATCACCGCCATGACGTCGGTCGCCATCAGTTCGTAAGAATACGCTTGCTCATCCCGTGAGCTCTGCCCGTGACCGCGGCTATCTATTAGAACTGCGCGATAACCGTTTTGTACCAGGACCGGGACCTGATAGCCCCAATTGCCGCTATGGCCCAACCCGCCATGCAACAAAATGACAGGTGCGCCGGCACCATAACTCGCATACCAAATCCGGGCTCCGTTGTTCTCCACATAGCCTTCTTCATGGGGAGCCGGCAAAGAAGCTGCACCTTCCGCTTCGAACTTTCTCAGATCGTCGTCGTAAACCTCCATATGATCTCCGACGCATAAGAAAGCGCACCCTGGACAATTGTCCTGAAATTCTGCCGGTAGGGACGGTATGATTGGGTTCGACAGCGAGCTTGTTCAACCTTTGGCGGTGAATGAAAGTCGCGTACCCAACTCACACTGTCCCGATCGGCTTGTCGGACTTTGTCCCGTAGGGACTGAATGATCGTAGCCAGGCAATTTATTGCCTGGGATAGGTCCCATGAGGGGCACCGTCCCGTAAGGGTACGGTATGATTGGGTCCGGTAGGCGTGCCACGACTAGGGCGATTAATCAACCGGCGTAAGGATCAGACCGTGCCCTACGGGACGGATTCTCAATTGGACGTGTTCCAGGCAATAAATTGCCTGGCTACGATCATTCAGTCCCTACGGGACAAAAAACCTCCCTGACACCGGTCCGCAAGAAGCCGGGTCGGCTCTGGTGTTGCGGCGCATCCGCGCTTGCGAGAGGCAATTCGACCCGGCACTCCATCACTCCATCACTTTTTTGTTCGCGTCCATTCGCGGTTGATCGATTGGCTTTAACTTCGTGCCCTTTGTGTCTTTGTGGTGAATCTCCTCCTCAACGCTTTGTCAGTACTGCCGCTTCGGCAACGCTTCCGCTGCCTGAGCTTGCTCGTACACTCCTTCTTGGGTAACGACTCGCTGCGGCACTGATTCGCCTTTGGCTACCTTTTCGATCAGATCAAATAACTGCGGGCCTAAAAGAGGATTGCATTCGACCGTACAATTCAGCTTTCCGTCTTTCATCGCTTCGAAGGCTCCTCGCACCCCATCGATCGACACAATTTTGATATCTTGACCCGGCTTGATCCCAGCTTCTTCCATGGCTTGGATGGCTCCTAATGCCATGTCGTCGTTATGCGCAAATAAGACCGTGATATCTTTCGCATTCGGCGCCTTCAAAAACGCCTCCATGACCTCCTTGCCTTTAGCCCGGGTGAAATCGCCGCTTTGTGACATGATAATCTTAATATCGGGATGACTGGCAATGACCTCCCGGAATCCCTTCGCTCGATCAATAGCCGGCGCTGATCCCACCGTGCCCACCAACTCAGCGACTCCGGCCTTGCCGTCAGTTAGTTTCAACACCTCGTTTGCCGCTCGGTGTCCTTCTTCCACGAAATCGGAGCCGATGAAGCACTTGTACAAGGTCGGGTCCGAAACTTTTACCGCCCGATCCGAAAGTACGACCGGAATCCCCGCCTTTTTCGCCTCTTGCAGAACCGGTTCAAAACCGGTTTCTACTACCGGAGAAAAAGCAATGACATCAACGCCCTGCGCGATAAAAGATCGAATGGCCTTGATTTGGTTTTCCTCCTTCTGCTGAGCATCGGAAAACCGAAGGTCGATTCCGCGTTTAGCTGCTTCCGCTTTGATCGATTCCGTATTAGCGGTACGCCAACCGCTCTCGGCTCCGACTTGAGAAAACCCAACAACGAGTTTCTTCTGACTGTCCGCCCCAAAAGTAGGGCGGAGAATAAAGACCGAAGAAAAAGCGAGTAGCACGAGGCTGCCTCGCTGAATCTGGGCTAAGTGCATATTCTGGAGGTTCTAGGGGTTAAACTGCGCCACGATCCGCCCGGGAACAGCAGCGTTTCGTGATCGATCACATTGTTCGCTCGGATGGTTACCATCTTAAGCGGGGGTAAAGCGTCGTGACCGGTCACATTTCTAGGCCCAGGTCGGTTAAGTAGCAAGAAGAAACTCGCTTCCGTCGTTACCAGCTTTACATTCTCTCACCAAAAGCGTCTATTCACCGCTTGTCGATGCCGAACTCGTCCAAAAAGAATGTTACGATCCACGATATCGCTGCTCTCACCGGTGTCTCTTATCAGACTGTCTCCCGGGTAATCAACGGGATGCCTCAGGTATCCCCGGCTACCCGATCGCGTATCGAAAAAGTACTCAGTGAGGTGGGCTTTCGTCCCAATCGAACTGCCCGCCAATTAGCCGGTAAACGCTCTACCACGGTCGGACTAGTGACTTTCGCGACGAGTTTCTACGGTCCTTCACAGATCCTGGTGAATACTGAGCAAGCGGCCAAGGAACTCGGCTTTAGCCTGATGTTCAGCGGTATCTTGGAGCAAAGCAACCGCGCGATTTGCCATGCCGTGGATGAATTATGCGCGCATCAAGTCTGCGGTATCCTGATCCATCTGCCGTGGGACATCGACTTGCGCGACCTCCAGGTCATCTGTCGCGACGTCCCGCTGGTAGCAGTTGACTCCCATCTCGGTTTTGAATGTTCTTCCGTCTTTATCCGCCAGGAATCCGGGTCCCGTCGCGCGACCCGTCACCTCATCGAGTTAGGTCACAAGAAGATCGCCTATCTGCGTGGACCTGTTTTCTGGCGCACCGCTCAGCTCCGTTACACCGGTTGGCAAAAAGAGATGAAGGACGCCAGCCTGACGCTCGGTCCCGTCGTCGATGGTGACTGGACAGCAGAGTCGGGTTTCGAGGCGGCCCAGACCTTGATCTCCAAGCACTGGGGCAAATTTACCGCCATTGTCGCGGCTAACGATCAGATGGCTCTAGGCGCAATTCGCGCGCTGGAGGAGCATTCAGTTCGTGTCCCCCAAGATGTATCATTGATCGGTTTTGATGACATCCCGGAAGCCGGCTTTTTTCGGCCTCCTCTATCGACGGTTAAACAAGACTTCGCCGCCTTGGGCCAGGTGAGCATCCAGTATCTGATGGCGATGATCAATCCGACTACCGCCGATCTGCCGAGCCGTTTCATTCAGCCGTTTGTGATCCAACGCCAGAGCGCGGTCTCCCGCAGCAAGCGAAACGGCGTCAGCCGGTCTTAGGCGCGCCCGTCTTCAAATTCTCCCGTAGGTACTGAGTACTATCCCGAAGGGATAAATGATCGTAGCCAGGCAATTTATTGCCTGGAACAGATTCAATCGAGAATCCGTCCCGTAGGGCACGGTCTGATCCTTACCCACGGTTGATTAATCGTCCTGATCGTAGCACGCCTATTAGACCCAATCATACCGTGCCCTACGGGACGGATTCTCGATTGGACGCATCCCAGGCAATAAATTGCCTGGCTACGATCATTTAGTCCCTCCGGGACAAAGCCCGACGGTCCGCTACGGGAAAACGGAGCAATCCTAATCCGCCCGCGACCTTCTATAATTTTCACAAAATCCCTTGCCAAAATCGGGGTGTACGGCTTATCACTGTGACCGGTCACGTTTTACCCCCTTAGGGTTCGATTGCCTGCGCATTCGAACCAAAAATGTGATCGGTCACAGCACCTCTTTAGTTGATGTGTCATGACCCGTTTCAGCTGCAGTTCTCAATCGTAACCTCCACAATATGAGTAGAATTCAGATGAAAGGATCCCCCCACTTTTGGCGGGAATTTGGCTGCGTAATGTCTGGCTCTTTACAGCCGATACAGGATGGTTTCCGGGCTCTAAATCGTTCCACCCGGAAATTACTAAGAGGCTCTTGGCGACGCGCACTGGCTTCGCTCGCGCTACCTTTGACGGCCGGCACTTTGCATGCCCAAGTGCCGAATCCGGCTTGCTATCTCCCCTTTGACGAAGGGACCGGCACCGTTGCTCACGATGCCGCCGGCACCAATAATGCCACCTTACTAGGAGGCGCAGGCTGGATCAAAGGCATCGTTGGACCGTTTGCCCTGAGTGTGCCCGGCACCAACGGCAGCTACGCCGACATTCCGGCTGATGTCGTCTCCACCACGCAAAGTTTCACCGTCTGTGCCTGGGTTAACCTAAACAGTGTCCCCGGGTACCAGACCTTCGTTAGCGAGGACGCCGGCTATCAATCCGCGTTCTTTTTGCAAAAGCGCGCCGATACCAACACATTCACTTTCACGACAAACACTGGAGCAATATCCGGTCCAGGCACTACCGTATTCGCAGACTCTGGAATAACCCCAGCCGCGGGAACGTGGTATCATGTAGCCGGAGTATACGACGCCAGCTCCGGCTCATCATCCGTTTATGTGAACGGGGTACTCGCCGGACAGAACTTCGCCGCATCGCCGAGCCCTGCCGTCGGACACACTGGGATCGGCCACGGCCAATATAATAACGGTTACGTCGACTGGGTAAATGGGGCTATCGATGACGTCCGATTCTACTCCAGCGCACTCAGTGCCGCCGATATCCTCGCCATCGCGCGGATTGGCAATCCGAATCTACCGGGTCCTCAACCGCTGCAACCCGCCAGCTTGTCCATCGATGGCACCCAAGCGGGCGTGGCAGTCAATTCGCTCTTTTACGGACTGATGATCGAAGAGATCAATCATGCTCTGGATGGCGGTCTTTATGGTGAATTGATCCAGAACCGGGTCTTAAAGAACGATCCTAACACGCCGGTCGCCTGGTCAGTGGTTCAAGCCAGCGGAGGCGCTGGTTCGATCGCTCTGGATTTAACCCAGCCAGTGGTCGGCACAGAACTGACAACGAGTCTGAAGGTAGCAGTCACCAGTACCGGCAGCAAAGTAGGCGCAGCCAATTCCGGATATTGGGGCGTTCCGGTTACGCCATCGACCAAGTATACCGCGTCGGTCTGGGCGAAAGGAGCCCCTGGTTTCACCGGTCCGCTGACCGTGGACATTGAAAGCAGGGATAGCTCAACCATTTATGCTCAGGCCCAGATTCCCAAGGTAACGACAAACTGGAAAAAGTATTCCGTCACTCTGAAGACCGGTTTGACGTCAACGACCTCGGACGCCCAGTTTGCGATTTCGACCACAGGTCAAGGCACGTTCTGGATAACCCAAGCCTCGTTGTTTAAACCCACCTATAACAACCGGCCCAACGGAAACCGAGTTGATCTGATGCAGACGTTAGCAGCAATGAAGCCTGCACATTTGCGTCTTCCCGGAGGCAACTATCTTGAGGGTAACAGCATTGCCGAACGATTCGAATGGACCAACACCATCGGTCCAATTGAACAAAGACCCGGGCACCCTAGCCCATGGGGCTACTTCTCCGATGATGGTCTCGGTCTTCTGGAATATCTCGAATGGTGTGAAGACTTAAACATGGAGCCGGTCCTGGCGGTGTATGCCGGCTATTCGCTCGACGGTGAACATGTCAATCCGGGAGCGGACCTGGCGCCGTATGTCCAGGATGCAGTGAATGAAATTGAGTATGCCACCGGCGCAACCAATACCTACTGGGGAGCACAACGCGCCGCAGACGGCCATCCGCAACCGTTTCATATTCAATACGTCGAGATCGGCAATGAAGACTTCTTCGACGGTTCAGGAAGTTACAACGGTCGCTTCGCTCAATTCTATGACGCGATAAAAGCGACCTATCCAAAACTGCAGGTGATTGCCACTGCCAGCGTGACCAGCCGAACCCCGGATGTCCTTGATGAACATTTCTACGAATCGCCGGCCGCGTTCGAAAAAGATGTGCACCATTACGACAGCTACAGCCGGAGTGGTCCAAAAATCTTTGTCGGCGAATGGGCTTCGCAGGAAGGTTCGCCCACACCGAACCTCCATGCCGCCATTGGTGACGCCGCCTGGTTAACCGGCCTCGAGCGGAACTCCGATATCGTGATTATGGAATCGTATGCCCCGCTCTTTGTGAACATCAATCCAGGTGCGTTTCAGTGGGCCACCAACTTGATCGGTTACGACGCCCTACAGAGCTATGGATCGCCCGCCTATTATGTGCAGGTGATGTTCGCTAACAATCATGGCAATGTCGCTTTGCCCGTCACCCTCAATTCCAGCGGCGGGTCCAGCGTCTACGCCAGCGTAACGCGAAACTCCAAGAGTGGATCGCTTTACGTCAAAGTCGTAAACGCCGCCTTCGAACCGCAACAGGTAAACTTCTCATTGACCGGTTTCAACAGCATCGCCCCGAACGGCACCGCCGTACTTTTGACCGGCAATCCGGCAGCCACTAATGCGCCAGGAAAAATCCAAGCCGTCCCGCAAACCGTATCGGTTAACGGCCTGGGCGCGAACTTCAGCCAGACTTTCCCAGCCTACTCGGTGACCGTGCTGAAGATTTCGGCCAAATAGAGCCAACGGCCCTGTTAGTCAGCATAACATTCTAAGAGTCCGGTCCAGCCCGCTAACGCTGGACCGGACGCGATAGCTCGCCTTAGGCTCGCTATCGAATAGCCAATAGCCAATCTGCTCGCTACCGAGCGCTGGGTTGCTACAGCGCAACTCGGCTATTGGCTATCGGCTATCGGCTATTTGGCGGCGAGCTTCAGGCGAGCCGCCGCGGTCTTTTCCGAAACGACGGTTATTGCCCGCGCGAAGACTCGCTCCGCCAGGAGCCGGCGATAGGGACGCCTGACGTCGCCGGGAATACAGGCAAAAACCGCCCAGGCGAAGCCCGGGACGTTGATATCATCCAACCCGGCGTACCGAGCAATAAAATCGGGGTGATCGCTGAAGAATGCATCGGGAACGTGTTTCTCGAGAAACCTCCGTCCGGGTGTTCCCTCAGGTACATCGTGAATGAAGACCGCAGAGGGTAAACCAGTGCGCAGCAGATTGAACGCGAGCTTGATGGCCCGAAAATCCTTGGGCCCATCAATGAGTACCGGATCGCCTATTTTTAAATACTGCATCAAAAGCCGCCGCGAATCCCCAAAAAGACAATCCACGTTTGGCAGCACTTTCAGTCGATCCTTCGCAAATGCAGCGTCTGGCGATTCGCTATCTAGTTCAACACTGATCACTCGAGCTTCTGGGAAGCATTGGGCCAATACGTACGTGCTTTGGCCACGAGCACGGCCGGACTCGAGTATCTGAGCCGGTTTCAGAGCTGCTATCGTAGCATAGACGAAGAACATCTCCGTCTGGCAAACTCCCCGATGCTCGCCTTTCAGGTCCGAGAATCTCGCTTTAAACTCCTGGAGAAGATCTTCTGCAGATTGGAGTGTTCTAGCCAGGCTAAGCATATTGGTGCGACGTTAGCTCGCCTGAAGCTCGCTAACAAATAGCCAATAGCCAATTTGCTAGCTACCGAGCGCTGGGTTGCTACAGTGCAACTCGGCTATTGGCTATCGGCTATCGGCTATTCGGTGGCGAGCTTCTGGCGAGTCACCGTGAGCAGACCGCAAACCTTCGTTTTAGTGCATGGAGGCTGGTGTTGGCAGCGATTGGCCAACATCCTGCGTGGCGCCGGGCATCAGGTTTTCATGCCGACCCTGACTGGCTTCGGTGAGCGAGTCCATCTGTTGCGTCCGGGCCTGACCATTCAGGATCTAGCCACGGACGTTGCTAACGTGATCGCTGCTGAAGAGTTGCAGGACGTCATCTTGGTCGGACACAGTTTCGGCGGGAATCCGGTCTCTGTGGTCGCCGATCGCTCTCCGGAAGCGTTGAAACACTTAATCTACCTTGACGCCTTCATCTTAAAGGATGGCGAGAGCGCTTTCAGTAGACTCGATCCGGTGGTGGTAGCCCAACGACTTAAACTCGCCGAAGAGAGGAGCGGAGGCTTGACCATCCCGCCGCCCGCTGCCGCCGTTTTCGGGGTAACCGATCCAAATGATGTGGCTTGGTTGAAGCGCCGGCTAACGCCGTTGCCGGTGAGCTGTTATCAGAAGCCGATCCAACTCCAGCACCCCTTGGGAAATGGCGTCGCCAAAACCTATATCGCTTGTACCCAGCCCTTTTACCCAACAATGGCAGCAGACCGACAATGGGTTAAAGAACAAAACGATTGGCGCTACCTCGAGCTGGCGACCGGCCACGACGCCATGGTCACTTCCCCGGGTGAATTGGCAGACATGCTGGTTAGCTCGCCTGAAGCTCGCTAACAAATAGCAAATAGCAGATAGCAAATAGCAAATTCCCTCGCGACCCAGTGCTGGGTCGCTCGACGCCCCCTTTTGCTATTTGCTATCTGCTATTTGCTATTCGGAGGCGAGCCGGCGCGCCGCCGCGCCTCAGTCGCCGCGGGTGCGTTGTTGGTCAACAACAACGGCCGCTAGCAGGATCGCGCCCCGCACCAAGTATTGATAGAACGCGTCAATATTCAGCAGATTCATCACATTTTCGGCGGTACCCAGGATGAAGACGCCAACGATTACACCGGATATCGCCGCGCTACCTCCCTTCAACGAAACCCCGCCTAGTACGCAGGCAGAAATGACATTCAGTTCGAATCCTTGAGCCGAGTTCGGTTGTCCGCTGGTGATCCGTGACGCCAAGATAACGCCGGCCAAACCGGCGATTACTCCTTGCACTAGGAAAATAACCACCCGCATGCGTTCCACGTGAATTCCGGCTAGGCGCGCTGCTTCGGGATTGCCCCCAATGGCAAGGGTGTTACGGCCGTACACCGTAGAGTTCAGTAAGAACCCGAACACAACAAAGCAGGCTATCGTCATCCAGATGGGCATCGATATCCCGAGGAAAGAACTACCTGCGAAATAGATAAAATCAGCATTGCTGACCCCGACCGCTTGTCCGTGGGAGGTAATAAACGCCAAGCCTCTCACCATCTCCATGGTAGCCAAAGTGGTGATCAGGGCATTAATACGAAGATAGGCGATGATGACGCCGTTGACGCAACCGATGATCGCTCCGCTTAACAGGGCGGCAGCAACTCCGGCCCACAAATTATCAGTAAAATTAATAACGGTAGCGCTAAGCACACCGGCAAATGCCACGATCGACCCTACGGATAGATCGAAGTCTCGCGATGCCAAGCAGAACATCATGGTGCAAGCGACCATCCCGATCTGCGACACCGACAGCGCCAACCCCAGCATGTTCTGAACGGTGAAGAAATAGCGAACAGAAAAGGCCAGCGCGACAAAGATGGCTAGAAAGATAAAGACGAGGTTATACTCGAGTAGAAAAGCCAGAAGCTGTCTCCAAAAGGAATCGGAGCCAGGCGGCGAGGCGACTTTCCGCTCCGGAGTAGTTTCAGTTTTCATGGGACGGCTCATGCTGCCTGTTCATCAGGTAACGCCAGACTGAGCGCAAGATGCTCGGAGAAATCGTCTCGAGCGATCTCGGCGGTGATAGCTCCCGCGCGCATGACCAGCATTCGATCGGCTATGCCAATCAGCTCAGGTAATTCACTGGACACGACAATCACCGCGCAACCACGCTCAGCCAATTCAAAAATGAGATTATAGATTTCATGTTTCGCTCCGACATCGATCCCGCGAGTGGGTTCATCCATGATCACCACCCGGACGTCGGCCAGGTTAAGCCAACGCGCTAAAATCACCTTTTGCTGGTTACCCCCAGAGAGAAAGCGGATCTTTTGGCGCCGGCTCGGGGTCTTGATAGCCAAACGCTGAATGAAACGATCAGTCACTTTGAATTCACGAGCAAAATCGATAAAGAATCCGCGCCAGCCGGCCCTTTGCCGCGCCGTCAGATTAATGTTTTCGGTCACGGATCGAATCGGAACAATCCCGCTTTCTTTGCGATCTTCCGGACAAAAGGCGATCCCGTTTCGAATCGCGTCGATCGGATGCCGAGCGCGGATTGGTCGTCCGTCGATCTTCACTGAGCCAGACCGAGCTCGCGTTGCTCCGAATATCAAATGCATTAACTCGCTGCGACCCGAACCAACCAGACCGAAAAATCCAACCACTTCGCCCGCGCGGACAGAGAACGTCGCGGGGCGGGTCACCTGCTTCCCGGTCAAATCGCTGACCTCCACCCGGGTAGTTCCCAAGGTCCGAGGACGATAGTTATAGATATCATCGATTTTCCGGCCAACCATTTCTTCGACTAACTGCGCTCGACTAACGCCCGCTAAAGATTGGTGGGTCGCAACGGTGTGTCCGTCGCGAAGCACGGTGCAGGCGTCGCACAATTCAAAAATCTCATCGAGCCGGTGAGAGACATAAATCAGAATCTTGCCTTGCCGGCGAAGATCTCTAACTAAACGAAACAGGATCTCCGTCTCATGATGGGAAAGACTGCTGGTGGGCTCGTCCAAAGCGATAATTTGGGCTTCCCGGAGAAGCGCCTTGCAGATCTCCACCATTTGTCGCTCCGCGATAGACAACGTCTTAAGTTTGGCGCGCGGATTCAGTTCCACCCCCATTCTCTGCAGATGTCCAGCCGCGGTGCGAACAGCATCGCGTCTGCGGAAAAAGCCGTAATGGTGAGGTAGATGCCCGAGCAAAAGATTTTCTGCGATCGTCAAATTCGGCACATAATGCAATTCCTGGTGAATGATCGCGATCCCGGCGGCGATCGAACTCGCCGCCGAGACAAAATGACGTTCCACTCCACCAACGATCAGGCTACCGCTATCAGGCTGATAGATGCCCCCTAGAATCTTTAACAAAGTCGATTTCCCAGCGCCGTTTTCTCCAATCAAAGCGTGTACACTGCCCGGTTCCGCGGAAAATGTAACCCGATCCAGCGCTCGCACTCCTGGAAAGCGCTTAGTGATTTCGTTCAGCTGGAGGGAAGCGGGCATGGGCTCCAAGTTATAAGTTATAGGTTTTAAGTTGTAGGTTGTATGTTGGCTATAGAACTAGGTTCACGTCCCGAAAGAGAATGGTCTTGCCTCCCCTGCGCGGTCCGCACGCAAGGCATCCTCCGAGCGTCAATGCCGGGCGTGAACCACCTGACCTAAAACTTACAACTTATAACCTACAACTTATAACTGTTTAGAGGCCGAACTCTTGTCGGATCTCCTTTAAGTTTTCCCGGTTCATCAGTTTTCCGCTGGTCAGGGTCAGTTTTGGTGGTTCCTGCTTCTGAGTGATCCAGTCGTACATCAGAAGCGATGTCTCATATCCGTGGCGTTTGGGGCTAATCAGCACCGTACCAAAAAACCCGGTTGGATTCGGTTTGTTAAATTCGTTGATTGCAGATTGGGCGCCTCCAATTCCCACCCCGATCATATTGTCCGCACCGACCCCTCGCCCCTCGGCAGCGCGGACTGTGCCCAGGACCGCCTCGTCGTTTAATCCGAACGAAACCCATTTCGTGAATCGCGGATTTTTGGTCATCGCTATGTTCGCTGCGTTGAAAGCATTCTCCGTATCCGTTTTAGCTTGGGGTGCATCGATAATATTTGCACTCGGGAAGCCGGCCGCTAACAGCACTTCTGTCGCTCCGGTTACTCGATCGTGCGCGGTCGGCAGTTGCTCATAAGTGATTCGAATAGCGCCAACCTCTTGCATATTCCAACCCCGTTTTTTGATCTCGTCGACGATCGCCTGTCCAACTTGTTTGCCAATTTCGTGGGCAGAGATGCCCATATGCGGCACCGTTGATAGGGGGCTGCCTTTACCATCTACTAGCTGATCATCCACGGTCATCAGTTTTAGATGATCAACGTTGGCTTTGGCCACAACGGCCGGCCCCAGTTTCACATCCGGTACGCAGATAATAAATCCCTGAGCCTGTTGCGAGGCCAGGTTATCGATCGCGCTCATCACTTTCTCTCCGTTTTCTGCGCCGATCTTGACCACAGTAAAATTCTTTTCCTTGGCGGCTTGCTCGGCAAAGCGCCACTCATCCTGGAACCATGGTTCTTCCGGTTGTTTCACTACGAAGCCAATCTTGACGTCGTCGGCGCGAAGTGTCGTTTGGAATGATAGAAGGAGTGCACCGATGATGGTGCACCAGTTGAGGGGATGAACAATGTTCAATCTTTTCATGATATCGGTTTGGGGGGTTAATGTGGGGGGGGAACTAGTCGATTAAAGGGTGAACGATCTGAGTTGATCCGTGGCTGGATAGTGAGAAGGGTCCAGGTCTAACACCTCGGTGAAAAGCGTCTTCGCGGTGGTCTGATGTCCCAGTTCGAACCAGGCCAGACCCTCAAGAAATTTACCTTCTAACCGGTTCCGTTGAGTTAAGTCTTCTTCGAAGACCAATATGTTTGGGAGCGAAGTGGCAAAATAATCGATCGTCCCCGGAAGTTGCTGCAGTTCCTGGCCGTGCCGGCGCAGGCTGAGAAACAATTTATCGGCTTCCGCATCGCGGCCCAGCGCCCGGAGCGAGAGACCACGATAATAGGTAAAAGCTGAATAGGAGGTTACGGCCATCTCCTGGAAATCTTGAGCTTCATTGGCGCTGTCCGTGTAAGCGGCTTCGGCCTCTTCCCGCCGGCCGAGCAGGTCGAGAGCTCGGCCTTTCCAATAGCTGAGGTCCGACCGCGCCTGTAGATAGTGAAATTCTTCTCCGAGGTTTGGCGGGGGCTGATTGGCTGCCGTGAAACGCTCCAGCGCCGCCAGCGGGTTTCCCTTCTGCAAGTCTTTCCTGCCTATCCCCATCTGCGCACTGCGATATTGCGCGAGCACTTTTCCTTCACCCCCTTCCCAAGGATGAAAACGACGGGTTGTGAGTAGGCCCAGGGCGCGCTCGTACTCCTCATGCAGATTCAGTAAAGAGAGATATTCGACGCAGAAATCATCGCGGCTTAGCACCAATCCCAAGTTCTTCTCCAATGAGGCCAGGCGCACGCTGGGCGGATCATTCAGCCTTTTTCGCAACTGGTCATACTCATAGGCAATCCGACCATCACTTGGAGTTATCTCCAGTGCGCGTTCGTAGGCTTGCCGCGCCTGGTTCGAATCCCGGTTTTGATTCCAATACGCCAGGCCCAGATTGCGGTGTAACGGTGCAAAAAGAGGATCGTCTCGGGCGCCTAACTCCCAGACCTCCATGGCATCCGTATGTCGCCGCCGGTCATAGTAGAGATTGCCAAGACCATAAGCCGCATTCCGCCTTGAACCGGGTTGCGCCAGCGCCCATTCCAAGGTTTGAGCCTCATGAGCACGAGATGGGAACAGAAAATCCGGACTTGCTGCTTGGGCACGTTGTAACCAGCTAGCCGACAATTGAGGGTGTTCGAGCCTGGCATACAACCAACCGAGCACGAAATCCACCATCAAGCTCTTGGCTGCCGGGTTTGGTGTAGCCGTTTCCACCACAGGCGACGCTTTATGAAGCTCGAGCAGCTCAATAGCTCGTTGATACAAGCCGGCCTCGATGTAGTTGAAGGCTAGGTCCAAGATAGTCTGCGCATCATTACGGCATTGCCGAAGAAATTTCGAAAAGTCAGGTTCTCGCCTGGCCAATTCGTAATTGGCCCAATGATCGAGTGGATCGCGCACCAGGATTTCTTTTAAAATTTCTTCAGGTCGGTTTTCTTCGATCCGCTGCTTCGTTTTGGCAAGGTGGGCTTCAGTGCTGATCGCCAGGAGCACAGCCGCGAGATTGTTCTGGAGAATTTCCGATCCGCCCGAGTGAAGATGATCAAGAGCTCTGGCGAAATCCCCGCGCCGGCAAGACAGGAGCGCGAGTTCGTACTTTGACGCTGAGAACCAGGCCCGATCCCAACTCGCTTTGCCAAACGCTTTTTCAGCTTGGTCATCTTCGCCCAGGAAACGAAGAGCCAGTCCCAAATAGTAATGCGCTTCTCCCGTGATTGGATTTGGATGCAGCTCGCTCAGCCGTTCGACCGCTTTGGACAGATGGCTAACCCCCTCTTGGAATTCAAATCGAGCAATACATCTCCGGGCCAGCGCGATCCGGCTCCGATAATCCCCCGCGTCCCGCTCAATTGCTTCCTGCCAATAAAGCTCGGGATCGCGGGTTGGGTGGCGGTATTGTTCTAAGTGTTCCCCTACCAGGAAAAGTTGATCGCCGGATGGAATTTTGGTTGGTTGCTCTGGTTCTTTGGCGGGCTCCGGTAATGAATTCGAGAGGCGTTCCGGTTCCGGTTTAAAGCTCAAGAGGACGCGCCCATTTTGATCGACCAACTTGATGAGGCGAACTTCGATCTTCGGCGGAAGCGCAAACTCAGTCCGCCAGCAATGACCCGGATCCAGGGTCAAAGTAGCGACTTCTTTGCTCGAACCGGCCGCATCTTCGATGATGAGACGCGCATTCTCGATCTGGCGCGGCGCTACCAAGCCAACCTCCCAGCCATTAGGCGCTTCGTTCTCGTCCTCGTCCTCGTCCTCGAATCCGGCCACGCGGAGTGATGGAGTATTGGAGTGTTGGAGTACTGAGCCAATTGGGAATTGCTCCCCGCGTCCGCGGGGTTGGGAGTGCTCGACGGGAGCAAACCGGATCGCTGCGTCTCGATTTGCGTTCACGACCGGCCCGATCCCTTGGATCGGCCACCAGAATTGCGAGAAAGTCTTTGTCTCGTAGGGACCCAAGTAGCTGAAATCGGGTTGATTGTCCGTGTAGACGCCTCCCATCAATTCCAGGTAAGGCGCACCGTCGTCACAGAGCTCGCGATCCCATGCCCGGCCGAAGGCGGCATGACCCCAGGTCCATTGTTTTTTTCCCGGTGCGATTAAAGGATCGGCGACGTAAACGAAGCCGCCGTTGGCCCGATAATCGTAGCCGCCCAAAAATCCGTACACAGAATCGACCACCATGTAGCTGGTGGGAACCGGGATATCGCTGTACGACGTCAGATTGTTCGCGCCTGGTCGCCGGTCGTAGTCGACCCCGTAATAGCGCCCCGAAGCGATCGGAAACGAGGTGATCGCGCGTTTGGCGTGGTCTGCGACATAACACACATCCACCGGGAAAAAGCTCCGGTAATCTTCGTGGGTCTTGACCGCGGCGTTTGCCCACCACAGGAATGTTTGCAAGTACGGGGTCCGATTAAACAACCGAACGCGGAGCTCAACCAAAGCCGAATCCGGAGTCAGTCGCACGCCATGCATCCCTTTCAGACGGCCCAATGGATCGTGCTCAGACATCCAAGCCGTGGCGGAGCCGTCATCGGAACGCTCTATCGTCCAGTCAACCGGCATGAAGGTTCCGGGCCGATGATGTTGTGGCCAATTAAATTCGATCCCCCCGGATATCCAAGGACCAGCCAAGCCGACCAGCGCCGGCTTTATCACCTTTTGATGATAAATAATATCGTAGTCGTGATTGGTCTTATCCTGGATGGCATGAATGCGCCCGCCAAAGTCGGGAAGGAGTAAGACTCGGACAAACCGGTTCTCCAAGCGGATCGCTTGGTACTGCCGCGGCTCCGGGATATCGAAGACTTTATCAATAAAAGGAAGCGGATAAACCTTGCCGTTCGATCCTTGATAAACTCGCTTCTCGAAAAACAGAGGATGCTTGTCCGGCTCTCCGACTGGGTAAGTCGGATATTCAACCGTGATTTCGTCGGCTTGGACTAACTCATGAACAGAGTTCATCGCGAGAAAACCGTGCTAGGCACCTGCCGTGAAAGCGGAAACGGCCAACTGTGAACCGTGACCTGTGAACGGTGAACCGTGAACTGCGAACCTTTCCCGGGGGTACTGATAGAATTCACGTCTAACTGAGTAGCGCAGTAATTCATCGAGTCCCATAGAAGATCTCTGGAAAGAGATGGATTTTCTTATTAAATATGTCCAATGCCCCACCTCCGAATTCGAGAAGGTTTTCCCGGGCAACGGCTAGTGGTAGTTCCTCCGCAGATCGTCAGCCACGCTTTGCGGTTACCGGTCTGTGAACTGCTCTTTCCCACTCATATTGGCGGGTTCAATCAGGCTAAATATCACTTCGTAGAACGTCGTCACGGGACCGCGCAGTACATTTTGATCATCTGTTTGGCCGGTCTCGGCTCCTGCAGAGTGGGTGCAAAAACCTGGCGTCTCGAGAAAGGGCACGGAATTGTGTTGCCGCCGGACACGTATCATCGCTACCAAGCTGATCAGGAACAACCATGGACGATCTTGTGGGTTCATTTCGTCGGCAACACTGCCTCCGCGTTCGGGTCGGCCTTGGGCGTCACCCTGACTGAACCCAGGTTTTGGATCGGCGATCTCGCCGTGGTCATTGATGCCTTCGAAGAGACCTATCGCTACGTCTTAAGCGGCTATACCGACCGAGATTTGCTTGGACTTTCTACTTCGCTGGCCCACTTACTTGGCCTGTGCCGGATACACCAAAAATCCCCCGGTCTGCGCCGGCGCCTGGCCGAGGATCGCATTCTGCGTTCGATACGGTACATGCGCGATAACCTGGCCCATCCAATTACCCTCAAAGACTGCGCCCAATCAGCGGGCTGGTCCGAAGCTCATTTTAGTTCAATCTTTCGACGTCAAACCAATCTCGCGCCGATCCGGTATCTCACTCGTCTTAAAATCCATCGAGCCTGCGAACTCCTAAAAACAACCGATCTGTCGATGCAAGAGATCGCCAGAGAGATCGGTTTTGAAGATCAATTCTATTTCTCTCGGCTTTTTCACCGCCACTTAAGAATGGCGCCCACAGCGTACCGCCGCGAGTTTTCCTTGACTCGCCTGATGCTCGCTTAAAGCTCGCCACGGAATAGCAAATAGAAAATAGCAGATAGCAAATTCGCTCGCTACCCAGTGCTGGGTTGCTCGACGCCCCTTTTGCTATTTGCTATCTGCTATTTGCTATTCGGCGGCGAGCTTCCGGCGAGTCGCCCTGGCAGTTCGGACAAAGAAAACGGCAGATCAGACAAGAAGGAAGCGGGCCCGGTCGAACGGGCGTTAAATAAGCGCGCTCTCGTTCCCCTTCGCACCAATCAACTCCGGGTATGGATAAGGCGATAAAGAGATCCAGCATTGGTGAGTACTTACTCAAATCCGTTCGCATTTTCTTCAGGTCGTTTGCCCCTAGGGGATTCAAGATCGCGACGTAATGCCAAGGAATAAGTCGCAGGTTTTTACCCTCGTCTGACCAAGCCAGATAGCCCCCCAGCACAAAACCTATAGTATGAAATCAGGTACAGTCATACCAGTAGTGTATACGCGATCTGTCCGGCAACTCGTCGTAGCCGGCATCGCGGCCTTTGCCGTCACCGCCAATACTTTGGCGGCGGGTAATGTTACGATCGAAAGCGATATCTCCCCGATGGTGCCGAAATCTGAAGTTCTGGCGCATGTCGATTTGAACTTGCCGGTTAACACCGTGTTCGTTCTGCCCTTGCGAGACCCGGTTGGGGCCGAGAATTATGCGATGCGCGTTAACACTCCCGGCGACCCGCTTTATCAGCAATTCCTGACCCCGGAACAATTCGGAGCGAAATTCGGTCCGAGTGAAACTGATCACGATGCGGTCTTGACCTGGGCCAAAAGTAACGGACTGCAACCCGGCGAGCTCAGTGGCAGCAGGACTACCTTGTCGCTGAATGGAACGGCAGCGCAGTTCGAAGCGCTTCTTCAGACCCGGATTAACAACTACCGAGCACCGGACGGGAGACTTTACTACTCGGCCGCCATCGCACCCACCATTCCGGAAACCGTCGCACCCCACGTTAAAGGTATCATCGGACTCTCCAGCTATAACAGATTTGCTCCGCTGTATCGCGTCCACCAGGCTACGCCTGGATCTCAGCCTCTGAGCGCAGGAGGCACAGGGCCCTTGGGTGCTTACAGCGCCTCCGATTTGAGAACCGCGTATCAGATTCCGCGATTCCCAGAAGTATCCAACTTCGGGATCATGGCGATTTATGAACAAGGCGGATTCACCGCGAGCGATGTAGCGGAATACGAGAAACAAAACAAACTGCCGGCCGTTCCAGTGAAGGTTCGAAGTGTCAACGGCTTTAACGGATCCGCCAAAGATCCTAGTATCGAGTTGGAAGCAGTCCTGGATATCGACATGGTCATCGGCATCAATCCCAAATTAAGTCAGGTTCTGGTGTATGAGGATGGGGATTCTGTGTTTGGAACGTCACTGCTAAACGCACTGACCGCCATTGCTAATGACAATACGGCACGCACTTTAAGCATTTCTTATGGTCTGGATGAAGGTGTTCAGGGTAACGCGCAAATCGCAGCTGAGGGTGTTCTGTTTCAACAGCTAGCATCACAAGGGATCACGGTATTCGTAGCGGCCGGCGACCGGGGCGCCTACGGCGCTTCTGGCGTGGGCGACACCGGCGGTCCAGTAAGTCTAAACGTCGTTGATCCTGGCTCCCAACCTTTCGTTACCGCGGTAGGCGGAACCGCCCTTTTTACGGGAGCAAACCAAGTCTACGGTCACGAAGAAGTCTGGAATACTCTTGGCGAAAAGCCCCAATTCTCCAATGCCGGTGACGCGTCCGGCGGCGGCGTGAGCACGGTTTGGAAGATCCCTTCTTACCAGCTAAATCCTAACCTCAATCCTGGCACCTCTGTAGCCTCAGCCAACGGAGGTTCAGCAAAAATGCGGAATATCCCAGATGTGACGGCAGATGGAAGTCCCGACACAGGGGTGGCCGTGTTTTCTGCGGTTAATGGCGGATGGCTGCAGATCGGAGGCACTAGCGCTGCCGCACCGATCTGGGCTGGATTTTCAAGCATCGTCGACTCCGCCTTGGGCTATGTCGGGCATGGAAGACTCGGATTTCTCAATCCGTTCTTGTACCGGCTCATTTTCAACCAAGAGAACGGCCTGCTGATCAACCAGATCTTTGATGTTAACGACATTATCGATGGAACCAACGGCAATGCCTTGCTACTGGGAATTCCCGGATTCTTTGCCGGTCCCGGATATGACAATTGCAGCGGTTGGGGTTCCATGAAAGGCGGGCGGCTCGCCGTTGACATCCTGGTCGGTGGCGCCGTCTTGACTCCCGGCAAAACACCGGCCGCACCTCAAGTACAAACCGTCGCCGTAGACTCGACCTCGATCGATTTCAAATGGAATGCAGTTCCCCTGGCGACCGGATACATCTTCCAAGCATTAACCGTGGATTCTAACTTTGATATTGTAACCAACGTCGCCTTCGTCACACGGGAAACTACGATCAAACTGACGCCCCTCACTCCGAATACCACCTACATTATTTCTGCCGCCGCAGTGAATGAGCACGGTTCGGGAGTCGATAATCTTCCCACGATCACTACCGCCGGTGTTAGCTCGCCTTAGGCTCGCTATCGAATAGCAAATAGCAAATAGCAGATAGCAAATTCGCTCGCTACCCAGCGCTGGTTGCTCGACGCCCCTTTTGCTATTTGCTATCTGCTATTTGCTATTCGGCGGCGAGCTTCAGGCGAGCCGCTGTCACTCGGGACAGTTCACGAGCGGGTGGTGCGGCTTGGAAAGGATGCCGCCATACGCGTAGAACGCATCCCGGATCGACCCTTCGCTAAAAATTGTCACATGCGCTGTCTGGTGCGGCTTGACCTGCACTCGAGCCACTAGCTGTTTAGAATGATCCGCGTACAGCCGGTCGTGAGTTCCGTCATCGTAGACCTCAACGTAAGTCGTGGTCCAATTCGATTGGGTCCGAAGCTCGTATTCGCCGGGTGGTAGATCGCGGACAACGAACCGGCCTTCCGCATCGGTTCGGATCGATATCGCGCGGCCGCCGGATCCAGAGGATAGCGGGTTTAAGGTCACGGTTTCACCGGCGCCGGACACGGCTTGATTGCAAAAAGTTCCGGATAGCTGGCCGGAAAGGGCGCCCGTCCCATTTTTATAGGCGCCAGCCTCTTTAGAGCTATTGGCGGCTGAGACGACATCGGCAAGAAAATAGAGCCACCCCGAGCGCGAAGAGTAAGGCGCCCCTCAGCATAGCTGTGCTTTTCATAGTTTGTTTTCTAACCGGATCGTAAAAACGACCCTGTTTTCCAAAAGAATGACGCACCCATCGACTCGGATTGCAGACAAACGCTAGCTCGCCCGAAGATCGCTATCGAATAGCAAATAGCAGATAGCAAATTCGCTCGCTACCCAGTGCTGGGTTGCTCGACGCCCCTTTTGCTATTTGCTATCTGCTATTTGCTATTCGGCGGCGAGCTTCAGGCGAGCCGCCGCTCAGCCCGCAGTCAAAGCGGCATCCAGAACATCAATCATGAAGTCTGCATCCGCCTTTGTGATGCATAAAGGCGGTTTGATTCGAAGCGTGTTCCCGTAGAGACCGCCTTTACCAACGAGCAATCCTAGATCGCGGGCTTTTTCATGAACCCGGGCACATTCTTCTTTTGCCGGTTCCTTAGTTGCCCGGTTCTTCACCAACTCAACACCAAGCATCAGCCCTTTTCCGCGAACATCGCCGATCAGGTCGTGCTTCCTGGCCAGTTCATGAAACCCACGGATCAGGTGATTTCCAACGTTGAGGGCGTTCTGCTGCAGCTTTTCCCGATCGATCACCCGCAGCACCGCGCGACCCTGGGCACAAACGACTGGATTGCCTCCGAAAGTATTAAAATGGATTCGTTCAGCGAGACTCTTCGCAATCGAAGGTGTGGTCACCACCGCGGCGAGCGGAACCCCGTTTCCGATCCCTTTCGCCATGGTTACGATGTCGGGTATTACACCCTGACTTTCAAATCCCCAATAGGTCTCACCGGTACGGCCAAAACCAGTTTGGACTTCGTCCGCGATGCAGACACCTCCGGCTGCTCGCACATATTCATAGACATGCTTGAGGTAGTTATCTGGAAACAGAACGGTCCCGCCAACGCCTTGAATTGATTCGGCAATAAATCCTGCCACTCGGCCTGGTGTTGCGTAGTCAATTAGATTGCGCACATCATCCGCGTACGCTTTGCCGGCGTCCGGATAGTCAAGTCCATAGGGTCCACGATAGGGATAGGGAGCAATCGCGTGATGAACGCCAAAGCTGTGAGGAACGTTGAACTTCCAGGTCCGATGCGCGGTCAACGCCATCCCGCTTGCGTTACCTCCGTGGTAGGCGTTGCGAAGCGCGATGAGGTCGTAATTCCCGGTAAAAGCTCGCGCCATCAAGGTCGCCAGATCGTTCGCCTCTGAGCCCGAATTGACGAAGTAACAGACTTTGAGATCGCCCGGCATTTTTGCGGCCAGCTCGCGCGCATATTCAGCAATGTTCGGGTGCAAATAGATGGTCGTGGCATGTTGGAGCGTCTCGTTCTGGAGATTGGCTGCCGCCACCACGTCCGGATGACAATGACCGACACTGACGGTCGCAATCCCCGCGATGCCATCTAAATAACGCCTACCTTTCTCGTCGAAGACGTATTGCCCCTTACCTTCAACAATCATCATCGGTTTCTGGTAATAAAGAAACAGCGCCGGATTCAGGAACTGTTTCCTAAGGGCCAACACCTCCTCCGCAGACGGACCTGTGTAAGGCTTGGGTGTGTAGTCAAATGGGGGTATCTCGGGCGTTTTCATAATGATAATAGCCGATAGCCGATAGCCAATAGCCGATTGGGAAGGAGTTCAAGGAGTTCGAGGAGGCCGAATCAATCGCCAGAACGGGCCACCCGCAACAATCGTCCTCGTGCTCGATTTGGAACGCGTTGCCTGAACCTAGTGCTATATCGTTCAGTGTGCTGACGTGTACGGGTGATCCACTCATCAAACTTATCCGTTCGCGGTTTTTATCTGCGTAAATCTGCGTTCATCTGCGGTTGAGTTTTGTGTTCGGAGCTGCTCAGGTGATAAGTTGCAAACTCTTCTCGGCCAGTCGATCGAAAGCGGTGACGCACAGTTCCAAATGCTCTTCTTCGGTGTCTTCAATTTTATTGTGACTGATACCGTGGAGACTTTGCACGAACATCATTACGGTCGGAATACCGGCACGGGCGACTTCTGCGGCGTCATGGAGCGGACCTGACGGAAGGCGGTGCGTTTTGCCACATGTTTCCTCGATGGCCTCACTGCACAGATCGATTAATCGAGGATCAAATAGGACCGGCTCAATTTGCCAGATTCGTTCCCAGGCTACGCGAACATTTCCTTCCTGGGCAAACTTCTGGCTCGCCTGTTTCGCGGCTTCTAACATTTTCGCTAAGCCGGTCGCATCCAGATGACGCTGATCGAGCGTAATCCGGCATTCTTCGACCACGCTCGTGACGATACCTGGCTTTGTCGTGCACGAACCAATGGTGCAAACGCCACTATGAGCCGCGGCGATGCGATAGATCTCAGGACTCATTTTTGCTGCCGCCAGAAACGCGTCTTTGCGGACGTTCATAGGAGTACTACCCGAGTGTGCGGCCTGGCCGTGAAAGGTGATGGCGTGTCGCTCAACCCCAAAAGTGCCCAAAACTGCTCCTAACGGTAAACCCAGATCGAGCAGCACAGGTCCTTGCTCGATGTGCAATTCGAGATAGGCAGCCGCATTTCTCAATTCGCTGCCGCTCTCTTTCACTCGCTCGAGATCGATCCCTACCTTCTTCAAGGCGTCCGGCAAACGGACCCCATCCCTATCGACCAAAGTACGCGCTTCTTCGAGATCGAGATTTCCGGAACAGGCCGACGATCCGAATAAGCTTTTACCGAATCGGGCGCCTTCTTCGTCCGCCCAGTCGACCAACCGGACTGTGACCGGAGGTTTACCGCCGTACTGCTCATTGATCCGCCTCAGGATCTCGACGCCGGCCAGCAAGTTGAGGCAACCGTCTAACCAGCCACCGTTCGGAACAGAATCAATATGACCACCAATTAAGAGTGATCGCTCGGACTGTCCGCTAAGCGTGGCCCAGACATTACCTGCCGGATCGGAATGAATCTCGAGCGGCAACGACTGCAGCTTTTCCCGCAGCCAGGCTCGGGCGCGACTCCAGGTCTCAGTGAAAGCCACGCGTTGTGCTCCATTCTCGTCCCCCGTCAATGCACGGAGCTCTTTAAGTTCAGCAATCGTTCGTTTCGGATTCAGCATAGGATTGTGTCCTGTAGGTCGCGTGCGGCCATGCCCGGAGCGCGCCACAACGATGAGCTCCCGGGATCTGGCAAAGCGCCAGGCCACTAGCGAAACGATGTCGCCGGGAGTAACGGGAGGCAAAGGAAAAAGAGGGTGACGATGGGTAATTAGGTCAGGGACGAGTGGCGTCCCGTAGGGACGTTTCATTCTTATCCCGAAGGGATGACAGGACTCAGCCCGGGGTTTTAACCCCGGGTAGATCCAGATCATAGACCCCGCCCTCACAAGGAACATGGTGGAAGTACCGAGGAGTTTTCTGAGCTGGGCAGTCTACTTTTTCATGCGGCAATAGGGGTGAGTTGATAGCCCATGTGGCGAGCGCTAGCAGCCAGGTGTTTGAGTCGGCGCTGTTGGTGGACTTTTTCATGG
>Ga0209647_1000281_pt1 | contig 48255 bp, 45 predicted proteins | sample GraSoi_2013_60cm_FD_185827 | JGI IMG/M metagenome (GOLD analysis project Ga0209647, IMG submission 185827) | Grasslands soil microbial communities from the Angelo Coastal Reserve, California, USA - Sample 9_17_2013_60cm (SPAdes) (version 2) | ecosystem: Environmental > Terrestrial > Soil >...
CGCAATATGCCGTCGAGTCTTCGTATCCAGGGGGTCGAGCGGCTTGCCGAAAAGCCTCCGGCGCAGATTCGCAAGCGCGTTCATGGGCGCGCGGGGGACGCCTTGCCCGATGCGATGGCTTTTTCGAGGCGGCGCGCGAACACGGCCATTTCCTTGGCCGCCTGCAGGTCGCCCTTGCCCTTCGCGACCTCGGCCCCTTTGCGGTAAGCCGCGAGCGCCTCATCGGCCCGTCCATTCCCGGCGAGCGCGTTTCCGAGGAGTTTCCACGCCGCGGAATACCCGGGGTCTTTTTCGACCGCCGCGCTGAGGTGCACGATGGCCGGTTCGAGCTCGGCGCACTTCAGGTATTCGCTTCCAAGAGAAAAGCGCAGGAGCGCGCCGTCCCTGGGCGTGCCAACGAGCTTCAGAAGATTGACTATCTGCTGCGAAGTCATCGGGGATACCGGGATGCTGGCGCCGCCCAGCCGAGCGCGGATATTATAACCGTTCACCTCTCTATGACCTCACGCTCAACATGACGCGATCGACGATTTCCACCGTGGATGCTCCGGCTGCGATCGGCACTTACTCCCAGGCGGTGCGCGCCGGCGACACGCTTTATCTTTCCGGCCAGATCGGGCTGGACCCGGCAACCGGGCAGCTCGTCGAGGGAATCGAGAACCAGATCCATCGTGTTTTCGGAAACCTGAAAGCCGTGGCAAAGGCTGGTGGCGGATCGCTCGCCGATACGGTCAAGCTCACAGTCTATCTGACCGACCTCTCGCATTTCGCCCGCGTCAACGAGATCATGCCCCGATACTTCGACAAGCCGTATCCGGCACGCGCCGTGGTCGGCGTCGCGACGCTTCCGCGCGCCGCACTGATCGAGGCGGACGCGATCCTCGTGCTTCAGGGTTGACGCCGGGGATCGAGGGATCAGGCGTGCGCAAGGCTTCGGCTCGATCTTCGGGCAGCCGGACGGTTGCCGCGAAGCTCGGCAAACTCGGTATCCGTCGCGAATTCGATCTCGTGCTGCACCTGCCCTTACGTTACGAGGACGAGACGCGCGTCACGCCGATCGCGAACGCGCCTCCGGGCTTGCCCGTCCAGGTGGAAGGCACGGTGCGCTCGACCGAGATCGTGTACCGCCCCAGGCGCCAGCTGGTTTCGCGGATCGAGGATTCAACCGGCGAGCTCGTGCTGCATTTCTTCAATTTCTATACGAGTCAGGCAAAGGCGCTCGCACCAGGTTCGACGGTGCGCGCTTTCGGAGAAGTGCGCACCGGGATTTTTGGCGGAGAGATGACCCATCCGCGCTTTCGCGTGCTGCGTGGTGCAACTCCGCTGCCGACGGCGTTGACGCCGATCTACCCGACCACGGCAGGACTGACACAGGCTCGGCTGCGGCCTCTGATCGAAGGCGCGCTCACGCGCGCACAACTCGATGACACGCTGCCCGAAGAAGTGTTGAAGCGGCTCGGCCTGTGCGGTTTTCGCGAGGCTGTCGACACTCTGCATCATCCCCGCCCTGGAGCGGATGAGGAGGCTCTCAGCGGCCGCACGCTGCCCGCGTGGCGGCGCGTGAAATTTGACGAGTTGCTCGCGCAGCAGATCTCGATGCGCAAGTACTACCGCGAGCGAAAAGCCCGCGCGGCACCGCCGCTTCTGCGGCCAGACAAGCAGCGTAGCCACACCGCGGTTCTGGTCGAGCGACTGCCGTTCCATTTGACTCGCGCGCAGCAACGGGTGTGGAAAGAAATTGAAGGAGATCTTGCGCAACCGCATCCGATGCACCGGCTGTTGCAGGGAGACGTCGGCAGCGGCAAGACCGTCATTGCCGTGCTCGCCGCACTGCGGGCCGTCGAGAACGGCCTGCAGGCCGCGGTCATGGCGCCGACAGAAATTCTCGCCGAGCAGCATTTCCGCAAGTTCAGCGAGTGGCTCGGCCCCTTGGGGCTGGAAGCGGCGTGGCTCACCGGAAGCCAGACAAAGAAGGAGCGCGGATCCGCGCTTGCCGCCGTTGCCTCGGGAAAAACGCCGGTCGCAATCGGCACGCATGCGCTGTTCCAGGAACACGTTCAGTTCCGCTCGCTCGGCCTCGCCGTGGTCGACGAGCAGCATCGCTTCGGCGTTGCGCAGCGCCTCGCCCTACGAAGAAAAGGAGCCGAATCGCACCAGCTCATGATGAGCGCGACGCCGATTCCGCGCACGCTCTCGATGAGCTACTACGCTGATCTGGATGTATCGGTCATCGACGAGCTGCCCCCGGGTAGAAAACCCATCGTCACCAAACTTGCAGAAAGTTCGCGCCGCGTAGAGGTCGTGCGGCGCATCCGCGAATCCTGCGCCGAGGGACGCCAGGCGTACTGGGTATGCCCGTTGATCGAGGAATCGGAGCAGTTGCAGTTGCAGACCGCACTCGAGACATACGCCACCCTGAAGGCGGAATTTCCCGAGCTTGAGGTGGGACTGATTCACGGGCGCTTGAAACCGGCGCGGAAAGCGCAGACGATGGCCGCGTTCCTCGCCGGCAGCATCAAGCTGCTGGTGGCGACGACCGTGATCGAGGTAGGCGTGGACGTCCCCAATGCTTCGCTCATGGTGATAGAGCATGCGGAACGCTTCGGACTTGCACAGCTGCACCAGTTGCGCGGGCGCGTGGGCCGGGGGGCGAAGGAGTCGGTGTGCGTGCTGCTCTACCAGAAACCCCTGAGTGAGGCCGCCCGAAGCCGGTTGCGCGTGATCTTCGGGAATTCCGACGGCTTCGTCATTGCCCGCGAGGACCTGACGCTGCGCGGGCCCGGCGAATACCTGGGGGCGCGCCAGAGCGGGGCGCCTCTGTTGCGCTTCGCCGATCTAGAAAAAGACACCGATCTGGTCGAGGCGGCGCGCGGGACCGCGGAGGGGCTCCTGCGCGATAGTCCCGAGGCCGCAGAACGGCACCTGGAGCGCTGGCTCGGTGGGCGTGCCGATTTCTTAAAGGCCTGAGGCCCGCGGGCTACAATGCGCTCGCCATGAATCTCCCCGCTCTCGCCGCCAGGCTGACGCTGTACGAGCGCCTGATGCGGCTCGACAAGCCGATCGGCACGCTCTTGTTGCTGTGGCCCACGCTGTGGGCTCTGTGGCTCGCGAGCGACGGCAGCCCGGGGGGGTGGACCGTGTGGATCTTTGCGTTGGGGACGCTGCTCATGCGCTCCGCCGGCTGCGTGATGAACGACCTCGCCGACTGGCGCTATGACGCTCGAGTGGAGCGCACGCGCCACCGACCGCTCGCCACGGGGTCGGTGAGCCGCCGTGAAGCCTGGATTCTCGCCTCGGCGCTGACACTTGCAGCCTTCGGTCTGGTGCTGTCGCTCAACCGGCTCACGGTGCTTCTCTCATTCGCCGCGCTCGGCCTCGCCGCGACCTATCCCCTGACCAAGCGGTTCCTTGCGATTCCGCAGGCCTATCTCGGAATCGCGTTCGGCTTCGGAATTCCGATGGGGTACGCCGCGGTACTCGGAACCATCCCGGCCGAGGGCTGGTGGCTGCTCCTTGCCAACATCTTCTGGGCGATCGCTTACGATACCGAATACGCGATGGTGGATCGCGACGACGATTTGCGCATCGGCATCAAGACAGCTGCAATCACCCTCGGCCGGTACGATGTGCCTGCGGTCATGGTTTGCTACGGCGTGATGCTTGCGCTGCTCGCAGTCATCGGCCTGCACCGCGGGCTGGGTCTGGTCTACTATCTGGGTCTCGCCGCTGCGGCCGCATTCATGACGTATCACCATCGCCTCATCCGTGGCCGCGATCGGGAAGCCTGCTTCAAGGCCTTCAATCACAACAACTGGGTTGGCGCCGTCATTTTTGCCGGAATCTTCGCCGACTTCGCGATAAAGCGTGGAATTCCATGGACCTGGATCCCGATGCACGCCGCCAACCCAGCAACGATCCTCTAGAGAGATGAAATACCGGGACCTGCGCGATTTTCTGTTGCAGCTTGAGCGCGCAGGCGAGCTGAAGCGGGTGCGTGCTGAGGTCGATCCGAAGCTCGAGATGACTGAAGTCTGCGACCGCGTCCTCAAGGCGGGCGGTCCGGCCCTGCTCTTCGAGAAGCCCAAAGGCCACAGGATCCCAGTGCTCGGCAATCTGTTTGGCACGACGCATCGCGTCGCGCTTGCGATGGGCGCAGAAATAGGCGCGGATCCACGAGAGGCGCTACGCGACATCGGAAAGCTCCTGGCGTTCCTCAGGGAACCGGAACCCCCCAGGGGATTCCGCGACGTGCTCGAGCGCTGGATTCCGATCGGAAGACAACTGATGCACATGGCCCCGAAGGAAATTTCGGGCGCTCCGTGCCAGCAGGTGGTGTGGGAGGGAAAGGATGTGGACCTTGCGCGCCTTCCGATCCAGACGTGCTGGCCCGAAGACGCGGGGCCGCTCATCACCTGGGGGTTGACGGTAACCCGGGGGCCGGGCAAGGCGCGTCAGAACCTCGGCATCTACCGCCAGCAGCTGATCGCGCCGGACAAGCTCATCATGAGATGGCTTCCCCATCGCGGAGGTGCGATCGACTTTCGCGAACATTCCGAGGCGCGGCCGGGTGAGCCCTTTCCGGTGGCGGTGGCGCTCGGGGCCGATCCGGCGACGATTCTGGGCGCTGTTACTCCGGTCCCTGACACCCTCTCCGAATATCAGTTTGCCGGGCTGCTGCGAGGTTCGCGCACCGAGCTCGCAACCTGTCTCGGCTCGGATCTGCAGGTGCCGGCGTCAAGCGAGATCGTGTTCGAAGGTGCGATTCGGCCGGGGGAGACGGCGGTCGAAGGTCCGTTTGGAGATCACACTGGCTACTACAACGAGAAGGAAACTTTTCCCGTGTTTACGGTGGAGCGCGTCACCATGCGCCGCGAGCCGGTCTACCACTCGACCTACACCGGCAAACCCCCGGACGAGCCGGCGGTGCTCGGCGCAGCGTTGAATGAGGTGTTCGTGCCTATCCTTCAGAAGCAGTATCCCGAGATCGAGGATTTTTACCTGCCGCCAGAGGGGTGCTCCTACCGGCTTGCCGTGGTGAGCATGAAAAAGCAGTACCCAGGACATGCCAAGCGGGTGATGTTCGGAATCTGGAGCACCTTGCGGCAGTTCATGTATACCAAGTTCATCATCGTGACCGACGATGACGTCGACATTCGCGAGTGGAAGGAGGTCGTGTGGGCACTGAGCACCCGCGTGGACGCGAACCGCGACGTGCTCATCGTCGAAAACACCCCGATCGACTATCTCGATTTTGCCAGCCCGGTTGCAGGGCTCGGCTCGAAGATGGGTATCGATGCGACGAACAAATGGCCGGCTGAAACTTCACGCGCGTGGGGCCGGGCGATCGCGATGCAAGCCGAGGTCAAAAACCGCGTCGACCGACTCTGGAAGGACCTCGGTCTGTAGCCGGGTCCAAACAAGAAAGACAGGAAACAAAAAAACCGGGGCTTCCCGGCTTTTTGAGGGGCACGAGTCGGGCTCAGAATTTGAAGATGGCGTTGGCCGAAAGCATTTTTGCATTGGCCCGGAAGGAACAGTTTGGGGCGCTGGGGACGCATGCGCTGTTAACCTCGCCGAAGTTTTCGTACTCGATGCGGAAGCCGTTCTCACCGCCGAAAAAATATTGGACCCCGAAGCCGGACAGCAGGCTGGTTCCGTTACCTATGTCGCCGACAAGATTATTTCCAACGACAAAACCCGCATTGTAGATAGTTATTCTTGTCTGGGAAAAGAAGGCTCCCAATCGGCCGTAAAAAGAGAAGTTGTCGGTCAAATGAACCGTTGGCAAAGCAGAGAACCCCCAGCCCGTTACCTTGTAGTCGTCCTGCTGAGTGACATTTGCAAGCGTGTATTTGTAGTAAAATTTGCCGACCGTAGCATAGCTCACCTCTGCAGCCCAGTTCCTGTTGATCTGGTAGCCGAGAAATCCCTTGAAACCGGCGTCGAAATTTTTCTTGCTCTCGCTGAAGGTTCCTCCGGAGCTGAAATCTGCTGGAAAGAATTGAACCCGGGAGTAGCCGATTCCCAGACCCGTGTACCAATAGGAGTCCTCGGCATAAGTGGAGCACACGCCCGACAGTAGCAATGCTGCGACCGCGCAACGTAGAGCAGCGTGTTTCATCGAGCAGGCCCCTTTCTCCCTCTCAACGCCCAAAACCAGTCTGAAAATCGAGTCTTAGCGATACCGCGGCACTGTAATCCAAGGGGGAAACTTGTGTCAAGGCAAGACTTTGGCCAACCTATGTAATCCAACTTCTGCACATTGTAGGTTTATTCTCGGAATTTAGATACTTATCGCCACAGCGAACGGGAGCAGCACGGCTGCTGGAAAATATCCGATTGCGCCGCCTACATATCGGAGACCCATATCAGCCGGCGCCTTACAGGGCTTCAACCTCCCGGTAGTGCCGACCGCAGAAACAATTCATGGACGGCGCATACCGGCAGGGCTTGAAATCTGCCGACCTAATCCGTATCATTAGCACTCGCTGTAGATGAGTGCTAAAGCATAGTTTCCCCTATTTATTCATGGTCACATCGTTAGTGAGTGGCCGCTAACTCGTTCAATATGAAGGAGGATATCCAATGATGACCAAGATTCGTCCCTTGCACGACCGCGTCGTAGTGAAGCGCCTCGATGCGGAAAACAAGTCTTCTGGCGGGATTGTGATTCCCGACACCGCCGGGGAGAAGCCCGATCAAGGCGAGGTCGTCGCGGTCGGCAAAGGCAAGATCCTCGAGGACGGCAAGGTGCGTCCACTCGACGTCAAAGTTGGCGACCGCATCCTGTTCGGAAAATACTCCGGCCAAGCGGTGAAGGTCGAAGGCACCGAGTATCTGGTGATGCGCGAAGACGACATCATGGGCGTCGTCGCCAAGTAAGCCCCAACGAATTCAATTCAGGAGCAAACAATGCCTGCAAAAGACGTACGTTTTCACGAATCCGCGCGGCACAAGCTGCTCGCCGGAGTCAACATTCTCGCCGACGCGGTCAAGGTGACCCTCGGCCCCAAGGGCCGCAACGTGGTGCTGGAGCGCTCCTTCGGTGCCCCGACCGTGACCAAGGACGGCGTGTCGGTCGCCAAGGAAATCGAGCTGAAGGACAAGTTCGAGAACATGGGCGCGCAGATGGTGAAGGAAGTCGCCTCGAAAACTTCGGATGTCGCGGGGGACGGCACGACCACCGCGACCGTGCTCGCCCAATCGATCGTGAGGGAGGGCATGAAGTTCGTCGCCTCCGGAATGAACCCGATGGACCTGAAACGCGGGATCGACAAGGCGGTCATCGCGGTGGTCGAGGAGCTGAAGAAATTGTCGAAGCCCTGCACCACGAGCAAGGAAATCGCCCAGGTCGGCGCTATTTCCGCCAACGCAGATGAGGCGATCGGCAAGATCATCTCCGATGCGATGGACAAAGTCGGCAAGGAAGGCGTGATCACCGTCGAGGACGGCAAGGGTCTGCAGAACGAGCTCGAGGTGGTCGAAGGCATGCAGTTCGACCGGGGCTATCTGTCGCCGTATTTCATCAACAACGCGGAAAAACAGATTTCGGTGCTGGAGGATCCCTACATTCTTCTGCACGACAAGAAGATCTCGAACATTCGCGAACTGTTGCCGATTCTCGAGCAGGTGGCCAAGTCCGGAAAGCCGCTGCTGATCGTCGCCGAGGAAGTCGAAGGCGAGGCCCTCGCGACCTTGGTGGTGAACAACCTGCGCGGAATTCTCAAGACCTCTGCAGTGAAAGCTCCGGGGTTCGGCGACCGCCGCAAGGCCATGCTCGAAGACATCGCCATCCTCACCGGCGGCCAGGTGATCGCCGAGGAAGTGGGCCTGACCCTCGAGAAGGCGGGCCTCAAAGATCTCGGACGCGCGAAACGCGTCGAGGTCGCGAAGGAAGAGACCACGGTAATCGACGGAGGCGGCGATCCCAAGGCGATCGAGGCGCGGGTCAAGAACATCCGCACGCAGATCGACGAAGCGACCAGCGACTACGACAAGGAGAAGCTGCAGGAGCGGGTAGCGAAGCTCGCAGGTGGCGTGGCAGTGATCAAGGTCGGCGCGGCGACCGAAGTCGAGATGAAAGAAAAGAAGGCGCGCGTCGAGGACGCCCTGCACGCCACGCGCGCGGCGGTCGAGGAAGGCATCGTCGCCGGCGGCGGCGTGGCCTATATCCGCGCCAGGGTAGCGCTAGACGAGCTCAAGGGCGAGAACCCCGACCAAGAAGCCGGCATCAAAATCATCCGGCGAGCCTTGGAAGAGCCGCTACGCATGATCGTCGCCAATGCCGGCGCCGAACCTTCGGTGGTCATGAACAAGATCATGGAAGGAAAAGGCAACTTCGGCTTCAACGCGCAGACCGAGCAGTTCGGTGACCTGGTCGAGATGGGCGTGCTCGATCCGACCAAGGTGAGCCGTACCGCACTGCAAAACGCGGCTTCGGTCGCCGGACTGCTGCTCACCACCGAGGCGATGGTTGCAGAGCTGGTCGAAGAGAAGAAGAATGCCGGGGGCCACGCCCACGGGATGGGCGGCATGGGTGGCATGGAAGGAATGGACATGTAACTCGCGTAGCGAGTTACCTCTTCCTGGGAAGATCAAAAGCCCCGCTTCGGCGGGGCTTTTTATTGCCGGGTACCGGAGGACTCTTCGCCCTCCGTGGCCCGCACGGGCTACAGGGGGCTGGACGACCTCACGCATTGCCTGCTAGCATCGCGCGGGTTGTCCGGGGAACCGTCTCAGAATGCACTCGACTACCCGACCGGCTTGAGAGGTATCTCTCGGTATAAAACCACCAAAGACCAAGGAGGGGGTATCCATGGCAACTCAAATCCCGAAAAACTTCCGGACCGTAATCGTCGCCGCATCAGTCGGAAACGTCATCGAGTGGTACGACTTCTATATCTTCGGCAGCCTGGCCGCGGTCTTGTCGGTCAAGTTCTTTGAAAAGTCCCACCCGGTCGCGGCTCTGCTATCCACGATCGCGCTGTTCACGGCCGGATTCTTGATCCGGCCGCTGGGCGCGTTCCTCTTCGGATGGCTGGGCGACCGGGTAGGCCGCAAGTACACCTTCCTCATCACCCTGACTGGCATGGGCGTCGGCACCGGATGTATCGGATTGATACCGACCTACGAATCGATCGGGCTGACCGCCGCTTTCCTCCTCTTCTCCCTGCGGATGATCCAAGGGCTGTGCCTGGGCGGCGAGTACGGAGGTGCGATCACCTACGTCGCCGAGCATGTCTCGGACGAGCGCCGCGGTTACTACACGGGCTGGCTGCAAACCTCTCCGACTCTCGGGATCGTAGTGTCGCTGGCGGTGATCATCGGGTGCCGCACTTATTTCGGCAACGACACGTTCAATGCCTGGGCGTGGCGCGTTCCGTTCCTGATTTCCTTCCTGCTGGTCGCGATCGCCATTTACATCCGGCTGCAGCTCCAGGAGACGCCGATCTTCCAGGAGATCAAGGCTAAAGGCCAGATGACCAAGAATCCTTGGAAAGAAGCCTTCCTCAGCGCGAACATCAAGTTCGTTGCGATCGCCAGCATCGTGGTGATCGGGGAGGGCGTGGTCTGGTACAGCGGTCAGTTCTGGGCCCTGTACTACCTGCAGCAGGTTTCCAAGGTGGACCCCTTGACCACTGCCTACATCGTGGGAGCCGCGCTGCTCCTCGCATCGCCGACCTTGATCTTCTTCGGCTGGCTGTCCGACCTGATCGGCCGCAAGCCGGTGATCCTGGGGGGCTTCCTGCTCGCGGCGGTCACCTACTATCCGTTGTATTCGTGGCTGGGTACCGTGACGCAACCCGGAAAAATCAACTACCCGGTTGCGATCTTCATCATTTTCATTCTCGTGTCCTACGTGGGCATGGTGTACGGGCCGATCGGGGCGTTCCTGGCTGAATACTTTCCCGGCAAGATCCGCTACACGTCGGTGTCCGTCCCGTATCACATCGGGAACGGCTGGGGCGGCGGGCTGGTGCCGTTCATCACTTCGGCGGCCTTCGCGGCCACAGGCAGCCTCGGCAGCGCACTGATCTATCCGATTGCGGTGCCGGCGGTGTGCTTCGTGCTTGCCCTCTTCCTCATGCCGGAGACGCGCAAGATGAGCATCTGGGAACCGGAGAAAGCTAGGGCGTAGCTCCCGGCGACCCAAAGGGCACACAGAGCCCGCCCTCCAGGCGGGCTTTTTTTTGTTGCAGGGACTCCGGAGTTGTGCGCCCATGAAGAGATGGCCGCGCAACGAGTGCTGAGGCGCACCGCTTCTTGGCGGCAGCAGGACTTTCCCCTTATAATCCGCGCTCCTTTTCCGCGCGTTTCGGTTTTTTTGCCGGACGCTCCGGCCCGGCCAAGTAGCTCAGTTGGTAGAGCAGCGGACTGAAAATCCGTGTGTCGGCGGTTCAATTCCGTCCTTGGCCACCATGATTTTGCGCAGGTGCTCCCGCGGGGCCCGAAATTTGCTGGCTTATAATAGGAAGCTACGTAGACGGCTCTCGCCATGCAGCTTTTCACGCTCGGATTGAATCACCAGACCGCTCCGCTCGCGATTCGCGAGCGCGTCGCGTTTCACGCCGAGCGCCTTCGATCGGCGCTTGCGGAGCTGACTCTGCGCGAGCCGGTCAGGGAGGCTGCAATCCTTTCGACCTGCAACCGCACTGAGCTTTACTGCGCTCTGGGCGAGCCGCAGGCAGCACTCGAATGGCTCGCCGGCTATCACCGCGTCCAGCCCCAGGAGCTCAAGCCCTACCTCTATACCCTCCCACAGGGCGAAGCGGTTCGGCACGCGTTTCGCGTCGCCTCGGGCCTCGATTCCATGGTGGTCGGCGAACCGCAGATCCTCGGCCAGATGAAAGAGGCGGTTCGCGTCGCCGAGTCCGCCGGTACGCTCGGGACACTGCTCAACAAGCTTTTCCAGCGCTCTTTTGCGGTGGCGAAGGAAGTGCGAAGCAATACCGGCATCGGCGCCAACGTCGTCTCGATGGCGGCTGCCGCGGTCAAGCTCGCCGGCCGGATATTTCCGAGCCTCGCCGAGCAGAAAGTACTGCTGGTCGGTGCGGGCGAGATGATCGAGCTCGCCGCAACCCACTTCGCCGCGCAGCGGCCGCGCGGCATGGCGGTGGCGAACCGCACGCTGGATCGGGCCGAATCGCTTGCGCGCCGCTTCAACGCGGAGTCGATCGAGCTGCGCGATCTGCCCGAGCGCTTGCCGGAATACGACATCATCATTTCCTGCACCGCGAGCTCGCTGCCGATCATCGGCAAGGGCACGATGGAGCGCACCATCCGCGCTCGCCGCCACCGTCCGGTTTTCATGGTGGACCTCGCCGTCCCCCGCGACATCGAAGCCGAGGTAGCGGGGATGGACGACGTGTTTCTCTATACCATCGATGACCTCGCCGCGACGGTGCGCGAGGGTATCGACGCGCGCCAATCGGCCGTCGCGCAGGCCGAGGCGATCATCGAGTCGCAGGTCGGGTCCTTCCTGCACTGGATGAAGACACGCGAAGTGGTACCTCTCATCCGCCAGCTTCGAGAATCCGCCGAAGAAGCGCGTTGCCGCGAAGTAGAACGTGCCGTGCGGATGCTCGCCCGGGGCGACGATCCAAAAGCGGTGCTCGAGGCACTCTCGCACGGCCTTACCAACAAATTGATGCACGCTCCTACCGAGGCCCTCAACCAAGCTGGCGACGGGGCAGCCGAGTCGCTCAAGACACTCGTAGCACGGCTGTATCGCCTGCGCACGGGCGATTAGCTCGGGCGTCCGCTCGTGAGTCGATGAAAACCAGCATCGCGGCCAAGCTCGATCAAAAACGCCAGCGGCTCGAGGATATCGGCGCGCTTCTCTCTTCCGAGAGCGCAACGCGCGACCTGGAGCAGTTTCGCAAGCTTTCGCGCGAGCATGCAGAGCTCGGGCCCGTGGTCGATCTCTTCAACAAGTATCGCGACGCCGAGCAGCATGTCGCCGAAGCGCAGGAGCTGCTCGACGATCCCGAAATGAGAAGCTACGCGGAAAGCGAGATCAAAGCCGGCCGCGAGCGGCTCACCGCGCTCGAATCGGAGCTGCAGAAACTGCTTCTGCCGAAGGATCCGAACGACGAGCGAAATATTTTTCTCGAAATCCGTGCGGGTACCGGGGGAGACGAGTCGGCGCTCTTTGCCGGGGACCTATTCCGCATGTATTCGCGCTATGCCGAACGCCAGGGCTGGCAGGTGGAGGTGATATCCGAATCGCCGGGTGATGCGGGCGGGTACAAGGAGATCATCGCCCGCGTGATCGGGCAGGGCGCCTACTCCAAGCTCAAGTTCGAGTCCGGCGGCCACCGTGTCCAGAGAGTTCCGGCCACCGAGACTCAGGGCCGCATCCACACCTCGGCCTGCACGGTAGCCGTCCTGCCCGAGGCGAGCGCAATCGGCGACGTCGTGCTGAATCCCTCGGAACTTCGGATCGATACCTACCGCGCCTCGGGCGCCGGCGGCCAGCACGTCAACAAAACCGACTCGGCGGTGCGAATCACGCATCTTCCCACGGGAATCGTGGTGGAGTGCCAGGACTCGCGCTCGCAGCACAAGAACAAGGAAAAGGCACTCGCGGTGCTTGCGGCGCGCATCAAGGACAAGCAGCGGCGCGAGCAGCAGGCGAAGGAAGCCGCCACGCGCAAATCCTTGATCGGCTCGGGCGACCGTTCCGAGCGCATCCGCACCTACAATTTTCCGCAGGGAAGGGTCACCGACCACCGCATCGGTCTCACGCTCTACAAGATCAACGACATCATGGACGGCGACCTTTCCCAGCTGACGCAGGCGCTGCTCGCAGAGCACCAGACCGAGCAGCTCGCCGCGTTCGCCGAAGAGCGTTGAAGGAGCCCGGCGTGAACGCGGTTGAAACCGGCGTAACGGTAGACGGCTTGCTGCGCGAGTGCGGACTGCCGCGATTGGAAGCCGAGCTGTTGCTTTGCTCCGTCCTGGGCTGCGAGCGCGTCTGGCTCATCACCCACGCCGAAGAAACGGTCGATTCGTCCAATGTGCGTTCCGCGCGCGTCCGGTTCGCACGGCGGCGCGCTGGCGAACCCGTTTCCTACATTACGGGCGGGCGGGAGTTCTACGGCCTGGCGCTGCGGGTGACCCCGGAAGTCTTGATCCCTCGCCCGGAAACCGAGCGCTTGGTCGAGCTTGCGCTCGAGCGCCTTTCTCCCGGCGCGCCGGCGCGCGTGCTGGAGCTCGGAACCGGCAGCGGAGCGATTGCCATCGCTCTCGCCACGGAGCGACCCGGGCTTGGGATCGTCGCCACGGATGTTTCCGAGGCGGCTCTCGCTCTCGCCCGCCGCAACGCGCGCGCCCACGGGGCTGAAATCGACTTTATTCTCAGCGACTGGTTCGATGCGCTCGGACCGGAGCCGTTCGACCTGATCGCGTCGAATCCGCCTTACGTCGCCGCGGGAGACGCTCATCTGGAACGAGGCGATGTGCGCTTCGAACCGCGCCTCGGCCTGGTCGGAGGCGAGGACGGGCTCGCCTGCATCCGGGAGATCGCTGCGGGCGCACAACGCCGGCTCCGGCCAGGCGGCTGTTTGCTCGTGGAGCATGGGTACGATCAGGGAGATCGCTGCGTCAAGCTCCTCGGCGCGCTGGGTTATGGCGAAGTCACCGATTTTCATGACCTCGCGGGATGGCCGCGCGTTTGCGCGGGCGTTCGGCGCGATTGACCGCGTTTAAGGCGAGCGGTACAATTTCCGACGATTTTCATCAGGTATTTGAGGGCTCGACATGGACGCGCAAGAACGCATCAAACAGCAAGTCACCGGCAATCCGGTCGTTCTCTACATGAAAGGGACCCCGCAATTTCCGCAGTGCGGTTTCTCCGCCAATGCGGTGCAGATCCTGAAGGCCTGCGGCGTCGAGCAAGTCTTTACGGTCAACGTGCTCGAAGAACCGGAAATCCGCCAGGGCATCAAGGAATACGCCAATTGGCCCACCATCCCCCAGCTCTACGTCAACGGAGAGTTCGTGGGCGGATCCGACATCATGCGCGAAATGTATCAGTCCGGTGAGTTGCAGAAACTTCTCACCGGAGAAAAAACCACCTCTTAGTCGAAGACCGATCGCCTTATCGCAGTTCCGCAAGGAGGCGCTCGATCATCCGCTCGGCCTGCGCCGCGTAGCCGCCGCCGAACAGGTTCGCGTGGTTGAGCACGTGGTACAGGTTGTACAGCGTCTTTCTGACTGCATAGAGCGGAGCCAGGGGCGCGGATTCCCGGTAGGCGGAATAGAAGGCCTGCGGAAATCCGCCGAAAAGTTCAGTCATGGCAAGGTCCGCTTCACGGTCTCCCCAGTAAACGGCCGGATCGAAAAGCACCGGCGCGCCGGTGGCCAGAAAGCCAGCGTTTCCGCTCCACAGATCGCCGTGCAGGAGCGATGCCGCGGGCGCATGCTCGGAAAGCAGTCCGGGTACCGCTTCAGCGAGCTGCTCCCCCTTTTCCAGGAGACTTTTCCCCAAGCCGTTTTTCCTTGCCAGGTCGAGCTGGGGTCCGAGCCGCGCCTCGCGCCAGAAGTCACTCCATGAGGGTGAGCACCGATTGCGCTGCGGCGTTCTCCCGATGTAGTTGTCCCGGTGCCAGCCGAAAGTTTCGCGGCGAACCGCGTGCAGCCTGGCGAGCGAGCGCCCCATAGCCGCGTAATCGCCGTCTGCGCGCATCTCCAGGTGCTCGAGTACGAGGAACGCCTCGTCGCCCCCTTGTCCTTGACACAGTGGGGAAGGAACTCGGGCACCGGCTGCGGAAAGCGCAGCGAGGCCGTCGGCCTCGGCGGCGAAATTGTCGAGTGCCGAGCGGGCGTTTGTTTTGGCGAAGTATCTGCGACCGCCGCCCTCGAGTATGAAGCACCGGTGGATGCAACCTCCCGCGACAGGCGTCGTGCGCTCGATTCGAAACGAGCCCGCGACATCTGAAACGGATGTCTGCAGTGCGGCGAGAAGCTCTCCCGACGGGCCTCCCATCACTGCGAGATCACGGCACCGGATCGGCCTTGATCGATTTGCGCGCCCGATTGATCGCGGCACGGACCCGCACAGGCGCGGTGCCTCCGATATGCGTGCGACTGCCTACCGAGCCCTCGGGCGTGAGCACGCGGTAGACGTCTTTTTCCACTTTTGAGGAGAAGCGGCGCATCTCCGCGAGCGGCAGCTGCTCCAGACCCAGCCCCGATTTTTCGGCGAAGCGCACCGCTCGCGCCACCGCTTCGTGAGCGTCGCGAAACGCGAGCCCCTTTCTTACCAGGTAGTCGGCAAAGTCCGTCGCCGTGGCGAAGCCTTCTTTCGCCGCGTTTCGCATCGCAGCCGCATTGACCTGAATGCCGGGGATCAACTCGGCGAAAACGGCGAGCGTGTCGCGAAGCGTATCCACCGCGTCGAACAGCGGCTCCTTGTCTTCCTGATTGTCCTTGTTGTAGGCAAGCGCTTGTCCTTTCATCAAAGTGAGCAGTGCGACGAGATCACCGGCAACCCTCCCGGTCTTGCCGCGCGCGAGCTCCGGAACGTCGGGGTTCTTCTTCTGGGGCATGATGGATGAGCCGGTGCAAAAGCGATCCGCCATGGCGACGAAGCCGAAACGCGGATTGCTCCAGAGGATCAGCTCCTCGGAAAAGCGCGAGAGATGGACCATCGCAAGCGCCGCGCAGGCACAGAATTCGATCGCAAAGTCGCGATCGGAAACCGCGTCCAGGGAATTTTCGCTCACCGTCTCGAATCCCAGCTCGCGCGCGACCTTCCTGCGGTCGATCGGGAAGGAGGTTCCGGCGAGCGCCGCGGCCCCGAGCGGGAGGCAATTCACGCGCCGCCGGCAGTCGGCAAGGCGCGAGCGGTCGCGCTCGAGCATCTCGAAATACGCGAGCAGGTGGTGCCCGAAAGTCACTGGTTGAGCGACCTGCAGGTGGGTGAAACCCGGCATCACGGTGGCGGTGTGTCTTTCCGCCTGATCGAGGAGCGCCCGTTGCACCTTTCGCAGTAGGCCCTTGATCTCATCGATCGCCTCGCGCAGCCACAGGCGCAGGTCGGTTGCGACCTGATCGTTGCGCGAGCGGGCGGTATGCAGGCGCTTGCCGGCCTCCCCGACAAGAGCGATCAGCCGCCGCTCGATGTTGACGTGGATGTCCTCGGCCGCGAGCGACCAGCGAAACCGTCCCGTTTCGATTTCGCGGGAGATCCTGGAAAGACCACGCTCGATCGCCTTGAGATCCGCCGGCTTCAAGATCCCGACGGCTCGAAGCATGCGCGCGTGCGCAAGGGATGCTCGGATGTCGTGGGGCGCGAGGCGCCGGTCAAAATGGACCGACGCGGTGTAGCGCTTGACGAGCTCGGATACCGGTTCGGCGAACCGCCCGGACCAGAGTTTCTTGCCGGGTTTGGGTTTCGCTGCCATGGTTGACTGTAAAATGCCCGAAGTCGTGAAGCGCGCGGTTCATCGCCGCAAGCGTCGACTTTTGCGTCCGCACTAAAGTGCAAAGTATACGGCAAAACGACCTGCCCGACGCCCTGCCGGACTTCCGCAACCTGGGCGTGATGTCGCGCATCCTGCTTTCGGTCAACGCGCTCGCCTTGCTTTTCGCCTTGGCGCGCTCGCGGGAGATCGGCGAGTTCGCCGCAAAAGTCACCGAGATCGCAGGGTCGCTCGAGCCGATATTGCTCGTCGTGGTGATCTTGCTTTACGCAGGGTCCACGCTGCTCGAGCGGCTCGCGTACGTCCACGGTCTGCTGGCGGTCCTTGCGATCGTGCTTGCGGTGACCGCCGCGCTCTTCCCGTTCCAAACCCTGCTCGGCGGAAGCGGTGAGTGGCGCGAACTCGCCTGGAGCCTCGGCTATGCGGCGCTGGGGACAGGAGCGATCGCTTGGTATTTTCACCTTCGCAACCGCGCGTTTTCGCCGGCGATTTCCGAGGCGCGGCTGCAGGCCCTTCAGGCCCGCATCCGGCCGCATTTCCTTTTCAACACTCTGAACGCCGTGCTTTCACTGATTCGCAAGGATCCGAAGCGAGCCGAGGGCGCTCTGGAGGATCTGGCGGAGCTGTTCCGCACCGTCATGGTCGACAACCGTCAGCTGATCGCTCTCGGAGACGAGCTCTCGTTGTGCCGTCAATATCTCAACCTGGAGCAGCTGCGCTTGGGGGATCGGCTCCGGGTCGATTGGCGGCTGGGTCCGGCCATCGAGGAGGCTTTGGTGCCGCCGATGCTCCTGCAGCCCCTGGTGGAAAATGCCGTCTACCACGGAATCGAGCCGGGAATCGCGCCCGGCGTGATCGAGGTGCGCATCGAGCGTCGGGACGACCGCCTCTGGCTGCATTTGGCCAATCCCTACCACGAGGACTATCAACACCGCCAGGGGAATCGCATGGCGCTCGCCAACATCCGCGAGCGCCTGCAGCTCCATTTTGACGTCGAGGCGAGCCTCGACACGCGCATCGCCGACGGCCGCTACGAAATCGGCATCGCGATGCCCTATCGCACCAGCCTATGACCCCGCTCCGAGTGGTCATCGTCGACGACGAGGAACCGGCCCGCAACCGCTTGCGCGAGCTTCTGGAGGACTGCCGCGTGGAATTGCCGCATTCCATCGCGGGCGAAGCGGCGAACGGCGTGGAGGGCTTGCAAATCGTCACCGCCGCGGAAGCGGAGGTCGTCCTGGTCGACATCCACATGCCTGAAATGAGCGGCCTCGAATTTGCAAGGCATCTGCAGGTCCTGGAGCGGCCGCCCGCCGTTATTTTCGTCACCGCGCACGATCGGTACGCGGTCGAGGCGTTCGAGGTCAACGCCGTGGACTACCTGACAAAGCCGGTTCGCGCGGTGCGGCTTCTCACCGCTCTGAAGAAGGCCGCAAACGGCGCGCGGTTGGCGCGCGGCGTGCTCGAGAGCATCGATCCGGCCCCGCGGCGCTTCTTGAGCATTGCCGAACGCGGGCGCATGACGCTCGTCCGCGTTTTGGACGTGATTTACCTCAGAGCCGAGCTCAAATACGTCACCGTGCGGACCCGCACCGGCGAGCACCTGGTCGAGGAATCGCTGACGCAGCTCGAGGGGGAATTTAGCGGCGTATTCGTGCGGATTCATCGCAATTGTCTGGTGGCGCGGCGATTGATACGCGGTTTTGAACGCGGCGCCGAGACCGAAGGCGAAGTCGGCTGGTCGGTGGTCCTGGAGGGCCTCGAGGAAAGGCTTCCGGTGAGCCGCAGGCAATGGGCGCAGGTCAAGTCGCTGGTGAGCTAGGGAAAAAAGTGAGTCGGGTATCGGAACGAATCGTCATTGCGTCGCGCAGGAGCCGGCTCGCGATGTGGCAATCCGGGCACGTCGCGGGCGAGCTCAAGCGCCTGTATCCCCATTGCGAGGTGAGCATCCTCGGCATCACGACGCGAGGCGACCAGATCGTCGATCGGCCGCTCGCCCAGATCGGCGGCAAGGGCCTTTTCGTCAAGGAGCTCGAGGCCGCGCTCGAGGACGGGCGGGCCGATCTTGCCGTGCACTCTGCGAAGGACGTTCCGATGCGCCTGCCCGAAGGCTTTTGCCTGGCGGCGATCACCTCGAGAGAGGATCCGCGCGACTGCCTCGTATCGAACCTGAGTGCGAGCCTCGAAGCTTTGTCGCCGGGAAGCATCGTTGGAACTTCCAGCCTGCGGCGCGAGGCGCAATTGCGCGAGCGCCATCCGGCGCTGAAGGTGAATCCGCTGCGCGGCAATCTCGACACGCGCCTGGCGAAGCTCGACCGGGGGGAATTCCAGGCAGTCGTGCTCGCCGCAGCCGGGCTCAAGCGGCTAGGCCTCGCGGCGCGAATCCGGGCGATGATCGAGCCCGAGCAGAGCTTGCCTGCGCCCGGGCAGGGCGCGCTCGTGATCGAATGCCGCGAGGACCAAAGCGAACTGCGGCGACGGCTCGCTCCGCTCGGGGATTTCGGCACATCGGCCTGCGTGCTCGCCGAGCGCGCCCTGAGCCGCGCATTGTCGGGCGATTGCCAGCTGCCGCTCGCGGCATACGCCGTAGCGAACGGGGCGGAAATTCGTTTGCGGGGTCTCGTTGCGATGCCCGACGGCAGCAAGGTGGTGCGCGCGGAATTGAGCGGCCCGAGCGCGGCGCCGGAAGAGCTGGGCGAGATGCTCGCGGCGAACCTGCGGGCCCTCGGCGCAGACGCGATTCTCGCGTCTTTGTCATGAGCGCAGGACCGCTCTCGGGCCGCGGTATCGTGGTCACTCGCCCGCGCGAGCACGCGCTAGCGCTTGCCGAGCGGATCCGCGCGGCGGGCGCACACCCGATTCTCTTTCCCACCATCGAGATCCTGCCCCCGGAAAATACCGGAGCGGTCTCGAGTCTGGTCGAGCGCCTGGACGGGTTTCACCTTGCGATTTTCGTCAGTCCAACTGCAGTGGCACGGGGGCACGAGCTCGTGAGCGCGAGCCGGAACTGGCCGAAGGGCCTGCGTGTGGCCGCCGTGGGGATCGGAACCGCCAGAGCACTCGAGGAACGAGGGTTCCATGCGGTGATAGCGCCTGCCGGCGAGGCCGACAGCGAGGCGCTCGCCGAGCTTCCAGACCTGCAGGATCTGCAGGGGCTCTCGGTCGTGATCTTTCGCGGACAGGGCGGGCGCGAATGGTTGCGAACGACACTCGAAGCGCGGGGCGCGCGAGTCGAGTACGCTGAATGCTACCGCCGCGCGCGGCCCGACGCCGACCCCGGAGGGCTCCTCGCCCGCTGGCAGAGCGGTGGAATCGAAGCGGTCTCGATTACCAGCGCCGAAGGCCTGGCGAATTTCTTCGAAATGCTGGGCCCTACCGGCAGGGGGTACTTGCGCGCGACCCCGGTGTTCGTGCCGCATCCGCGGATCGCGCTTGCCGCTCGTAAGCGAGACGTGCAGGAGATCGTCGTGACCGGGCGCGGCGACGTTCGCACCGTTGCTGAGATGGCGGCTTTTTTTGCTAAAGTATGATCGCCTCTCATCAGGAGTCGGCTCACGCATGGAAAACGAAACAGCACCCGCGTCCGGGACTCCGGGAGCTTCGAAGCTCAAAGCCTGGCGCATTTCGGCGACGGCTATCGCATTCGGGCTGGTCGCGCTGCTTTTCGCTTGGCAGTGGTACGACGGTCACAACCGCATCAACGCGTTGCGCGACGAGCTTGCTCAACGCGTACGCGAAAGCGAATCCGACAGCCGCGATGCACGCCTCGCCGCGAGACAGGCACAAGAAGCGGCGCGCGAGGCTCAGGCGAAACTCGCACAGATCGAGTTGAAGCTCGCGGAATTTCAGAATCAGCAGGTCGGTCTCGAGACGCTCTACCAGGAGCTGTCGCGCAGTCGCGACGAATGGGTGATCGCCGAAATCGAGCAGATCCTCGCCGTTGCCTCGCAGCAACTGCAGCTCACCGGCAACGTCCAGGTGGCCTTGGGGGCGTTGCAGACGGCCGACGCGCGCCTGGCGCGCTCGGGTCGCCCTCAGTTTCTGCCGCTGCGCAAGGTTTTCGCCCGCGATATCGAACGCCTCAAAACCGCGCCCAGCCTGGATGTCCCGGGACTTGCTGTGAAACTGGATCAGTTGATCGCGGGCGTGGATTCCCTGCCGCTCGCGCAGGAAGCTCGCCCGCAGGCGACGGCGGCCGCCAAGCGCGAGGCCGAAGGATTATGGGACAGGCTGGTCACAGAGTTGCTCGGCGAGCTCAAGCAGCTCGTCAGGATTGAGAACATGGAAGGCGCCGACCCTGCGTTGCTCAGCCCGCCGCAGGCGTTTTTCTTGCGCGAGAACCTGAAACTGCGCCTGCTGAACGCGCGACTTGCGCTCCTTGCGCGCGACGAAACCGCCTACCGCAGCGACGTGAAGGTCGCGGCGAGCTGGCTTGAGCGGTACTTCGACACGCGTTCCCGCCCCGCCGCGGCGATGGCGGTAACCCTGAAGCAGCTCGGCTCAGGCGGAACAGGGGTCTCGTTTCCGACGATCGGCGAAAGCCTCGCGGCGGTCCGCGGTTACAAGCCAATTCGGAAGCAGGCTGGGCAATGAGAGGCTTGCTGTGGTTGCTTGTCATATCGGCGCTCGCCGTGGCGCTTTCGCTGGCAATGCGAGGCCACGGCGCTTACGCGTTGTTCGTGCTGCATCCATGGCGCGCCGAGATTTCGCTCAACCTGCTTGCCGTTCTTCTGATCGTTGTCTTCGCGGCCGGGTACTTTCTGCTCAGAGTAGTGTGGCATGCTCTGAGACTCCCTTCGCATGTGCGCGCTTTTCGTGAACGGCGGCGGGATGAAAAAGGACGCGCAGCGGAGCTCGGGGCGATTCAGGCGCTCTTCGAGGGCCAATTTGTCCGGGCTGAGAAACTCGCTTCGGGGGCGACCAAGCTGGGCACGGCGCCGGGTCTCGCGAGTCTCCTTGCAGCACGTGCGGCGCAGAGGCTGCGGCAATTCGGCCGGCGCGATGAGTGGCTCGAGCGGGCGAAAGAAGGGGACGGTGAGTGGCGTCTTGCGCGTTTGATGACTGCTGCGGAACTCTTGCTGGACGAACGGCGCTTCGTCGAAGCGCGAGCCGTGCTGCGCGAACTGAACGCGGGCCGGCCTCGGCATATTGCCGCGCTGTTGCTGTCGCTGCGAGCGGAGCAGGGCATGGCAAATTGGGATGAAGTCCTCCGCGTGGCGAATTTGCTGGAGAAACGGGATGCGATGCCCCCGGAAGCCCTCGATAGCGTGCGCGTCAACGCCCACGTCGCGATATTGTCGCGCAAGACCGCCGATCGGGAAGGCCTTGCTCGGCATTGGGAAGACACGCCGCGCTCCGAGCGATTGCGTCCCAAGATAGCGGCCGCCGCCGCGCGCGCCTTCATCGAGCTCGGGGATTGTCGCAAGGCCCACCGGATCATCGAAGAAGCGCTCGAGAGGGAGTGGGACGGCGCGCTCGCCCTGCTCTATGGAGATTGCGCCGACGAGGACGCGTTCGAGCGGCTCGAGCGGGCCGAACGATGGCTGAGCGAGCGTCCGGCAGAAGCGGAATTGTTGCTGACACTGGGCCGCCTATGCGTGCAGCGCGAGTTGTGGGGAAAGGCGCAAAGTTACCTTGAAGCTAGCCTCGCCACGCAGCCGACGCAAGCGGCACACGTCGCGCTCGCGCGGCTTTTCGAGCGCATCGGACGAACCGAAGAAGCCAACCGGCATTTTCGCGAGAGCGCCAACCTCGGGTCGGCACAACGGGCGTTGGACTGAGACTCCGGCCCGGTCGGGTTCATATGCCGAGCCCGGCGAGCTGCTTCTCCGGATAGCGGGTGCCCGAGGCAACCCCGGGAGGAAACATCTTCGCAAGTTGGGCGATTTCCGCCGCGCTCAAAGCCAAGCCGGCCGCGGCCGCGTTTTGCTCCAGGTAAATACGCCGTTTCGTTCCCGGTATGGGCACGACGTCCTGCCCTTGAGCGAGCACCCAGGCGAGCGCCACTTGCGCCGGTGTGACCTTATGGGCCGCGGCGATCGATTCGAGCGGTTGCAGCAGCGCGACGTTGCGTTTGAGGTTGTCGGGATTGAAGCGCGGATGATCGCGACGACGATCCTTAGGCTGGAGCGCGTCCAGTGTCCTGATCGTCGCGGTGAGGAACCCGCGCCCGAGAGGCGAATACGCCATGAAGGCGATACCGAGCTCGCGGCAGGCGGGAAGGATGTCCTTTTCCACGTCTCGCGACCACAGCGAGTACTCGGTCTCGAGCGCGACCAGCGGATGCACCCTGTGCGCTCGCCGGAGGGTAGCCGCGCCCGCCTCGGAAAGGGCGAGATAGCGCACCTTGCCCTGGTCGACCAGCTTTTTCATTGCGCCCACGGTATCCTCGATCGGCACCTTGGGGTCGACGCGATGCAGCCCGTAGATATCGATCGCTTCCACACCGAGGCGCTTGAGCGACGCGTCACAAGCCTGCGGCACGTAATCAGGGTGACCCGCCGAAAGGCCCTCGGGAAGTTTGAAGCCGCTCAGGCCCACGTTCCCGAATTTCGTGGCGAGGAGCGCCCGGTCGCGTTTGCCTTTGATCGCGCGCCCGACCAGTTCTTCGTTGGTTCCCGCGCCGTAGGCATCCGAGGTGACGATCAGGTTGACGCCGAGATCGATGGCGCGGTGAATGGTCGCGATCGACTCAGGCTCGTTCGGCTCGCCGTAGATTCCCGTCATTCCCATGCAACCCAGGCCCAGTGCCGGGACGGCGGGCCCATTTTTTCCAAGCTTGCGTGTATCCATTGAGCTCCTCTCGCTATGATCATTCGCCAAGCCAATCTCTCGGTCGCAGGAAATCCCGATAGAGTCTTCCTTCCGGACTCGACGGGTCAGGCTTCCAGTCATAACGCCACTTCACGAGCGGGGGCAGGGACATCAATATCGACTCAGCGCGGCCGGCCGACTGCAGCCCGAACAGCGTGCCGCGATCGTAGACGAGATTGAACTCCACATAGCGTCCGCGGCGATAGGCCTGGAAGTCACGCTCGCGCTCGCCGAAGGGAAGGCTTCGCCTGCGCTCGAGAACAGGAGCGTAAGCCGGCAGAAAATGGTCACCCACGCTGCGCGTCAGGCCCAAGCATCTATCGAAGCCGCCGTCGTTCAGATCGTCGAAGAAAATCCCACCGATCCCGCGTGGTTCGCCGCGGTGCCTGAGATAGAAGTACTGGTCGCACCCGCTTTTGAAGCGGGGATAAAGCTCGGCCCCGAAGGCTTCGAGCGACTGCCGGCACACGGAGTGGAAGTGACGCGCGTCCTCCTCGAACCCGTAATAGGGAGTCATGTCCATTCCGCCGCCGAACCACCATATCGGTTCGCTTTGCGGCTTGGTCGCGACCAGGAACCGCACGTTCATGTGAACGGTCGGGACATACGGGTTGCGCGGATGCAGTACCAGGGACACGCCGGTGGCTTCGAAGGCGCGGCCGGCAAGCTCGGGCCGCGCGGCGCTCGCAGAAGGAGGCAGGCGCTCCCCGCGTACCCGGGAGAAATTCACTCCCCCGCGCTCGAATACGTCCCCGTCCTCGATGATGCGGCTCTCACCGCCTCCACCTTCGTTTCGCTGCCACTGGTCGCGGCGGAAGCTGCGTCCCTCGATACGCTCTAGCTCCGCGACGAGGCGGTTCTGCAACTCAAGAAGATAAGCGTGGACCGCGGCCGGATTCATCGAACCGTTTCGCAGGTCAATGCCTTCTCGCGGCAACGGCGCGGTGGCCGATGTCGCGCCGATATTGCATCCCGTCGAAGCGGATGCCTTGCGCGACTTCGTAGGCGCGCCGCTGCGCCATCCTGATCGAATCCCCGAGAGCAGTCACGCACAGCACGCGCCCGCCGTTGGTGACGATGACGCCGTCCTTGAGCGCCGTGCCCGAGTGAAACACCCGAAAGTCTTCTCCTGGCGCCGGTAGTCCCGTCACCACGTGGCCCTTTTCCGGGGCGTCGGGGTAACCCGGGGCCGCGAGGACCACCCCCAGCGCAGCGCGGCGGTCCCATTCGGCCTTGACGTGGTCGAGCCTCCCGTCCATAGCGCTCTCGACTAACTCGAACAGGTCGCTCTTCAAACGCAGCAGAATCGGCTGCGTTTCAGGGTCGCCGAGGCGACAGTTGAATTCCAGAACTCTGGCATTGCCGGTACCGTCGATCATGAGGCCGGCGTAGAGGAACCCTGTGTAGCGGTGGCCCTCCGAGGTCATTCCTGCGAGCACCGGCTGGATGATTTCGCGCACCACTCGCGCGTGCAGCTCGGGAGTCACCACCGGCGCCGGAGAGTACGCGCCCATGCCGCCGGTATTGGGCCCCCGGTCGCCGTCCCTCAGGCGCTTGTGGTCCTGGCTGGTCGCAAGCGGGAGCACGTGCTCGCCGTCCGCCAAAACGATGAAGCTCGCCTCTTCTCCTTCGAGGAATTCTTCGATCACGACGCGGTTGCCCGCGGTGCCCATCGTACGCTCGACGAGGAATTGCTCGATTGCACGATGGGCTTCGTCAGCGCTCGTGGCGACGATCACGCCCTTTCCCGCAGCGAGGCCGTCCGCCTTCACGACGATGGGCGTGCCGCGCGCCTCGATGTAGGCGTGCGCGGCACGTGCCGCGTCGAAGGTCGAGAATTCCGCCGTGGGAATCTTGTGCCGGATCATGAATTCCTTGGCGAACTGCTTGGAGCTCTCCAGCATGGCGCAGGCCCGAGTCGGGCCGAAGATCCGCAGCCCCCTGGAACGGAACAGATCGACGATTCCGTCGGCAAGCGGTGCCTCGGGTCCCACCACAGTGAGGTGAATATTTTCGGCGAGCGCAAATTCAACCAGCTTGTCGGTTGCGGAGATCGCCACGTTTTCCAGGCCGGCCTCGCGCGCCGTCCCGCCGTTGCCCGGGGCGACGAAGACTTTTTGCACCCGGGGACTCTGCGCGAGGCGCCAGGCGATCGCGTGTTCCCTGCCGCCTGAGCCGATGACGAGAAGTTTCATGAGCGACGGTCAGTTTCAATGCCGGAAATGCCGCACGCCTGTGAACACCATAGCAAGCCCGAGCTCGTCGGCGGCCGCGATCACCTCGTCGTCGCGTATGCTTCCGCCGGGCTGGATAACGGCCTTCGCGCCCGCGCGGGCCACAACGTCTACACCGTCTCGAAACGGGAAGAATGCGTCCGACGCGACAACGGATCCCTTGAGGGACAGTCCCGCGTGCTGCGCCTTGAGGGCGGCAACACGGGCGGCGTCGATGCGGCTCATTTGGCCCGCGCCGATGCCGAGCGTCCGCCCGCCGGCGCAGAAAACGACGGCGTTCGACTTGACGTGCTTCGCCACACGCCAGGCAAACAGCAAATCGGCGAGCTGTTCCGGTGAGGGTTTCAGACGGGTGACCGTGCGCAGGTCCGAAGCTTCCACGTTATGGCGGTCCGGAGATTGCACGAGGAGCCCGCCCCCGACGCGCTTGAAGTCGTAGGTCTGCGCGCCGCGCGCAAGGCTCACCGACATCACCCGAACGTTGGCTTTGGCGGCAAGGATCTTTCGTGCTTCGGCGTCGAAGTCGGGCGCGATCACGACTTCGACGAATTGCTTGGACATCGCCTCGGCCATCGCCGCGTCGAGCTTGCGGTTAAAGGCAATGATGCCTCCGAACGCTGAGGCGGGGTCGGTGGCGAAAGCGAGCTCGTACGCTTCGCGGGGAGAAGCTGCGATCGCCGCGCCGCAAGGATTGACGTGCTTGACGATCACGCAGGCCGGCTGATCGAAAGTTTTCACGCATTCCCAGGCAGCGTCGGCGTCGGCGATGTTGTTGTACGACAACTCCTTGCCCTGAATCTGGGTATAGCCGGCGATGCCGCCCGGAGTCGGATCGCCGTCGCGATAGAACGCCGCCGCCTGATGCGGGTTTTCCCCGTAGCGCAGGTCCTGCATTTTTTCGAACTGAAGCGTAAGGCGCTCCGGGAAAGGCGAAACTTTTCCGTCACTCGCGAGGCCGGTGAGGTAGTTGCCGATGGCGGCTTCGTACGCCGCGCTTTGGGCGAACGCTTTTTGGGCCAGAGCGAAGCGCGTGCCGTCGCCCAAGGCTCCACCGCGCTCCTCCATCTCCGCGAGGACCTTTGAATAGTCGGACGGATCGGTCACGACCGCAACGCCCGAATAATTCTTGGCCGCTGCGCGCAGCATGCTGGGACCACCGACGTCGATATTCTCGATCGCTTCGGCGAGAGTGCAATTCGGCTGAGCGACGGTTCGTGCGAACGGATAGAGATTGACGACGACGAGATCGATCGGCTCGATACCGGCGGCCTTGATCGCAGCCAGGTGTGCGGGGGAATCGCGCCGGGCGAGGATACCGGCGTACAGTCTCGGGTGCAGGGTCTTCACCCGCCCATCGAGCATTTCCGGGAAGCCGGTATAGTCGGCCACCTCTGTTACGGCGAGGCCTTGCTCGGCGAGAAGTCTCGCCGTGCCGCCCGTTGACAGGATTTTGATCTTGAATCGGGCGAGACCGCGCGCGAACTCGGCAAGGCCGCTCTTATCGGATACGCTGACCAGCGCCGTCCGGATGGGAATCATGCGAGTCAACGGTGAACGGCCGGATTACGAAGCTTGAAGAACCTCGAGGGCTTTGGGGAGAAGTTCGCTCCCTTCACCATTTACTGTTCACCGTTCACATCTTTATTTTGAGCGACTGGATTTTCTTTCGCAGGGTATTGCGATTGATCCCGAGCATCTCCGCGGCGACGGACTGGTTTCCTTCGGCCCGGTCGAGCACGAGCTCGAGCATCGGGCGTTCCACGTTCTTGAGCACCATGTCGTAGATGGCCCGCGGCTTTGCCCCGTCGAGGTCCTTGAAGTACCGCTCCAGAGATCTGCGGACGCAGTCCGCGATCTCGTTTGTCTGCCTCATGCCGCCAGCTCCACCTCATAGCGCAGGCGCAGGTTCTCGCGCCCGAACTGCTCGAAGAAACGATTGACCGCGTCGAGCTGCTCTTCGCAGGTCTCAAGCTGATTCATGTGGTGCCGGAAGCTTGCCGACCCGGCGAGCCCCTTGGTGTACCAGGAGATATGCTTGCGCGCGACCTTGACCCCCGTTTCCCGGCCATAGAACGCGTAGAGGTCGTGCAGGTGCGCGAGCAACACGGCGTGGATTTCGGAGACCAGAGGGTGAGGGAGCTTCTCGCCGGTCGAAAGATAGTGTCCGATCTCGCGGAAGATCCAAGGCCGCCCTTGAGCCGCGCGACCGATCATGATCCCGTCCGCACCCGTGTACTCGAGTACGTGCTTCGCTTCCTCGGGCGTGGTGATGTCGCCGTTTGCCACCACGGGCAGACGCGTAGACCGTTTGACTTCGCGGATCGTGTCGTACTCGGCCCGGCCCGAGAAGCCGCAGGCGCGGGTGCGGCCGTGCAGGGACAAGAGCTGCACGCCGCTTTCCTCGGCGATTTTCGCGACCATCAGAGCGTTTTTGCTGCCGGTATCCCACCCCGTGCGGAACTTCAGCGTGACCGGTACGTTCACCGCCTTCACCACGGCTTTGAGAATACGCGCGACCAAAGGCTCATCTTTGAGGAGCGCGGACCCGGCCAGAGTGTTGCAGACTTTCTTTGCAGGGCAGCCCATGTTGATGTCGACGATTTGCGCGCCCCGCTCGACGTTGAAGCGGGCGGCCTCGGCCATCATGACCGGGTCGGCCCCGGCGATCTGCACCGAGATCGGCTCGACTTCGCCTTCGTGATTGGCGCGGCGGCGGGTTTTCTCGCTGCCCCATAGCAGGGAGTTCGAGGCCACCATCTCGGATACGGCCAGGCCCGCACCGAACTTTTTGCATAGCTGCCGGAACGGGCGATCCGTGACCCCGGCCATCGGTGCGACAAAAAGATTATTGCGCAAAGTGCGCGGACCGATTCGCATCGACGATCACGGAAATTTTTCGGAAAGGAGCGCAATTCTATACCTAAACATGAGCGCCTAGGGAAGCGCTCAGGTGCTTCGCGCAACAAAAAAATTCAGGGCAGCGCGCGGGCGCCGAAGATCATGCGGCGGGCGAGAAAATGCCGCGCGGGCGGAAGGGAATCGAGCATAGCGAGGCCGGCGCCACGCGCAAGCGCGAGCGGCGGAAGGGAATTCGAGAATACCCTTACCAGAAAATCGGTGAAGCCGATCCCGGCGAAGCGGTCGAAACGGCGCAGGCGGACGTAGCGCGCGAGAAAATGGGCTGCGCCGATTTCTTCCTTGGAAACATCAAGCAACATCTGAGCCAGTTCCCAGGCGTCGCGCAGGCCGAGATTGAGTCCCTGGCCGGCCACCGGATGCAGCGTTTGCGCGGCGTTCCCGATCGCGAGAACTCTGGGCGCGGGAGCGATCGTGCCGTGGCGCAGGGAGAGCGGAAAGGTCGAGCGGCCGCCGACCGAGATGAAATTTCCGAGCCTTCCGCCAAAGATTTCGCGCAGGCGCGCGAGGAAATCCGAATCGGAAAGCCCGAGCAAGTCTGCGGCGCTTGCCGGGCGCACGCTCCAGACCAGCGCGTAGCGGTCCCCGAACGGGAGCAAAGCGAGGGGCCCCTCGGCGGTGAAGCGTTCCCACGCGACGCCGCTTCGCGGGCGCTCGACCGTGACTTCGGCGACGATGGCCTGCTGCCGATAGTCCCTCACGTGCCGCTCGAGGCGATTGTGCCCGCCATCGGCGAGCACGAGCAGCCGGGCGCGCATGCCTGTTTCGTTTTCGTCGCGGGAGAGCTGCAGGGCAATTTCATCGCCAGCCGATTTCCAGTCTCTCAACGATTCCGCGCTGACAGGAGTGCGGCCCGCAAGCTGCGCGACGAGTTCGGAGTATGAGGTGACGTATCCCAATGCCGGCAAGCCGTAGTCGGCGCAACGCATTACGGTTCTGCCGAAACCCTGCTGGGAAACGTGGATCGTTTCGATCGGAGTGTTGCGGACGGAGTCCCACGAACCCAAGCGCTCGAGGATCAGGCGAGTTCCGTGAGAGAGGGCGATGGGACGATCCGCGATCTCGAATTCGTCCGCGATTCGGGCGACCGATAGGGCGCTTCCGGACAATGCGAGGGCCAGCGCGCAACCGACCGGTCCGCCGCCGGCAATTGCGACATCCACTTCCGGTAGCTCAACCACGGCCGACCAGCGCCTCGATATCCCGGACCGATTTCGGTGCGGCTGCCGTCAATACCTCGCACCCGGAGATCGTTACGACGACGTCGTCTTCGATGCGCACGCCCGTGTTCCAGAATTGCCGGGGTACGTCGTCGGCCGGCCGAATGTAGCAGCCCGGCTCCACCGTCAAGGTCATGCCCGGCTCGAGGCGGCGCCACTGCCCGCCCGATTTGTATTCTCCGGCGTCATGGACGTCCAAGCCGAGCCAATGTCCGGTGCGATGCATGTAGAAGCGCTTGTAATCCTCGGTCTCGATCACTTTTTCGACCGTACCGCGGCACAGTCCCAGTTCGACGAATCCTTGAGCGAGCGTGCTCACGGCGGCATTGTGAGGCTCGTCCCAGCGCCCGCCGGTCCTGACTGCGTCGATCGCGGCGATTTGCGCGGCGAGCACCAGTTGGTAGACGTCCTTCTGCGGTCCGCTGAATTTTCCGCCTACTGGGAAGGTCCGCGTCACATCCGAGGCATATCCGTCCAACTCGCAGCCTGCGTCGATGAGCAGGAGATCCCCGTCGGCGAGCCGCGCGTTGTTGTCGCGGTAATGCAGGATGCAGGCATTGGCTCCTCCGGCAACGATGGGCCAGTACGCGGGGTACTGGGCGCCGCGGCGGCGAAACTCGTAGAGAAGCTCCGCCTCGATCTCGTATTCGCTGCATCCAGGGCGGGTCGCGCGCATCGCGCGTTCGTGGGCCGCCGCCGAGATCTCCGCGGCGCGGCGCATCACGGCGAGCTCGCCGTCGTCCTTGATCAGACGCATGTCGTCGAGCGCGGTGCGCACATCGCGGATTTCGGCGGGCGCGGTGACGCCCGTGCGTGCCTGCGCCCGGACTTGATTCAGCCATCCCATGACACGCGCGTCCCAGCCCGGCTCAGCCCCGGGGGCGTAGTAAAGGGCCGGCTGATCGGCGAGCAGCTTCGGCACGTGCTCGTCGAGCGACTCCATGGGATAGGCTTCATCGAAACCAAACGCGGCCTTTGCGCCTTCGGGGCCGCTGCGGAGGCCTTCCCAGAGCTCGCGCTCCGGATTGCGCTCGCGGCAGAAGAGAATCGACCTGGGCTCCTCTCCCGCGAGGAGGACGAGCACCGCCCCGGGCTCGGGGAACCCGCTCAGATAGTAGAAATAGCTGTCGAATCGATACAGGTAGTCGCTGTCGCGATTGCGAATGCGTTCCGGCGCCGTCGGAATGATCGCGACTCCCTTGCCCATGCGCGACTGCAGAGCGTGGCGGCGCTCGGCGCAGCGCGAAAGATTGCTGGCAGTGTCCATTGCCGCGATTGTCGTCCGCTTTGCGGCGACGATCAAGCGACGCGCTGGTTCAACGCGGAAAGCCGCGCCGGCGTGCCGACGTCATGCCAGATGCCGCGATGCACTTCGCCGGAGACCAGCCCGCGCGCCATCGCCGCGCGCAAGAGCGTCGCAAGCTGTCCTTTTGAGCCCGGCCTGATGCTCGCGAAAAGCTCCGGGCGGTAAAGACCTATGCCGCTGAAAGTGAGCTTGGACCCACCCGTTTCGGCGACTTGCGTGCCGTTCAGTGCGAAGTCTCCTTCCGGATGGTGCGGCGGATTCTCGACCAGAACGAGGTGCGCGAGATTTCTCTCCAGCGCGGCTCCGACGAGAGCGGAGAAGTCGAAGTCGCAGACGAGGTCGCCGCTGACGGCGACGAACGGCGCGCTGCCCAGCAGGGGAAGCGCCTGTGCGATTCCGCCCGCGGTTTCGAGCGCTTCGGCTTCGCGCGAGTAGCGGATCCCAACGCCGAAGCGGTGTCCGTCGCCGAGGGCGGCTTCGATCATGTGACCGAGATGCGCGTGATTGATCACGATTTCTCGCACGCCCGCGCGCGCGAGCGCTTCGATCGACCAGGCGATCAGGGCTCTGCCTCGCACTTCGAGGAGCACCTTCGGAATAGTGTTCGTAAGAGGCTTCATGCGTTCGCCGCGCCCCGCGGCAAGTATCATGGCTTTCATCGTTCGAAATCAGAACGTGTAACCAACGCGCTTTTCCCGCGGCTCGAGCTCCTCGAGCAGGCGCCCGAGCGGGGCAAGCTCGCGATAACGCTCGCACGTGCGCCGCAGGTAGCTCATTACGAGCGGCTGGTCTTTCAGATAGCCGTCCTTTCCGTCCCGAAAGGAGAGACGCGCGAAGATCCCCAGCACCTTGAGCTGCCGCTGGGCTCCCATCCACTCGAAATCCCGGTAGAAATCGGCGAAATCGCCGGGGACCGGCAGGCCTCCGGCTCGGGCCTTCTCCCAATAGCGGATCGCCCAATCGATGACGCGTTCCTCTTCCCAGGCGATGTAGGCGTCGCGCAGGAGGGAGACGAGATCGTAAGTGATCGGACCGTATACCGCGTCCTGAAAATCGAGAATTCCGGGGCAGGGCTCGCAGACCATGAGATTGCGGGAATGGTAGTCGCGGTGCACGAACACCCGCGCCTGCGCGAGGGCATTCCCGAGGATCGTCGAAAACGCTTTCTCCAGGGTCTGGAGTTGTGCCGCGTCGAGCTCGCGCTGCAGCTGGCGCGCTATGTACCAGTCGGGGAAAAGGCGCAGTTCCCTCTCGAGTAATTCTCTGTCGTATTCGGGCAGCGACCCGGGGTGGCTCGCCAGCTGAATCCGCAGCAGTGCGTCGAGCGCGTCCTCGTAGAGCTTTCCGGCGTTGTGCTCGTCGAGCGCATCCAGATAAGTCGTGTCGCCCAGGTCCGAAAGCAGCAGGAACCCCTGTTCGAGGTCCTTTGCGTGGATCGTGGGCACGTGCACGCCCGCTTCGGCGAACAGGTGCGCAACATGCACGAACGGCCCGCAGTTCTCCTTGCCGGGCGGCGCGTCCATCGCGATGAGCGCAGGCTGCGCCCTGCCGCGGCTGATCCGGAAATAACGGCGGAAGCTCGCGTCGTCGGAAGCAGGCGCGATGCTGAAATCGCCGCTCGCCAGAGTCACCGCCAGCCATCGCCACAATTGCTCCGCGCGGTCCAAAAATCCTCCGGAAACAAAGAATTGCCTTCGCCGTTGATTTGTGCGATTTTAGCACCCGCCCGAAAGCCCAGGTCCAGGCTTCCCTGTATATGTCTCCTTCATCTGCCCGTCGTGCGGTGTTGGCCGTTGCGCTGTCTTGTTCCGCCGCGGTGTACGCACAGGGGCAGGGGCTTCAGCTGCGGGGTTCTTCCGAGGAACGATCCAAGACGGGCGCCTTGCCGATTACCTTGGAGGCAGACCGCATCGAAGGGGTTGCAGGAAAGGACACCAACGCGCAGGGTAACGCGCGATTGCGTCGAGGAGACTTGTCGATCCGGGCCGATTCGCTGACATATCACGAAGAAAATGAAGACGTGGAAGCCCGCGGCAACGTGCGCTTTCAACGCAACGGCGACACCTTGAGTGGCCCCGCTCTGAGGTATTCGATCAAGGATTCGACCGGCCTATTCGAGAAACCCGACTTTACTTTCACGCCGCGCGCGAGCATCGGCCAGCAATCCGTCTCGGCGCGAGGGCAGGCCGAAACGATCGAGTTCCTGGGCGTAAACCAGTACAGAATCACGGACGGCTTCTTTACCTCGTGCAAACCGGGCGACGACGGCTGGCGCGTCCAGGCCGACGAGCTGGATCTGGATTTCACGCGCAATGTGGGGACCGCCCGCGGCGCCAGCCTGTATTTCGAAGGACTACGCGTCATCGCGGCGCCTTCTTTTGACTTCTCGCTGAATAACCAGCGCAAATCGGGCTTCCTTCCGCCTTCGATCGGCACCACCGGGAAGAGCGGACCCGAGATCGCAGTTCCGTATTACCTGAATCTCGCGCCCAATTACGACCTCACCCTCACGCCGCGTTACATGGAAAAGCGCGGATTGCAGATCGCCGAGGAGTTCCGCTATCTGCAGAAGAACTACAACGGAGAATTCAAAGCCGAGTATCTCCCGCAAGATCTTGCAGCCGACCGCAGCCGCTCGGCGATGAGCCTGGTTCACAACTACAACCGCGATGGCTCTCTCCTCGGCGGGCTCAACCTGAACAAAGTTTCCGACGACAGCTATTTCCGCGACCTTGCGACCCGCATCAACATCACCTCGCAGGCCACTCTGCCTCGCGAGGGCTTTTTGACCTACAACAGCAAGTGGTGGGACACCGGCAGCTACTCGGCGACGGCGCGGGTACAACGGTTCCAGGTTCTGCAGGATCCGGACAATCCTATCGTCGTCCCTTACAGCCGCACCCCGCAGCTCACCTTGTCCACTCTGCGCCAGGACATCGGCGGCTTCGATTTCGGGTCCGCGGCCGAGTTCGTCGACTTCAGCCATCCCTCGCTCGTGAACGGCAAGCGCTCGACGTTCTATCCAAGCCTGAGCCTGCCGCTCATCACGCCTGGTTCCTTCCTCACACCGAAGGTCGGCGTGCACTACACGTACTATTCGCTTTACGAGATTCCGGTAATCCCGGACCCGGCAAACCCGGGTTCGACCATCCCGGCGTTCCCGAATTCGATCAGCCGCACGCTTCCCATTTTCAGTGTCGACAGTGGACTGATCTACGAGAGAGAAACCAAAGCGCTTGGGCAAGCGGTCATACAGACGCTCGAGCCGCGTTTTTACTATGTGAACATCCCCTTTCGCGACCAGAATCAAATTCCGCTGTTCGACACCGCGATCGCGGACTTCAATTACGCCCAGATCTTTTCCGAAAACCTGTTTTCCGGCGGCGACCGCGTCAACGACGCGCGTCAGCTCACCGCAGCAGTTACTTCCCGAATGCTTCTGCCTTCGAGCGGGCAGGAATTGCTGCGCGGCACGTTCGGCCAGCGCTACTATTTCAAGGACCAGCAGGTCACGCTCACCCCCAATGACGTGCCGCGCACCTACAGCGCCTCGAACTTTCTCACTGCGTTGTCGGGACGGGTGGGTCAGCACTGGACCCTCGAGGGTGCTTCCGAATACGATCAGCGCGACTACCGCACCGAGCGCCTGACCCTGGCGGCGCGCTATCGACCCGAGGGACTCAAGACGCTCAATCTGAGCTACCGGTACCTGAGTGGGGACATCACGGGGACGGGTCCGCTCAAGCAGGTGGACCTGTCGGCACAGTGGCCGATTGCCGGGCGCTGGTACGGCGTCGGGCGCTTCAACTATTCGCTGGTCGACAGCCGGATCGTCGAAGGCATAGGGGGCCTCGAGTACGGAGCCGACTGCTGGACGAGCCGCATCCTCGTGCAGCGATTTGCGCTGACGGCCGGCAGCTCGTCGTCGAGCGTATTCTTGCAGCTGGAGCTGAACGGCTTCTCGCGCCTCGGGTCCAATCCCCTCGAGACCTTGAAACGCAACGTTCCGGGTTACCAGCGGATCAACGCACCCTCACCCGACAGGAAACCAGGCGACTCATTTGATTTCTACGAATGATATCGGGCTTGAAATTCAGAGTTTCTGTGCCGCGGAAGCGCACTTCCGGCCACAATATTGCAAAATAGCGGGACTCGATTCATCGTCAAGGGCGAGGATTGACTTGCGAATGCGGGAATGAAAGGATGAGATTTCACCACACCATTCTGCCGCTGATCGCGTGTGGCGCGGCGTTCGCGCAAAGCGCTCGCCCGGATCAGGCCGCCGCGGCGCGCATCGATCTAATCGACCGGATCGTCGCGGTAGTCAACAAGGAAGTGATCACGCAGTACGAGCTGGCGGAGCGGATGGATCGCGTGCAGAAGGAGCTGCAGCGCCGCGGAACATCCCTTCCCGATCGCGGCGAGATCGAGCGGCAGGTGCTCGAGCGCCTCATTATCGAAAAAGTTCAGCTGCAATATGCCCGGGAGACGGGGGTGCGCGTGGACGATTTGGAGCTCGATCGCACCGTCAGCCGGGTCGCCGAGGGGAACAAGCTCTCACTGACCGAATTCAGGCAGACGCTCGAGCGCGATGCGATCCCTTTCGACAGGTTTCGGGAAGACCTGCGCAACGAGATCCTGATGAATCGCTTGCGGGACCGCGAGGTCACCGGCAAGATCACCGTCAGCGAGGGCGAGATCGAGAATCTGCTCCTCGAGCAGGGTGAAAGGAAAGACACTGCGACCGAATACAACATCGCGCACATTTTGATCCGGGTACCCGAGCAGGCGACCCCCGAGCAGCTGGAAACCCGGCGAGCCCGCGCCGGGGAGGCGGTCAAGCGGCTCAGGGACGGCGCGGAGTTCGCCCAGCTCGCCGCCACCTACTCCGATGCGCCGGATGCGCTTCAGGGAGGTGTGATGGGTTGGCGCAGCCAGCAGCGGCTGCCGGAGTTGTACGTCGAGGCCTTGGCGAGCCTGAAGCCCGGAGACATCAGCGGTGTGTTTCGCAGCCCCGCCGGATTCCATGTGCTCAAGCTCCTCGAGCTGCGCGGCGCCGGTGCGCCTCTGCTCGTGGAGCAGGCGCACGTGCGTCATATTCTGGTACGCACCAACGAGCTCGTTTCCGAGGACGAAGCCAAGAGGAAGCTCCTCTCCCTGCGGGAACGCATCGTAAACGGAGTGAACTTCGCCGAGCTCGCCCGCCTGAATTCGGACGACGGCTCGGCTTCCCGGGGCGGAGATCTGGGATGGGTCTATCCCGGCGATACCGTTCCGGAGTTCGAGCGCGCTTTTACGGAGCTGAAGCCGATGGATCTGAGCCAGCCCGTCAAGACTCCGTTCGGATGGCATCTCATTCAGGTACTCGAGCGGCGTACCGCCGACATGTCCTCGGAGCGCAAGCGCGTCGAGGCGCGCAAGGCTCTACTCGATAGAAAAGGTGACGAGGCCTATCAGGAATGGCTGCGCCAGTTGCGCGATCGCGCTTACGTGGAAATGCGGCTCGAAGAACGGTGAACGCCCGACCTGAAAAGCCGGCGGTGTCCCGGGCGGCCGTTGCGCCGGGCGCGAATTCCGGTCCGGTCATAGCGGTGACTTCCGGAGAGCCGGCGGGCATCGGCCCGGATGTCTGTCTGGCCCTCGCGCGAAAGAAGTTTGCCGCGCGCATCGTGGTTCTTGGAGACCGAGAGATGCTCGAGAGCCGGGCCCGGCAGCTCGGGCTCCGCGTGCGGGTGTGCGATCCCGGCGCAGGCATGACATCGGATGCGATCGCGTGTCTGCATATCCCGCTCGCGCACGCCTGTCGGGCAGGCGCGCTCGATAGTCGCAACGCGCCCTACGTGATTTCGCTTCTCGACCGCGCAATCGCGGGCTGCAAGGCAGGCGAGTTCGCGGCGCTCACGACCGCACCGGTGCACAAGGGCGTCATCAACGACGGCGGCATCCCCTTCATCGGCCACACGGAGTATCTCGCCGCGCGTACCGGCGCCGCTCAGGCGGTCATGATGCTCGCGGGCGGGGGCCTGCGCGTTGCGCTTGCAACAACGCACGTCGCCTTAAAAGACGTGCCGCGGGCGCTGACCCGCGAAGGCCTCGAACGGACTATCCGGATTCTCCACGCGGAACTCATCCGCCGGCTCGGCATCTCCGCGCCGCGGATTCTGGTCGCCGGTCTCAATCCGCATAGCGGCGAGGGCGGCTATTTCGGCAGAGAGGAAATCGAAGTCATCGGGCCGGTCCTGGAGAAATTGCGCGCGGAAGGTTTGCGGCTCACCGGACCGTTGCCGGCGGATACGCTGTTTGTTCCGGATCGGCTCGCTGGGGCCGATTGCGTACTTGCGATGTATCACGATCAGGGCCTGCCCGTGCTCAAGTACGCGAGCTTCGGCAGGGGAATCAACGTCACGCTCGGCCTCCCTATGATCCGCACCTCGGTCGACCACGGTACCGCGATCGAGCTTGCCGGCACCGGTCGGGCAGAACCCGACAGCCTCATCGAGGCGGTCGAAGCGGCGATCGAGATGGCGCGAGCTGAGGCGCGCATGCCCGCCAGACAGTGACGACCGGTCGGCATGTCCCGCGAAAGAGATTCGGTCAGCACTTTCTCGTCGACCGGGAGATCATCGAGCGCATCGTCTCCGCAATCGATCCGCACCGGGGCGAGCATATCGTCGAAATCGGCCCCGGACTCGGGGCGCTGACGATCCCGCTGCTCGAGCGCGTCGAGCACCTTCACGTCGTCGAGCTCGACCGGGACCTGAGCGAGCGTCTGCGTGAGCACTACCCTATCGATCGCCTGACGGTGCACCAAAGCGATGCGCTGCGATTCGATTTTGCGACGCTGCCTGCGCCTCTTAGAGTCGTCGGCAACCTCCCCTACAATATTTCCACTCCCCTCTTGTTCCACGTCGCCGCCACGGCAGCCCGGTGCACGGATCTTCACTTCATGCTGCAGCACGAGGTCGTCGAACGGATGATTGCGAAGCCTTCGGAACCCGAATACGGGCGGCTGTCAGTGTCGCTGCAGTACCGCTTCCGCCTCGAGCGGCTCTTCACGGTCGCCCCCGGCTCATTCCGGCCTCCGCCCAAAGTTCACTCCGCCGTCGTGCGCCTCGTACCGCGCCCTTCGACGGAGCTCGATGCCCTCGATGAAGCGGGCTTTTCGCGCATCGTTGCCCAGGCGTTTTCGATGCGGCGAAAGACTCTGAGAAACACGCTCTCGGGTCTGATTTCTGCAACCGACCTCGCCGGACTCGGCATCGACCCGGGCAAGCGCGCGCAAAATCTCCCGGTTGCGGCTTTTGTCACAATCGCCAACCGGCTTGCGCAGCGTCGCACCTAGACCCCGCAAACGCCCGCTGGCAAAATAGTGTATAGGTAGATGGATATGCGGTTTGAAGCAGGGGGATGGCCATGGGCCTTCTTGACGACCTGAAAAAGCAGGCCGACTTGGTGAAGACCCAGCAGATTCTTCAGCAGAATCTGCAGGGGGACAAGCTCAAGCTGGTCGAAGACAAGATGAAGCAGACGTTCCAGTACGTGCACGAGCTGCTCAAGCAGCTCGCGGTGGTGAAACCCACCATCCCCCTCGTCTACTCGATCCCTGGGGTCGCCGATTTCAGGAATCTCGTGTTCACCGAGTCGTTCATCGACTACCGGAAAAAGCGCATCAACGACAAGGAATATTTCGACACGACGCATTTCTTCGTCAAGTGGGCCGGCCCCGACACCGTGGTGATCGAGAGAGACATGCCTCCCGTGATGCAACGCATCCGCGAGTCTCTATGGCTCAGCAAGGTCAAATTCGTGGAGGAGGAAAAGAAGAGCGCCAGGGGTTTCGTCGTCGGCGCCAAGTTCATCATTCCCGCCGCGGTCCTCACCGACATCGTCATCAAGGCGGACCACGAGCAAGGCAAGCTGCACTTCCAGGCGACGCATCTCTTTGGCCTGGGGGTCGAGTACCTCTCAATTCCGGCGCAGGATATCAGCGACGACATGCTGGAAGATTTCGCCAAGGCGCTGATCGGGCAGCAGAGCGAGATCCGCAAATACCGCGTTGCGGGGGCGCCCGGGACGTTTCGCTGAGCGCTGGCGCGCGAGCTCGCCGCGCTTGGAGCGTCGCCGCGCCTTACTTGCGCTCGATCAGCTCGATCTTGTACGCGTCGGGGTCCTCGATAAAAGCGATCACCGTTGTGCCGTGCTTCATCGGCCCCGCCTCGCGCGTGACCTTGCCCCCGCGCCGCTTCACTTCCTCACAAGCCTTGTAAGCGTCATCGACTGCGATGGCGATGTGGCCGTAGGCGTTTCCGAGCTCGTACTTGCCCACGCCCCAATTGTGGGTCAGCTCGATCACTGCGGTCTCGGTTTCGTCACCGTAGCCGACGAAAGCCAGGGTGAATTTGCCTTCCGGATAGTCCTTGCGACGGAGCAGCCGCATGCCGAGAACCTCGGTGTAGAAGCGCAGCGACCGCTCCAGATCGCCGACCCGCAACATGGTGTGGAGAATTCGCATCGAAGCTCTCCCTATAGATCCGGTAAAGTCGGCGCCAGGGCGTTCAATTCGCGCCGCGCGGCCCGGTGGTCCGGATAAAGAAGCGTGACGATATCCCAGAAGCGCGGCGAATGGTTGAGCTCGCGCAGGTGGGCGAGCTCGTGCGCGGCCACGTAGTCGATGAGATGCGGAGGCAACAGCATCAGGCGCCAGCTGAGGAGTATTCGCCCGTTGCAGCCGCAGCTGCCCCAACGGGTCTGCGCGTCGGAGAGGCCGACACTCGAAACGTGAAGGCCGTGCGGGCCTGACAACCTTGCAACGCGGCCGCTGAAGAACTCCAGCGCCCGCCCCCGAATCCATCCGAGCGCCCGCTCGCGCAGGCTTGCTCCGTCGGCGAGTCCGAACTCGAGATCGCCATTGGTGAGCCAAGCCCCGGTTTCTCCGTGCCGCAACGTCAACGTCACGGTTCGTCCGAGCCACGGCAGCCTTGCCCCGGCCTGCCAGACAAAAGGGACACGCCGCGGAGCGGAGAGGCGCTTCCTGATCCAATGCTCCTTCTCAAGGATGAACCCTTCTATATCGGTGAGCGTGACGTGGCGGGGTGCTCGGACCTGCACGCCCTCGGCTTCGACCGTCAGGCCGATGGTCCTGCGCCGTGCCCGCACGAGCCGGTAGCTGAGGATGCCACCCGCGAGCTGCACCTGCCGAGCTCGTCCCGCCTTTTCCGCTGCTGGCAGGATCTCGAACGGCAGCCGGAGTTGTTCTAAGGCCCGGGACATAGTTTGGCCATGCGTCCCTCGATCCATTCCTCGACCGCTGCGTTGAGGGACTCCGGGGTGTGGTTACGCGAGTCGATCGGTGCGCCGATCTCGACGGTGACCGTGCCGGGACTCTTGAGAAAGGCCCCGCGTCCCCAAAACAAACCTGCGTTGTGAGCGACCGGCACGACGGACGCCCCGCAGTTTACGGCGAGCCATGCTCCGCCAAGATGGTACCTGCCCCTCTTGCCGGGTTGCACCCGAGTGCCTTCCGGAAAGATGGCGATACAGAATCCTTGCGCGAGACGCTCTCGGCCCAGCTCCGCCATGCGCCTGAGCGCGCGGGCTCCGCTGCCGCGGTCGATCGCGATCGGACTCGTGAGCGCGAGTCCCCACCCGAAGAACGGGATCCACAGCAGCTCGCGCTTCAGCACCAGAACCTGAGGCGGAAAGATCACCTGGAAGGCGAGAGTCTCCCACGCCGACTGATGCTTGGACAGAATGACCGCAGGAGTCCGCGGGAGGTTCTCTGCGCCGATCACGCGGTACTGGATGCCCAGCACCTTCTTAGCCAGCCAGATCATCGCGCGCGACCAGCCGGAGATCACGCGATAGCGCGTAAGCCGCGGCAAGGGAAACGTGGCGAGGGCGACTATCGAGTAAGGCGGGGTGACGAGGATCTGGGCAATGAGGAAGACGAGCGAGCGCAGGAAGATCATTGACACAACGCGTACGCCACCGCGGCCAGATCCGGATAAATGGCGGTCCCTTCCGGAAGCTTGCCGGCAGAGCGGGTTTTCGCTCCTTTGCCGGAGAGCACCAGGATCGGTTGCGCTCCAACCGCGGCTGCGGCCTGGAGGTCGCGCAGGCTGTCACCCACGCAGGGCGCCTGGTCGAGAGCGACGTTGAGGCGCTCGGCGATGGCGAAGAACATTCCCGGATTGGGCTTGCGGCAGGGCGACTGAGACTCGGCCGTGTCGGGGCAATAGAACACCGCCTCGATGCGGCCGCCCGCCAGATTCACCGCCTTGTGCATCTTGGAGTTGATCGCGTTCAGGCTCGACATGGCCATGAGACCGCGACCGACCCCCGATTGGTTCGTGGCGACCACGACGCGCCAGCCGGATTGCGTGAGCCGCGCGATCGCCTCGAGACTCCCGGGAATCGGCCGCCACTCGTCGGGATGCTTGATGAACTCGTCGCTGTCGTAGTTGATCACGCCGTCGCGGTCGAGGATGATGAGTTTCATGCTGCCAGCTTGGAGATATCCGAGAACCGATTCATCGCCTTGCGCATGTCGGTGAGCAGCGCAAGCCGATTCTCGCGAAGCTTCTGGTCGTCGGCCATGACCATGACTGTATCGAAGAACGAATCCACGGGACTCTTCAGCGAGGCAAAGGTTTTCAGATATCCCGCGAAATCTCCGGAATCGAATAGAGGCTTCGCCGACCGGGACGCCGCCTGCAGGGCCTCAAAAAGCGAGATTTCGGCGGGCTCCTTGAGGGCGGAAACATCGGCACCGGCAAATGACTCGCCCTTGGTTTGCGCCTGCCGCAGAATGTTGGCGATGCGCTTGTTTGCAGCGGCAAGGCTGGCCGCCTCGGGAAGTGCGGAAAACGCGCGAACGGCTTCGAGTTGCTTGGGGATGAGGTATATCGCAACCGGATTCAGGCTGAGAACCGCTTCGACCTCGTTCGCGGAGTAGCCACCCTCAAGGAAATAGCTGCGCATGCGTTCCGTGAAAAACACCTGAAGATCCGTTTGCGCCTTGCCTTTGAAAGATTCGAAGGCCGCGTTTACAAGATCCCATAGGGACAACGGAAGCTGATTTTCGACAATGATTCTGATGACCCCGAGAGCCGCGCGGCGAAGGCCGAACGGATCCTTGTCCCCGGTAGGCTGCTCGCCGACGCTGAAAAGTCCTGCCAGCGTATCGAGCTTGTCCGCGAGCGCTGCGGCACACGCGATCGGCCCGTCGGGAAGCTTGTCGCCGGCGAAGCGCGGACGGTAGTGCTGCTCGATCGCGTCGGCGACTTCACGCGGCTCGCCGTCGTGCAGCGCGTAGTAGCGTCCCATGACGCCCTGCAGTTCGGGAAATTCTCCGACCATGGCGGTGAGCAAATCCGCTTTGGAAAGCTCGGCGGCGCGCTCGGCCTGCATGACATCCGCGCGAAGCGTGCGCGCAGTCTCTCCGGCCAACAGCTTGATTCTCTGCACGCGCTCGAGTTGGCTGCCAAGCTTGTTATGGAACACAACTTTCGCCAACTGTGGAACGCGCGCCTCGAGGCGGATCTTCCGATCCTGGTTGAAGAAGAACCGCGCGTCCTCGAGCCTGGGCCGGACGACTCGCTCGTTGCCCCTGACGATTGGGCGCGGGTCGGCGACCTGCATGTTCGAGACGATCAGGAATTTCGGCAGCAGCTTTCCGCGCATGTCGAAAAGCGGGAAGTACTTCTGGTTCTGCCGCATGGTGAGGGTCAGACATTCCTGCGGCACTTCCAGGAAAGCTTTGTCGAATTCGCCGACGAAGACGGTCGGGTGCTCGACCAGCGCCGCAACCTCGTCGAGCAGCACCTGATATTCGCCCAGACTTGCGTTGTGCTTCTTCGCCTCGGCCTGCAATTGCCGGTCGACTTCCGATTTTCTTTTCTCGAAATCGACCAGCACCTTGCCTTCATCTAGAAGTTTCTTCTCGTATGTGTCCGCGTTGCCAAGCACGATCTCGGTGGAGCCCATGAAGCGATGGCCGCGGGTTCGATTGCCAGACTCCAGTCCAAACACCCTTCCTGGAACGATGCGCGAGCCATGGAGCATCACCAGCCCGTGCACAGGGCGCACGAACTGCGCATCACTGGTACTCCACCGCATAATTTTGGGAATCGGCAGCTTTTTGAGAGCCTCAACCACAATTTCGGCGAGCACGGCGTCTAGTGCTGCACCCTTCAAGGTTACGTTGGCTACGAAAACCCTTCCCTTCGGGGTATCTCGCTGCTCAAGCGCCTTTACATCGATGCCATGTTTTTTCGCGAAACCTGTAACGGCCTCCGGTGGGGCCTTGACGGATGGTCCCGTGAAATCGCGAGACTGATCGCTTGCCATGTCGAGCACGTTGGGTACTTGCACAGCCAGGCGTCGTGGGGTCGCGAGAGCTTTTGGATGGCGAGATGGCGCTATGAGCAGCCCTCTCAAGACCAAGCCATCGTAAATACCTTCTTCGAATGCACGGCCCAAGTGCGCCAAAGACTTCGGTGGTAGTTCCTCGGTGAGCAGCTCGACGAGCAGGCTTTTCGCTTGTGGGGTTTTCCCCCTCTTACTCTTGGCCATGGTCGTTCACGCCCTGGCCTTCTTTTTCGCCGCTTGCATCGGTTTCAGCATCGGGAACCCGAGCTTCTCCCGTGAATCGTAATAAGCCTGCGCGACGAGTTTCGCAAGCGTTCGTACGCGGCCTATGTAAGCCTGACGTTCGGTTACCGAGATCGCTCCCCGCGCGTCGAGCAGGTTGAAGGTGTGCGAGCACTTCAGGACCATCTCGTAACCGGGCAGGGCGAGACCTTCCGCGATCAGCCGCTTCGCCTGCGCTTCGAAATCGTTGAACTGCGACAGCAACCAGGTCGCGTCGCTCGCTTCGAAGTTGTACTTCGACTGTTCGACCTCGTTCTGGTGGTAGACGTCGCCGTAGGTGACTCCGTCCACCCAGGTGAGATCGAAAACGCTTTCCTTGCCTTGCAGGTACATCGCGAGGCGTTCGAGCCCGTAGGTGAGCTCGCCCAGGACCGGTTTGCAATCGAGCCCGCCGACCTGCTGGAAGTAGGTGAACTGGGTGACTTCCATCCCGTTCAACCACACTTCCCAGCCGAGACCCCAGGCGCCGAGGGTCGGCGATTCCCAGTCGTCCTCGACAAAGCGAACGTCGTTCTTGCGCAGGTCGATGCCGAGCGCTTTGAGCGAGCCCAGATATAAATCCTGCAGATCATCGGGCGAAGGTTTCAGCACGACCTGATACTGGTAGTAGTGCTGCAGGCGGTTGGGATTGTCGCCGTAGCGACCGTCCTTGGGCCGCCGCGAGGGTTGCACGTAGGCGGCTTTCCACGGCTCGGGGCCGATCGCGCGCAGGAACGTGGCGGTATGGAACGTTCCCGCGCCCATTTCCATGTCGTAGGGCTGCAGCAGGGCGCAGCCTTTGCCGCCCCAGTAACTCTGCAGCTTGAGGATCAGGTCCTGGAAGGTGAGCATGAGCGCGCGGTGACTGCGATGGATTCTACCGGCTTTCCCCGACCCGACCAACGCGGCGGCGGATGAATATGAGCGCTCCAAGCAGCACGACACACACGAGGACGACCGGGGTGTTGCCCAGTTTCACGTAAGGCGTCGCACCGGAATGGCCTTGCACTTCGCCCTCGAGGATGCCCTCGGCAAACTGCGGTAATTTCGCAACCACCCCGCCGCGAGGATCGATGATCGCGGTCATGCCGGTATTGGTCGCGCGCAGCATGGTGCGCCCCGTCTCGATCGCGCGCATGCGCGAGATCTGCAGGTGCTGAGCCGGCGCGAGCGAATCGCCGAACCAGGCGACGTTCGAGACGTTCACCAACAGCGTCGCTCGAGGAAGTTGGCGGATGATCTCCTCGCCGAAGGCGTCCTCCCAGCAGATGTTCGGCGCGACGAGCTGCCCGGCGAGCGCGAGCGGCCTGGGGTTTTCAGGGCCCAGGGAAAAATTCGAGAGCGGAATGGCGAAGGTGTTCACGATCCAGCCGAAGCCTGGGGGAACGAACTCGCCGAAGGGAACGAGATGCGACTTGTCGTAGCGCTGCGAAGGCGAAGCGCCCACGCTCACCACGCTGTTGAAGTAGCGACCTTCGCGGTCCCGGATGGGCGCGCCGATGAGGACGTCGGCGCGGCGCTCGAAGGCGATGCGCGCGATGTCTCTCAAATAGCCGGGATCGACGGCGTCGAGGAACCGCGGAATGGCGGTCTCGGGCAGCACGATGAGCTGACCCTGGCTCGCCTCGATCAGCCGCCTGTAGGTCGCCAGCGTAGCCGCGTATCGATCCGGCTGAAACTTGAGATCCTGAGGGATGTTCCCCTGGAGGAGCGCGACTTGGAGGGGGGCGCCCTGGGCAGAGGTCCAGGCGATCTGCTTCGCCAGCTGGCCGAGGCCAAAGACAAGTACGAGCGCGAGGCCGCCGGCGAGACGGACCTTGCCGGAGCCGGAAATCGCGGTGACTAGAAACCCAGCACAGAGCGCGCTCACGAACGATACGCCGTATGTCCCCACGACGGGAGCAAAACCGGCGAGCGGCGAGTCGACCTGGCTGTAGCCGAGGGCGAGCCAGGGAACGCCCGTAAAGATCCAGCCGCGCAGCCATTCAAAGAGCGTCCACAAGGCGGGGAACGCGAGCAAGGCGGAGGCGAGGCGACCGAGCCGCAGCCGCGCGAGGCACCAGCCGGCGGCGGCCGGATACAGCGCGAGGATGGCGCAGTAAGCGAGCGTGCCGATCGCGGCAAGCGGCGCCGGCATCATGCCGAAATCGTGCAGGCTGACGTAGACCCAGGACGCGCCGACGCAGAAGAGGCCGGCGCCAAAAGCGAAGCCCGCCCAGAACGCTGCCCGCGGCGTCGCCGAGCGCTGCCAGATGAGCAGCAAGGCGGCGAGAGTGAGGAGCGCGAGCGGGAACAGCGCCGGCGGAGCGAAGGCGGCGACGGTCAAGGCGCCCCCGGCCAGAGCCGCGGCGATCGCCGCGGGCGGCGATTGCAGGAAGGCCTTCAAGCCTTGCCCGGCAGCCGGTGCACCTGAAGGACGTGCAGCCTGCGGCTGTCGGCGCGAAGCACCTGGACGCGCAGGCCGTCGATGGTGATCGCCTCGCCGCGTTTGGGCAGGCGCCCGAAACGGTGCAGCACGAGCCCGCCGACGGTGTCGAAATCGGTGTCGGAGAATTTCGTTCCGAAGACTTGGTTGAAGTCGGCGATCTCGGTCTGCGCCTTGACGCGGTAATTCCCGCCCTGCTCGCGCACGATGTTGTCTTCGGAATCGTCGAAGTCGTATTCGTCCTCGATTTCCCCGACGATCTGTTCGAGCACGTCTTCGATGGTCACCAGGCCCGCTACGCCGCCGTACTCGTCGACCACGATCGCCATGTGGTTGCGGTTCGCGCGAAACTCGCGCAGCAGCACGTTCAGGCGCTTGGACTCGGGAACGAATACGGCGGGCCTGAGCATGTCGCGCACCTTGAACTCTTCCTCCCCGGCGTAGTAGCGCAGCAGGTCCTTGGCGAGCAGGACGCCGATGACGTCGTCGCGATTCTTGTCGATGACCGGGAAGCGCGAGTGCGCCGTGGCGATCACCTGCGGGATGAACTTGTCCGGGGTTTCGTTGACGTCGATCATGTCCATCTGCGCGCGCGGCACCATGATGTCGCGCACCTGCATCTCGGAGACCTGCAGCGCGCCCTCGATCATCGACAGGGCGTCGCCGTCGAGGAGATTTCTCTCGAAGGCGGAATGCAGCAGCTTGAGCAGCTGCTCGCGGTCCTCCGGCTCGCGCATCAGCAGCGCGGAAAGCCGTTCAAGCAACGAAGGTTTGTTCGATTCGTCCATGCCTGCAGCGGGCTGGCGCCACGGGTCCGGTTTTACCCGGCCCGGGGATTCGTCACCCGGAATCGTCGTAGGGATCAGGATAACCGAGTTTGGCGAGGAGCTTCTTTTCCAGCGCTTCCATGCGTGCGCTGTCGCTCTGGCGGAGGTGATCGTGGCCCTGCAGGTGCAGCAGCCCGTGAATCGTCAGATGCGCAAGATGCGCTTCCGCCGTCTTGCCTTGGGCGAGCGCTTCGCGGGCGATTACCGGGGCGCAAAGAACGATGTCGCCCCGCACCAGGCCGCGTCGCAGGGTGTAGGGAAAGCTCAGCACGTTGGCCGCGTAGTCGCGGTCGCGATAGCGGCGGTTGAGAATCCGGGCTTCAGCGGCTCCGACGATCCGCACGGTGATCTCGGCCGAGCCTTTGAGCGCCGCGCGCGCCCAACGGCGGACCTGGCCCAGAGCAGGGACGGGGGCGGCGCGTGAGGCGACCTGAAGATGGAGCGTGAGACGCGGCTTCCGCCGGCGACGCGGTCGTGCCCGCGGAGCGGCGTCGGACCAGCCGCGGGCCGGCACGGCGGCTACTCGTCCGCGTGACGTTCGTAGGCATCCACGATGCGTTGCACCAGGGGATGGCGGACGACGTCGTCGCTCTTGAACGCGCTGAACGCGATCCCTCGCACGTCAGCCAGGATTTTCTGCACCGCCACCATGCCGCTCTTCTGCCCGCGCGCGAGGTCGATCTGAGTGATATCGCCGGTCACCACCGCCTTCGAGCCGAAGCCGATGCGCGTGAGGAACATCTTCATCTGCTCGGGGGTGGTGTTCTGGGCCTCATCGAGAATGACGAACGAGTGATTCAGCGTGCGGCCGCGCATATAGGCGAGCGGCGCGAGTTCGATTGCGCCGCGCTCGAAGAGCTTGCCGGCTTTGTCGAAACCCATCAGGTCGTAGAGCGCGTCGTAGAGCGGCCGCAGGTAGGGATCGACCTTCTGAGCGAGATCTCCCGGGAGGAATCCAAGGCGCTCGCCCGCCTCGACCGCGGGCCGCACCAGCACGATGCGCTTCACCGCGTCGCGCTCCAGCGCGTCCACCGCGCACGCGACGGCCAGATAGGTCTTGCCGGTGCCCGCGGGACCGATCGCGAAGGTGATGTCGTGCTCGAGGATATTCTGGATGTACTGCCGCTGCCTGGGCGTGCGGCCGCGCAGGTCCGCCCGCCGGGTGAGAAGCGGCGTTTCCTCCTTCGCTCCGCCGCGGGAGCGGGCTTCGATCAGGCCGAGCTGAATATCGTCCAGGGTGAGGCCGCGTTTGGCGTCGCCGTAGAATTTCTGCAGCACCTCGGCCGCTTGGGCCGCGTGCGCTCCGCGGACCGTGAAGCGCTCGCCGCGGCGCGCGATCGTTACGTCCAGCGCGGTCTCGATTTGCCGCAGGTTCTCGTCCAGCGCCCCGCAAAGATTGGCGAGGCGCTGGTTGTCGACCGGGGTGAGGACGAGTTCCAGGGGTCGGGTCTTCAAAG
>Ga0209647_1000283_pt1 | contig 48092 bp, 44 predicted proteins | sample GraSoi_2013_60cm_FD_185827 | JGI IMG/M metagenome (GOLD analysis project Ga0209647, IMG submission 185827) | Grasslands soil microbial communities from the Angelo Coastal Reserve, California, USA - Sample 9_17_2013_60cm (SPAdes) (version 2) | ecosystem: Environmental > Terrestrial > Soil >...
ATAGCCGATACCGGATCACGTGTGTGCTCATGCGGATCGGACGCAATATGCCTTGCTGCTCCCGGCGCTTGATCGTGGCGATCGAGATCCGCCAGCGCCGCATCACCTCCGCTCGCGATAAAAAACAATCGTCTATCGGATTCATTGCCGTATGCTATACGAGAGTCTGGATACACCGTCAAACTACATGACCGACCTTTTTGTATCCTTGCATTCAACAAGGCGGTGTAGGCCTGCAGCTTAGATTCAGAGCCCACTCGTGGTCGTTCTGTTCTGATCTGACATGAACCGATATGAGCTGCAATGACCGGTTCTGAGCCGATAATATATACGCCGATGAGTTATGATAACAGGAAGAAACAGCCCTTCAACAAGTGTGGATTGAACGTACGAGTTGCCGCGCCGCCCGCGAATCGACATGATGACTTTCTAAATGTCGAGCAACCCACCACGGCTGTCGCCACTGATAGAGAGGCTCAAAGCCTGGCGAACAGCTAAAGATCTTAGCCAGTCGAAAGCTGCTCGCGTGTTAGCAGACGCTGGATTACCGATCGCCCTGAGAACTTTGCAACAGTGGGAAATCGGCCGGCGTTCTCCTCAATCGGTTACCGCAGCCGCCCTTGAAAGATTTCTTGCCGAACAAGAGAAATCGTCACTCTCACGCGCCCACAAAAGAATCACTTCGGTTATTGAACGCCTAAAGTCGTGGCGAGAGGCAAACAATCTGAGTCAATCACAAGCAGTGGAGGTTCTGCGGTCAGCCGGACTCCCAGCAAAAGTCAAGACTCTTCAAGCCTGGGAGAGTGGGCGGAATTCACCCCAACCAATCACCACCGCCGCGCTCGAACAGTTTCTTGATCAGCATCCCAGAATCACTCATCCGCCTGCTCATCGTAGCCCTCCTCCTCAATCCGCAGTACGTCGCTCATCCGATAACGGATGATCCGTCCATCGAGCCTTACCGGCCGCAGTATTTTCGTCCGCTCCCTGCGCTTAAGCGTCTCAATCGAGACTTTCCATCTTCGCGCAAGCTCCAGTCTGGTCAGAAGTTTATCGTCCATGAGTTTCGGATATATATAACATTAAATTATTGTGTGTATATATTCATTGAACAGTGCTTCTAATCGCAGGCCTCTCGTGGATGCCGTATCTGAACATCTAAGCCTATCTCTGTGTGCTGCTGCGTGCCCATGCACACTCTTTGCCACATGATAATTGTGGAAACGCTGGCGAGAATGATGATAAAAGCATCGAACGCTGCCAAAACGATGACGAAACCGAGCTGGACATGGACGTTCCGCAAGTGTCACTGAAGCTTGTCTTCCGCGGTCAAGAGCAACCGTCGATTCAATCGATACACTTCATTTCGGAGACCAACAGGTACACGGCGGAGGCCCCGCAAGACCGGGATTTGACCAAGGCCGTCGCGGTCGCTCTACTGCTTTTTCGCGCCTACAGCAACTGGCCGGAAATGACCCTGTTCCGCATCCGGGCCGCCAAGCCTGCCAGTTTCATCGACACGATCCTTAACGCAAAGAAGCAATCCCAGAGCAAAAGCCCAATCTGCGCCCTCGCTAACGGCGCATTTTTGAGGCTATTCCTGAAGCCTTTCCCAGCAACCAGCCGCTACGTGGACATTGACCTGGCCCGGCTCAAGCCGGCCGCCATCGAGGTCGTTCTGGATGGCCGCGTTGTTAGTGATCCGCGGATCATCAAACAGATGATCACTCTCATCGCCGCCCGAAAAAGCTGGGACCTCAACGACTACTCAATCGAAGCACTGCCACAACCGCAAGACTCTGGTCCCACAGCCTCGGAGCAACAAAACCCTTCCGCCGCAGAAGCGGCGCCCACCCAGCGCGCTGCCTCACCAACGGTCCTTGACAATCCAGCCTTCATCGCGATCCGTGAAGCGGTACGGAATTTTTGCCAGGACGGCATACACGAGCATTTGCAAGTACGTTACGTTCGATCGACTGCCGAACTTGAAGATCTTTGGGAAATCGATAATGCGGCTTACGGCGAAGCCTCTATCACGTACGAGAAATTCCAGGACTGGTGGTTCTCCTATCCTTCCGGTTTACATGCCCTGTTCTTTCGTACCCGTGTCATGGGCGCTATCGGGATTTGGCCTCTCTCGACCCGATCTGCCGAGCTTTTCACGACTGGCCGCCTCAAGGAGTCACAACTGAACGGTCGCGCAATGCGTCCCTTTATCAACGCCTCCACGCAGTTCTGGTATATTTCCGGGATCGTCCTGCGGTCCGAACTTAGAGGCGGTCGTGCGATCAAAATCCTTTTGTCCCGCGGCATCGGATGTTGGCTTGCCACAGCCCACATTCACTTTCCCTGCGATCTCCTTGCCCTTGCCTATTCGGAGCAAGGCCAAGCGTTGCTTGAAGGGTTCGATTTCTTCAAGCTCCAGAACGCTAAGGCGATGCCAGACGGAGTGCCACTGTTTACGCTCCAGGTTAGCGACAGAGAGCAATTACTGTCATCACTCAATGCAAAGGGGGTAGACCCATGCCCGCCGGCGGCCAAACCGTCGACCTAGTCAGCACACACCAGATCGAACTGTTCATCCCGATCTTAAAGGAGATCGATTTCGGGGACCGCTTCATGCTATCCATGCTTCACTGGTGTGGGATCGGCCGACGATCGACGCCTTTGGAGTTTTGGCAGGTTTTCCTCATTCGATCTGACCAGGAAATCGTCGGCGTATCCGGGCTTTACAGGCATCTAGGATCGCCCAAACATCTGTGCTGGCTGGGATGGTTCGCTATCCGTCCAAAGTTTCGACGTCAAGGCTTTGGAAGCGCCGCGATTCATGCAATCGTCGATTATGCGCGGACAATGAGCTGCAAAGAGCTTTGGGTTTACACCGGCCCCTCCGACGAAATTGCCAAGAGCTTCTACTTGAGCCGCGGCTTCGAACTTCTAGGTACCGCAATCGATTGGGCCCCAGGGCAAACGATGCACGACTCTGATATTGTATTGAGGCGAATGCATTAAGAAGCAGCGATTAGGAGATACCATTCGCCTCAGTTTCCATCATGCGACAATCCAGTATTATTTGCTCCCAGATTAGGGTACACTCATCTCTCCCGACCAGGTGTCGGCAAAGTAAAATTTCTGATTATCAGGACTCCAACACGGCCCGTTGCTGCAAACGATCTTGGTATCGATTTGATGAATAGTGAGGTCTGGATCCAACCTGTATAGCGCGCCAATTGGTTGATCCTCTGAACAATCCGTTGATCCAACAAAGAATCGACCAAACCGATCTACCTTGCGTCATTGAGACGTTTCTGAGTGTGCTCAGGCTCAGGATCGTGAATTAATTCGACTTCACCTGTCTTAAGATCAAGAAAGTGCAAGCCGCGTTGCAAAGAGACCACCGCGCCACCGTTTGTGCGCAAACACATTGATCCAATCTTCTGCGGTACATCCCAGCTTCAAAGTCCCCGTCCGTCTTCAGTGCATCGAAATACACGACCGTCGAAGCTATCAATCCAATAGAGTCTCTTTTCTTCGACGTCCCACAGCGGACCTTCGCCAAGAGTAGTCTTCACGTCTACCAACACTTCAATTTTCATCTGTCTGTTCTCCTGTTCTCGTTTTGGGGAATAGCTAAAACGCAACCCGATCCTTCCCTTTCAGTTGGAGGATTTCTCTGGCTTCCTGCGCAGTGGCGAGTCCCAAGCCGAGGCCTTCTATGATCTGGCGCGCTCGCCTAACTTGAGTCGCGTTTTTTTCTGCCAACTGCCCGGCCCCATCCCAGAGACTGTCTTCCAATCCGACTCTCACATTTCCTCCCATTGCTGCCGCCATCGCAGCGATGGGCATCTGGTTGCGACCGGCGCCTAATACCGACCAAATGTGGTCGGAGCCGAACAATCGGTCTGCCGTCCTTTTCATGTGCAACACATCCTCGGGGTGGGGACCAATACCGCCCAGTAGACCGAAAACGGTTTGCACGAAGAGAGGCGGTTTCACCAGTCCACGTTCGGCAAAATGAGCGAGGTTGTAGAGGTGGGAAACGTCGTAACATTCAAATTCAAATCGTGTTCCATTTCCCGAACAACTGCTTAGGACATAATCGATGTCCTGGTATGTATTTCTAAAAATGAGGTCCCGACTGTTTTCGAGATGTTGGCGTTCCCAGTCGAATGTGAAATCTTTGTAGCGATTAAGCATCGGGAAGAGACCGAAGTTCATCGACCCCATATTGAGTGAGGCTAGTTCCGGCTTGAACAATGCAGCTGGGCGAACACGCTCTTCAACTTTCATGTATGGGGCGCCGCCGGTGGTTAAGTTGACGATGCAATCAGACCGTTTCTTGACGAGTTGCAAAATGGGCAGGAACGCCTCAGGACTCTGATCCGGTTTGCCGGTTTCTGGATCGCGGGCATGCAGGTGGACGATGGCGGCGCCCGCGTCTACCGCTTCGATTGCAGCCTGGGCGATTTCTTCCGGCGTAACGGGTAAATACGGGGACATGGACGGCGTGTGAATTGCACCCGTGATCGCGCAGGTAACTATTACTTTTCCTTCCTGTGCCATTAGTTAACTCCTAATCAATTTCCGGTTTCTTGCCCGACATCACTCTGGTGGCTGTCTGAGAGCCATCAAACATTGATCCCGCCAGAGTTGACGTTGCTTCAAGGCCGCCTCGGGAAGCTGTTCTCGGCGCTGCTTTTCAACTTCATCGAGCACGGCACCGTCCCAGACCGCTGGATGGCTCCTGGATTGAATGAGTCGATGGTACATGGCCCCGTAACGCACTACATAATCACGAAGACCGCCAGGTGCGTTGAGGTCAATTGTTTCGAAGGGACCCATGAAACTCCAGCGCAGAGCGAGTCCCTCTCGCACTCCGATATCGACATCCTCAACCGAACAATACCCCTCACCTACCAGATGAAACGCTTCGTCGAGTATAGCGGCCTGAAGCCGGTTCATAACATAGCCGTCCAGCTCCCGCTTCATCACTATAGGTGCCTGGCCAATCTCCTCCATGATTGCCTTGGCGCGTTCCATGGTCTCCGTGGACGTCTTAGATCCAGGTACCAGTTCAACCGCACGGATCAAATATGGTGGATTTAGAGGATGCGCGACCAGGCAGCGGTGGGCTCCCGCCAGATCGGAACTGAAGGCGGAAGGCACGATCGCGGAGGTCGAGCTGGCCAAAATAGCGCGAGGTCCCGCCAGCTGATCGAGAATTTTCCACAGATTTCGCTTCGTCTCCAGATCTTCGGGCGCGCTTTCCTGGACCCAATCCGTTCCGTCCAACGCCAGCTCGAGTGAGTCCGCCACATTAATACGCTCTTGAATATCGCGGGCGCTTTCGATCTTCAAAAGGTTGCGTTTGTCCAATTCAGCTATCAGTTGACCAAGAACTTTGGGAGTAGCATTGCTAGCCTCGGTGAGTGGATCCCATCCGATTACTGAGCAACCGGCACGAGCAAAAGCGATTGACCAGGCACGGCCGACCATGCCCATGCCGATAATTGAAACTCTTTTCTTCATCCTCGCTTACTTCTTCAAAGGGTCTCAACGTTGCCGCATACTCCAATGGATTGCCCAGACACATTCCGCCCCATCGGAGAAACGAGAAATGCGATGATAGCCGCGACATCTTCCGCGGTTACCATTCGGCGCAGAGAGATTTTCTGCAGATACTCTTGTTCCATCTCTTCGTAAGGAATACCTAACTGATCCGCGCGCGCTTTGATCACGCCTTCCATTCGTGGACCAGAAACGATGCCCGGCAAAATGGCATTTACCGAAATGCCGTGAGGTCCGAGCTCCTTGGCAAGACTTTGCGTAAATCCGATAACTCCCCACTTAGCCGAAGCATAGGGAGTTCGGAACGCATATCCCAGGCGGCCGGCCGCCGAAGACATATTGATTATCGTCCCGCTACCGGTTGCTTTCAGCATCGGTACTGCACGTCGCGCAACGAGAAATTGTCCTGTTAGGTCAATGTCGATGCAACGCCGCCACTCCTTGGGATCGATATCTTCAATTGCGCCCGTGGGACCAGCAATCCCGGCGTTGTTAACTAAGGCATCCAAGCCGCCTAAGTTTTTCTGAACATCGGCAAACAGATGATCGACTGCAGTTTCATCAGAGACGTCGGCGACGGTTGTACCAATCCCGGGAAACTCTCCACTGCAGTTATTAAGTAACTTCACTTCGACATCGCAGATGTGGACCCTCGCCCCAGCTTCAAAAAGGAATTTCGCGATAACTCGGCCAATGCCCGATGCCCCTGCCGTGATCAAAGCTCGCAAGCCATCCAAACGAAGACTAGTCATGGGTGTCGAATTCGATTTACAAACGTTCAGGTGCTGCGTTCACGGGAGCGCTAGTACAGCCGCTACCACAACGAAGCCAAAAATAATGTCGCTTTATCGAGCGCTACCCCGGGGCAACGGCTCGCTCTACGCCGGAAAGCTATGCCAAATTCAGTCGCATCGGATCTGTCATCATCCTACTACACCGTTCTTTTTCAGGAACGCGAAGTCGCAACCCTCGTTCGCCTGAGTAATGAAGGTGTCGTACAGCCAACTGTACCCGCGCGCGTGAAGAGGGGCTGCTGAGTTTGTGTCGATTGCTAGCGCAGACCGGCGACGATCCAGTTCGTTTTCCTCAACCAACAAGTCGAGGCTGCGTTCGCGTACACTAAGGCGAATCCGGTCCCCTGTTCGTACGAGAGCGAGCGGCCCGCCGGAACCAGCGTCCGGCGTCACGTGTAATACGACCGTACCGAACGCGGTGCCGCTCATGCGAGCATCAGAAATGCGGACCATGTCTTTAACGCCTCTGCGCGCGAGCTTTTTCGGGATCGGCAGATAGCCTGCTTCAGGCATCGCAGCGGCGCTTTTCGGGCCCGCATTCTTGAGCACCAGAAAGTCGTCCGGCGCAACATCAAGGTCAGGGTCGTCAATGCGCGATGCGAGGTCATCGAGCGAGGAGAATACAATACATCGGCCATCTCGTTCGAACAGCCCCGGGTCGGCAGCTGAGCGCTTGATGATCGCGCCCCCGGGAGCAAGATTGCCGAAAAGTATTACCAACCCTCCATTGGGCCGAATTGGATCTTTGATCGCATGGATAACACTCCGATCGACCCACCTATTCCATGCTTCGAGACGTTCACCGACGGTTTCGCCTGTGACCGTTTTACAATCGAGGTGAAGCCTGTCACGGATCTCGCGCATGATTGCAGGAATGCCTCCGGCGGCAGCCAGATCCTCCATATAATGGAGACCTGTAGGCTTGAGATCGACCACCACAGGGGTAGTCTCTGAAAGCTCATTTATTCGCTTTAAGTCGATAGCAAGGCCAAGCCTGCCTGCGATTGCCGCTAAATGGATCACCGCATTCGTGGACCCACCTATGGCAAGTAATACACGGATTGCATTCTCGAGCGATTTATCGTTGATTATTTGACTTGGTCTGCGCTCTGAACCGATGAGGGCTACAGCAGCACGCCCGGTTTCCTCTGCGATGCGCAAACGCTCAGCATCAACTGCCGGCACAGCCGCTGTCCCGGCCGGCATCATGCCGAGCGCCTCGGCGAGGGCAGCCATCGTGCTCGCCGTGCCCATCACGGCACAGGTGCCCGCAGTCGAGGCTAGCCGCTGCTCCACTGCGTCAATCTCATCGTCAGTCATTTCTCCCGCCCGATAGCGACCCCAAAACCGCCTGCAGTCTGTGCAAGCTCCGAGCCGCTCCCCATGATGGCGGCTCGTCGACATTGGTCCCGTGACCAACTGGATAGCCGGTAGATCGGCGGAGGCTGCGCCCATGAGCTGAGCCGGCACCGTTTTATCACAACCGCCGATAAGGACCACCGCATCCATTGGCTGTGCACGAATCATCTCCTCGACATCCATTGACATGAGATTTCGGAACTTGAGGCTCGTTGGAACCAGAAAGACCTCGCCCAGAGAAATGGTAGGAAACTCCAGAGGTAGCGCGCCAGCCGAGAGGACACCACGTTTGACCGCCTCGATCATTTCGGGCACATGGCGATGACAATTATTGAAGCCGCCTGCCGCATGGCAAATACCAACGACCGGGCGGTCGAGCATTTCGCGACTGTAGCCCATCGAACTAGCAAAGGAGCGGCGGAGATACAAACTGAAATCCGCATCGCCGTAGTTGGTCAGCCCACGCGCCAGCCCACGGTCGTGCCTGATCCTATTGGTCATCGTGCTTCTCTGCGGACTAGTCAAACCAGTCTGAACTTCGTATATTTTGCGTCCAGATAATCAAGGATACCGAGCCGACCGCCCTCTCGACCCATACCGCTTGATTTGATGCCTCCAAAGGGCATTTCTGCAGTTGCAAGAAGAAGATCATTTACACCAACCATGCCCACTTCCAGTGCTTCGCTTGCCCGCGTGGCAGTACCGAGTGAGCGCGTGAAAACGTATCCTGCAAGTCCATATGGGAGCGAGTTGGCTCGTCTGATCACCTCGTCAAAAGTTTCAAAGGCTGAAATCGGCGCGATCGGGACGAAAGGTTCTTCCTGCATGATTTTGGCTTCATCTGGCACATTTCCAAGCACAGTCGGTTCAAAAAAGAAGCCGCGTTTGATGCCCTCCGGTTGTCTGCCGCCAGCGAGCAATTCGGCGCCGCGGCAAAGCGCGTCTGCAACTAGTTGTTCGGCTCGATCCAGCCCGCGTGCGTTCGCCATCGGTCCCATTTCGACACCCGGATCCAGACCAGGACCGAGGACAATCTTCTTTGCGCCCTCTGCAAACGCTCTGCTGAAGGCATCGTATTTTGAAATATGGACATAGAAACGGCTAGGCGAAATGCAGACTTGGCCTGCGTTACGGAATTTCGTACGCAAACATAGCTGTGCCGCTTGTTCAGGATCTGCGTCTTCGAAGATCAAGACTGGGGCGTGACCGCCCATTTCCAGGCTTACCTTCTTGAGACCCTGCGCTGCGCGCTTCATGATCTCACACCCAACGCGGACCGACCCCGTGAAGGAAACCTTCCGGATTATCGACGAATCCAGTAGCTTTCCAGAAATTTGAGCTGGATCACCCACGAGGACGTTAAGCGCCCCATTGGGCAGACCCGCGGCCTTTGCAGCCTCGGCCATAGCAAATGTGCTTCCTGGAGCTTCTTCAGACGGCTTCATGACCACAGAGCATCCCGCAGCCAGAGCCGCTGCGATCTTGCGAGCGGGCAGCAGCGCCGGGAAATTCCAGGGAGCCAGAGCAGCTACTGGGCCAATTGGATCGTACCGCACCTGGAGACGGGTGGCAGCGTCGCGACCATCCAGCGTGTGCCCGTAAATGCGCTTCGCTTCCTCGGCATACCATTCGAATTGCTCCTCCGCTGCGCCAAGCTCGGCGCGCGCTTCCGCAAGCGGCTTTCCGGTCTCGCGGGACATTAGTCTAGCTGTTTCCTCAAGATGTTCCCGCAGCACCTTGGCAAATCGTCGCAGTAATTGACTGCGGTCGAATGCCGGTACCCGCTTCCAAACCTCGAATCCACGTGCAGCAGCTTGCAGAGCATCGTCGACATCTTTAGCCGTTGCCCGAGGAATGCAGCCAACCACCTCTTCTGTTGCTGGATCGATCACCTCAAGGGTCACTGCGTCGTACGCCGGACGCCATCCTCCATCGATAAATAGTCCATATGAATCATACATGTTTTGCATACGTTGGGCCTTCTGTGATTTTCTCGCCCTCTCTACTCCGCTCCTCAGATCTGTTGACGACGATAAAGCGACTCCACTTCTTCGCACCAAGGGCCGACATTCCATCGTCCGTAGGCACCCATTCCGCCATGCGGATCATCGCCCCAGTAAACCGGCACGTGCACGAGAGAAAGTCCGTCATGCTCGTAAGCCCTGCCCAGGGCAGCCTTGAGACTCTCCTCCGAGTCGCCAGCTTCCACTGCGAATACCCCACGAACCGCACTCGCAAGGCGCACGAAATCAATCGGTACATTGTCGCTAGTAGCAAATGCCTGGCCGTACTGCGCTGTCTGGAGACTCGAAATCGCAGCCATTCTTCGGTTATCAAAGACCACAATCATTCCTCGTGTGCCATGGACAACCCCGTCTACAAGGATCTGCGGATTCATCATGAACGAGCCGTCCCCTGTAAAGGCTATCAAGTAATGACGACGATCGGCTACAGCGGAAGCGAGCAGCGCACTGACCGCGAAGCCCATATAGGAAGAACCGGTTTCCGTGAATGTCTCTCCGGAACATTCGTCCTCAACGATCTGGAAGCCGTTAGCCTGTACGTCGCCTGCGTCGAATACCTTGATCGCTTGCACTGACTTGGCGAATTCGGCAACCGTGCGGATCGCCGAGGTCTGGGTCATCGCGCGCGTGTCCATCGTCGGGTCCTGAAAAAAGGTGGCAACTGTGCGCTCAGCCTTAAGCTTTGCCCACTCTGCCTTCTTAGCTGCGCAGGCCGCAAGCCAACAATCCTTGGCTGCCGGGTTGACTCGACTGCGTTCAGCGATGCGTGCGACCAATTTCTTGATCACGGCCCCAACGTCCCCGATCAGGGCAGTTGTACCATTGTAATGATTGGCGTCCGCAAGATCGGCATTTATGTTGATGACCGCTTTGGCTGCGGGGTAACCGGTGCCTGAACAGTCAGACTGGCAAACAGCTCGGGACCCAACGACAATTATCAGATCGCCGTTCTCCATGGCGTAATTGCCGCTGATCGACCCCTTCGATCCACCAACATGCATGTTGCGCGGGTGATCGTTCGGCAGCACTCCGAGGGACCCGGGTGAAAGAACTGCGACGCTATGGCTCGCCTCGACCAACGCCGCAATAGCAGGGCCATAGTTACGAGCTCCCCCGCCCACTTTAATTGCGATTTGATGGTGATTTTCGATAAGCGCACAGGCTTCGTCATAGGCCCCCTCGTCAACTGTCGCTATTGTTGGAGCACGCAGGCGGCCTGGAAGAGAATCAAGACGCAAGCCTCGAATTAGCTTTGGCTGGACGTTAATCGGCAGCAGAAGATAGAACGGTCCCGCGAAATAGGGATGGTGCACACGTGGTGATCCACGGCGTAACGCTTCGCGCAGAGCCTCAGGGGTGTGCAACGTGAAGGATTCGCCAAGGACGTCGGTCAGTCGTTGGAATTGGTGCTGCTTTCGCCTCGGGACCTGCTGCATGTTGTATCCTTCGCCGTGTGTAGTCTCGTCGCCATAAATGTGATAGACCCCGACCCCGTTCGAAGCGGCCGCCAAGGAACCAGCTAACGCCTGAAGCGCGCCCGGGCCGATTGAAGTTACAACTGCCGAAGTCTCGCCAAAAATCCATCGCAGAGCCGTTGCCGCATGAGACATTGCGACTTCGTTGCGACAGTGGTAGACTCGAACTACACCCTCTTCCGCGTAAATCCGCAGGATTTCACCAAGATCGGTGTTGCCGTGTCCGAGAACGACAAGATATTTCCGCACCTCCTGCCGCAGCAGACCGAGAACGATACCTTCAGAAACTGTGACAGTAACCTCGCGCGGAAAGCTGATGCAGGCGAGGGCAGCTTGTATGCTCCCGGCTTGGCGGATCGCACGGGCACGAGCCCGGACCTGGCTTTCCCGATCCTTGCTGCTTAGTTCGCTACTTTCGCTACCGGAAGATTCGCGGAGCGGATTGACCTCTTTGTTACCTGAAAGAATCTCCACGGTTTTCGCCTTTCCATCGCCTCAAATGGTATGAAAAAACTAATATCGCTTGATGCTCATTCGTCAACTAGTTTGCATATTGTGATCCAAAACTGGAGCAACTCTGTTCTGCATTAAGTCGTGTTCCGGATGAAACACCCTTCTCAGAAGCCAAACAGCTTCTCAAAAGCTCTGAATCAAAGCCCTCCTGAACGCCTCAGGAACAAGTGGCCGCCGTTTCAGCAATATCGGTCCAGCCAAGCTTGCGCGACAGAGCATACGCTTCGTCTCTCACAGCATTCTCCCATTGCCGCACTCGATCGTCGCTAAGGCGAGGGCTTGGCCCTGATATGCCAATTGCTCCGACAACCGACCCGTCATGCCGAAAAACCGGTGCGGCGATGCAGCGAACCCCAACACTGAACTCCTCATCGTCAAAGGCGACCTGACGTGCCCGGACCATCGCAAGATGGCTCCGAAGCGCGGCCGGGTCGGTCAGCGTACGCCGGGTAAAGGATTCGATCGGCTGGTTGGAGAGCACCGCTTCTCGCTCTCGTTCGGATCGAAAAGCGAGCAGAACTTTGCCAAGAGCCGTGCAATGAAGTGGCGCCAACGTCCCGACCGGCGCATCCACGTTGACGCCATGACCAGGAGTTTCTTGATCGACATACAATGCGCGGTCGCCGGCACGAACGGCCAGGTGGGCGCATTCGCCGGTCTCCTCTACGAGAGCGATCAGGGAATCCCGAGCGATTGTGCGCAGGTCGAGACGCCTCAGGGCCCTCTGGCCGAGATGAATGAGCCCGAGGCCGAGGGTGTATCTGCCGGTGGTCTCATCGCAGGCAACGAGGGTAACCCGCTCTAACGTGCGCAACATTCGCGACACTGAACTCTTATCCATTTGGAGCTGTCGGGCGAGCTCACTAACACCCTGCGGCCCGGATTCCCGCCCGAGCGCTTGCAGCAAGCGGACAGCCTTTGTTACAGAACGAATCTCCACGTGATATGATTTTTTTGGTCAGCCATCGCGGCTGAATCCCCCCCGATACTCACCATTTGATGACTTATAGTCAACCATTCTGCAGAATACGCATCGAGCGCGGGACTGTAGGAGCCTACCTTAGTCGAAAAGTCCTAATACGCAACACTGTTGACAATAAAGAGAGAACGTGCCAAAAATGCCCTTTGAAGGTTGGAACAGATTGCCGGCCGCCTTGCAGTCGGTTCTATCAGTTCTCCTCACCTGGCCGCCCAAAATGACGGCCGTCATCAATTCAACCGAGAAATCCAAAATGATTATTCAGGTTCCCCCCAAACTGTTCTCCCGTGCTGCCTTTGGAGCGCTGGGTCTCACCATGGCGATGTCTCTTAGCGCCGTGATAACTCCCGTGCGCGCAGCTGAAAATATCAGCATCGGCGTATCTATTCCGACTCTCGATAACCCCTTCTGGGTGCGCGCCGTTGACTTCGCTAAACATACCTCCAACACGCTGGGGATTGAACTCGTCGTCGTCGGCGCCGAGAACAAAGAGGAGAAGCAACTCAATGATGTCCAATCGCTGATCTCACGGGGCGTTAAAGCGCTCGTCGTTACCCCCCAGTCGACCGCGACCGCACCGGGCCTCATTCGGCTCGCAAACAGGTCGAATCTGCCAATCATGATCGTCGACCGCTATCCCGGTTTTCCAGCCAAGAACGACAAGGCTCCTTATCTCGCTTTCATCGGCCCGGACGATGTGACAGCTGGCCGCGATATCGCGAATTTTCTGATTAGCAACGGAGCAAAAAAACTAGTCGGGATCGGGGGATTGCCGGGTTCTTCAGTGGCCGAAGGACGGCAAAAGGGACTGAACGAGGCCATCGCCGGAGCGACTGCCAAGGGCGTCGAGCTTGTCCAGTATGTTGGCGCAGGAGAGTCTGAGGATAAGGGCTACAGTACTATGCAGAACTTGCTCGCAGCTCATCCGTCCGGAGCCATTGATGCAGTCTGGTGCTACAACGACGCGCTAGCGGTTGGAGCGTATCGGGCAGTTCAACAGGCCGGGCGTAGCAAGGATATCATCATCGGGGGAATGGATCTCACCCCTGAGGCACTCAACCTTATTGAAAAGAAAACAAACTTCGTGTACTCGACCGGCGGACATTGGCTCCAGGTCGGATTCGGCGTGATGATCGCCTATGATGCAATCCACGGTCATCCTCCAATCGAGGATGATATTCGCCTGTCCCTAATTGGTGTGGACAGCCAGAACTTCGCCAAATTCAAGCAGGAATACATCGACAATCCGCCGCCTTTCGATGTGAAAAAGTATATGCTAACTTTCACCCCGACCACGAAGCGGCAGACATTCCCCCTCCAGGTTCAGTAGGGGTAGCGCCTGGACAGCAGAAATTCTTAACTGGATTTAGTCCGGCTTGGGGTCCACAGGCGTGAAACTATCTTCCCCGCCCACATTCCCGTCCGTTGGACCTAAGCAAGAAACCCGATTCTTGCTCGTTTCGCCCGCCCTGACCGGCTTCCTGCGGCGCTATATCGCCTATGTCGCTCTCGTCTGCCTGGTTTTGATTTTCGGCATTCTTGCCCGCGAACATTTTTTAACACTAACTAACCTTGGAGTCATCCTGCAGAACAGCGCCGTCCTTTCGATTGTCGCTATCGGTATTACCTTTGTGATTATCGCTGGAAGTATTGATCTATCGGTTGGCTCTGTCATGGCGCTTTCCGGCGCTGTAGCAGCGATGTTCTCCGGCAGCATGAGTGGCTACGCCTTCTTCGTCGCACCGCTAGTGGGCGCTCTGTTGGGTGCGGTAAACGGAGGACTCTTCGTCATCGGGCGCATACCGTCGTTTGTGGCGACGCTGGGAATGCTCTCAATGGCGCGGGGCGCGACTGTGATACTTACTGGAGGCGCGCCAGTTCCTGTGCCCTTTGACAGCTTTTTCTATGAATTCGGAACACCTCCCATACCTTTTGTGATGGTGGTGGTTGTGGCAGTGATCGCTGCCTTCTTCCTCCTCGCCACGACATTTGGCCGCTATTGCTTTGCCATCGGTGGAGACGAAGAGAAGACCCGGATACTTGGTGTGCCCGTTAACCGAATAAAATTCGCGATCTTCGTGCTTTCCGGGGCTTTGGCTGGTCTTGGGGGTGGCATTGTCACTGCCCAGCTTGGGTCCGGCAGCCCAACCGTCGGTATCGGTTTCGAATTAATGGCTATTTCGGCTGTAGTGATTGGGGGCACGCCTCTCACTGGTGGTATGGGCTCGATCCTGGGCACTGTTGTTGGCAGCCTAGTCATGACCACCCTTGCCAATGGCCTGATCATCCTTGGCATTTCCACTAATGTTCAAACAATTCTTACCGGGGCGGTTCTCGTTGCAGCGGTTCTGGTCTCCATTCGCCGCGACAAGATCCGCGTCATGAAGTGAACTCCAAAGCTCAGCAAAAAGAGATGTTATGATCAAGCACCCAGACCCTCCTGTTCGCATCGCCCTGGTTGGCGCGGGCGCAATTATGCGGCTATCGCATGCGCCCACCATCCGACGTTCGCGGGATGCAGAACTTGCGGCGGTCTTCGATGTCGACGCAAATCGGGCCCAGACGCTCGCGCGGGATTTCGAGGTGCCGCGTCACACGACTAATCTTGCAGCCGTGCTTGAAGCCAATGACGTCGACGCTGTCATTGTCGCGACTCCGAACCTCTTCCATCCGGAGGCGGTCCTGGCCGCCGCTGCTGCAGGTAAGCACGTCCTCTGCGAAAAACCTCTGGCGATCGATATCGCCAGCGCCCGCAAGATGGTCCAGGCATGTGACGCCGCCGGGGTCGTTCTGCAGGTGGGATTCAATCAACGCTACTGGCCTCAGGTCCAGATAACGAAGGCGCTCCTCGAGTCGGGCTTCATTGGTAAGGTCCATGCCTTCCGGTCCATCTACTCAGAGCGTTGGAATGTTTACCCTGCGACAACCCGTTACCGTTATGACCTCACAAAATCGGGTGGCGCCACAATTATCGACCTTACCATCCACCGCATTGACCTTGCCCGTCATCTTCTTGGTGATATTACCGCAGTTTTCGCTGAGCTCGCCCACAGCGTTATCCCTGACCGGGTCGACGATAACGTATGGCTGCTCCTTCGCTTCGGATCGGGTGCGCGTGGCTGTCTCTCCTCAGATCGATATTCGCCGGCAATAGGCGATGGAACTGACCTCTACGGATCAGAGGGAACCATTCATTTCGCCACGGAGACTATTAACCCGTTTCACGCAACTCCCCTGGCGGTTTATACCGAAAAGAATGGAAAGGATTTACCGGATATCCTGGCTGAAGCGCACTATCCCGATGCTTGGTGGAAAGGTTTCGAGGGCGGCTGGATCCCAATCCGACCTCCGCGTCGCAATCCGTATGACGCACAGCTTGCAGCGTTCTGCCGTAGTATTCGTGAAGCAAAGCCCAGCTTTGTTACTGGCCTAGACGGGTTGCGTGCCCAGGAGGTAGTGCAGGCAGCATATCATTCGGTGCGGCATAGTAGGTGGATCGAGCTCCCGCTTCCCGCAGATATTCCATTCACCATTCCTTCCTATTAACAGGGAGATGAACGTTAAAAAAGAATCGATAATGAAAAACGCCATACCGACCATGCTTGCCGGATTCCATAGCGTTGGCCTTAGTAAGCATCCGATCGCCGTTGCGATCGAGAAAGTTGCCGCAGCAGGGTATAAAGCGATTGAACTTAACGCGGAGACGCTTCCCTGGGCCGAAGCCCACGTCACACCCCAAACCCCTGCGACCGAACGGGCCGCGATTGTCGCCCGGGCTAAGGCCGGAGGGCTGTCCATCAGCGCTGTCAGCGCCCATGTGCCAATGGTTGAGGCGGATCCGGCAAGCAGGCACGCCGCAGTTGCATTCGTCAATGGCTGTATCGAACTGGCGCGCGATGTCGATGCACCCATAGTACATATCCTATCAGGCCAAGTGCCGTCCAACACATCTGAGACAGAGGCATGGAACTGGTTCGCCGAAACCGTTGCTGCCACCACTGAGCGCGCCGAGGCGTCGGGCATTGTACTGGGCATCGAGGCAATCGCAGGACACCTGTTCCGTTCAATTGACGATTACCGTCGCCTAGCGTGTGATCTATCCGGCGTCCCTTTTAAGATTAATTTCGATCCGAGTCACCTCGTAGTCCAAGGGGAAGACCCGGTGCGGGTCGTCGAGGAACATGGAGCGCGAATAGTACACGTCCATATGAAAGACGGCGACGGACATTTCCCGAATTTCACATTCCCGCCCCTTGGTGCCGGCAAAGTTGACTTCGATAGCTTGCTGTCAAGGCTCGCCCAAATCGGTTACAAAGGTACGCTGTCTGTTGAGTACGAGGCACAGGTGTACGGCTACCACGAGAGCGAAGAACAAATACTTAACCATGGCAGAAGCTTTCTTTCCAGCCGCGGCCTATCATAAGCTGCAGACGCAGTCGATGACGGCCAGCCCTATTCAATTATTTGAGATCCGCAACCTTTCGAAATGGTTCGAGAGCATCCTTGCACTTCAGGATGTCGACCTGGAGATCCGCCGCGGCGAGGTACTAGGCCTTCTCGGAGATAACGGAGCCGGAAAGTCGACCTTGATCAAGATAGTCTCAGGCGTCCATCAGCCGACCGCCGGTACGATCCGTTGCGAAGGCCAGGAAGTTCATATTTCCTCGCCTGATGTTGCACACTCACTCGGCATTGAGACCGTGTTTCAGGATCTGGCGTTAATTCCAAACCTTGCGGTCGTCCCAAATTTTTTCATCGGCCGAGAGAAGACCTGGGGCTTTTTCGGCGGTTTCCCGCGCATCTTGCGCGAACGCGCGATGGAGGAGGATGTACGCGAAACTCTCAACCAGCTCGATATCGATATCCCCTCTTTACGCGTGACTATCGACAGACTCTCCGGAGGTCAAAGACAGGCGGTCGCAATCGCTAGGGCGCTCCGTTGGAAAGCGAAGCTCGTTATTCTCGATGAACCGACTGCAGCTCTCAGCGTGCCTGAGCAGCGGAAGGTTCTGGCGCTGACGCGGGAGCTTGCGTCGCAGGGCGTTGCTGTGATCTACATCACCCACAACATTCTCGATGCTATGGCGGTGACAGATCGGCTGGTCATTCTCCATCGCGGGCGCAAGGCGGCTGAGGTTGCGACAAAGGACACGAATGAACACGAGGTTGTCTCTTTAATCATGGGTAAGGGCGTCCGCGCGAGCTAAGTCATCCGGCACATGCGGGCACTCGCGAGAAGGATCGACTTGCGCCAAACTGTCGAAATTGATCCTGAAGTAGCCCACAAAGTGCTTGAACAACGGCGGGGTGAGATTGCGCTAATAGATCTACTACGGTACCCGGTATGCTATTTCACCGATGGCGGTATTCTCGGCAGCCGCGCATTTGTCGAAAGGCGCGAAACGTCGTTGTCTTCGGTCGCCCTGAAACGAAGGGAGCGCAGTCACCGACACTTGAGCAGACTGGTGGTAACGGCTTATTTGTGGAGACCCCTGTGATCCTCGAGAGCGATATCGCGGCGCTGGTTGCCGGGACACCCGAACATTTTGGCCGGATCGACTTCGCCTTCAAGAATGTGGATGTTGCCCTGGAATCGGACATCGCAATTGCGAAGCAGGGGCGATATCTTTGATCGCATCGACAATGTTCGAGTCGCTCCGGCGCCGCGCTTGGAACGGTCGTGATCAACCTTCCGTTTGTCGGGTCAGTTTCCCGGGTTTGCAATCGCTTTCATAGCGGGCGTGTCGTACCGGGAATATCCAGCAGTGGAGATGTGCACCCAACGGAGTCTCGACGAAGCGATGAAGTCCTCGGGGTCCGGTTGGCCAAACCCGACGTCGGCTTCCAAAATCTGGGTGTTTCTGCTGGCCTTAGCCGCGACATCGGGAGGCTGTTCGGCAACAATAATACGGTGGGCTTGGGTAGCTCCGGCGAGCACCCTTCGGCTTGTTCGGTGAGCAGAGTATTTGTCCAGATAGTTAGGCGAATCATGCTGTTTATCCGAGTTTTCGAATAGGGCTACTGGGAATTTGGATGAAGGGGTGCGCTTCCGCGCGTCCCCTTGTATTTCGCTCAGTCATTGGAGGGCAGCGCTGACCGGCGCACTGCTGACCTCCAATCGCTCGCGAGATCTTCTTTTTTCAATTGCGCGCCAGGGGAGTCATGGCCCGACGTAATACGGCGCCGTAAGGTCAGAGAGACTGCCTACTCGCTCTGCTCATCTTGCTAATTTCTAGTTTAGAACCTGGGCGGCTTGAACTCCAGCCCTTCAAGTTCGCGGATGAGAACCTGTGAATCCGGGTTCCGTAACGGCGAAAGCGGCGGCCGCACATTGGGCCAATTATCGTCATTATTAGCAGCGGCCAGAACGGCTTTCAGTGCGGCGATCATTGGATAGCGCTGAAAAACTCCGCGCACAAGATTGAGCTTGGACTGTATTTCTTCTGCCTCCGCGGTCTGCCAGTTCTGGTAAAGCCGTTGCATGGTTTCGGCGCCAACATTAGCCGTTGCAGAAATGCAACCTGCTGCCCCCTGACGAAGCGCCGGTAACAGGAAGGCTTCACTACCCGGAAAAACCTGGAGGTCGCCGAATTCTGTCAGCAACCGGCGTGTGTTCTCCCAGTCACCGGAGCTATCCTTGACGCCGGCGATTAACTTGCCAAACCGCGACCTTAACTTCTCAATCAGAGCGAGCGGAATTCCGACCTGGGCGACTGGCGGAATATGGTAAAGGTAGACGTAGAGACGCGGGTCGGCGACGCGATCAATGAACTCAACGAAGAAAGCGAAAAGCCCCTCGACGGAGACCACCTTATAATAAAACGGCGGTAACATCAGCATGCCGCCACAGCCGATCTGTAAGGCGTGGTTAGCCAGTTCGACTGCATCTGGAAACGCACAAGATCCATTCCCCACCAACAACTGAGCGGGGCTGATTCCCGAACTGACGATCGCTTCCAGGAGACGCTTTCGTTCCAAAAGCGAAAGCGAGTTTGCTTCGGACGTAGTTCCAAAAACCGCCAGCCCATCGCAACCATGGTCCAGCAGCCAGCGGGCGTGAGCAATCGATCGTTCGAAATCGATCTCACGATTCTGATGGAACGCGGTAACGACCGGCGCAATGATTCCTCTAATCGGTGTTTTAGTCATCTGTAAGAGTCCTTTTGGGTTCGGGTTCGCAGCGGTCGGCGCTGGCAAGCTGGCTCAGCAAGATGGCCGCGGAGATAGGTGTTGTTCGCAAAGCATGAGAGACTGTCTTGATCTTTCTTCCGGATCCAGTGCCGTTCTGCGTTTTGGGCGGGCGCGCTCCTCCTCAACTCAGCTCGCTCCATAAACGCAACCGAGAAACGCCTCCATCTGGAATGATGTTAAACCGGATGTGACTGACCGGTCCTAATTCCGCCAGCTCACTCGCGAAAAAGTGTTGCCGATCCATCTCGAGCTTCTGTTCGGCGAGCAAGGTCGGCCAGAACATGGATTGTGGAATGAGCGAATCGTCGCTCCCACCGATCACCTGTGCTGCCTGAAGCGAGCAGCGATCCGGATAGTTTCCTTTAAAGTACGCCGTATCTACTTCGACTCTTTTGATGATGCCGAGATGCCCGAGCGCGATAATAGACCAATCATTGCCCGGTTCTCGCCGCCGTCGTGTTTCCCATCCATCACCCTCGCTAGTACCACGGCCGGGCATTAGCATATTCGCCGCGGCTCCGAAGTGCTGGTTGTTAGCCGCGACCACATAGCCGCCATTTTCCATCGCTGCAAGATCGTAAAGGACCTCCCGATCGCAGGCGTTCCAGTCGTGCAGCGGCTGCCCGTAAACCCGCAACCGGGCGATCCCGCCATCGGGGTAAATGTTCAGGCGAACGTGGCTATACACCTGGTCTCCCGTGATCGGAAGGTAGTGATGCGAATCGCCTTTGAGGTTAGTCGCGGGCAGAATTTCGTTCCACGCAACCGCACCTGAAACGTTCAGGTCCAGCGAATGGCAGGCTTCTATCGAAGCGGCTGCTGGATAATTGCCGGTAAAGTGACTGGTATCGAGGTCAACACCTTTGATTGCGCCGGTCCGACCGAGCCGTACGATGCACCAATCGTGCCCGGGCACGCGCTTCCGGCGAGTCTCCCACCCGTCCATCCACTTCCCATGTTCATCATATTTACCCGGGATAAAGATCGCCGGTTCGGGATTCAACATGCGTTCCTTTGGTGCGAAAAAGTCATCACTGGCTGACACTGCCTCGGCCCCAAAGCGCGGGTCAGCGAGATTGAGGTAACGCCGGGTAAAATCGGATGCATCGAGTGCTGAAGGGGTCATTAAAGTCCTCGATTCTTGTTGTCATCCGTGCTTGAGCAATGGAGCGCATTCGCTCTGGTTGGCCAGCGCAGAATCTCAGGCGGTAGCCTCAATCGATAATCTGATATTGCTTGAGGCAGTGCTCGTCGAATTCTATGCCGATGCCGGGTCGGTCGGGAACGTCCACAAGTCCATCTTTGTACTTAAGGCGAGTGGCGGCGGTCACCAACAGCTCGAAATTGTAAACGTCCTTTTCTAACATAAAATGTTCCACCGCCAGGCAGTTCTGTGATGCCGCTGCAAGATGCGCGTGGAGATTGGCGTGCCAATGGGGCGCTATGGGGATACCAAACGTTTCAGCGAATCGCACGACGCGAATCCATTCGCTGATGCCCCCGAGCACACCGGCATCAGGTTGGATAATGTCTGCCGCCTGCTGTTCGATCAACTGCCGGAATTCCCATCGCGTCTGATGGAGTTCGCCCGTAGCAATTGGTGTTTCCACTGTTCGCGCAATCTGGCGATGTCCTTCGACGTCGTCAGGGGACAGCGGTTCCTCAATCCACCATAGTCCGAGGTCTCCGGCCGCCTTCTCGAAGGCTCGAGTGGCCGAGATCGCTTCGGCAACGCTTCTGTAGGCATTGTTCGCGTCAAGGGCCAAGCGACCGTCTGCGCCCACTGCCTCGACGGCGGCTTCAACTCGTGCCGCGTCCTCCTTAATACTCAAGCCACCGACCTTGATCTTATGGTCCCGAAACCCCAGCGCTTGATTTTTCCTAATCTCCTCGACGACGGCAGTGTTCCACGGTCCTGCCTTCGGTCTGTAGTAGCCGCCCGAGGCATATGCAGGTACGCTCCGAGCACTCCCGCCGAGCATAACGGCAAGCGGCGCGCCTAGACGTTTCGCCGCCAAGTCCCAAAGAGCTATATCAACCGCGGAGATAGCGCGGAGAACGAGGCCGCGTCGACCAACCAGAAGCGTCTCGTGGTACATCCTGTCCCATAAATCAAGGATACCATCGGGATCTCGACCCACGAGGACCGGAGCAAGCAGGTTGGTGGTGGCACCCTTGAGAAGCACCCCACCGGTCGTTCCGGCGTAGACATATCCGATACCCTTTTCGTCGGAACCATCTACCTCAACAGTCACGATCAGGTACTCGCGCCGGTTCAACAGCCGCGTAGACATCCGAGTCGGCTCGCTCACCGGGATCCGCACTGCTTGAGCGACTACTCGAGATATCTTCATGCCAATCCCAACATCTTTAACGTTTTCCATAAAGGCGGTAGGTCTCCGGTCTTCGGTCACGCCAAGGCGATACTTCGAACTCACCCTCGCGGAAGACGATTCGTTTATTTCGAGCAAGCTCGGCCTCGAATGCCGCGCTAACAAGACCCTCACTCCGCTCGGCGTGCGCGTGGACGCGGCCGGTCGGGTCCACGATCTGGCTTGCCCCAAGAAATCGAACATCCCTTTCGGAGTCATGGCGGTTCGCGACGAGGACGTAGACAAAGTTTTCCGCGGCTCTGACCCGAGTGAAATGAGTAGCTAGAATGTCTGACTGCTCCGGCCAGTTAGTCGGCAATGCTATGATATCCGCTCCTGCAAGCGCCAGTGTACGGAATACCTCTGGAAATCTGATCTCGTAGCAAATAGCAACTCCGATGCGTCCGATCGAGGTGTCGAAAATAGGTGGCTCGCAACCCGACGGTTCGTCTGTAAAGCGGTCCGCGCCGAGAAATGGTAGATGGCGTTTGCGATGCGTGCCGATCGTGCCTTCCGGCCCGATCACGGCCGCTGAATTGAAGATACCCTCGCGCGCCAATTCGCAATAGCCAACAACGACGATCGTATTGTATGTCTTACACCAGCCTTCGATTGCCGCCATCTCAGGCCCATCCGCGCGGACCGATGAAGCCTCAAGCTCCTTGCGATCCCTAAACATGTAGCCAGAGAGAATACACTCGGGGAAAACGATCAATGAAATCCCATTTTCCGCAGCCACTTTGATCCAAGTCGCCACCCTAGCCAGGTTGCCCTTTACGTCCCCGAGGAGGCTCCCCATTTGGGTCACCGCTATCTTTGTCGTTTCGCTCATGCGTGCTCCGATGCTCTAGTCCTTGAGGGGCATTGCGATCGGGCGCATTGGCGATCCAGTTGCGCCGCGCAGCTTGATGCAGGCGCCAAAGAAAGCGTACTCGTAAATCTTCTCCTGCGCCAGTTCTTCGAGATTTACGATCTCCATCATCGGTATACCCGCTTCCGCAAGCAAGTAGGTGTGGACCACCTGCCAGTTCTCCGGGTCCGTGGAGGGCGCCTGCTCAACGCAATGGTTATCGGCTCCGATCGTGATAGCCCCTCCCTTTGCAAGGAATTCTGCACCGGCGCGCGTCAGGCCTGGCGGATTCGTCATATAGGCCCCGGGATCGGGCCATGCGCGCATGCGGCCGGTTCGCACCATGACCACATCGCCAGGACGGAATTCTGTCTTTTGATGCCTGAGACAGCCCTCGAGATCCTCTGGACCGACACCGTGACTTGGAGGCAGCATGTCGACGCGGTGGAGACCCGCAACGTCCAGCAGAATCCCTCTAGCGATTACCGGCGGGTGTTTATCCACTCCATTCACAGTCCAATTGCGGCTACCAAGGTGATCTTTAGCGGTGAAATTATTGAAGACTTTCCCATGATACCCAAAGTGATTGAGTGAATCGACATGGGTGCCGCAGTGCGTGTACATAGAGATGGCGTCGCCTGAGTAGGAAACCAGCTTGTTATGATCAAGCCCGACCTTCATCACGTCGGCAAGCTCCTCTCCACGTGGGGTATGTGTCATCCATATCTGAAAGCCGGGATCATTGGCCGCGATCCAACCTGGCATGCCGATGAAGTGATCAACTGCGAGGTCGAATGCTTTTCCTGCGTCGGCCCTGCTGAAGATGGCTTGACGTGTTGATGCGTCAATCAGATTAAGCATGCCAATTTGGTCATCGCTGCCGAAGGGGCTTGCTGTCGTCTGCCTGATTTTGGCGCTATACGCGGCGATCTTCTTCTTCGTGGCTTCGTCGACAAAATATACCGTACACATGTTGGTTGCTTTCTTTGGAAGGTTTAGCCCACTTTGGTGTTTCGAGCAGCGTTTCCATCGCTAATAGGTTGCGGACAACACGATCGCAGATGCGCAGGGCGATTACGCGCGAACCAGTACCGCATTCGAGGATGGTGGTGGCCCAATTTAGTCCATGGCATGGACCTTTACTCCTTGTTAGGCGCGGGTTCACAGCTCCTCGGTCCTTTTGCTCGTTGCCCAAGACAAGATTAGTGCAAACAAAATAATGGCGCCGTATGCGGCGTCGATCCAGAAGGCCGGAATCTGAGAAAGTGTCAAAATATTTTGGAGAATCCCAAGTAGTAGCACTCCTGTTAGCGCTCCGAGAAGACGACCGCGCCCACCATTTAGGCTTACGCCACCGATGACGGCTGACGCAAATACATAGAAAATCATGTTTGAGCCCTGGTTGGTGACAACAGATGCAATTCGGCCGGTTAACATCAATCCGGCGACCGCAGCAAGAAGACCGCCGAGGACATAAACCCCCCAGGTGACCCGATCGATGTTGATGCCGGCGACGCGTGCCGCCGCTGGATTTCCGCCGATGGCATAAATGGCTCGTCCCAGCCGGTGATAGCGAAGAAAGAGTCCGAAAAACAAATACAGAAGACCGGCAAGCCATATCGAAACTGGCACCCCTAACCATCGCCCGCTCCCGAGATAAAGGTATTCCGGTGGCAGGCTATATAGAGTGCGTCCGTTGGTCATTCCCATTGTAATGCCGCGGAGAAGAATCAGCATTGCCAAGGTAGTAATGAACGCATTTAGGCGCATTTTGGTGACGAAGAAGCCATTGATCACGCCAGCCAACATGCCGGTGCCAAGTACCACTAGGATGGCGAGGTAGGGGTTTAGTCCCAGGCCCGAACCGCCTTCGCTCGTGCTCTTCACCATCAGCCAGGCGCCCATCATGGGAGCCAGTCCCACTACCGATTCAAGCGATAGGTCGAACTTTCCGGCTATGATAATAATGGCTTCGGCAATGACCAAAACTGAAAGCTCAGAGGACTGCTGCAGGATGTTGAGAAAATTCCCGGTGGTGAGGAATGCATCGCTGATAAGAGCACCAATCAGAATGGAAAGCGCGATGACCGGCACCAAGGGCAGCTCACGTAGGCTACCGCCGAGCGGCCGCCACACGCGGCCAGACAGACGAGACATCCTGCTTATGTTAGCGCTTGTGGACACTTCCTTATAATCCCTCAATTGCAGCTACCAATTCGTCATCCTGCCAGGGAGCGCCGAACTCAACTTGCACTTCGCCCTTAAATAGGACTAGGACCCGATTACAAACGACAAGCTCGTCGAGATCGTCGGACACAATCAATACTGCGGTCCCTTTTGTCCGCGCCCTATCGGTGATGCCGAACAGCGCCTCCTTGGAGGCAATGTCGACGCCCTGAGTTGGATGAACTAGCACGAGCAGCTTCGGTGAACCAGCAAGAGCCCGCCCGAGCACGGTCTTTTGTTGGTTGCCACCGCTGAGCTGGGAAATGGGCTGTTCAATTGACGAGAGGACTATCTCCAGGGATTGGACCAGCCGCATTGCATGGCGATCACGCTCGGCAGGGAAGATCAAGCCGGCAACCCCCAACCTATTAGCGATCGTCACGGTGATGTTCTCGGCCACCGATAGCTGCGGAAGAAGGCCACGCCTGCGACGGTCGCGCGGAACGTATCCCACACCCAAGCTTTGGGCCGCGGACACTCGCCCCAAGGGCAAGCGACGGCCACCAACTAAGATCTCGCCTGCGGAAGGGCGGACGAGCCCGGCGATGGCGTCACCGACAACCTCCTTGCCAGACCCGGCCAAGCCGGTCAGGCCGACGCACTCGCCAGCCGAGACCGTGAAGCTGACGTTCTTAACCATTCCATGAAAGCCGAGATTGCGAACCTCGAGACAAGGTGGCGAAGAGGGATCGGCGGCGACGCTCCGCCGACGGTTACTCATGCTCCTCCCGATGTCGCCAACCATGGCGCTGACAATGCGTTCTTTCGGCATATCGGCGAGCGATCCGTTGGCGACCACCTCGCCATCACGGAGTACCGTGACGCTGTTGCAGACCTCGTAGATTTCTTGGAGGTAGTGAGAAATGTAGAGGAACGCGACACCGCTTTGTCGCAATTGCATGATCCGCGCGAACAGGCGTGATACCTCGCGGCCCTCCAATTCGGCGGTCGGCTCATCTAGGATGATAAAACGCGTTCCTTGGCGAAGTGCTCTGGCGATCTCGACAATATGCCTATTTTCGACCGAAAGCGTGCCTGCCTCTACGTCCACGTCGACTTCAAGGCCCCACTCTTTGAGAACTCTCTCGGCCTCGCGCCGCAGTCGGGGCCACCTGATCCACCCCGAAGCCCACGTAGGATGAGAATTGAGGAATAGGTTCTCGGCGACCGTAAGATCGGGAATGAGCGTTGACTTCTGGTAGACGCATGCGACGCGATCACGCCACTTCTGCCGCTCATTGATACCGGGGGCGTCTTGTCCCGCGAGGCGAATACGGCCAGAGTCCGGCGCAATCACACCTGTCAGCATCGCCACCAACGTAGATTTGCCAGCGCCATTGCGGCCGACGAGCGCTCGCGATTCGCCCGCCGATATGGTAAGGGAAACATTTCGGATGGCCTGACTAGCGCCGAACCGTTTTGAAACATCGACAGCCTCCCCGACTGCGGGAGCTAAATCGATATCAACAGCCGACCGGTCCAGCTCCCGGGCCGCGCCGCGAACGGTAGGGGGGTGATTGACGGCCATTGTGATTATTGCTTGACTTGGTTACCCCAGAGGCTCTTGTCGTCCACGTTCTGAGTCGTCACAAGGGGTGCCGGCAAGAGGTCCATGGGGTTGCCGTTGAACGTCACCACTTCACTGTTGTGGTCAGTCTGTCCCGGCGCATATGTTTTTCCGTCCACCGCCCCCTGTAGATAATCGAGCCCGTATTTCACGTAGAGGTCCAGCGGCTGTGAGATTGACAAATCAAGCCAGCCATCACGGATGGCCTGCAGGGCCTGCGGTGCACCGTCAATGCCGACAAGAAAAACGTGGCCAGGCTCTCCGACCTTCTTTAATTTGCCGGCGCTCTTCAGCACGTTCAATACGCCTGCGATCATACCTGCGTCGGTTTGCATGTAGATCGCTCCAAGATCAGGTGTAGCGGTCACAATGGTTTGCGTGACGGACGTCGCGACGTCCGACTTCCAGTAGGTCGGCTTTTCAATGAGCTTGATGTTCGGGAAGTTTTTCGCCAGGCAATCCCGATAACCTGCCGATCGATCACGGCCGTTGACCGTGGCGAGGTCGCCCATAAGAGATAATGTCGATCCCTTACCACCAAGCGCCTTGCCGGTTGCCATGGCCGCGTCCTCGCCCATCTTATAGTTGTTGGCGCGTACGATCATCGCTGCCTTGCCGCCCGCCGGCCCAATGTCGATTGACACCACCGGCACGTTCTGGCTGGCCGCGAAGTTGAGGGCGGGAATGATCGCCTCACTATCAGTCGCAACGACGATGATGCCCCGCGCGCCCAAACCGATGAGGTTATGAAAGTCGGTAATCTGCTTGCCCGCATCGCGATCGGCGTTGGCGACTGGCAGTGTCTTGACCTCGGCCGTTTTTGCGCCGTCCATCAAAAGATTAGCCTGCACCACCATAAATGAGTTGCCGAGGAACGGCATTGAAATCCCTAGCGTGTAGGGCTTATCGGCCGCCGCAGCCATGCTGGCTGCGACGCAAGCGCCGGCAATGACAGCAACCGGTACAATCGCCCTGAGATCTCCTGCGATAACAGACATGCGACGTTTTTCCATTTTTTCTCCTGAATACGGGGGACGCCTGACCGCGATCCATAGCGGACTTGACGTTGACAACGGGACAGTGGCATGTAGCATGCCACATGTCAAGGCAAGACCGTGATCACTGGCGATAACGAATTCATCAGCAACGGGCGAAGCCGCAGCGTCTGTGATACTGTTGGAGTTGGAATGTGAAGGAAATCCCTCCGAACCGAGAAACTCTTGCTGGAAAGGTCTACGAATCTATTCGTGACGCAATCACTATGGGCGATCTTGCGCCCGGGTCCTTACAATCGGTCCAGAAGCTAGCAAGTTATCTGAAGGTATCGAGGACCCCCGTCCGCGAGGCGCTACTTAAGTTGGCCGATCAGGGTATGGTTCGCTTCGAGCGAAACCGAGGTGCACGAATTCTGCAGACGACAATGCACGATCTAGAACAGATATTCTCGTTGCGGCTGCTTCTCGAAGTACCTGCGACCTACCGCGCTACCCAGCTGATCGGCGCCGTCGAACTACGTCAGCTGCGATCGGCTCTCGCTGCCTTCCGTAGGGCGATTCACCAAGCCAGCACTAGAGAGCATCTCGAGCTGGACGCTCGCTTTCATCGCATCATTATGCGAGCTTCCGGCAACCGACGACTTGCCGACTTTATCGACAGCCTGCGCGACTTGCAGACGATGCGTGGTCTTACAGTGGCGCCAAGAACGCGGGATCTCAATGAGATCTGCGACGACCATCAACGAATTTGTGATCAGATCGTGAAACGCGATCCAATGGGTGCGGCAATGGCGATGCGCGAGCATCTCGCGGTATCGTCGCGACTGATAATTGCTCAAGAAACTGGTGACCTTGGCGACGTTGAGAAGTTTGAGCCGAGTTGGATCGACCTTCTCACCCTCCAGCGGATTCAGTTTGGCGAGCAATTGCCCATCGGGCCAAGAGCGACCGGCCTATCGCCTAATCAGCTAACCGAATCGATGAAAAGGGAAAGCGAGCCAAATAAACAGAGTGGCGCAGCACTCCAGCCGAATTAGGTCAAGTCCGATTAGGTTCTAAGTGGTGACTGCCTGAGCGAAAGAGCGATCATCTCAGTACCCGACAACTCCGTGGCCACGGAATAATTATCTCGCTCTCAACTTATCAAGTTTCCTCTCCTGCAGGATCCGGAGACGATCTAGATACACAGCGATAATCAGAATCGCGCCAATAACCACCTGTTGAATGAAGGGCGTAACGGCCATGATATTAAGCCCAAAGCGGACAGTTGCCATCATAAGAGCACCGATGATCGCGCCGCTGACGTTGCCGCGACCTCCCACCAAACTGGCGCCGCCAATGACCACGGCCGCGATCGCATCCAATTCATAACCGAGCCCAACACCGGGATGCGCCGAATTAATGCGAGAGGCGAGCACGATAGAAGCGATTCCGACAAGTGCGCCGCAGAAGCCGTAAATAGCCACTTTGAAACCCCGCACCCGAATTCCTGCACGTCTCGCGGCTTCCTCGCTGCCGCCGATGGCGTAAGCGTACCGCCCCAATTTCGTTTCGCGAGCAACGTACGAAGCCAAAACCGCCACGATCGCTAGGATGAAGATGGGCACCGGAATGCCGAGTACCTGCCCACCGCCGACAAAACCGAACTCTTTGGGAAATCCATACATCGAGAAGCCATTGCTGAACGTCAGCGCAAGGCCCTGCGCGATACCGAGCATCCCAAGCGTAACTATGAAAGGCGGCAATTGGAGAAAAGCTACGAGCGTCCCGTTGACTAGACCAATCAAAATGCCGGTACCAACGGCAATTAGCATGCCGATATAGAGGGAGCCGTGGCTATTAATAACCCACATGCCCAAAGTAACCATAGAGAGGGACATCGAGGTTCCGACCGAAAGGTCGATACCGCCACTGATCACGACCAGCAGCACCCCAATCGCGAGGATAGCCCGAACCGTTGCCTGAAGACCGATTGTCAGAAGATTGGGAACAGTAAGAAACTCCGGGTGAGCAATGGACATGCCCGCTACCACCGCTAAAAGCATAATGGCTGGTCCAAAGCGATTGAACACACGCCACCAACGCTCCTGATACCCCACAAAAACCTTTTTGCTTTTTTCGACGACCGTGACTTCGGCCTTCTGCAGCTCTTTTTCGCTCTTCACGCTCATCTCAGTGCCTCGACTTGCGGTCCTCGCCCGAGATCATCATAAAAACCAATTCGTCACTATCGGTTTCCGCACTCCGCCTTACGCCGACTACTCGCCCGGATTTCATCACAGCTATCCGGTCAGCTGTTTCTAGCACATCGCGCATAATGTGAGAGATATAGATCACACAACAACCGCGCTTACTAAGGCGCTTGGCCAAATCAAGTACCTGCCGGGTCTGCATAACCCCCAGAGCGGCCGTCGGCTCGTCCATTATGATAACTCGCGCATCGAAACAGACTGTCTTGGCTATTGCGACCGACTGGCGTTGACCTCCCGAGAGATTGTGGACCAGGCTGGTCATACTCTCGAGATTACCGATGTGCAGGTCGTCGAGAAGCTTTCGTGTGCGCTGGCGCATCGACCTATGGTCGAAGACCTTGAAGACGCCAGGAATGATCGTCTTGGTAAGTTCTCGGCCGAGGAAGACGTTCGAAGGCACATCCAGATTGTCACACAAAGCAAGATCTTGGTAGACTGTCTCAATGCCGAAATGCTTGGCATCCGCGGGCGATTTAATGCTAGCCGCATTTCCGTCTATCAAGATCCTGCCTTCGTCAATGTCACAGACTCCAGATAGAACCTTTATGAGCGTCGACTTACCGGCACCATTGTCTCCAACGATTGCGAGCACCTCTCCCAAGTTGAATTCGAGGTCTACCCCCTTCAGCGCAGCGACCGCACCGAAGGACTTCTTGACCCCCTTGATCTCAATGACCGGACTCACGCTAGGCCTCAAACTTTCTTCCTTTTGCACCTTAGAACAGCTCTCGAACTGTTAGGACAAGGCAGGAGCGGCCGGGAGCTCGGAAAACTCCCAGCACCGGCCCGGCTCTATTGGCCAAAATTGGCCTTTGAATACGCGTCGACATTCCATGGATGAACAAGCATGAACCCTGAATCGATTACCTTTGGGATGTTAGCTGCTGCTCCCTTATTCTTGATAACTTGGATGGCGATTTCGGCCGCCTTCTCGCCCATGGCTTTGGCGTTTTGGGCAACGTCACCAACGGCCTTACCCTGCTTGATTAGAGCGACACCCTCAGGAATTCCATCAAAGCCGAGCACCAGGATATCCTTACGTCCCTCTCGCTCCAATACTGTGGAAGCTCCTACCGCCATTAGGTCAGAGGATGCAAAGATCAGATTCACGTCAGGATTCGCCTTGAGAATTGCCTCGGTAGCATCGACCGCACCGGGAGTCGTCCAATGGCCGGTGATTGAAGAAACTAGCTGGATGTTTTTGTACTTGGCGAGTTCCTCGTGAAAGCCCTTCTTGCGAAGCTGCGCTGTCTCGGATGCCGGTTCTCCCTCGAGTTGCGCAACCTTACCTCGTTGGCTCAGTAAGGCTGCAGCGTAGTCGGCAGCCAGCGCGCTGGCTGCAATATTATCGGTCTGAACAACCGTCACGTAGTTGGCACCCTGGACTCCGGAATCGGCCAAGATGACCGGAATACCGGCCGCAGTCGCCTTGTCCACAACAGGAGCTAAACCCTTACTGTCGACCGCCGCAAGAATGATCGCGTCGACTTTCCGTGAGATCAGCGATTCAATCGCCGAGACCTGTTCTTCCACCGCTTCATGGCTGGAGACGCTGTAGACCTCGACCTTTGCCCCAAGTGCCGTGCCCCTGGCCACAGCGGCATCGGACATGTTTTTCATGAAGACTTCGCCGATAATCGTTTTTGGAAGAACGGCGATGACCGACTCGGCTGCTCGAACGACTTCTGCGGCGAAACCCGCAGCGATCACTACGGCAACAGTGAGTAACGATTTCCTATTGCTGGCGAATATCGACAGAGGCCTTGCCTGCCGCGACTGCTCTGAGATGTTTTCTTTCATTCGTTCTGTGGGGTTCATCGTAGCGAGGCCGGATCACTTTCGACCGTAAACCCGAGCTCACCCGCGATTTCTAATTACTTTTTAAAGATAAATATTCGAAAAGGGGGCTCGCCGACCGCTATCAACAGCGGACGTTGACTTTAGCAAGCAGTGGCATGTAACATTCCACTTGTCAAACCTTATTGAGGCGCGACCGTGATCATTTCTAAACATGGCAACACGAATCGAAGAAAACCGATTAGCAAGCAGCGTGCCCGGGAGAGTACCCAAAGCAAACAGTCTGCCCGAGCTCGCTCAAAGAAAGCCGCAGCGATTTTTTCTTCCATCGCTTGATTGGCTAATCGGGCTCAAAAGAGTTGGGCCGAAGCTTTGTTGACGAAGAGTGATGTTCTTTATGCAAACGGACGCGCGTAAGTCGTATGAAGCTGGATCCCGCGACGCGCGTCGGAGAGCTCAGCGTCGGCCACAAGCAAATGATCGAGATTGCTCGGGCGATTTTTCATAGTTCAAAATCATTATCAAAAACAAAGAACGCATGAACCAAAGCAAAGAACGCAGGGACCAAAAAGATCCGGGCAGGCGCATTATGTTCACCGGTGGAAGCGGCAAAGCTGGCAAGCATGTCGTACAATATCTGCTGGACCAGGGTCACAAAGTACTCAACCTCGATACAAAACCCTTAGCAAATCCGGGAGCACGCACGTTGATCACCGACATCACGGATAGCGGCCAAGTCTTCAATGCGCTGTCGAGCTATATGGGCCTGCACGAATTCGACCCGTCGTTGCAGCCGCAGCCTGTTGATGCCGTCGTTCATTTCGCCGCTGTCCCCCGCATCATGATTACGCCCGACAACGAGCTCTTCCGGATCAACACGATGGGGACCTACAACGTAATCGAAGCTGCCGTAAAACTTGGAATTAGGAAAGTAATCATCGCCTCATCTGAGTCAACATACGGCCTTGTCTTTGCTAACGAGTCGCGCTATCCGATCCATTTTCCGCTGGAAGAAGACGATCCAGTCGATCCAATGGATAGCTATGGACTCTCAAAATTATGCAACGAAAAGACCGCACAGGCTTTTGGTGCGCGCTCCGGCATCGACATTTATGCCTTGAGAATAGGCAACATCATCGAGCCGGACGAATATGAGCTTTTTCCGAAATGGTTTGCGGATCCCGGTTTTCGTAAGCGCATCGCCTGGAGCTACATCGATGCGCGTGATCTCGGGCAGATCGTTGCCCGGGCCATTGAGAAGGACGGCTTGGGCTTCCAGATCTTTAATGCATCCAATAACGAGACGTCGTCGGACCTTCCGACCCGCGAATTGATAGACCGCTTCTATCCAGGGGTGCCGGTTAATCGGGAGCTCGGTGAATTTGAGGGCCTCCTGTCAAACCGCAAGGCGCGCGAAGTGTTAGGCTTCCAGCAGGAGCATTCGTGGCGTAACTATGTCAAAGTGGCCTGAACCCTCTATCACAAGAGCGCGATGATACAGAGAATCATCGATGTGACCATCATATAGAGATGTTGCCTCTCGTTGGTATCAAACCTCGTAAAAAGCGCTTTCGCTCCTCGTGACGCACGATCATTCTTTGAAAAGTGGCCGAGCTTTTAGGCATATCCCGTTTTGTGTGCTGTCGTGACCTAATGGTGATGAGTTTGGAATAGCTCTTAAAGCATGTCTGGAAGGCACAGCAAGAGTCATGACAGGTCAGTGCGGAACGCGGGAAGCAGAAGACTCTTAATTACTGGGTTGTAGTTTCGATTCCTACACGGTGCAGATTTAGCTTCAAGATCCAGTTTCTCCGGCTTTTGCCGCAGAAACGTGGCTCTGGCGGTACAATGCAGGTAACGGCTTGGATTCCACAACTACCCGACTACCGCTGGACATGGAGACCAGCACCGCCTGCGATATGACCGCTGCACGATAGCCGTCCCACGCATCGGGACCATCTACCGGGCCGAGACCACTTTGGACTTTACCCGAACGCCACTGGAAAATTGCATCAACCCAGCTCTGCAACTCGCGCCGGTACGCTTCGGCAAAGCGCCCTCGCCAGTCCGGAGGGAAGTCTAGGTAGACTTTCGAATCAGCCCGCACAGCCACTCGTGCAGTCGGGGCCAATTCAATTGTGCCTTTCCCACCAACAACCTCACATCGAATTTCGTAGCCGTAGCCAGATTTCATGAAGAGTTCGTCGATGACGAGTGCGCCACCCTCGAGTTCCAAAATCACCAACTGCGGGTCCCGTAGCTTGCCGGTGCCCGCTTGGACTGGGGACACCCAGTTCACTCCGACCACTTCTCGACCAAATAGCCAAGGCATTATGTCGATTTCATGCACAGCTGCGTTTAGCACGGTCGTTTCGGTCGTCCAGCCGGCCGGTACGTCCACGTTGCGGTGGGTACAATGTGCGAGCATCGGAGTGCCGACTATCCCCGATACGATTCGCTTTCGCAGTTCGACATAACTGGGATCGAATCGTCGCATGAACCCGACCTGCACCATACGCGAGCCTGTACCCTGTTCGAGGCGGAGGATCTCTTCACACTCGGCTACGGTCGGTGCGAGTGGCTTCTCGCAAAGAACTGGCTTGCCGGTGGCCATACTCGCATTGACATACTGGGCATGCGTTGCGTCGATCGAGGCGATGATCACTGCGTCCACCTCAGGCAACTCAATGAGGTTCTCAGCCGACGGCAGCGCTCTGGCACCGGGAACGTGCGAGGCAATCATTTCGGCACGGTTCAGATCGATATCGGCGACGGCACGGACTTCCGCTCCAGAGATCGCCGTGGTAATAGTCTTAACGTGATCGGCCCCCATAATTCCGGTGCCAATTACTCCTATGCCTAGGTTCATTGGGTGTCCTCGTGGTTTGGTTCGATTTTTATGGGCATCGCTCTAACGCTTAAATCTGACCGAGATTGAGCTGCGGTAAATGTCGGTCGGGATGTTGTCCACGACGTACGCCTCAGGATCGTCCGCAGGTGGCCTTCAGCAGAAATTGAGTGGCGAATCATGTTTGAACGAGTTTCGGGCCTTTTCAGAATTTGAGCTATCAGCGGTTATACACGTGCATCGTGGCGACTTCCGATTAATTGATGCTGTTTCGTGTAACTTGATTTTACTCGCGATGGCAAGGCTACTACGGTTGTCGATGGGAACAACACTCGGTCTCTCCAAGCAGAACCTTGGATCTACATAGGAGCCGTAGACGTTAGCGCCTTTCTTTTGAGAAGTCGCCTAGCCTGCAAAATTCGCACGCTGGACGAGGATGGATTGCTGATTGCGGGCTAGGTTGATGGCACTTCGACGGCTTTCCATGCACGCATGGCGGAACTTTGCGTCGCGGCTCGGACAAAGGCTAAGCCCTTAACACCATCTTCGACAGTCGGAAAAGGTCGATCGATCCCATCCAGCGGCTCGCTGCACATTCTTGCAACTACGGCCCTCGCAAAATCCGAGTAAAGGTTAGCAAAGGCTTCAATGTAGCCTTCGGGATGACCAATTTGTACACGTGTCACCCGTCTGGCGTCTTCGCTGACAAGCGAATCCTGGCGCCGCGTAATAATCTCCTCGAGGCCGTCTCTTTTACGATGTACCAATCGGTTTGGCTCCTCTTGATACCATTCGAGGCCTCCAGTCTCGCCAAAAATACGAAAACATAACCCGTGTTCGGCACCACTAGCCGCGTTGGTGACCCACATAGAGCCACGCGCACCGTTCGAATACCGAAGGAGCATTGAACCGTAGTCGTCTACTTTACGGCCCGGAACTACATGCCCTACGTCAGCGCACAGACTTTCAAGATCAAGACCCGTGACATAAGCGCCCAAATGATGAGCATGAGTCCCGATGTCAATCAGGATCATCGAGCCGCCGACTCGCGCCGGATCAAGTCTCCATCCGGGAGGCACATCCTCAGCGGCAAGGTATCCCTGAACGTATTGAAGATGAAGCTGGCGGATGGAGCCGATCGCACCGGCCCGTATCATGGCTCGGGCTTGACGCACCATTGGGTATCCAGTGTAGCAGTGCGTGAGGCAAAACTCGAGTCCGGTTGCCTTAACCTTATCCGCAAGGCTTACGGCCGACGTCAGGTCCGTCGTCAACGGTTTGTCGCAGACGACGTGGAATCCAGCATCCAAAGCTAATGTGCAGATCTCGTAGTGGCTGTCATTCGGTGTCATCACGGCGATGACATCGACACGATCGTTACGCTTCGCCTCGCTTTCGATCAGTTCGCGCCAAGACGGATAGGCGCGTTCCTCGGACACACCGATGGCGCGGCCTGTGCGCCGGGATCGCTCAGGGTCAGATGAAAGAGCGGAAGCTACAATGTCGTAGTAGCCATCAAGACGCGCACCGGCACGATGAACCTCGCCAATTACCGAGCCGGGACCGCCACCGATGACGGCCAGTCGAAGTCGGCGACCAATAGCTTCAACGTTCATATTTGTGTATCTCTGAGGTTTGCCGACGCTCCGCGAGACTACGCCGATCCAGCCAGGGCGCCGACCCGATGGATGCAAGTCATAGCTTTTTCGTGAAAAACGTTCCGAGTTGGATTCCTACTACCCGCCATCTTGCTATTACCGTCTTTTCGAAATCATCGAAAGACGCTTTGAGATATCTTCTTTCATTTGCTCTTGAGCGGGGTTACAAGGGTCCTGGGTTCGGTTTGAGCGCAACCCGCCGCTACCCTTGCGGAGGGTTTCTAATTACTTTCGAAACGATATTTATTCGAAGCTAAGACCGCAACATAATTTCGTCCCATAACCTATTCAATTTGTGTTTCCATGCCAATCAAGCGCACCCCTAATTCCGCACGTTGGGAATAGGGGTCACTCCTCCGTTTGTAAAAAATTGTACGCTTAGGCCAGAGATGCGAGGGGAATTGGTCTTTTATTCGGATCGACTGGACTGACGCCGGACAAGTCCTCGATCTGATCAAGGCTATCCCGGAAGCCGCGCCACAGAAGCTCAGGCGCTGTTTTACTTCAGGCTCGCGACTATCGCGGTAGGGACATCTATTGCTGGATGCCCCCCGCACAGATCCCGGCGGGCGTGATTCACGCACCGGGCTCCCACCTCGGGTGGTTAACGACGAATTCCACGAGCAGCTTCGCGTACACAGTCGAGCCTCTGGGACACGTTTATCCGGCGCAGTGTCCGGTACGTGTGTTGCTCTCCTATGTTTCCCTCGGTCCTCTCCCTTGGCTCCACCAACTCCGCCCCCAGTCGCCCAGGTTTGTTCGTCGGCTTCAATGCTATTATGAAGAGGTCTGACTTCTCCTGCCCGTACTTCATCGGCTTCGACTCCTCGCCTTCCCGATGCGGACCGCTCCATGACTTCTGAAGCGGCCAAGTAGGAGATCTCCCGGTTCCCGTGCAAAGAGCGTACCTACATGCCAGGTTCTTAGACCACGCAGGGTCGGCCAGGCACTCGCACTAACGTTCCTGTCCGTGTTGCCTTCCGCTACGCTAACAGCGTCGGCACCCCGAACTAATTTAAAGATTTCGCGGCTCAATGGCTGGCCTGCAAACTCCCCTGTCAACGCTTCGTCTCGCACCTCGCGATGCGTTACGCATGACTCGGGGCCAGTGTGGCTTGCTATTCCTTTACTGTTGAGGACTTTCACCTTTTACTCTTTGCGCAGTCTCCCGGCGCACTAACGTACAATTTTTTTACAAACGGAGGAGTGACCCCTTATCCAGCGCTGTTGTAGGCCTGCTCTGGTCGGCCGTGGGCCAAACCGTAGCGTTCGGCTACAGCGCCATGCTGTTCGTTCTTGGCGCCGTGCTCACGTTGCAGGTTCCACTGCCTTATTAACTAACGGCTAGCAGTCACAGTTTCTGGCATCTGCCGATAGACCGACCGGGGACCCCAGGCACATCCCCTGTGTGCACAAATTTCCAATCAACTATATCAAGAGGTCCAAGCGAGAGAAAATCGCGTACTGCGGGCGAAACATCGATTCCAGCGCCGTGATTAGCGTTGGGCTGGGGAGGGCAAGAGCCGAAGACATAGCCCGAGTCATCCGTGCGGAACGGCCCCACATCTTCCCACTGTGCATAACACAATTTCAGGCCGTGCCGGATCTCGACCCAGCGCCCTTTGCAGACGCTGGTCGTTGCACTGCGAAACACTTCAATAAACCATGGCACCAGCTTTGCCGCTTCAGCCTTTAACCTGCCGCGCTGCATATCGCAGTACGGCAGCGCCACGTAGAACGGGTTCTGGAGCGGCCTGAACCCGGTCGGCTCAAAACCGTTTCGCCGTAGCGGATCATCCACACCCCCGTAAGTAGCCTCCCAATTCGCGTCCCACGCGCTTCGCGTGTTAGCCGGCCCGCCGCCTGTCTCACCGACCCAAAACACTGTTGAAACAATTCCGATCTTCCAAGGATAACGTGACGAAGAATCCACACACGTGATCGCGAGATCAGGTGCGAGTTTCGCGACACTTACCACACCCCATAGCCGCGCTTTCACATCGCCGCCGACGCTCACAGGCTTGTTCGCAAACGTCGCATGCCCCCCTTCAGCAGCGCCCCCGGCATGTGCTGAGGCGGGGAGCACCAATAATCCCGCCCTCAGCACTGCACCTACCACCGGGAGCAAGCGATCAACTCTGCCCATTAAGAAAAAACGCTTTCATTTGCCCGTCGTAACGTAGGCGGCCGCTCGCTTCTTTGCCGCTAAGCAGCGCATCACGGATGGCTTCCTGCACGGCTTCCCGCGCCGCATTACGCATCCGGCGCGCGCCCTGTTTCTCGCTGTAGCCGCTACGCACAATGGCTTTCAAAGCTTCAGCATCCCACTCTCCAACCCTATAACCCCGGTGTTTCTGCGTCTCGATTTCCCGCAATAAATGCAGCCGACCCACCTCGATCTGCACCTCATAAGAAAGCCGATTAAAAACTAACACGCGGTCGAAGCGGTCGAAGATCTCGGGACGCATCTGATTCTGTACTTCCTGCAATACGCGGCGCACAAGCGTTTCCCGAACGTTAGTCTTTGAACCGATTAACAACGGCGAGCGCATAAGGCCAACCTCTTTAGGCTCCAGGGCAGAGTTGGGCACCTCCAGCACGATGCTGCACACGTCTTTGTCAGCGAAGAAATCGTCGCCGGTGCACTGCAGGTTGTTCAGGGCGCCCCGCACGTCGAAGAAGAAGGGATCGCTACGCCAGCCCGCGAAGAAACGGTAGTCGCCGGCCTGTGTCACCCGTGCTTCCCGACCCATCGAGACCGGTGCCCCTTCGACGATAGCCTGCCCGCCGTCGCCCGTCCCGACGGCTTGCGCGCCCTCAACGCGGCGCAGCGTCGCGGTCTGCACGCCGCCCTTAGACGGTGAGAAGCGCACCCGGTATGCGATATCGGCGACGGCATCGCCGTTCGTGTCAATCTTGAGCTCGTACAGCGCTTCGGTCGCGAACGGGTCCGCGGTGGTGAGCTCCGGCGGGTTGATGCTGGAGGACGGGTGCACGTTCATGATCAGGATCGACTTGCCAGCATCCCCCGGCTTGGGGAAGGCGTATAGATCGGCGAGGTCTAAGCGGGCATCCCCGTGCGGGAACCCAAAGTCGGCACCGGAATAATGGTGCGACATTGATTATTTCTCCTTTCGTTCGTGGCGTCAGATCACCGAAAAAGGTTCGGAAGCTCAATTTGATCCGGAACTGGCAACAGCATAACGCGAAAGGTGGACTGCCAAGGCGCAAGATGGCTCTCGCAGTTTTTCAGGAAGCGGTCCGCCGGGGAGAACTGCGGACTGATATCGACCTGGAAGCCACTATCGATCTGCTCTACGCACCCATGTACTATCGTTTGCAGATGGGAACAGGATCTCTTTCTGACGCCTACATCGACCGGCTTTTTGATCAGGCCATGGATGGGCTTCTTCAGCGCAAAAACTAGATTCAACAGGACGGGAACCGGAAACAGTAGGTCAAAGGTTCGAACCTTCGGCGCTCAACCTGCATCTCAGAAATCATTTGCTCGGGCTCGTGCGGAGCCTACGGGGCGCGAACCCGCCATCTTCGTTTGCATAAGAGGGTACTTGTCCGATGCGTGTCGCGGCACTCGGCGCAGTTACTTGGCTTCTTGAATGTGAATGCGCGATACCACGCCGTTCTCGCCGGCCTCTAGTTGATGATAACGCTCTGGCATAACTCGCACCCACTTCACCGCGAAATCCTGAACGGCGAGAAGCAACGCGCGAAGATTGCGTCCCTCAATCTCCACATTGTGTAAAGAGAACGTGAGACGCAATGTTTCCGCTTGGTCGCTCTGACTAAGCGATGGACACGCATACCCACTTATGCCGTGTGGGAGACGGTCGTGTTCGCGCTGAACATCCTGGCGTTCATCTTCATCGGCCTGCAGATTCGGCCAATTCTTGAGAGCCTGGAAGCAGCGGACCGGGCGCGATACTTTGCCGTCGCCAGCGCGGTCCTGCTGACCGTGATCGTCGTGCGCCTCGCCTGGCACATGTCCTTCAATCTATTCCTCAACTGCCGTTTTTAGGCTCAAAAGTGTCCAAGAAGTGTCCAAGAAAGCTATCCGTCGAAGGGTGACGAACCTATGTAAGTCGTTCAGCCTGAAAAGAGCCGGCAGTCGGGTTCGAACCGACGACCTGCTGATTACAAATCAGCTGGAGGCACTTGCGTCAGCACCTCTCTCCTAGGCAAAAATAGGCAAGCAGGACCAATAAATGGCACGAAATAGCAGCTTTTGGCGTGACTATCTGTGACTGAGTGCTACTGTCGGCGATGCCGCGTTCCTCAAGCTTGAAGCCCAGCGAGATCAAATCACGCAAAGCCCGAGGACTGGCCGCCTGGTGCGTCAACGTACCTGATGCGCTCTCCGAAACTGGTAAACGCCGGCAACTCTTCTTCGAAACGAAAAGAGAGGCCGAAGGCGAATGCGAACGGCTCAAAGCCAGGAAGGACAATTTTGGCAACTCCCTCTCCGCCATCACACCAGCTCGAATTGCGGAAGCGTCCGAGGCCTACAAGCTTCTGGACCAACGACACGCCGGTGATTCGTTGCTTGCCATCGTTCGTCAGTATCTCGCGCAACACGACCTGAGAGCGCAAAGCGTCTCCCTTACAACTCTCTTCGACGAGTACGTCACGGTGAAGTCCCATCGGACAAAGAAATACCTCGCCGAAATCAAAAAAGCGCGCTCCCCACTTGAAGGGCTCACATCTTGCCTTGTATGCGATATCGCACCGGCGGAACTGGAGCGCGCCCTTTCGCGGCTTCCAGGCGCCAATCGCAATGCCGTGATGCGATATTTGCGCGCAATGTTTAATCATGGGATCAAACGCGGCTATCTGCTGAACAATCCAATTTTGAAACTCGATTTTGCTCATCGCGTCCGACGCGAAGTTCAAACCATCCCCTTCACTATTGTGACTAAGATGCTCAACCACGCTCTTGAGCACGACCTCGCGCTGCTACCTTTTCTGACGCTTGGATTTTTTGCCGGAATTCGCCCCGATGGGGAGCTCCAGAAACTCGAGTGGCGCGATGTGCTCTTTGACGAGAAAACGATCCTTATCCGGCCTGAGGTATCCAAGACCAATCGACGCCGGTTCCCAAAACTGAGTGCTAACGCACAATCCTGGCTCGACGCATACAAACTGCGCGGGGGCGCTATGGAGGGTCAGATCGTTCCGTTCACACCAAACATCTTGCGAACGAAAAGACGTGCCAACTGGTCAGCGGTTGCGGGCGAAAAGGCGAAATGGATCCAACAGGGTATGCGCCACACGTTCTGTTCAAACTGGTTGGCTCTTCACAAGGATATTAACGAGCTGGTGCTCCAGTCGGGTCACGATTCGGTCGACACTATGTGGCGCAATTACCATAAGGGCGTATCCGAGACGGATGCGAAAGCTTTTTGGGAGATCCGACCGAAAGACGGAACCGGGAACGTGATTGCATTCAGCAAAGCTTCCTAATAACTGGCCACCGCAAAGAGGGACTGTACTCAGGGGGCTCCACCTTTTTTCGTTCCTCCACCTCGTAGAGAACTCGCAACACGAGGCCAGGTGCATAACCAACGCAAAACATGGCGGCGGGTTTTTTCGCGGGTTGGCAAGCAGCTTGCCGCAGCGGTTAAACCTCTGCAAAATCGCCAAACTAAGAATAGCGCCGTAATCCGTCGCTATCGCTCGTACGTCATTTGGACACGTGATAAGTTAGGCGTTTCCTTGAATGCCCTTGGATAGCGAGCACGCTCCAAATCCTGAGAATCTAAGCCTGGAGAAACTTTCACCTGAATTGATGGCGCAGGTGCCGCAAGCTCTTGCCTATCCAGTCATCCGAAAATGACGTGTTCTGCCCGTCAAGATTCTCGACACTCCGCCAACTTCGACCAAAATACCGCTACCGAGCTGTTTACCGTCCGGGCAGAGAGGAACCCGTGAGACGCGCCCTCCACCGCAACCAACATCAAGCGCCTCCCCCTCACCCCGCCCAATAAAGGCGAGCAACGAGGCGCGATATGCCAGGAAAGCGTCGTGGTTCGGGGTCCGTGCCCAAGCCACCCACTCTGGAGCTATTCGAGACCAATGCTCATGATCCGTATTCATGTTCGTCGCCAGCCCTTCACAACTCAGATGCCTACAGGTTCATTTCAACAGAACGTCACCAGCAAAAAGCCAGCAACTGCTTTCGTTCAGCCCTATCGGCCTGTGCGTTGTAAAGTTAAGTCACTGCAACACGATCTTTTCAGGAAGCCGGGGATCGGTCTTGACTTTGGAAGAAGCTAGCCTCGTAGAATATGACTTCGGATCATAGGGTTGCAGGTTCGAGCCCTGCCGGGTGCAAACCAAGTACCAGAGCCGATCTACTTGGCAAAATACAAGCTGACAAATAAGCATTAAAAACGCCTTCTCCACGTTCTATCCACACTTTTGATCCAAAGCCCAGCCGGGACCGAGAAACTTGACCAGTTGCATGGCCTCATTCCTCCAGATGTTTTCAAAATCGACAGCTTGAGCACGGCGACACCAGAGCAGGTCAGGAAATTAAGAGATGGGTTTGGCAGTCACCCAAGCGATGCAAGAGATCAGGCGTGCCGAACTGCCGGCAAAGAATAGACCCAGCGCTTAGAATATTACATACAGGGTAGTTTAGAGAGATGGAGTCTGAACGGTAACGAGTCACGGTAACAGCGTTACCGATTTCCATCCAATTCGGCATAGGTGCTTGAGTTCTCACCAGGAACAATGAAATGTTCGCCCAATCGTGTCGCTTCCAGCAGAGCTCATCGATGCCGTTCAATCCCAGCGGGCCGTTCTGTTTCTAGGAGCAGCCGCTAGCTTCGATGCGCTCCATCCGAAGGGAGAAAAAGTTCCAGGCGGTGATCGCCTTCGCGATGCCCTGTGCGATCGGTTTCTCGGCGGAGAATTTAAAAACAAGCCCCTTGCCACGGTGGCGGAATACGCTGTCAACGAAGCCAATCTAATTGGAGTGCAACGGCATATCCGAGAAATGCTATACGAATTCCAACCTACCGATTTTCACAACCTGATCCCGAGCTTCCGCTGGCATGGTATTGTAACAACGAACTACGACCTGATCATCGAGCGAGCATACGCTGCCAACAAGAAACCCGTGCAGCAGCTGGTGAAGTTTCTGAAGGATGGGGACCAAATCGAGACGGAGATGAAGCGAGCGGTTGATGGCGTTCCGTACCTCAAGCTTCATGGATGCATTGATCACTACATGGATGAAGCGATTCCGCTGATCCTTGCGACGGAGCAATACGCCCGGTTTTCCGCGAATCGCACGAGATTGTTCCAACGATTCCAAGACTGGGGAAGAGAATTTCCGGTGATCTTTTGTGGTTACTCGGTATCTGATCCGCACATTCAAACGATTCTACTTGAGTTGTTCGATCTGAATCCTAAGCGACCGATGTACTACATCGTGGATCCTTCATTTCGCCCGGTAGAGGAAAGATACTGGAACGCTAGGAGGACGGCTCCGATTCGTGCGACCTTCGCGGATTTTCTGCGTTCGTTGGACGCAGCCATCTCGGTCACATCTCGCTCATTGCCCCTCTCATTGGGGGGTGGTTCTAGCACTCTTAGGCCACACTACAAGGTCGCGAACCCACCCGAAAGCAAAGCTTTGCTCTTCTCGTTGGCCGAAGACTTTGAGCATGTTCGAAAGGATATGCCCGTGAAACCGGCAATAGCTAAGGACTTCTATCGAGGAATGAACGATGGCTGGGGCGCTATAGAGCAGGACCTTGATGTCCCTCGGTCAGTGACCGACAACCTCGTGGTCGACGCAGTATTGGCTCAAGAAGACGAAAGGTCGGGACCAACCGATTTCTTTGCTGTTAAGGGGCCCGCCGGCAACGGAAAAACGGTCGTGTTAATGCGAGCGGCATGGATGGCCGCGATGGACTACGGCAAAATCGTCCTATTCCTGAAGAGTGGTGGTGCCATTCGGAATGAGGTAATAGCCGAGATTTATAGATATACTCAGGAGCGCATATTTCTGTTTATTGATAAGGCCGCACTCTACGTTGATGAGATTCGTAGCCTGCTAGAATATGCGAGAAGCAACAAGCTTCCTTTGACCTTAGTGGTGGCGGAGCGCGACGCAGAATGGTACGTCCGTTGCGAGTCACTGGATAAGTACGGCGTCCGGGATTTTTCCGTACGCAATCTCTCAGAGCGCGAAGTCCGCGGGCTATTGAAAAAGCTTGAGCAACATGACTCGCTTGGACTTCTCCGCGAATCAACTGATTTCGAGGAGAGAGTGCAAAGGTTAATGGGTGGGGCGCAGCGGCAGCTCCTTGTCGCGTTGCACGAGGCCACGCTTGGCAAGGCTTTCGAAGACATTGTTTATGAAGAATATCAACGGATCCTCCCGCAAGAAGCGCAAGCGCTGTACTTAGACATCTGCACCCTTAATCGTCTGGGCTCTCCGGTCAGGGCGGGACTAATAGCTCGCGTAAGCGGAATCAAATTCGCCGATTTTGAAAACCGATTTTTCAAGCCCTTGGCACACATTGTCAGACCGCATCTGGACACTTACAGCGGAGACTACGCGTATGCTGCCCGTCATGAACACGTTGCGGAGATGGTCTTCGAACGAGTCCTGGCGGAGCCCGAGGCCAGATATGACCAACTGATCCGCATTTTGACCGGTATGAATCTAGATTATAGCTCCGACCGACGAGCGTTTGGGCAATTGGTAAGAGGGCACTCAATATCCGAAACGTTTGGCTCAAGAGAACTTGGTAGGGCATTTTATGAAGCGGCTGCCAAAGTCGCACCCCGTGAGGCTTTTTTGTTCCAACAGAGAGGGATTTTTGAAATGGGGAGCGGCGGTGATCTTGCTCTCGCCGAAAAATACCTTGGGACCGCGAGGGCTTTGGAGCCCTATAATCGGTCGATCCAACACTCACTAGCAACCTTGGCACGAAAGCAAGCCGCTGCGACGTTCAACCCGCTGCTTCGCCAGCGGCTACGCGACAAAGCCAAGAATCACCTGTCGGCACTGGTTGGCCCGTCGGCGGAGGATTCTTATGGATTTCACACCGCCGCGCAGGTCGCTCTGGATGAACTCAAAGACATCTTGGAAGCTCTTGACTCGACGGACCCAGATCCGTTGCTAGAAAAGCGCCTCGTCGACACTTCGCGAGATTTTGAGCGCTATATACAAGAAGGACTCCAAAAGTTTCCCTTAAATTCGCATTTGCTGACGCTGGAAGCCGATTATCATAATGTGGCAGATAAATTTTCGTTGGCTGAGACCGCGCTTCAAAAAGCGTTCGCCGCGAATCCCAGACAAGATTGGGTTGCCATCCGGCTCGCAAAAACGTTGGAGAGACGCGGAAAGTCCGATCAGGCGAAGGACGTCCTGACCCATTGTCTTCAGGTAAATCCCACAAGCAAAAGGGCTCATTTCGAGTTGGCGGCTTGGTACGCGTCGCACGCTCCGGCCGAAGATGGATTGATTCTCGACCACTTGAGGAGAAGTTTTACAACCGGAGATAAAAACTTCGAAGCAAAGTTTTTGTACGCTCGAAAAGCCTTTCTAATGGGAAACACCGGGGAGGCAAGTCAGATCTTTGCCGATCTTTGGAATGCTGAAATTTCTCCTCAGTTGCGTCAACAGGTCAGGGAGATAATTACCGATGAGGCCGGACGAGATAAGGTTTTCATCGGGGAAGTGATAAACATCGACGATGGCTACATGTTCGTGCGATGCGCGGACTTTAACGACAACATCTTCATTCATCGATCAAAGGCCGGCGATGTCGATTGGAACGAGTTCAGTCGGGGTAGCAAAGTGGAATTCACGGTAGGCTTCAACATGCGTGGACCGACTGGCGCGTATGTCACTCTATTGCGTTGAAGGCAGATGTCGCGCAGCGTTGAAAAACATTCTAGGCTCACAGATGAGAGTTCTCTTCGCACCATTTCAGCGCTTGCCGGATCACCTCGTTCTGATCCGAGCCGGTGAAATGCCGCAGAAGTCGCTGGCCAGCCCCCTCAAAGAAAACGGCCGGCGCGGGCTAAGGGAGACCATGGCCGCGTTTCTTGATCGGCTAAAGGGCAATAGCAGAGTAGCGGACACCCTCACCAAAGCCGTTCTAATTCAATCCTATGCATGTCAAGGGACTGATCTGGTTGGGATTGCGAACCACGCAGTTTGAAGAGATGGTGAAGTTCTTTCGTGATGTGATGGGCCTGCAGCCCATTCGAGACGAACCGGAGCTTGCGGGATTCCAGTTGACCAATGGCACGCAAGTGGAACTCTATCGCCCCGAGGAGGAATTTCACGCGTTTTTCACCACTGGTCCTGTGGTCGCCTTCCAGGTGGACGATGTCGATGCAGCACGAGCCACCATGGAAGCGGCAGGGATCGAGTTCATCGGCCCCATTCAGCGGGCAGGTAAGACGAGTTGGAATCACCTCAGAGCCCCGGATGGGACGGTGTTTGAGATCTTGAGCCGAGCTGATGAGGAGACATGAAGAAGGCTTCCTTGGAAGAATAAATCTCCGGCGTCAATCGAAACTCGCCGCCGAACTTAGACGAGAGCTAAAACATCCCGGCACAGCCGCCAGCAGAGAAGCTATCAAAATTCTATGGCTCCCTCCCATTTCACGCCCTGAGCCGCCTATGTGGTTTTCACGCTTCGGCCCTGGCGTCGCTCCGATTTGGTCATTCGACGAACACCGCCCAGACGTGTTAAAAGAAAACCTGGTGCTTTTCGCTCCAACCCCGGCATGGATTACTTTCCCGACGAGTCAAAATTTCAGGATCCGGCAGATTGGGACTCAGCATCCTACGACGACCACCCGATCGAATCGATCGAACCGCTTCCTGATCATTCTACTTCGTATCGGGACGCCGCGCTTGAATGCATGAAAATTCTAAGGTCCGTTGATGTGTTCATGTCGCAAGAGCGCGATCCGAGGCTTGCTTGGATTGCTGTCTCATGCGCGATCGGATTGACATCGACCCACGGATTGGCCCAAGCCGAGATTGGCCGGCAGATTGGTGTATCCGAGCTAAGGGTTCGCCGAGCTGTAGGCAAATTCATGAAAATTGCCGGCATCGATCCCGGCGGCCTTCGGCCACTCGGGCAACCTCGATCCAATGGCGGGCCCGCCCTCAAAGAAAACGGCCAACGCGTGCTCTAACGGATGCCCGAGGCCAGCGGTTCAAGCCGGAGAAATGACCGGGTTTAAGCCGGGGTCCGATGCGGGCGCATGGTGGTTAAAAAACTCGCTACGCCTCCCATTCCGCGCCCTGAGCGCTTCCTGATGACTCTTCCGCTTCGGTGCGGTCGATCCGGTCTTCGGGTAGACCTGGAAATTGTTTCTCTCTACCGACTGGATTCTTGTCCTCCGCTTTCGGTCGGAAGGCATGCAGTCCAGCGACGCTGGGTGCCGCCATCTAGACAATGATTCCGGCGATCGGAACAAAAAACCGCGGGTATCCACCGTAGTGGGCTCTAGTGAAGGCCAACTAAACGCATGCAGCCAAGACTTTCCAGTCAACGCTGCCAGATCTGCAACGGGAGTACCATTTATGAAACTGGGTTTTATTTGTCTAAATCTACCGGGTCACC
>Ga0209647_1000285_pt1 | contig 47945 bp, 46 predicted proteins | sample GraSoi_2013_60cm_FD_185827 | JGI IMG/M metagenome (GOLD analysis project Ga0209647, IMG submission 185827) | Grasslands soil microbial communities from the Angelo Coastal Reserve, California, USA - Sample 9_17_2013_60cm (SPAdes) (version 2) | ecosystem: Environmental > Terrestrial > Soil >...
CGGGTGAGATCTGCATCCATGGCCCCCAGGTGATGGCGGGCTACTGGCAGCGCGCCGACGAAACCGCCCAGGTGCTCGGGCCCGACGGCTTTCTGCACACCGGCGACATCGGCGTGATGGACGCGAAAGGCTTCATCCGCATCGTCGATCGCAAAAAGGACATGATTGTGGTCTCCGGCTTCAAGGTATTCCCGAACGAGATCGAGCAGGTCGTGATGATGCTGCCCGGCGTGCTGGAATGCGCGGTGGTCGGCGTGCCCGACGAGCATTCGGGCGAGGTGCCGAAGGTCTACGTGGTGAAGAAGGATCCGCAGCTCACCGAGCAGGACGTGCTCGAACACTGCAAGCGCGAGCTCACTGGCTACAAGCGGCCGAAGTACGTCGAGTTCCGCACCGACCTGCCGAAGACCAACGTCGGCAAGATCCTGCGCCGCGCCCTGCGCGAGGAACGCAAGGCCGCATAGTTGGCTATGAAGGCGGCCGCGGTTTGAGGACCAGGCGCTGCACGCCCGCGGCTTCGAGTCTCGCGCGCTGCGTAATCATCGGCACGTACTCACCGCGCGCCCAGAGCTCAGCGAACGAACGGTAGTGCGCCGATAACGGGTTGCCGGACTGGCCGCCTGGATGGATGAACACCGAGGCTTCCGGATCGCCGAGATCGTAGATCGCGCGCAGGCTCGCGGCATGGCGGTTGGCATAGGGCTCGGCATCGTCGGCGAAATCCATGCGTCCGACGTTGAGCGTGTAAGAGTCGCCGCCGCTCGGCACGGTGATATCGAAATAGCCGCGCAGCCACGGATTGCGCGAGAACGGGCGATGGCGTTGGCGCGCCTCGTGCGCCGTGCCCCAGGTCCAGCGGGCGGGGTCGGGGCCATAACGCGTACGCAGATCGGCGAGCGCCTTTTCCAGCGAGACGTTCAACAGCTCGTCACAGGATTCGACGCGCCGCGTGCGCACGTCGTCGCACCAATGCATTTGATCTTTGAGCACATGCGAGACGAACACGGCGCGCTCGCTCCAGGCGCCGCGGAACGCCGCACCGAGCTCGTCGGCGTACAGGCTGCGGGTGAACTCCCGCAACCACGCGGCGAACATCAGCGGCTCGGCGCGGTCGGCTGACATCGTGCCGTCCCACTCCGCAAGGCGCTTCAGCATCTCGCTCGCCTCTCGGCTGGTTCCCGCGATCGCCAGCATGCGCGGCAACAGCTCGCGGGCGGCGGGCGAGACGATGTCGGCTTGCATGCGCGCAAAGCTTGCGCGGTCGTGACGCTGCACGGCCTCCAGCAGCTCGTCGATGCGGCGCGCGCGGTAGGGCGCCTGCCATTCGCTGGTGATGAAGTGCGGATAACCCGGCGGCACGATCTTCTGGTTGGCGGTGACGATCTTGCCGGCGGCGGGATTGAAGCTGCGCGGCAGCTCCTCGAACGGAATGAATCCCGCCCAGTCGTAGCGCGCGTCCCAGCCCGGCGCGGGCGCGAGGCCGTGCAGCCGGTTGTCGCGCTGGCGCACCGGGATGCGGCCCGGTGCGATGAAGCCGATGTTGCCCGCCACGTCGGCATAGCTCAGGTTCTGCTGCGGAGCCTGCAGATCGCGCGTGGCGTCGACGAAGCTCTTCCAGTCGGTCGCTCGCTCGAGCTTGAAAAACGCCGCGAGCGAGCGATCGTTCTCGGCGAGCGCGGTCCACGCCAGCGCGAGGGCATGGCCGCGCGGCGTGGCCTCGAGCGCACTGCGCAGCACGTCGGAAATCACCGGGCCATGCCGCGAAATGCGCACGGTCAGCGGCTCATCGTCGGCGCCTTTGACCTTGATGGTTTCGCGCAGGGCGACGAAGGCGCGCGGTCCGTCGGGCCCGAGGTAGCCGCCGGCGCCGTCGAGCTTCTCCAGATACAGGTCTTGCACGTCGGGTCCGGTATTGGTCGCTGCCCACGCAATGCGCTGATTGCGGCCGATGATGATGCCCGGCACTCCGGGCAGCGTGGCGCCGATGGCATCGAGGCCCGGCGCGTGCAGATGCGCGAAATACCAGACGCCCGGCGCGGTGAGCCCGAGGTGCGGGTCGTTGGCGAGCAGCGGCTTGCCGCTCGCGCTGCGCGCGCCAGTGACGACCCAGCTGTTGGAGGCGCCGCCCTGGGGGACAACGCTGTCGAGCGAGAGCTGCGCCGGCGGCTTCTCGAGCTCGCCGTAGAACTCGCGCAGGTCCGGCAGCGCCGGCGACCCATCGCCGGGATAAGGCGGCAGGAATTCCTGGATCGCTGATGTCGGCAGACGCGAGGCGAGCTGCAGGCGCAGCAATTCATTGCGCCAGTTGCCGCCCAGGTCCCAGGCCATCATCTTGGTCCACGCCACCGAATCGACGGCGCTCCATGGCTCCGGTGTGACGCGCAGGATCCAGAACTCCGGCGGCAGCACCGGTTTCGTGGCCAGGAACGCATTCACACCCGCGGCATAGGCGCCGAGCAATCGCCGCGTGTCGGCGTCGACGTGGCGCAGATTGGCCTCGGCGGTGCGGCGGATGCCGAGTGTGCGCAGGAAGCGATCGGTATCGAGCGCCGCGGCGCCGAGCACTTCGGCGAGACGCCCGGCGCCGATGCGGCGATTCATTTCGAGTTGCCACAGGCGGTCCTGCGCATGCACGAAGCCGAGCGCGAACTGCGCATCGGCTTCCGATTTCGCAAAAATGTGCGGGATGCCGTGCCGATCGCGCAGTACTTCGACTTCTGCGCCCAGGCCCGCGAGCTCGATCTCGCCGGTGACGTGCGGCAACGACAAACGCAGATAGAAATAGCCGCCGACGGTGGCGCCGCCGATCAGGAGGAGGACTGCGAAGAGCAGCCGGAAGGCGCGACGCCGCACCGCCGCAATTCTGTTATAACCAATGCGTTAGGACAACTCCGGGACTCGATGCTCTACAGTCTTTACGAGGCGCAGCACATGGCGCTCGCGCCGCTGCGCTTCATGGCGGAATGGTCGCGCGGCTGGTTCGGGCATCCTTTCAGTCCGCTCGCGCACTGGCCGCTTTCGCGCCGTCTCGCCGCCTCGAGCGATCTGTTCCTGCGGGTCACCGAGCGCTATGAAAAGCCGAAGTGGGATCTGCCCGAGGTCGAGATCGAAGTGGCGCAGGAAAAGCCGTTCTGCCGCCTGATCCATTTCAAGCAAGCCACGCAGAAGCAGCACAAGGTGCTCCTGGTCGCGCCGCTCTCCGGGCATCACGCTACGCTGCTGCGCGATACGGTGCGCGCCTTGCTGCCCGAGCACGATGTCTGGATCACCGACTGGATCAACGCCCGCATCGTGCCGCTTTCCGCGGGCCCGTTTCATCTCGCCGATTACGTCGATTACGTTCGCGACTGGATCACGTTGCTTTCACCGTGCCTGCACGTCATCTCGGTATGCCAGCCGACAGTGCCGGTGCTCGCTGCCGCATCGCTCATGGCCTGGCGCCGCGAAGCCCAGCCGCTTACGCTGGTGATGATGGGCGGGCCGATCGACGCGCGGCGCAGCCCGACGGCGGTGAACAATCTCGCGCGGCGCAAGCCGTATTCCTGGTTCGAGCGCAACGTGATCGAGCGCGTGCCGGCGAAATATCCGGGGTACATGCGGCGCGTCTATCCGGGATTTCTCCAGCACCTCGGCTTCGTGGCGATGAATCCCGACCGCCACGTGAACGCGCACTGGGACTACTTCAACCATCTCATGGTCGGCGATGGCGAATCGGCCGACGGGCACCGGCGCTTCTACGACGAGTACAACGCAGTGCTCGACCTGCCGGCCGAGTACTACCTCGACACGGTGAAAACCGTGTTCCAGGAGTTTGCGCTGCCGAGAGGCCGCATGTTCGTGCGCGAGGAGCTGGTGCGCCCGCATGCGATTCGCGAGCCGGCGCTGCTCACCATCGAAGGCGAGCTCGACGACATCTCGGGCAATGGCCAGACCGAAGCGGCGCATGCGCTCTGCCTCAACATCCCGCGTGAGCGGCGGGCGCACTTTCTTGCGCCCGGGGTCGGGCACTACGGCATCTTCTCCGGGCGGCGCTGGCGCGAGGTGGTGTTCCCGCGCGTGCGCGAGTTCATCGCCACCTACAACTCGTAGCGCGAGCCTTCCTTGCCGATCACCGCGCGCTCCACGGTCGAGCGCGGCAGGTGCGGCGCGAACAGCTCGATGAACTCATAGGCGTAGCGGCGCAGATACGCGTTGCGCTTGATTCCCAGCCGCGTGGTGCTGGATTCGAACAGATGGCTGGCGTCGATCGCGCGCAAGGTGGCGTCGCGCTTCGGATCGAAGGCCATCTTGGCCAGGATGCCGATGCCCAGACCGAGCTCGACATACGTCTTGATCACGTCCGAATCGAGCGCCGTCAGCACCACGTTAGGCTGCAGGCCGCGATTCTCGAATGCCTTCTCGACGAGTGACCGGTTGGCGAACGCGAAGTCGTAGGTGACGATCGGATACTGCGCCAGCTTTTCCAGCGTCAGCGGCGCCGCCTTGAGCAGCGGATGCTTGGGGGGTACCACGACGCACCGGTTCCACTGGTAGACCGGCATCGAGACCAGCTCCGGATACTCGGCTATCGCCTCGGTTGCGACGCAGAGATCGGCCTCACCGGTAAGTACTTGCTCACAGATCTGGGTCGGATTTCCCTGATGGATGACCAGCTTGACCTTCGGGTAGCGCCGCTTGAACGCGGCCACCGCCTTGGGCAGGGCGTAACGCGCCTGGGTGTGGGTTGCGGCGATGGTCAACGTGCCGAGCTGGTCGTTGGCGAACTCCTCGCCCGCCCTTTTGAGGTTCTGGGCTTCGGAAAGGATCCGCTCGGCGATCGCGACCACGGCCTTGCCGGGCTCGGTGATGGCGACCAGCCGCTTGCCGTGCCGCACGAAAACCTGGATGCCGAGTTCGTCCTCGAGCGAGCGGATCTGCTTCGACACCCCGGGCTGCGAGGTATGCAGGGCGTCCGCCGCCTCGGAGACGTTGAGCCCCCGGCGCACCACCTCGGTCAGATAGCGCAGCTGCTGGAGTTTCATTGCTTAGATCTAGTTTGAATAACATTCTAACACATTAGTCTTTGAAAGCATAAGGGGCGGTCCTACGATTGGGGGTTCGATGGAACCAGGAATCCTCGCGCTCGTCGCCATCACGCTCGCCGCCGCCTTCGTCAACGGCGCGCTCGGTTACGGCTTCTCCTCGCTCACCGTGCCGGTGGGCCTGGTGTTCTTCGCCAACCGCGTCCTCAACCCGGCGCTGGTTCTGGTCGAGGTGTTCATCAACCTCTACGTTCTGGTGATCAACCGCGCGGCGATTCGCGCCGTCTGGAAGCGTGTCTGGCCGATCATCATCGGCCTGCTGCCGGGGGTGGCGCTCGGCAGCTACCTGCTCGCCTCGCTGCATCCGGACTGGCTGAAGCTCGCCACCTACGTCCTCATCCTGCCGCTCATCCTGCTGCAGGCGGCAGGGATACGCCGGCCGATGAGTGCCGAGCGACTCATCGGCGTGCCCTTTGGAACGGGTCTCGGTTTCCTTTATTCGGTGACGACGATTTCCGGGCCGCCGCTCGCGCTGCTGTTCAACAACCAGGGACTGGTGAAGCAGGAATTCCGCGCCGGCCTGGCGCTGATCCGCGTCGCCGAGTCGTGCCTGACCGCGTTTGCCTACTACCAGCTCGGACTCTTCACCGCCGAGGCGCTGCACCTCGGCTGGTGGATCGTGCCGAGCGTGCTCGTCGGCATTCCGCTCGGCGCCTACGCAATCCGTCGTATCGATGCGGAGACGTTCAGGCGCGTTTGCATGAGCTTCGACGTCTGGGTGGTCGGCTTTGGCCTGGCGCGTACCCTCCTTACGCTGAAGCTCGCGACCAGCCCATTCGCATACGGCGCGATGGCGGCCGGCGTGCTGCTCGACCTCTGGCTCCTCACCATGTTCTTCCGCACGCGGCGCTCGGCGCTCGCGGCCGCCTGACATGTACCGCTACGACGAGGTCGATCAGCGTCTGGTAGACGAGCGGGTGCAACAGTTCCGCGGCCAGACGCGGCGCTTCCTCGCCGGGCAGCTGTCCGAAGAGGAATTCCGCGCCCTGCGGCTGCGCAACGGCCTGTACATCCAGCGCTACGCGCCGATGCTGCGCATCGCCATACCGTACGGGCTGCTGTCGACGCGCCAGTTGCGCAAGCTCGCCGAGATCAGTAGGCGCTACGACCGCGGCTACGGGCATTTCTCGACGCGCCAGAATATGCAGCTCAACTGGCCGAAGCTGGAGGAGGTGCCCGAGATCCTCGCCGAGCTCGCGACCGTGGAGATGCACGCGATCCAGACCTCGGGCAACTCGTTCCGCAACGTCACCACCGATCATTTTGCCGGTGTGGCGCAGGACGAAATCGTCGATTCCTTCGTCTGGTGCGAAATCATCCGGCAATGGTCGACGTTCCATCCGGAATTCTCCTTCCTGCCGCGCAAGTTCAAGATCGCGCTGAACGGCGCGCGCGCCGACCGCGCCGCGGTCGCGGTGCATGACATCGGCCTGCATGCCATCAAGGATGAGAAGGGAGAGATCGGGTTCAAAGTGCTGGCGGGCGGCGGGCTGGGCCGCACGCCGATGATCGGCTTCGTGATCCGCGAGTTCCTGCCCTGGCCGCATCTGCTGACGTATCTCGAGGCGATCCTGCGCGTCTACAACCGCTACGGTCGTCGCGACAACATTCATAAGGCGCGCATCAAGATCCTGGTGAAGGAGCGCGGGCCCGAGAAATTCCGTGACGAGGTCGAAGCGGAATGGGCACAGGTCAAGGACGGCCCGGCGACGCTGATCACGGAAGAAGTCGAGCGCGTCGCCGCGCGTTTCACCCGTCCCGCTTACGAACGTTTGCCCAACCTCGATCTGGAGGCGATAGGTGCTCCAGGCTTCACCGCGTGGGCGAAGCGCAATGTCCAGCCGCACAAAGTGCCCGGCTACGCCGCGGTCACGCTGTCGCTGAAGAAGACCGGCGTGCCGCCGGGCGATGCCACCGCCGAGCAGATGGACGCGATTGCCGACCTCGCCGACCGCTACTCGTTCGGCGAGTTGCGCGTCTCGCACGAGCAGAACCTGGTGCTCGCCGACGTGCGACAGAGCGATCTGGTCGAGGTGTGGCGCGAGGCGCGGCGTCTCGGCCTGGCGACGCCGAACCTGGGGCTGCTCACCAATATCATCGCCTGCCCCGGCGGCGATTTTTGCGCGCTGGCCAACGCCAAGTCGATTCCAGTGGCCGAAGCGATCCAGCGGCGCTTCGACGATCTCGACTACCTGCACGACATCGGCGAGCTCGATCTCAACATTTCCGGCTGCATGAACGCCTGCGGCCATCACCACATCGGGCATATCGGCATCCTCGGTGTCGATAAGAACGGCGAGGAGTGGTACCAGGTCGAGATCGGCGGTAACCAGGGCGAAATACGCCCCGGCACGAAGGCTGCCCTCGGCAGGGTGCTCGGGCCATCCTTCGCGCGCGCGGAGGTGCCCGACGTGATCGAGCGGCTGATCGAGTGCTACCTCGAAAGCCGCGACAGCGAGGCCGAGCGCTTCGTTGACGTGGTGCATCGCATCGGAGTCGAACCTTTCAAAGAACGGGTCTATGGCAACGCTGATCAAAGAGCGGCGCGTCGTCACCGCGAATCCGCCGTCGCCTGACGAGAAGGTGATTCGTCTGGAACCGGCCGACGATCCGGCCGCGGTGGCGGGCGAGCTCGCGCACGCCACGCGCGTCGAAGTCAATTTCCCGAAATTCGGCGACGGGCGCGGGTTCTCGATCGGGCGGCTGCTGCGCCAGCGTTACGGCTACAAGGGCGAGCTGCGCGCCGTCGGCCACATCACGCGCGATCACCTGTTCTTCATGGAGAGCTGCGGCTTTGACGCCTTCGAGCTGCGCGAAGGCGAGGATCCGCACGAGGCGCTCGCGGGTTTCGAGGACTTCAGCGAGTCCTACCAGGCCTCGGTCACGCGGCCGCTGCCGCTTTTCCGCCGGCGCACGGCATGACCGAGCTCGACCGCACGCTGCGCGAGATCGCGGAGCGATTCTCGCCGGTGGCCCTGGCGAGCAGCCTGCAGGCCGAAGACATGGTCATTACGGACGCGATCGCTCGCCTGCGTCTTCCGATCACGGTGTTTGCCCTCGACACCGGACGCCTGCATGCCGAAACGCTGGAACTGATCCCTGAAATCAAGCGGCGCTACGGCACCGAGGTCGAAGTGCATCGGCCGCAAAGCGCGTCGGTCGCGCAATACGTGCAGTTCTACGGCCGCGACGCGTTCTACGGCAGCGTGGGCCTGCGACAACGCTGCTGCGAGATCCGCAAGGTCGAGCCGCTGGCGCGCGCGCTTGCCGGCAAACGCGCCTGGATCACCGGCCAGCGCCGTGAACAGTCATCCAATAGAGCCGAACTGGCGGAGCGCGAGTTCGATGCCGCGCACGGCCTCGAGAAATTCAATCCGCTCGCGGCGTGGAGCGGGGTCGCGGTGTGGGAGTACATCCGCACGCACGACGTGCCGTACAACCGGCTTTATGACCAGGGTTACCGCTCGATCGGCTGCGCGCCGTGCACGCGGCCAACGCTGCCGGCAGAAGATCTGCGCGCCGGGCGGTGGTGGTGGGAACAACCCGAGACCAAAGAGTGCGGCTTGCATGTCGCAGCCGACGGCCGCCGGGTGCGCGCCAAGGAGCCGGCATGAGCGCGCTGCTGGCGGAACGACGCGTTTCGGTTGCGGCGCGCACGCACCTCGACTGGCTTGAGTCGGAAGCAATCACCATCCTGCGCGAAGTGGCGGGGCAGTGCCAGAACCCGGTGCTGCTGTTTTCCGGCGGCAAGGACTCCGCGGTGCTGCTGCGCCTTGCGGAAAAGGCGTTTCGCCCGGGGCGCTTCCCCTTCCCGTTGATGCACATCGACACCGGGCACAATTTTTCCGAGGTGATCGAGTTTCGCGATCGCCGCGTCGCCGAGCTCGGCGAGCGCCTGGTGGTGCGCACGCTCGAGGACTCGATTCGCCGCGGCACGGTGCGCCTGCGCGCCGAGAGCGACAGCCGCAATGCCGCGCAGTCGGTGACGCTGCTCGAAGCGATCGCCGAATTCGGCTTCGATGCCGCGATCGGCGGCGCGCGGCGCGACGAGGAGAAGGCGCGCGCCAAGGAGCGCGTGTTCTCGTTCCGCGACGAGTTCGGGCAGTGGGATCCGCGCAATCAGCGCCCGGAGCTCTGGAGCTTCTACAACGCGCGCGTGCACCCCGGCGAGCACGTGCGCGTGTTCCCGATCAGCAACTGGACCGAGCTCGATGTCTGGCAATACATCGCGCGCGAGTCGATCGACCTGCCGTCCCTCTACTACGCGCACCGGCGAGCGGTGGTACGTCGCCGCGGCCTGCTGGTTCCCATCACGCCACTGACGCCTGCGCGGCCGGGCGAGACGGTCGAGGAAATCTCGGTGCGCTTTCGCACCGTGGGCGACGTGAGCTGCACCTGCCCGGTGGCATCCGACGCCGCCAGCGTCGAAGCGATCGTGCAGGAAACCGTCAGCGCCACGCTCACCGAGCGCGGCGCGACCCGCATGGATGACCAGACCTCCGAGGCGTCGATGGAGCGGCGCAAGAAAGAGGGCTACTTCTAGATGAGCCTGCTCGGCGAAATCGAGCGCAAGGGGCTCGCCGCCGACCGTGGCGTCCTGCGCCTGGTCACCGCGGGCAGCGTCGACGACGGCAAGAGCACGCTGATCGGGCGGCTGCTCTACGATTCGCGCGCCATCCTGCAGGACCAGCTCGACGCGCTCGAGCGTGCCTCGCAGCGCCGCGGCGCCGCCGAGATCGACCTTTCGCTGCTCACCGACGGCCTCGAAGCCGAGCGCGAGCAGGGCATCACCATCGACGTCGCCTATCGCTACTTCGCCACGGTGCGGCGCAAGTTCATCATCGCCGACGCGCCGGGTCATGAGCAGTACACCCGCAACATGGCGACCGGGGCGAGCACCGCCGACGCGGCAGTGCTGCTGGTCGATGTGCGCAAGCGTATGGTCGAGCAGACGCGGCGCCATCTGCTGCTCGCGCGTCTGCTCGGCGTGCGCCATGCCATCGTGTTCGCCAACAAGATGGACCTGGTCGGCTACTCGCAGGCGATTTTCGCGGCGGTGCGTGACGAAGTGCTCGCATTCGCAGCGCCGCTTGGCTTCACCACGCTGGAGGTGTTGCCCGGCTCGGCGCTGCGTGGCGACATGGTGGTTACGCGCGGACCCGAGCTCGACTGGTTCGACGGCCCGACGCTGCTCGAGCGTCTCGAATCGCTTGAATCTGCCGCCGACGATGCGCTGAGCGGACCTTTGCGCCTGCCGGTACAGCTCGCCTCGCGCCCGCAGGGCGACAGCGCGCGCAGTTATCTCGGCCGCATTGAATCGGGCGCCATCGCCGTGGGTGCAGAGGTGCTGGTGCTGCCGGCAGGGCGGCGCACGCGCGTACGCCACCTCATCGTCCAGGGTGCGTCGCGCGAGGTGGCCGTTGCCGGCGATGCCGTATCGGTGGAGCTGGCCGACGAGATCGATATCTCGCGCGGCGATCTCATCGTCGATGCCGCCGCCGCGCCACGCGAAGCGCGCGCCATCGAAGCCACACTGGTGTGGCTCGACGCCGAGCCGTTCCGTCCTGGCGCGCGCTATCTGGTGCAGCAGGCCGGTCGGCGCACGCCGGCGCGCATCCGCGAAGTGCGCAGCCGGCGCGATGTCCACACGCTGGAAGAGCGCGCTGCCGACGGCGCGATCGCGGTCAACGATATCGTGCGGGCGGCGCTTGCAGTGCAGTCGCCGATCTTCGTCGATGCCTATGAGGCGGTGCGCGCCACCGGCGCCTTCATCCTGATCGATGAGGCGACCAACCGGACGGTCGCCGCCGGGATGGTGCAGTGAAGGGCACCGTGTACCTCGTGGGCGCCGGGCCGGGCGCAGCCGACCTCCTCACGGTGCGCGCGGCCAGGCTGCTCACCGAGGCCGACATCGTGTTCCACGATGCGCTGGTACCCGAGGCGATCCTGGCGCTCGCGTCGCGCGCGGAAAAGATCGCGGTCGGCAAGCGCTGCGGCAGGCATTCCACCGCCCAGCAGTTCATCAACAAGCGCCTCGCAGACGCCGCGCGCCATCACCGGGTCGTGGTGCGTCTGAAGGGCGGCGATCCGATGCTCTTCGGCCGCGCGCAGGAGGAAATCCGCTTCCTGCGCTTGCGCGGCATCGCGGTGGAGATCGTGCCCGGCGTCACTGCCGCGCTTGCGGCGAGCGCCGATCTGGGGGTCTCGCTTACGCAGCGTGGCTTGGCGCGCAGTGTGAGCTTCGTGACGCCGCGTGTCGGCGCCGGCGAGGCCGCAAGCAGCTGGGTGGCAGCCGTGCTTGCCGCCGACACTGCGGCCATCTACATGGGCGCCGGCGATGCGCCCGCCATCTCGCAGGCATTGATCAGCGCGGGCAAGCCGCCGAGCACGCCAGTGGCAGTAGTGGAGAACGCCTCGCTCGCAGAGGAGCGTGCCGTGTGCGGCAGGCTGGACGCGCTGCCGGCCTTGGCGACGCAGCTCTCCGGGGGCCCGGCGCTGATTTTCCTCGGCGAGGTCTTCAGCGACGCCGCAGCTGCAATACGGCCAGCGCTGCCGCGCCGATCGCAAGCGCGATAAACCACGCGAGCGACCAGCCGGCGATCGACAGGCCGAGGAATTTCCAGTCGACCGCGGCGCACTCGCCGCTGCCGTAAAACAGCTTCTCGAGCGTGCGCGACAGCGGCAGGTTGTTCAGCATGAAAAACAGATCCGGCCCGCATTGCGGCACCTTGTCCGCCGGCAGATGCTGCAGCCAGACCTGGCGGCTGGCGACGGCGGCGCCGCCCGCGGCAAACAGGATCGCGGCCGCGGCATAGACCGCTGTGCCGACGCGGCGCGGGCCGTGAATCGCGGCGATGAGGAAGGTCGCCAGCACCAGGTAGAAGCAGCCGCGCTGCACCATGCAGAGCGGACAGGGTTCGAGTCCCTGCCCGTATTGCAGGTAGTACCCGTAGCCGAGAAGCGCGGCGCAGATCGCCGCGCCCCCAGCGAAGGCCAGGCGCGGATTCATTTCGCTCCCGCCGGCAGGATGCGGCCGCTCGCCTCGCCAAAGCCGATGGTGGCATAGCCCTCGCGAGCGCATCGGCCGCGCTCGATCACTTCATCGCCGTCGTCGAGGAACGCGCGGCGCTCGCCATTGGCGAGCTCGAGGGGCTGCTTTCCTGCGAGCGTCAGTTCCATCATCGAGCCGAGCGAGTCGGCGGTGGTGCCGGAGATCGTGCCCGAGCCGAGGAGATCGCCCGGCTGCAGGTTGCAGCCATTGGAGGTCTGGTGCGCGACGATTTGCGCCAGCGTCCAATACGACTCGCGGAAGTTGCCGCGCGACAGGCGCACCGGAGATTTCATCTTCGCCGTGCGCAGATGCATCTCGACCTCGATGGAGAGACCGCCTTCGCGCTGGTCGTCCTCGGCGAGGAGATAAGGCAGCGGCCGCGGATCCTCGGCCGGACGCGCAAAAGCAGCGCAGCGGTAGGGCTCGAGCGCCTCCATCGTCACGATCCAGGGCGAAATGGTGGTGGCGAAGCTCTTGGCGAGGAAGGGACCGAGCGGCTGGTATTCCCAGGCTTGCAGGTCGCGCGCCGACCAGTCGTTGAGCAGCACGGCGCCGAACACGTGGTCGAGCGCTGCGCCGATGGGTATCGGGCGCCCCAGGCGGTTGCCGGTGCCGGCGATGAAGCCGAGCTCTGTTTCATAGTCGAGGCGCCTGCTCGGCGAATACGCCGGCGCCGGTGCCTCGGGCGGCTTCAGCTGGCCCACGGGGCGCCGCACCGCGGTGCCGGAAACGACGATCGACGAGCCGCGGCCGTGATAGCCGATTGGCACCCATTTGTAATTGGGCAGCAGCGGATTGTCCGGGCGCAGCAGGCGACCGACGTTCGTCGCATGGTGAATGCCGGTATAGAAATCGCTGTAGTCCCCAATCGCGACCGGTAGGAAAAGCTCAGCCTGCTTCATCGGCACCAGGTGCTTCTGCAGCCGCTTGCGCTGCCGGCTTTTCACGGACAGCGCGCGCGACAGCTCGCGGCGCAGCTTGCGCGCGGCGTTGCGGCCCATCGCGGCCAGGCCGTTCAGCGTCGCGCCGGTGCGAAAGCCGAGCGCGGCGAGATCGAAAATCTGGTCGCCGATGGCGACGCCGCCGCGCGCCGGTTCCTTCTGTCCTTTGCGCTTGAAGATGCCGAAGGGCAGGTTCTGGAGCGGAAAATCGCAGCCGGGCTCGTGCGCCGACTCGACCCAGCTCGCGAGCGCCGGGTCGTGCGTCTCGTCGAGCCTCATCGCTGCAGGCGCTTGAAGCCGGACCAGACCGCGTCGTAGTCCTTCTGCAGCTCGCGCGCCGACAAGGCGAAACGCGTCGGCCGGAACACGTAGCGCGATTCCCACATGAAGGCGAGGCCGCCGTCGAGCTTCTGCGGCTTGAGCTCGGCGGCGCTGGCGCGCTCGAAGCTCGCGCGGTCCGGGCCGTGTGCCGACATGCAGTTATGGATCGACACCCCGCCGGGCAGGAAGCCGCCAGCCTTGGCGTCGTATTGTCCGTGCACCAGGCCCATCAATTCGCTCATCACGTTGCGATGGAACCAGGGCGGCCGGAACGTCTCCTCGGCGACCGCCCAGCGCGTCGGGAAGACGACGAAGTCGCAGTTCGCGATGCCCGGCTGCGCGGAGGGCGACGTGAGCACGGTAAAGATCGAAGGATCGGCATGGTCGAAGCTCACCGTGTTGATCGCCATGAAGCGCGCGAGATCGTACTTGTAGGGGACATAGTCGCCGTGCCAGGCGAGCACGTCGAGTGGCGAATGCTCGAACGGACTGGCCCACAGGCCGCCCATGAACTTGGCGAGCACCTCGCACTTGCCGCTTTCCTCGAACGCCGCCACCGGCGCCATGAAATCGCGCGTTTGCGCGAGGCCCTGCGAGCCGATCGGCCCGAGCTCGGGCAGGCGGAACGGCGGCCCGTAGTTTTCGCAGAGATAGCCGCGCGCCTGCTTTTCGAGCAGCGTCAATTTGAATTTCATGCCGCGCGGCACGACGCCGATCTCGCCGGGACGCAGCTCGAGTCTGCCCAGTTCGGTGAACAGCTCCACCGCGCCTTGCTGCGGCACCAGCATCAGCTCGCCGTCGGCGCAATACAGATAGCGCCGCTCCATCGAGCGGTTGGCGCGATAGATATGGACCGCGACGCCCGACTGCATGGCGGGATTGCCCGAGCCCGCGAGCGTCGCCAGTCCATCGATGAAGTCGGTGGCCTTGGAGGGCAGCGGAAAGGGATCCCAGCGCAGCCGGTTCGGCGGCGTTTCGACTTCATCGAACGGACCCGAGCGCCACTGTCCTTGCGCCATGCGCCGATAAGGTCCGTGCATCGCCGAAGGGCGCAGCTTGTAGAGCCAGGTGCTGAGATTCTCGGCGCGCGGCGCAGTGAAGGCGGTACCCGAAAGCACCTCGGTGTAGAGCCCTTTCGGCGGCCGCTGCGGCGAGTTGCGCCCTTGCGGCAGCGCACCCTTCACGGCTTCGCTGGAAAACGCATTGCCGAAGCCCGATTGATAGCGCAACGGCGTGCGCGGCTTGGCGGCGCGCCTGACCTTCGCGTTGACCGTCATGTCCATGGCTGCATCTTACGGCGCATTTTCTGGCAAAGTGCGCTCCGGGAGGAGCCCATGGATATGAAGCCGCTTTTTGTTGCCGGTGCCTGTGCGCTCGCGCTTGGCGCACCCGCGGCCCAGGCGCAGCAGAAGTATGAAATGAAGCTCGCCTATTTCGTCGGCGACCAGCACGCCATGTCGCAGTGGCTGATCAAGTGGTCCGAAGAGCTCGAGAAAGGCTCCGGCGGCCGCCTCGTCGTGAAGCGCTTCCCGAATGCGCAGATGGGCCCGACCCCGCAGCACTACGACTTCGCGCGCACCGGCCAGGCCGAGGCGTCGTGGTTCCTGCACGGCGGCACGCCGGGGCGCTTTCCGCTCACCGAGATCATCAACCTGCCCTTCATGGTCGGCAGCTCGGAGATCGGCACCAAGGTGCTGAACGATGCCGAGCTGCGCTCGAAATACCTCGACGCCGAGCATAAGGGTCTGAAGATTTTGCTGCTCTTCACCCACCAGCCCGGCGGCCCGCATACGACGAAGAAGGCCATCCGAAGTCTCGAGGATTTCAAGGGCATGCGGTTGCGCTTCGCCTCGCCCACCGTGCGCGACCTGGTCGGCGCCTTGGGCGCAACGCCCGTCGGCGTGCCGCCCACCGAGATTGCCGAGCAGCTCTCCAAGGGCACCATCGACGGCGCGTTCATGGATTACGGCGGCGTTGGCATCGGCTTCAAGCTCGGCGGCATCGTGAAATACTCGACCGAGCTCTACGCCTATGTGACGAGCTTCGGCCTCGGCCTCAACGAGGAGTTCTGGAACAAGCTGCCCGCGGACCTGAAGAAGCTGATCACCGACAGCACCACGGGCAAGGAAGCCGAGGTCGGCCGCGCCTGGGATGCGCTCGACGTGCCCGGCAAAAAGGCCGTGATTGACGGCGGCGGCGAAGCGATCCGTTTCCCGGCCGCGGAGATGGGCAAGGTGCACAAGATCGGCGCCGAGGTCTCCGAGGCGAAGATCAAGGAGTACGAGGGCAAGGGCATGCCGGCGCGCGCCGTCTACACCATGATGCGCACGCTCTCCGAGAAGCACGCCAAGACCTCCAAGAACTTCTGGAACTGAAGCGCTGGCGTAGTCTCATCGCCACGGCCTGCGGCGCCGCCGCCGGCCTGTTCCTCGTGGTGATGATGCTGCTCACGGTCGCCGACGTCGTGCTGCGCGCCGTAGCAAACCAGCCGATCCGCGGCATGTTCGAGATCGTCGAGCTGCTGCTCGCCTGCACCTTCTTCCTCGCGCTGCCGGCGGTGTTCCTGCGCGACGAGCACCTGGTGGTCGACGTCATCGATCCGCTCGCGCCGCGCTGGGTGCCGCTCTTGCGCCGCAGCGCCGAAATCATCGCCATCCCGGTGCTTGGGCTGATGGCGTGGGAGGGCTGGAAGGCGGCGCAGGAGACGCTCGTGTTCCACGACGTCACCTCCGACCTCTCGATCCACCGCATCCTCTACTGGATCCCGGTGCTCTTCGGTCTCGTCGGCGGCGCGGCTGCCGCCGTAGTGATGCTCTTCCCCAAGAACGAAAAGTGAGCGTCGGCCTGATCGGCGTGCTGGGCGTGGCGCTGCTCCTCTTGCTGATCTTCGCGCGCGTGCCGATCGCCATTTCGCTCGCGGCCAGCGGCCTGCTCGGCTACGCGGCACTCGATGGCTGGGCCCCGGCGCTCAAGATGTTCGGGCGCGTGCCGTTCACGCTGGCGAGCGCCTATTCGCTCTCCGTGATCCCACTCTTCATCCTCATGGGCGCCGTGGCCGCGCGCGGCAATATGGCCAAGGAGCTGTTCGACGCCGCCAATGGCTTGTTCGCCGGGGTGCGCGGCGCGCTCGCCAACGCCACCATCGGCTCCTGCGCGTTATTCGGCGCGATCTGCGGTTCGTCGATCGCCACGGCGGCGACCTTCTCCAAGGTGGCGATCCCGGAAATGCGCCGCCACGGCTACGACGCCGCATTCGCTGCCGGTGCGGTGGCGAGCGCGGGCACGCTCGACGTGCTGATCCCGCCGTCGGTGCTGCTGGCGATCTACGCCATCGTCGCCGAGCAGTCGCTGCCGAAACTCTACGCCGCCGCTTTCGTCCCCGGATTCGTGCTGGCCGGCCTATACGTCCTCGCGGTGTGGGCTGTGGCATGGCTGCGGCCACAGTGGGTGCCGAAAGTCCCCGGCATGCCGCTCGCCGCGCGGCTGCGCGCGGCGCTCGGCATGTGGAAGCTCGCGGTGCTGTTCTTCTTTGCGGTCTTCGGCATCTACCTCGGCTGGTTCTCGCCAACCGAGGCGGCCGCGGTGGCGGCCTTTGTTGCCATCCTGATCGCCATGCTCACGCGCCAGATGGGATGGCGCGGGCTGTGGGACGCCGTGCTCGAAACGGCGTTCACCACCGCGGCGATTTTCTTCATCGTGGTGGGCGCTTTCATCTTCTCGCGCTTCATCGTCCTCACGCAGGTTCCGGCCGAGCTCGCCGGCTGGGTGAAGCAGGCCAACCTCGGCCCGGCGTGGATCCTGTTCGCGGTGATGATGCTGTACCTGCTGCTCGGCACTTTTCTCGACGAGGTCAGCACCATCCTGATCAGCGTGCCGGTGACCCTGCCGCTGGTGCTCGGCCTGGGCTACGACGGCATCTGGTTCGGCATCTTCGTCACCGTGATGTGCACCATCGGCCTGATCAGCCCGCCCACCGGCATGACGGTGTTCGTGATCCAGGCGCAGCATCCGGAGATCCCGGTGGCGCGCATTTACCTTGGCACGCTGCCCTTCCTGGTGGCCGACCTGGTGCTGGTGGCGATTCTGGTGGTGCTGCCAGGCCTCGTATCCTGGCTGCCCACCATGCTCAAGATCTGATGCGTGCGTAGATCGGCGTGAAGTCGGGCGCCGTCTCGCGCATCAGCTGCTCGAACGAATCGATCACGAAGTACGTGTCCTGATAGCGGTCGATCTGGTAGGCGGTGCGCATCGCACGCTCGAGATCGAACGGCGGGCGCTGCGGCCGCGGATCGTCCACGCAGTACGCCAGCTCCCCGCCGGAGGACAGCAAGCCCGCGCCATAGGCGCGTACGCCGGCGGGGGTGTTCATCAGCCCGAATTCGATCGTGAACCAGTAGAGCCGCGCCAGCATCTTCACCGCATCGAGCCGCATCGCCTTCAGGCCGCCTTTGCCGTACTCGTGCAGGTGATCGGCATAGACGCGATCAAACAAGAGCGGCACATGGCCGAAGAAGTCGTGGAACACGTCGGGCTCGACGATGTAGTCGAACTCCTCCGGCCGGCGCAGCCACACCGTGACCGGGAAGCGCCGGTTGGCAAGCTGCGTGAAGAACGCATCGTCCGGAATCAAGCCGGGGACGGCGACGATTTCCCAGCCGGTTTTCGCTCTGAGTTTTTTTGAAACCTGATCGAAGCGCGGGATCTCGCGCGCCGAATCCAGGCCGGCGATGGCGTCGATCCACTCAGGACAGGCATAGCGCGGCACCAGCTTCGACTGGCGCTCGAACAGGCGTCGATACAGCGCGTGCTCTTCTGGCGTATAGCTCGCCCAATCCTGCTCGACGGCGTAATCGGGTGCCGCGCGCGAGTAATCGCCGCGCAACTCTGCGGTCTTCATGCGGCGGGTTTCAGAACGCCGCGGCGCACCTGGTCGAGCTCCATCGACTCGAACAGCGCCCTGAAATTGCCTTCGCCGAAGCCTTCGTCGCCCTTGCGCTGGATGATCTCGAAGAAGATCGGGCCGATCACCGTTTTGGTGAAAATCTGCAGCAGGAACCCGCCCGCAGGATTGCCGTCGACCAGGATCCGCCGCCGGCGCAGCTCTTCGAGCGGCTCGCCATGCCCGGGCAGCCGCTTATCGACCATCTCGTAATAGGTGTCGGGCGTGTCGAGCAGCTCGACGCCCTTGGCCCTCAGCGCGTCGACGGTGCGGTAGATGTCGGCGCTATGCAGCGCGATGTGCTGGATGCCTTCGCCATGATAGGCGTCGAGGTATTCCTGGATCTGCGAGCGGTCGTCCGACGATTCGTTGATCGGAATGCGGATGCGGCCGCAGGGACTGGTCATCGCCTTTGACTTCAGTCCGGTGAGCTTGCCCTCGATGTCGAAATAGCGGATCTCGCGGAAGTTGAACAGGCGCTCGTAGAACTCCGCCCATTCCCCCATGCTGCCGCGGTGCACGTTGTGCGTGAGGTGGTCGACATACGTCAGCCCGGCGCCGCCGGGCGCGGGCGCGTCGCCGCGCCAGAATGCCTCGAATCCCGGGAGCGGTCGGAAGTCCACGTCGTAGATGGTGTTGCCGTACGCGTTCTCGGGATAGCGGTCGACCAGATAGATCAGCGAGTCGCCGATGCCCTTGATCGCCGGAATGTTGAGCTCGCCCGGGCCGACGGGGTTCTCGACGCCCCACGCGCCGCGCTCCACCAGCTTTTCATACGCATTGGCAGCATCACGCACGCGAAACGCCATCGCGCACACGCTCGGTCCATGGCGGCGCGCGAAATTCTGCGCAAACGAGCGCGGCTCGGCGTTGAGGATGAAATTGACGTCGCCCTGCTTGTAGAGCGCGACGTCCTTGTGCCGATGGCGCGCAACGCGCTGGAAGCCGAGCTGCTCGAACAGCGCGCCGAGCGCCCTCGGGTCGGGCGCGGCGTATTCGACGAACTCGAAGCCGTCGGTCTGGATCGGGTTGTCCCACGCCTGCTGTTTCGCCTCGGCCATGCCGCCTCCGGGTCTCCTCCTAGTAGCGTTCAATTGTATGATGCCGCCCCTATGCAAAAGGTTGCAACGCGGGTTCCCTTGGCGGAGTTCGAGCCCGCCCTCAAGAAAAGACTCGAAGCGCTGTGGGGCACGCCGCCCAATCTCTACCGCGCCCTCGCCAACCATCCGGCACTCATTGCCGCGTGGAACGAGTTCTCCAAGGTGTTGCGCCACGACACACGCACGCCGCGCGCGCTGCGCGAGCTCGTCATCCTCCGTGGCGGGCAGCTGATGCGCTCGGAATACGAATGGGCGCAGCACCTGCCGATGGCCCGCAAGGCCGGTGTGCGCGAAGCGCAGATCAATGCGCTGGCGCAGTGGCGCACTTCGCGTGAGTTCGATGCCCGCGAAAAGGCGGCGCTCGCTCTCGGCGAAGCGGTCACCCAGGGACACGTGAGCGACGAGGTCTATGCCGAAGCGATGCGGCAGTTCGACCACCACGATTATGTCGAGCTCGCCGCGGTGGCGGCGTTCTACGCGATGGTGGGCCGCATGCTGGACGCGATGGGGGTGCCGCTCGATGCCGATGTCGCCAACTACCAGCCGAAGCTGAAGTGAACGGCCAGCGCAGTTACCGCTATTACGAATTCGTAATGGCGGCGTTCGTCACGGTGCTCATCTGCTCGAACCTGATCGGGCCCGCCAAGATCGTGCAGGTCGAGGGCTTCCCGGCGTTTGGCGCGGGGCTGCTGTTCTTCCCCATTTCGTACGTTTTCGGCGACGTGCTCACCGAGGTCTACGGTTACGCACGGGCACGGCGCGTCATCTGGGCCGGGTTCGCCGGGCTCGCGTTCGCGGCGATCATGGCGGCCGTGGTGGTGGCCCTGCCGCCGGCGCCGTTCTGGAAGAACCAGGAGGCTTACCAGATCGCCTTCGGCACGACCTGGCGCATCGCGCTCGCCTCGATGTTCGCGTATTTCTGCGGCGAATTCGCCAACTCCTTCGTGCTCGCGAAGATGAAGATCCTCACCGCGGGCCGCTGGCTTTGGACGCGCACCATCGGCTCGACCATCGTCGGCGAAGCGGTCGATTCCACCCTGTTCTACCCGCTCGCGTTCTACAACTCCGGCATCGTGCCGAACGAGATCCTGCCGGCGATCATGCTGGCGCAGTTTGTCGGCAAGGTCGGCGTCGAGGTGGTGTTCACGCCGGTGACGTACAAGGTGGTCGGGTTTCTGAAGCGGGCCGAGAACGAGGACGTTTACGACCGCAACACCGACTTCAGCCCATTCCGGCTCAAGGTTTGATGCGTCCCTGCCGGTAGGCCGCGAGCAGCCGCTGCAGGCGCGAACGCTCCTCGCTCGGCGCATCGTCGAGCACAAAGCCGTCGGCGCCACGCACGTAGAACTGTCCGGCCAGCCGATGGTCCGCTTCGGCGAGGTCCCATACCAGCAGGTGGTGCTTTCCGACGGCGAGCTCGGCCACCAGGCGGTTCGGCGCTGAACCGTATTGCGCGAAGACGCGCCTGAATTCCGCCTCACCCACGGCCTCGCGGTAATCGCTCAGTACCTGGCGGCGGCGTTGCGGCGCGTTGGAAAGCGCGGCTGCGTCGTCGATTTTACCTTCGCCGAGCAGAGAAAGCAGCCGCCGAGCCGTATCGCTCGCGCTATCGGCCGACGCCGGGGCGATGAGCTCGTAACGGATGACGGAACCGTCATCCACCTGCAGCTCGGCGCCCAGCGCCGCGCAGGCGACGAAAGCGAGCAGCCCGGCCCAGCGCTCAAGCCGCCGCGCGATGCGCTTCCGGGCTGTCAAAGCGGGCGAAAAGATCGTCTTGCTTCTTGCGCGCCAGGGCGAGGTGGCGCGTCTTCACATGGCCGAAGCCGCGGATCTCCTCGGGGATCGATGCGATCTGCACCGCTACCGCGTGATTTGCCGCCGAGAGCTTCGCGAGCAAGCGATCGACGTTCGCTTCGTATTCCGCGATCAGCGCGCGTTCGGTGCGCCGCTCCGCGGTGTAGCCGAAGGGGTCGAACGTCGTGCCACGCAGGCCACGCAGGCCTTTCAACACGCGGAACACCGGCAGCATCCAGCCGCCGAAGCGCATCTTGCGAGGCTCGCCGGTGGTTGGATCCTTGCGCGCGAGAAGCGGTGGCGCGAGATGGAACACGAGCTTGTAATTGCCCTCGAACATGCCGGCGATCTTCTGCTGGAGCGCGCCGTCGGCGTGCAGCCGCGCGACCTCGTATTCGTCCTTGTAGGCGAGCAGCTTGGCGTAGTAGCGCGCCACCGCTTCGCTCAGCTTGGTCGCGCCCGCCGCTTCCCGCTCGCGCTGGCGCACGCGCTCAACCAGCTTGCGATAGCGCTCGGCATAGGCCGCGTCCTGGTACGCGGTGAGGAACTTGACGCGACGCTCGATCAGCTCGTCCAGGGTGCGCGAGAAATGTTCGCCCAGAGCGATGACCTCGGCCGGCCGCGCGAGGCGCTCGACGCGCTCCAGGTCGACGGCGGCACGCCGGCCCCAGAGGAAGCTTTGCTTGTTGAACTCGACCGCGACGCCGTTCAGCTCGATGGCGCGCTCGAGTGAGGCGCCGGCAACCGGAATCCAGCCCTTCTGGTAGGCATAACCGAGCATCAACATGTTGGTGGCGATGGCATCGCCCATCAGGCCCGTCGCGAGCTGCGTGGCGGTGACGAAGCTCGCCAGCCCCTTGCCGCAAGCGTCTTCGATATCGTGCTGCAGGTCGCTTCCCGGCAGCTGCCAGTTGGGGTTGCGCACGAAGTCCGCCGTGGGCGTGACCGAAGCGTTGACCACCGCGTGCGTGCTGCCTTGCGCCATCTTGGCGATGGCGTCGGTGCTTGCCGTCACCACAAGGTCGCAACCGATCACCAGATGCGCGCCGCCGGTGTCGATGCGGGTCGCCGACAGTGCTTCGGGCTTGGCGGCGAGCTGGACGTGCGACATGACCGCGCCGTATTTCTGCGCGAGGCCCGACATGTCCAGTACCGAAACGCCCTTTGCTTCCAGGTGCGCGGCCATGGCGAGGATCTGGCCGATGGTGATAACGCCGGTACCGCCGATGCCGGTCACCAGCACGCCGTAGGGCGCGCCGAGCGCGGGCAGCGCAGGTTCCGCAAGCGTGGGGAAATCATCCGCCACCTTTGCCGCCGAGCGACCTTTCCTGAGCTTGCCGCCTTCGACGGTGACGAAGCTCGGGCAGAAGCCCTTGAGACAGGAGAAATCCTTGTTGCAGGACGACTGGTTGATCAGCCGCTTGCGGCCGAACTCGGTCTCCAGCGGCTCGACCGAGAGGCAGTTCGATTTCACGCTGCAGTCGCCGCAGCCTTCGCACACCGCCTCGTTGATGACGACCCGCTTTGCGGGATCGGGATATTCATTTTTCTTGCGGCGGCGGCGCTTCTCGGAGGCGCAGGTCTGGTCGTAGATCAGCGCCGATACCCCGGGAGTCTCGCGCAGCTCCCGCTGCACGGCGTCCAGGTCGTCGCGGTGCCGGATGGTGACGCCGGGCGCCCATTGCGTGCCGTGCGGATATTTCTCGGGCTCGTCGGTCACGACGATGATCGGTTGCACCCCTTCGGCGGCGATCTGACGTGAAATGATCGCGGGATCGAGGGGGCCGTCATGGTGCTGGCCGCCGGTCATCGCCACCGCGTCGTTGTAGAGGATCTTGTAGGTCATGTTGACCTTGGCCGCCACGGCGGCGCGGATCGCGAGCAGGCCGGAGTGGTAGTAGGTGCCGTCGCCGAGGTTGGCGAAGATGTGCTTCTCGTCGGTGAACGGCGCCTGCCCGATCCACGGCGCGCCCTCCGCGCCCATGTGGGTGAAGGTCGAGGTATTGCGGTCCATCCACACCGCCATGAAGTGGCAGCCGATGCCGGCGGTGGCGCGGCTGCCTTCCGGCACGCGCGTCGAGGTGTTGTGCGGGCAGCCCGAGCAGAAATACGGTTGGCGCACCGTCGTTACCCGCGGCCGGGCGAGCGCCTTTTCCTTGAAGTCGAGGAACGCCAGCCGCTCGCGGAACTGGCTGCCGAGCGGTCCGGTCATGCCGAGCTTCTCCAGGCGCTGCGCGATCGCTCGCGCCACCATCGCGGGGGAATGCTCGTAGTGCGCCGGCAGCAGCCAGGTGCCGGCCGGCTGTCCGCCGCTGCGGCTCCATTCGCCGCTGTCGTCGAACTTGCCGACCACGCGCGGCGCGCGCACGCCTTCCTTCCAGTTATAGAGCTCTTCCTTGATCTGGTATTCGATCACCTGGCGCTTTTCCTCGACGACCAGGATCTCCTCGAGACCGTCGGCGAAGCGCCGCGCGCCCTGCGGCTCGAGCGGCCAGGTGAGCGCTACCTTGTAGACGCGCAAGCCGATATCGCGCGCCACGCGCTCGTCGATGCCGAGGTCGGCCAGTGCGCGCATCACGTCGCCGAAAGACTTTCCCGTGGTGGCGATACCCAGGCGCGCGTGCGGCGAATCCCAGATCAGCCGATCGAGGCCATTCGCCCTCGCATAAGCGAGCGCCGCGTAAACCTTGTAGTCGAGGATGCGCGCTTCCTGCTCGAGGATGCCGTCGGGCCAGCGGATATTGAGTCCGCCCGGCGGCATCGCGAAATCCGCCGGCATGTTGGACTGCACGCGCTCGGGATCGACGATCACCGAAGCGCCGGATTCCACGACGTCGGTGACGCACTTGAACGCGATCCAGCAGCCGGAATAGCGGCTCATGGCGAAGCCGTGCAGGCCCAGATCGAGATAGTCCTGGACACTCGCCGGGTTGAGCACCGGGATCAGGCAAGCCTTGAAGATGTGCTCGGACTGGTGCGGCAGCGTCGAGGACTTGGCGGCGTGATCGTCGCCGGCGAGCGCGAGCACGCCGCCGTAGCGCGAAGTCCCCGCGGCATTGGCGTGTTTGAAGACGTCGCCGCAACGGTCGACACCGGGGCCTTTGCCATACCACATCGAGAACACGCCGTCGTAGCGCGCCTTGGGGAAGAGATTCAGCTGCTGCGTCCCCCAGACCGAGGTGGCGGCCAGGTCTTCGTTGACGCCCGGCTGGAAGCGCACGTGATGGCTCTCGAGGTGCTGCTTCGCGCGCCACAGGCTCTGGTCGAGGCCGCCAAGCGGCGAGCCGCGATAGCCCGATACGAATCCGGCGGTGTTCACTCCGGCGCGCGCATCACGCTCGCGCTGCAGCATCATCAGCCGGATCAGCGCCTGCGTGCCGGTGAGGAACACGCGCCCGCGCTCGAGCGTGTACTTGTCGTCCAGGGAAGCCGAAGCGAGAGTTGCGTGATCGACGGGGGCGTTCATCTAACCTGTTCCACAAAAATTGTGTTCATGTGGGGCGCCGCAGGCTGAGCGCCGCGGCGGTGGCCATCCGGGATTGTGTCCCTCGCGGCGGTTGGAGCCTAGCACAGCCTCAAGCCGCCGCGCGCGCCCGGATCCGCGGCTTCGGGCGAGCCGCGGGCTGATCCCCGGGTTGATCCCAATACGGCTCCGGGCCAAAGGATTGCGCGAGAAATTCGATGAACACGCGCGTCTTCGCCGGGAGAAAGCGCCGATGCGGATAAACCGCGTAAATGGCGACATCGGAATGGAAGGTGTAGCCCGGGAGCAGCGCGATGAGCGAGCCTTCCTGCAGCTGGCGGTAGACGTCCCACGTCGATTTCAACGCGATGCCCAGCCCCGCGAGCGCCCACTCGCGCAACACTTCCCAGTTGTCGCAGGCATAGCGTCCCTGGACGCGCACCGATCCGGGCTTGCCGTCGGCGGCTTTGTACTCCCAGGTGGCGGCGAAATCGCGGGTGACGAGGCAGTTGTGCTTCGCCAATTCATCCGGAGTGCGCGGGCGGCCATGGGCGGCGAGGTACGCGGGACTTGCGCACACCACACGGCGATTGGGCGCGAGCTTGCGCGCGGCGAGCGACGAGTCCTGCAGGTCGGCGATGCAGACGCCGACGTCGAAGCCCTCATCCATGATGTTGACGTTTCGGTCCGACAGGCTGAGCGCGAGCTCCACCTTGGGATAGCGTGCGGCGAACTGCGGCACCAGCGGCGCGACGTGCTGGTGCCCGAAGGAGGCGGGCAGCGAGACTTTGAGCGCACCTTGAGGCTCGACCCGGCCCACCGACACTTCGGCGTCTGCTTCCTCGATCTCGGTCAGTACCCGGGTGCAGACGTCGTAATAGCGGCTGCCTTCCACGGTCAGGTTCAGGCTGCGCGTGGTGCGGTTGATCAGCCGTACGCCGAGCCGGGATTCCAGCGCGGCGAGGCGGCGACTTACCAGTGCAGGTGACAATCCCAGCTCGCGGGCGGCCGCCGACAGGCTGCCAGCGGCCACAACCCTCGAGAAAACCGCCATCTCTTGCAATGAGTTAGCCATTTGTGCAGATTCTGCAAAGGTGTTTTACGAAACACGCCTATTCTATCCCGAAGCTAAAAGGCGGTATATTTGCTGCGTCGCAGCACTCGTCGGATCCTCCTCCTCCTCTTTCCGACGGGATGCGCTAAGGGGCAGCCCGCAAGGGTCTGCCCCTTATTTTTTTCCAGCCCCCAAATACGCATCGCATTGCCGCCGATGCTGAGGAGCGTTTGCGCGCGCGAATTTTTTTTGGCGTTCAATGCAGTGATCACTCCGCTCGCGCCTCGGCAGGCTTTCAGGGCCCTCGGGTGGCAAATGGGATAATCGCGCGGGGAGGGGAAGGAAGCCGATGGGACGGCCAGAAAAAATAAGGCTTGGCGATACGCTCGTCGCGCAGAACATCATCTCGCCCGACCAGCTCAAGGTCTCGCTCGAGCAGCAGAAGAAGACCGGCCGGCGGCTGGGGCGGGTGCTGATCGAGCAGGGCTTCGTCAACGAAGAGCAGATCTGCGAGGCGATCTCGCGTCAGCTCAACATCCCGTACATCAACCTGAAGTTCTACAACTTCAACAACGACCTCGTGCGCCGCCTGCCCGAAGCGCAGGCGCGGCGCTTCCGCGCGGTCGTGCTCGAAGAGCGCAAGACCGCGTATCTCGTCGGCATGGCCGATCCGACCGATCTTTTCGCTTTCGACGAAATCGCCCGTTTGCTGCGGCGCGATGTCGAGGCCGCGGTGGTGAGCGAGGCGATTCTGCTGCAGACCATCGACCGGGTTTATCGCCGCACCGATCAGATCAGCGGGCTGGCGAAAGAGCTGGAGCGCGATGTCGGCGACGGCTACATCGACTTCGGCGCCCTCGGCGCCGGGCTGGGCGCGGAGGACGCGCCGGTGGTCAAGCTGCTGCAATCGATTTTCGACGACGCCACGCAGGTCAACGCTTCCGACGTGCATATCGAGCCGCAGGAGAAGCGCTTGCAGATCCGCTTCCGCATCGACGGCACGCTGATTCCGCAGACCGAGAGCGATCCGAAAATCGCGCCTTCGCTCGCGCTGCGCCTGAAGCTGATGGCCGGCCTCGATATCTCGGAAAAGCGCCTGCCGCAGGACGGCCGCCTGATGATCAGCGTGCGCGAGCAGAGGATCGACGTGCGCATGTCGACCATGCCGTCGCAGTACGGCGAAACGGTGGTGCTGCGCCTGCTCAATCGCCGTGCGACGCTGCAGACGCTCGATCGCCTGGGGATGCCGGAATACGTGCGCGAGCGCTTCGGCGAGATCATCCAGCGTACCGCCGGCATGGTGCTGGTCACCGGTCCGACCGGCAGCGGCAAGACCACGACGCTTTACGCGGCGCTGGCGGAATTGAACACGCCGGATCGCAAGATCATCACCGTCGAAGATCCGGTCGAATACCGCCTGGCGGGAATCACGCAGGTGCAGGTGAACGAGAAGATCGACCTAACCTTCGCCCGTGTACTGCGCTCTACCTTGCGCCAGGACCCGGACGTGATCCTGGTCGGCGAGATCCGCGACGAGGAAACTGCCCAGATCGGGCTGCGTGCGGCGCTGACCGGGCACTTGGTGCTCTCCACGGTGCATACCAAGGACGCGGCGAGCACGCCGCTGCGCCTGATCGACATGGGTGCGCCGAGCTACATGGTCGCGAGCTCGGTACACGCCGTTCTGGCGCAGCGCCTGGTACGCACGATTTGCGAAACCTGCGTGGCCGACGCCCAGCCCAACGCCCAGGAAACGCGCTGGCTGGAGGCCATAGCCGGCTCGACCTGGAGCGGCAAGCGCTTCCGGCGCGGACAGGGCTGCTCGCATTGCAATGGCATCGGCTATGTCGGGCGCACCGGGGTTTACGAAATGCTCGAGATGACCCCGGACCTGGTGCGCGCCGCGAACGTTGCCGATCCGAACACCTTCCTCGAGGCGGCGAGGCCGCAGCTCAAAGGCCGCACGCTGACCGACCACGCCCTGGCCCTCGTCTACGAAGGGCGCACTACGGTGGCTGAGGCGATGAAGGTCGCAGTTCAGCTGGAGGAATAAGTGCCGGCCTTCGCTTACCGCGGACGCAGCGCGCGCGGTGAGCTCGTCACCGGCACCGTGGAGGCCTCCGATCAAGGTGCGGTGGCCGATCAGCTGCTCAGCACCGGCGTCACGCCGGTCGAAATCCACCCGACGACGGCGGCGCCGGCGGCAGATGCCGGGCCCGGATCCCTAAAGCGGCTGTTCGCGCCTCGCGTCGGGCTGGTCGACACGATGCTTTTTTCGCGGCAGATGTACACGCTCCTGAAGGCCGGCGTGCCCATCATGCGCGCGCTCGGTGGTCTGCAGGAATCTGCGATCAATCCGACGTTGAAGAAGGTCATCGGCGATTTGCGTACGAGTCTTGACGCCGGGCGCGAGCTTTCCACCGCGATGCAGCAGCACCCGGATGTGTTCTCGCCGTTCTATGTGAGCGTGGTGCGTGTAGGCGAGGCTACCGGCCAGCTCGAGGAAGTGTTCAACAGTCTCTTCGGGTACCTAGACTTCGAGCGCGAGGTGCGTGAGCGCATCAAGGGCGCTCTGCGTTACCCGACGATCGTAGTCGTGGTCATAGCGGCGGCAATCACGATTGTCAATTTTGCGGTGATCCCGGCCTTCGCCAAGATCTTCGAATCGCACAAGGTGCCGCTGCCGCTGCTCACGCGCGTGCTCATTGGCAGTTCCGACTTCTTCCTGGCTTATTGGCCGCTGCTGTTCGGTGGCCTGATACTCGCTATCTTCGGTTTCGTCAGTTACACACGCACCGCACAGGGGCGCTACGTATGGGACCGCTTCAAGTTGCGGATCCCGATCGCGGGCCCAATCATCCTTAAAGCGACGCTGGCACGCTTTGCTCGCGCTTTCGCGTTGGCTAGTCGCGCCGGCGTACCAATCGTGCAAGCCATGACCGTCGTAGCAGCCGTGGTAGACAACAGTTTCCTTTCGCTACGCGTCGAACAGATGCGCGAGGGGGTCGAGCGCGGTGAAAGCGTGCTGCGCACGGCCGTCTCCGCAGGTGTATTTACCCCGGTGGTGCTGCAGATGATCGCGGTCGGCGAAGAAACCGGCGAGCTCGACGATCTGCTGGGGGAAGTTGCCGACATGTATGAGCGCGAAGTCGACCACGAAATAAAAAACCTCGCCGCTAGCATCGAGCCGATCATTACGATCGCGCTCGGCGTGCTTGTCCTGATGCTGGCACTGGGCATCTTCCTGCCGATGTGGGACATGGGCCGGGTGATGCTGCAGCGGAAATAGCCATGGCGATCTACTGGCGCCGCCCGCTGACGCGGCTGGAGTGTGCGCTGTACGCTTCTTTGGTGGCGGTGATGATCGCGGTGTTCCTTGAGCGTACGCTGACCTACATGGAGCTCGCAGAGCGCGTCGCCGTTGAGGTCACTGTTCAACATGTCAACGCTGCGCTCCAGATCCAGCGCGCCGCAGAGATGCTGCAGGGTCGCTCCCTCGACGCGCCGAAGACCTTGCAAAGCCACCCATTCGCGGTGGCAAGAATGCGGGTCGAAAATCTTCATCCCGACGTGGCGGCCAGTGACGGCCTCGCGGATCTGGAGCGCGGCTACTGGGTGTTTGAGCGCTCCACGAAGGAGTTGATTTACCTGCCGCAGTTGCACCGGCACCTCCAGACCGAAGGGCCAGAAATCGCGCTACGTTTCCATTTGGTCGGCGGAGGAAGCGCGCCATACGTGCTCGTGCCCGCTTCGAAATATTCTTGGGACTGAAGGTGTTGTGCTCAGGCGGCGGTCTTTTGAAATATTTTCACGTATTTCCTCCAAATCTCGGCGGAGGTCATTGCTTTTCTTGACAAATTCGGCTCACCGGTGGACACTGCGATCAGCAAGAATTCGGGGGCGTTCCCGTTCGCGGGGACAACGGACTAAGGGGACGAACAAGATGATGAAGCGCGCGCAGGCCGGTTTCACTCTTATCGAATTGATCGTAGTGATGGTGATCATCGGCATCCTTGCCGCTGTCGCTATCCCGCAATTCACTAATGTCGAGCGAGACGCAAAGGACGCGGTCGCTCGCGGCATCTGCGGATCGCTGCAATCCGCCGCCGTGATGCTTTACTCTTCGAACCGGTCTGCGACCTCTTACAGTGTCGTGCAGGCCCAGGTCACCACGTCGGGTGGTACGCCAGCCTACGCCGGCAACTGTGGCGCCCCGACGGTGACATGGACTCCTACCGGAAGCAGCGCCGGAAGCAGCGTAGCCTGCGCTGCGGTTCCCGCCGCGCTCTGCGCGCCATAACCGGCACAAGTCGCGAGGCCACAACATGCTAAAGCGCGCCGGCTTCACTCTTATTGAGTTGATTGTGGTGATGGTGATCATCGGCATCCTTGCCGCGATCGCGATCCCGCAATTCACCAACGTCGAATCGGATGCGAAGGACGCGGTTGCCCGCGGGATCTGCGGATCGCTGCAGTCCGCTGCCGTGATGCTTTACTCCTCGAACAGGTCTGCGACCTCGTACAGCATCGTGCAGGCCCAGGTCACGACTTCGGGCGGCACGCCGACTTACGCCGGCAATTGTGGTGCACCCACCGTGACATGGGCTCCGACCGGCAGCACTTCCGGGACCATAGTGTCCTGCGCCGCCATACCGGCGAACCTTTGCGCGCCCTAGCGTTTTGCGGTTGAGATGGCCGGTCTCTGAAGACTGGACGGTGTTCTCGAAGAGGGGCCTCGCAGCCCCTCTTTTGTTTTTTGCGCTCGCTCTAGCGGCCAAAGGATCGGTCGACGCTTCGGCGACGCTGTGGCTGTGTGGCCTCGCCGCACTCTGGATTACCGCTGCCCTACTGCCGCCGGCGGAAACGCCGCGCCTGAGCGCGCTTGGTTTCGTGGTGTTTGGTTATGCAGCATGGCTGGTCATCACGAATACCTTCAATACCTATACAGCGGCGGCGTCCTATGACGCTGCATTCCTGGTCGGGGGGTTTCTCATCGGCCGGCGTGCCGGAAGAGAAAACATCGATTTGCTGTTCGCCGTGACGCTCGCCTTCGCCGTGGGCTTGGCGGCTTGGTCGATCTGGCAGCGCGCGACTGGCGCTGCACCGCGCGGGCGCGCGCTCTTTGATACGCCCGCCACGCTCGCGTCGATCCTGAATCTTGTCTTGCTTCCCGGGCTCGTGGTCGTCGCTGCGGGCAAGCGAAATGTTTGGCTTTTCGCCGCACTTGCACTCCTGGCAGGCGCTGTAATTGGGACCGCAAGTCGCGGCGGCTGGCTCGCTTTGCTTGCCGGGGGTAGCGCCGCATTTTTTCTGCTGCGCCGCGCCGCTATTACAGTGAACCTCAGAGCCGCCCTCACCATCGTGGCGATTTTCGGCCTCGGATATCTGCTTTCCCTGCTCGCCCCGCTGACGTGGGACATTACCTTCGGCACTGCGCCCACGTCGGCAGGCAGCCGATTTGAGTTGTACCAAGCCGCGATCGACGCGGTTTCCCACTCTTCGCCGCTGTTCGGTTCCGGCTATCTCGCATTCCGTTACGTGCTCGAGGCGGCGCGGCCCACGATCCCCGGTTATCAGGAAGCCATAACCTACTTCGTGCACAACGATTACCTGCAGCTGCTGCTGGAACTCGGTATCCCCGGCCTGCTCTTGCTCGTGCTGCTGGCGAATCTGCCAATCGTACAAGTGTGGAGGCTGGTGCCCAGACTCGCATTGCCAGGGCGCATGGCCGTAATAGCACTGGCCGCTGCGACGACGTCGATGGCGGTCCATGCTCTCGTCGACTTTCCGTTTTACATAACGGTCTGCCTCTTGGTCTATGGCGTTTGCATCGGGCTATTGGAGGTGCTGCTCGCCGATGCGGAGCACGCTCGTGTTAAAGGAGCGATTGGTCCGGCTCGGCGCCCGGCGAGGGCGGCGGCCTGGGCTCTTGCGATGTGGATTCTGGCGAAGCCGGCCGCGGCGGAGGCGGTATCAGAATACGCCAAGCATCAATGGCGTATCGGGCAAGGCGAGAGCGCCGCTTACTGGTTCGAGATGGCGCGGCGCATTGACGTGCGCGACTGGCGCTATCACTGGTATGCAGGGCAGTTTTGGTATTCCCAGGCACAAGTCCTCCCGAACGACGCGGCCGCGCGCCTCGCGGATCGCGCATTCGCGGAGGGCTTCGCAGCTAATCCGCGCGAAGTAGCGAATCTGCTATGGCGCATCAGCACACATATTCATCTGCGCCCGCTGCTTGCCGCTCCAGTTGATCGCGCGACGCTGCGGCGCTGGGCTGATCTTGCTTACTTCCTTGCGCCGCTCGATCCGCGGGTCAAGACGCAACGCGAGCTCGTCGCGCAATTCGAGGCAAAGGAACTCGCGCGATGAGGCCGTCAGCCGGCTTCTCGCTACTTGAGCTTGTCATCACGCTGGTCATCGCGGGGATACTGGCAGCTCTATCGATCCCGTACTTCACCGATTCCGAGAGTAAAACCACTTGGTTTTACGAGCAGGTCAAAGCCGCAGTAAGGTATGCACAGCGCCAGGCTGTGGCCCAACACCGACTGGTGTACGTCTGTATATCAGCTACCCAGGTAAAGGTCGGCTACGACGGCCTGTGTGCGAGCGACATCAGCTCATATCGCCTCCAGGCCCCGGGTGTCGTTTCGATCAGTCCGATCGGGTCATTCTCCTTTGACGCGCTCGGCCGGCCGAGTTCAGGTACGAACATCTCCTTGAACGTCGGCGGCAATACGGTCACGGTCTGGGCGGAAACCGGCTATGTACCCTGAAGCCCATTCGCGGGGATTCTCCCTCATCGAAGTGGTGCTGTTCATCGTTGTGGTCGCCATTGGATTCGTAAGCCTGTTCATGCTGCATGCCAGCACGGCGAGCACGATGGTGGATCCGCTGGTACGCAAGCAGGTACTGGCACTTGCCAGCGCGTTCATGGAAGAGATCCAGGTACGAGGCTTCACTTACTGCGATCCCGATGATGCCAACGTCTATACGGCGAGCTCCGCTACCGTGGGGCCGAATGGCTGCTCCACAACGGTAGAGTCGCTGGGGCTCGAATCCGGCGAGTCTTATGCCGCGCGCTCGTCGCTCGACAACGTGAACGACTACCAGAAAGTTCCGGGCCCGGACCTGACGATGAGCGGCGTCGGTATTACGGACATTACAGGTACTGCAATCTCCGCGACCGGTGGTCTCAACGGCTATACCGTGACCATCAACGTAGCAAACATTGCCGCAGGCGAGCTGCCGCTGGTCACTGATACGAACGATGCACTGCGAATTACCGTGACGGTGACTGGTCCTGCCGGAGTCAACATCAGCTTGAGGAGCTACAGGCTGCGCTATGCGCCGAACTCGCCCTGAACCTCTACGCCGCGCGCGCGGCGTGACGCTCATCGAGATGATCATCGCCATGATCATCACAGCCATCATCGTGGCGATGAGCATCTTCTTCGCCAATCCGCTCCAGCAAGCCGCGGACGTGACCACGCGTGCCGAGCTTGCCGACATTGCAGACAACGCCCTTCAGCGCATCGGACGCGACGTGCGGCTGGCGCTGCCGAACAGCGTGCGTGCCACCACCACGGTGATCGAGTTCATTCCCGTGCGCACGGGTGGCCGCTACCGCGTTGAGCCGGCCGGCGCCTGCTCAGGAGTGAGCGACGACCATCTGGCGTTTGGCGTAACGGACGGCTGCTTTAAGTCGATCGGCTCGATACCGGACGCCGCGACCGTCATCGCAGGCGACTATCTCGTGCTCAATAACTTTGGAGAAGGATTCACGAATCAGGACGCTTATGCGGGCGGCAACAGCAGGGCAATCCCGTCGCCGATCGTTTCTCAGCAGAAGGTCACCTATACCGCAGGCAGTACAGCCTTCGATCGTAATCTGCACGACTCTCCTGGGAGGCGCTTTTTCATCGTAACAACTCCGGTCGCGTACGTTTGCGATCTCACGGCGCAGACGATCACGCGCTATGCGGGCTACGGGTTTCAGACGGCGATTACTCCGGCGACCATCACAACGGGAACCGCAGCGCGCATCGCCTCGAATGTCAGTGTCTGCAACTTCGGGTATTCGGCAAGCGTCGCGCCGATGGTGGGGTTGCTTATGATGCGCGTAACGCTTAGCAAGGCGGTTGCGACCGGGACTGAGACGCTGACGCTCTATCACTCGGTACACGTGAACAACGTGCCATGAAGCAGCGCACCAGCGGTTTCATCCTGATGGCGGCGTTATTTCTCATCGTCACGTTTGCTGCCATCGGCTTGTACCTCGTGACCATCTCGACAGGCACAGTGGAGGCCGCGACGCAAGGCGAGCAGGGCGCGCGCGCGTACCAGGCGGCACGCACCGGAATCGATTGGGCCGCGTTCCAGGTCCTTAGGAATTCCGATGCTCCACCAGCGCTCGCGGGGGACTTCGGCCCGAAGTGCAAGACGAGCAATGCCGCCACTCAGACCTTAGACCTTGGCACGTTGGGTGGCAGTGCAGGAACCTTCTCCTCCACTGTGACGTGTAGTCGCAGCACGGAGGTGGAAGGTGGCACCACCGTCGAGATTTATTTGCTTACGGCCAACGGCTGTAACGCGCCGGCCTGTCCCGGCGTCAAGGATTCCGCATACGTAGAGCGCGAGGTCCAGCTCGTCCTTTCGAAGTGATTTGGCCGCCGGTCCCTACCCCCGCCTCACGGTCCGGTAGCGTTCGAGGCAATGCAGGTGCTTATTTTCAAAGAAACTCATTTGACAACAAATGGTTATTGCTTTAAGTTGAAGTCGAACCCGAGATACATCGGGGAGATAGGTGCTCGAACTCCTAAAACGGCGCGGTAAGCGAGAACCGGGCTGGCTCGCGATTTCTTTGCAGCCAGGCAGGATGCATTACGCCCACGGAGTCATGGACGGGACGCAAAACGTCGTTAAGTGCTGCGGCACTCAGGCGTTCGCGGACGATAAGGAGCTGGAGCGCAGGACGAAGGAGCTCGGGTTCGACCGCTACCAATGTGTGACCGTCCTAGCCTCGTCCGATTATCAATTGCTGTTGGTTGAGGCGCCGAACGTGCCGGCGGCGGAGCTTAGGAATGCCGCGCGCTGGCGCGTAAAGGACATGCTCGATTACGCGGTCGACCAGGCGACGATCGATGTGCTCGACATCCCTCCGGATCCTGCCGGCGCAAGCCGCAGCCATTCCCTGTATGCGGTGGCCGCAAGGAACGAAGTGATTCAGAGCTGCATGGACCGTTTTTCGCATGCGCGCATCCCCCTTACGGTCATCGATATCGAAGAGACCGCGCAGCGCAATATCGCTGCGCTGCTCGAGCCGCGCGACCGGGGCGTCGCGCTCTTGTACGTCGGAAAGTCCCAGGTGCTTTTGACGGTGAATTTCCGTGGCGAGCTCTATCTCGCGCGCCGCATCGATGTCGGTCTCGAGGAGCTCGAGAAGCTTGCGCAAGGTGGCTCGGATGACGCAAAGAATCGCATCCTTCTCGAAGTGCAGCGCAGCTTCGACCATCTCGAGCGGCAGTTTCCATTCGTTGGCATAGGCAAGGTGCTCATTGCGCCGACACCTGCTGATACCGGACTGCAGAGCTATCTCGCGGAAAACATTGACATGGCCGTGGAGGAAGTGCGGCTGGGCGAGGTGCTGAGACTGGCGCCGGACGTGGAACTCGAGCGGCAAGCGGCATGGCAGCTGTTTCACCTCATCGGGGCGGCGTTGCGCAACGAGGCAAAAGCGTCGTGACCCAGCACATCAACCTTTACAACCCGCTCTTCGTAAAGAAAGACAAGCCGTTCTCCGTTAGCACGATGGCCCAGGCTCTCGGCTTCATTGCTGTGGCTCTCGGCTGCATGTACTTCTATGCAACGCTTCAGGCGCATTCTGCCGAGCGACTTGCCACGCAGGTTGACGAGCAGCTCGAACTGCAGCGTGAGCAAGTCGCGAAGCTCGCCAAGGGGCCCGTGCCGACCCGCAGCAAGCTCCTCGAGGCCGAAGTCGCGCGGCTGGAAAGCGAAGTAAAAGCACGGCAGACCAGCTTGCAAGCGCTGAGCACCGGCGAACTCGGCAACACGGCGGGGTTCTCCGAATTCTTCGCGGCATTCGGCCGCGGGACGGTGTCTGGGGTTTGGCTCACGGCGATCACGATCGGTGACGCGGGCAGCGAACTGAAGGTGCAGGGAAGGGCGCTGCGGGCTGACCTGATGCCGGCTTTTCTGCGCGCGCTCAGCAATGAGCCGATCATGCGGGGGCGCAGAATCACCGAGATGAAGCTGACCGCGAAGGCACTGCCGGCCGAGAAGGGCGTAGATGGAAAGTCGCGCGCGACAGAGCCGCAAGCCTTTATCGAATTCTCGCTGAGCGCCCCGCTGCAGATGGCGGAAGCCCCGCCCGGCGCGGTGGCGGGCACGCCATGAACGAGCTCATCCGCCGTTACGGCGAGCGCATCGATGCATTGCGCGTGCGGGAACGTGTGCTGATCTTTTTTGTTCTTGCGCTTGCACTCGTGCTCATTGCCAACGCCGCCTTCATCGAACCGTTGCGCGCGAAGCAAAAACGACTGAGCGCAAGCGTGGCCCAGCAGGAGAAGCAGATGGCTGCGCTGCAAACGGAGCTGCAAAGGCTGCTCACGGGGAGCCAGGTCGATCCCGACGCGGCGAATCGCGCACAACTGGCGGCACTGCGCGAGGAACTGCGCCGGCTGAATTTGCGCATCGTCGACGAGCAGCGGCGCTTTACTCCGCCCGAACGCATGCGCCGCCTGCTGGAACAGCTGCTCGAGAAAAACCGCGGCCTGGCGCTGGTCGACCTGCAGACCCTGCCTGTAGTTCCAATCGCCGTCCCGCGCCAGGGGGCAGGTGCCTCGGGCATGTATCGGCATGGTATCGAGCTCACCGTGCGCGGCAGTTACGGCGAGCTTTATGAATACCTGCGAGGCCTCGAAAAACTACCCAATCAGCTCTACTGGGCGCGCGCGGAACTCGGTGTGGCTGAGCACCCGACGCTGACCTTGAAGCTGACCGTGCATACCTTGAGCTTCGATCGAGCGTGGCTGGTCGTATGACTCCTGCCCCGACGGCGCTCGCGCTCCTTCTCGCTGCCTTGAGCGTGAACGCCGCTCCGTTCGCCGACCCGTTTCGCCCCCCGCGTGATATCGGACCGACCACCGCGAGCGCGAGTGCAGCAACCGGCGGACCGCGACTTGAGTCTGTGCTGATCGCTCCGGACCGGCGCATCGCGGTCATCAATGGTCAGCAATACACGGAGGGCGCGATATTTGGTGACGGACGGATTCTGCGCATCAGCGAAAGCGAAGTCGTGATTCGTGCCCCAGGCCGGGACCAAGCGCTCAAGCTCTATCCGCAGGACGTCAAGCGCGCCAGCGGTTCGCCGGATGAGGGCAAATGACATGACCACAACCAAAACAATAGGGTCGCTCGCTGCCCTCGTCCTGGCCGCGGGCTGCGCTGTGCCGCCGCCTTCGCCGACTTCGGTCGGTCCTTACATCACGACCGAGTTGGAAAAGGGCGTCGCCGAACGCAAGGCCGAGACCACGCCGCGCGCAATCGACGAGGCGCTGCTGCCGCCGCTGCGGATGGAAATGCCGACCGTCGCGGGGGCGCCACTCGAGCCGCGTTTCGATCTGTCGGTCAACAACGCGCCCGCGGCACAGGTTTTCATGTCGCTGGTCTCGGGCACCCGCTACTCGATGCTCGTGCATCCGAGTGTTACCGGCTCGATCACGATCAATCTGAAGGACGTGAACCTGCGCGAGGCGCTCGACTCGATCCGTGACCTATACGGCTACGAATACAAGATCGAAAGCACGCGCATCTTCATTCAGCCCGCGGGCGTGCAGACGCGCGTTTTTCAAGTGAATTACCTCTCGGCACAACGTCGCGGGGTAAGCCAGTTACGGGTGACGTCGACGACCTTGAGTCAGACCTCGGGCACGACGACAACCGGCGCTACTACGCCTGGCCTCGCCGGAGCCCCCGGAACGACTGGAGCGCCGGGCACCGGAGGCGCGGCGACCGGTGCAGGCGTGCTCGGCGGAGCGGTCATCGGCGACAGCAGTCGCCTGACGACAAACCAGGAAGCCATTTTCTGGTCGGATTTGTGCGAAGCCCTGGCGGCGCTCACCTTCCCTCCCGAGGCTGGCGCTGCGGCGCCCGTACAAGCGCCGGGCACGGTGTCGGTACAGGCGCCGGAAGACCGTCAACGCGGCATCTGCAACCGGCGCGGGCCCGGTGACCGCTCGATTGTGGTCTCACCACATTCCGGCGTCATTGTGGTGCGCGCCACGCCGACAGAGCTGCGGGCCGTGGACAACTACTTGCGCGCCACGCGGGTGGCGGTCGAGCGTCAGGTGATGCTCGAGGCGAAAATCATCGAAGTGACGCTGTCGGATCAGTTCCAGTCGGGGATCAACTGGGCTGTGTTCAACCGTAGCGGCGGCTTCGGACAGATCACGCGTCCGTCGTCCCCGTCGTCACAGCAAGCGGGTAGCGTCACCACCCAGCAGTTGCGAGACGCAGCCACCGCGCAGCTGTTGAATGGGCCGGCGGGCGCGGTACTCGGGCTTGCCGTCGCGAGCTCGAACTTCGCGGCGCTCCTGACTTTCCTCGAGACCCAAGGCAACGTCCAGGTGCTGTCAAGCCCTCGTGTTGCCACGCTCAATAACCAGAAAGCGGTGCTCAAAGTTGGTGACGAGCAGCTCTTCGTCTCGAATGTCTCGGTGATCCCGGTCACCAACGTGACCACCGGTGCCGTCACGAGCGCGCTCGCGACACCGCAGTTTTCGCCCTACTTCTCGGGCATCGTCCTCGACGTCACGCCGCAGATCGACGACGCCGGCAACATCACGCTGCATATTCATCCGTCGATCAACGACATCGCGAACGTGCAGACCAACATCAATCTCGGTTTTGGCAACGTCGCGGTTCCGACTGCGAGAAGCACGATCCGCGAGACCGACACCATCGTTCGTGTGAGCGATGGCTCGATCGTGGCGATCGGCGGGCTGATGCGCACCGAGGTGAACGATGTGCGTGGCGGCGTTCCGGGTGTCTCCGACACGGGCTGGGCGGCGCTGCTGTTTCGCACCACCACGCGCCTGACCGAGAAGAAGGAGCTCGTCATCCTGCTCAAGCCGACGATCATCGACTCCGACCGGGTCTGGGAGCAGGACTTGCGCGAGACGGAGGACCGGCTCAAGAAGATGTACCCGGTGCAGCAAGGTTTGAGGCGATGAACTACCTCGGGCACTTCGGCTTGCGCGAGGCGCCCTTCGGTATCACGCCCGATACCAGCTTTTTCTTTCCCTGCCGCAGCGCGCAGGAGGCGCTCAACACGCTGCTGATCGCGCTCGAGAACGGCGAGGGCTTCATCAAGATCACCGGCGAAGTCGGCACCGGCAAGACGCTCCTCTGCCGCAAGTTTCTGAGCACGCTCGACGACACGCGCTGGGTGTCGGCCTACATCACCAATCCGAGTCTCGAGCCGCGCACGCTGCTGCTCGCCTTCGCTGAAGAACTGAGCGCGGTGGCCGAGCCCGGCGTCGACCAGCATCGCCTGCTCAAATCGCTCACGCGCACGCTGCTCGAGCTTGCAAGCCAGCAACGCCGGGTGGTGCTCTGCCTCGACGAGAGTCAGGCGATGCCGCTCGATACCCTCGAAACGCTGCGTCTACTCACCAATCTCGAAACGGAAAAGCGCAAGTTGCTGCAAGTCGTGCTCTTCGGCCAGCCCGAGCTCGATCGCAAGCTCGCGAAGGAATCCATCCGGCAATTGCACCAGCGCATCAGCTTCCAGCATGACCTGCACGGGCTCGACGAGGAGGAGGTGGGCGCCTATTTCACCCACCGCCTGCGCATCGCCGGCTACACCGGCCCGCAGCTTCTTACCGGCGGTGCGCGCCGCGCTCTCTATCGCGCCAGCCGCGGCGTGCCGCGGCTGGTGAATATCCTCGCGCATAAAGCCCTGCTTCTGGTCTATGGCGAAGGCGGCTGGAGCGTCGAGCGCCGCCATTTGCGCGCAGCGGTGCTTGATACGCCCGCGGCGGCGCAGCCGCGTGGCTGGTGGCCGCTGTCGCGCTCGCTCGTGAGCCGCACCGCGAAATAGCGTCCATGAGCATCATCAACCAGATGCTGCAAGAGCTCGACCGGCGACACGCGCCGGCCGGCGCCAATGGCGCGGCCCCGCCGTTGCACGTGCGCACGGTGGCGCCGGCGACGGAGCGACGCTACTGGTTCTGGGGTGCCCTCATCGTGCTGATCGTCGCGGCCATCGCCTGGGGCGGATGGCTTGCCTATCAGCTTGCGCCGCGCCGCATTGCCACGGACCTGGCATTCAAGGCGGCGGATGAAGCTCGCACCCACGTGCCGATCCCGACGCCCGCACCCGCAGCCGCGACGACAGCGTCAGCGACGTCAACTCCAGTCGCGCCATCCGCCGAGGCGCAGTCTGCGCCACAAGCCGAGATGCTGCGGCTCGCTGAATCCATCGCCACGCCGATCCTCGAATCAAAGCCGGTGGCATCGCCGGCGCCGGCCAAGCTTCCCTTACCCAGCAAGCCGATGGCTGCCGTTCCCGAAAAACCCGGGGCGGCGAAAACGGCGGAAAAGCCGAAGTTCGAGCGTCTGGAGCGCGTTGGCCCGCCAGCGGAGCGCGCAGAAAACGAGTTCCGCTCCGCCGTGGCCGTGCTCAAGCTTGGACGCAGCGGCGAGGCGGAGACGCGCTTCGCAAAGGCGCTCGAGTACGACAGTGCACACCGCGGCGCACGCCAGGCGCTGATCGCGATGTATATCGAGCGCGGACAGCTCGAAGCCGCGCGCAAGCTGTTGCAGGAAGGCCTCGCCATTGACCCGGCCCAGCCGGACTTCGCGATCGCGCTTGCGCGCATCCTGGTCGAACGCAAAGACCTGCCCGGCGCGCTGGCTGCGCTGGAAGGCTCAGCGCCGGCCGCCGGCGAAGTCCCGGAATTCCACGTCCTGCGCGGCACGCTGTTGCAGCGCCTTGCCCGGCACAGCGAGGCCGCCGAGGCTTACCAGACGGCGCTTCAGGCGCGCTCGACCATTCCGCAAGCCTGGGTCGGTCTCGGCATCTCGCTCGAGGCCCTGCAGCGCCGGCCGGAGGCCGCCGATGCCTTCCGTCGCGCGCTCGTTGCGGGGCCAATGAGCGCCGAAGTGAAAACTTTTGCCGAGCAGCGCATCCGCGCTCTCCGGTAATCTGCGCCGGTGATCTTGAGACATCGCGCCGCGGCGTTCGCCGTGGCCTTGCTGATTGCCCCAGGTGCGCCAGCGTGGGCAGCAGCGCTTACGGTCACTGCAAGCACCACCTGGAGCGCATTGAATCCTGCCGCGGGCGACACGATCACTGTGAAGGGCGGCGCTACCTTGACCGTCAACGTCACAAACGGCCAGATAGCCGCCATCACCCTCGGCGGTGCAGCTCCGAGCGCAGGACAAGGCACGCTCGCCTTCAGTGCGAATACATCCGCCGTAACTATTGCGGGCGCTCTGACGCTCGGCAGCGGCGGTCAAGCTGGCAACCTGAACATGACGAATGGCGGCACGCTAACTCTCGCCGGATTCACCAGCAGTACGGTCGGAACATTCACTAGGGCTGCCGTCGGTACTACCGGCACGGTGGCGTTGACAGGCACAAACACGCTGCCGAGCGTTGCGGCCTACAACACGTTCAACAACCTGACCGTTAGCGGCAACACGACGACCCAGTCGCAGGCCATGACCGTGGCCGGGAACCTGGTCGTGAACGGCACCTTGGTGCTCAACAACACAACGAACGTTACCGGCACGACGACCATTGGCGGCAGCCTGAACATCAGCTCCGCTACCGGAGTCAAGACTTTCACAGGTGCCGTGGCTGTCAATGGAACTTGGAACAACATTGTCGCGGGCAGCGTTTTCTTTCAAGGGAACCTCACCAACAACGGCACTTTTACCCCCGGCACGGGGACCTATACATTCAACGGCGCGGCCGCTCAAACGCTCTCAGGCACGGCGAGCAGCACAACTTTGCCCCTCTTCATCCTGAACAACGCCAATGGGCTTTCGCTGAATGGCACCCATGACCTCTTGGTCACCACGCTCCTGACTTTAAGCGCGGGGAAAATCACCACCGGCACTAATGTAGTCAATGTCACCAATGGATCGGCCATTGGCGCGGGGGCCGGGCGCTTCATCGAGGGCAATCTGAAAAAGCCATTCACTGCGGCCAACCTGACGCGCGCTTTCGAAGTTGGCGGGAACGCGGGAGCGAACTATTCCCCGGTCAGCATCACTTTTGCGGCCATCACCACCGGCGGCGATATCACAGTGAGCAGCACCGCCGGCAGTCATCTGCAGCTCATCAGCTCCGGTCTCGATTACACGACGCCGTCGAAGCTCAACCGCTGGTGGACGATCACAAATGGCGGCGTCGCCTTTACGAGCTATTCGGCCACATTCACTTTTGTGGCGACGGAGGTAGACGCGGCGCCCACTAACGCGACGGCCTTCCTTGCTATGCGTTACGACGGCGTGGCGTGGAATCCAATGACATTGCCCAGCGCGCCCACCACCACCTCCATAACCATCGGCAGCGAAACCGGCTTTGGTGATGTCGCCGTGGGAGAGCCGGCGGAATACAACGTCAATCAGGCGGCCTCGGTCGGGCGCTTCAATGCTTACGATCCACCGCCGGTGACTGCGACAAACTCGGTCCAAGGCTTCATCAGGACCAAGTCGGCCGGCGTGGCGTTCACGCTGAGAATCGTGCACCTCGATACCACTGGTCTCGCGCTGCTGAACTTGAACAAAGAATCCATACGAGTAGATCTACTCGATGGAAGCGTCAATACGGGAGGTACTTACACCGGCGGAAACAACTGCTACAGCCTTTGGACGGTGATTGCGACCGTTAATACGGCCTTCCCAAGCAACACCACACAGATGGACGTAACTTTTGATCCAGCGACCCTAGTCGCGATTAGGAACTCCTATCCCAACGTGCGGGTGAAGGTGACCCGTACTTCAGGTGGCACGGACACTGGTTGCTCCGGGGATCGGTTCGCCATCAAACCTGCGGACATGGTCGTACAAGCGTATGACACCAATTGGCAAGCGGCTGGAACTAATCCGGCAACCGATCGGATACTGAATAACAGTAGCGCCACCACCGGGAACGTCCATGCTGCTAGCACGTCGGGTGCGACAACACCGCGGCCGTTCACCTTGCGCGCTACGGCGCGCAATGGTGCCGCTACTCCCGCTACGACGACCAACTACGCCGGCACGCCAACGGTAAAAAGTGGCAGCCCGGCCTGCGTACTACCGATCGGCTGCGCGACTGGGACATTGAGCGCACTGAACGCCGGCACATGGATCGCTGCATCCGGTGTGCTAAGCGCGCCTGCGCACTATGGCGAAGCCGGGACATTCAATCTGGAGCTGGAGGACTTGACCTTTGCCGCGGTCGACACCGCCGACACTACGCTTTCCGTAAGACGAATCGGCCAGGCTTCGGCTCCCCTCCTGGTCGGGCGTTTTGTGCCTGATCGATTCGCTTTCACTGCGGCCAACACGCCGCAACTCCAGACTTTCGGCGCAAGCTGTACCTCGGCTCGCTCGTTTACTTATGTCGGCAAGCCGATCTGGTACGCGACCAGTCTCGCACCATCGGGGACGGTTCAAGCAGTCAACGCCGGCGGTGCCGTGACCACCAATTACCGCGGCACCTCATTCAGGCTCGCGGCGTCCGGCATCACCGAAACCTACAGCAACAACTCCGTAGGTCCGGCGCTGAGTTGCACACTCAGCGACCTCACGACGGCCTGCAGCCCCGCGAATGGTCCCGCGCCTTCGGTTGTCGCGGGAGCCACAGCTCTTACCTTCGGGACCGGGACCTACACTGCAGCCTCCGCTGGCGGTGTTCTTACCTACGCACGTGGCGCGACACACCCGCCGACTGTGAGTCCCTACAACGCAAAAATTTCGTTGAGCGTAGTGGCCACCGACAGCAGCGAAAACGGCGCGGTCGGCAACCCCGGCAATGGCGCGACGCCAACCCTAACGACGCCGTCGCCCTTGGTATTCGATGGCGGCGGGTCCGGAATCGCTTTTGACGGCGGCGATTTCGATGTCCCGGGGGGTCTGACGGCGGGGAAGACGTTCGTGTACGGCCTGATGCGCCTTGATTACGTCACGGGCCCTGAAAACGTCGATCATCCGGTACTGCTACAGGCGCAGTACTGGAACGGCACGAGCTTTACACGCAACACGCAGGACAATTGCACTTCGTTCATTCCGAAGAACTTCGTGCTGTCCAATCACCTTGGCGCGGTGAATGCCGGAAATATGGTGAGCCCTACAGGTGCAACGGACGGCAACGTAAGCATCTCGGGCAATTTGGCCTCGGGCTTCGCGAATTTGAAGGTGGCGAAGCCCACGACGGCGATTGCCGCGCCCGGAAGCGTCCGCATTTGTCTCGACTTGGACAGCGCCGCCGGCACGGGCGATACAAGCTGCCAGGCCGCCACGCCGGCCGCCAAGGGCTACCTGCAAGGGCGGTGGACGCTTGTGAACTACGACAAGGACCCGTTCAGCACGGTCGGCTTCGGCATTTACGGCGCGCAGCCGCGAAACTTCATCTACTTCCGGGAGAACTACTAAGGATTTGCCGCGATGAGGCGCTCGAGCCGGTAGCCGTAGTTATAGACGGGAACCACGCGGTAACCTGATTCGGGACGCAGGTCGAGTTTCTTGCGCACCTGGCTGACATGTGTGTCTACCGTGCGAGTGGCGAGATCGCCGCTGCGCCCCCACACGGTTTCCTGCAGATGGCCGCGCGACAGCAGGCGGCCGACGTTGCGAAATAGGGTTACCGCGAGCTCGAACTCCTTCGGCGTGAGCTCGACCTTAGCCCCGCCCTTGCGGATCTCGCCCCGCTGGATGTCGATATCGAAAGGTGGAAAGGAGAGCTGCTTCTCTTCCTCCACCGGATAAGCCCGGCGCAGCAGCGCATGGACGCGGGCGAGCAGCTCCTGGCGGCGAACCGGCTTGATCATGTAATCGTCCGCCCCGTGCTCCAAGGCAAAGACGATGTCCTGCTCCGAATCGCGCACCGTGACAAACAGGATCGGTACGGTCTTGGACACGTTGTTGCGAAGCCAGCTCAGCACCTCGGTGCCGGAGATGTCAGGCACCTGCCAGTCCAGCATGAAGAGGTCGAAGCTCTCCCGCCCTGCCTGGCGCATTGCCTCCCGCCCGGAAAGCCAGCCGTGCACATCGTGGCCGTCGTCGCCGATCCAGCGCTTCAGCAGCGCCAGCTGGTCGGGATCGTCTTCTAGAATCGCGATGCGCACTCAGTCCCCTTTGAAGGCAATCATACCGCCAATGGAAAAGACCCTGCGTACCGCACTGCTCGGCGGTGGCACCATCGCCCAGCTAGTCCTTGAGCAGGCCCGGGCCGGCGAATTGGCCGGTATTGACATCGCTGGCGTCGCTGGCCGAAGCAGGCACTCGAGCGGTGCGGCGCTGGCCAGGAAATTCGATGTGCCTTATGTAGTTGGCCGGGAGGCGCTGCTCGCGCTACAGCCCCAGGTCGTCGTGGAGGCCGCCTCGCACGATGCCGTGCGCGAGCACCTCGTGCCGCTATTGCGGGCCGGGGCCAGCGTGATCGTGCTTTCCGTCGGCGCATTAACCGATGATCGCCTGCGAAAGGAAGCGGAGGCAGCGGCCGGGCGATCAGGGGCGCTGTTCTACGTCCCCTCGGGCGGCATTGGCGGCCTGGATGCGCTGCGCACGGCCTGCCTTGCCGGCGTCGACGAGGTCAGCATCCAGGTGGCGAAGCCGCCGGTGGCATGGCAGGGCATTCCGTACGTCGAGGCCCTCGGCCTCGCTTTGGACAGGTTGGACGGTCCGACGACGCTGTTCGAGGGGTCCGCCCGCGAAGGCGTACCGCATTTCCCTCAGAACGTGAACATCGCCGCCGTTCTCTCGCTTGCCGGCATCGGTTGGGATCGCACCCGGCTAAAAGTCGTCGCAGACCCGGCGTTGACGCTCAACACCCATACGATCCGGGTCCGCGGCCGGTCAGGCAACTTCTCGGTCGTCCTCGAAAACGTGCCGGCTCCTGAAAATCCCAAGACGTCTTGGCTCGCCTGCTACAGCGCGATCGCTGCGCTCAAATCACTTCAAGGCCGCGTCCGCTTTGGGACTTGATTTAAGTCAATTAATCGAGTCTGCCGAAGTGTTATAGAAGCGCAGCTTTTGTCGTGCCGAGGCGACACCCCGCACGCCTCTGGCTAACGCAGAAGGAGGCCTGATGGGAAAGATATGGGCTGCGGCTCTAGCGGCCATTTCCGTTGTGTTTTCGAATGGCACGTTCGCCCAGGAGCTACTCCCGGCCAGCAGGGCTGATTCGGCGTCATCCAAAGCCGTGCGCTTGAGCGATGCCGAGTTGGACGAGATCACTGCCGGGACGTTTGTAACTGTTGTGGTTTTCAATCCAGGCAATGCCGATATTTTTGCCCAAAACGACCATCGCACGCTGATCGTGCAAGGCACCGGGACGCCGGGTAATTTCGGGTTTGTCATTGTCGTGAAGAATAACGGCGACGTCGTTTCCCATTTTCATTTTTCCGGCCCGCACTAGCCCGACGGTAATCTTCCTAGGCGCGGCGCTGTTCTGGTGCTTGAACAGTGCCGCGGAGCCGGTTCGTTCGCTGCTGGAAATCCGCCGCGACGGCGTAGTAATTCAAGAATGGGACAACAGCTGCGGAGCGGCGGCACTCGCAACCGTTTTGACTTATAGCCTGCACGATCCAATTTCGGAAAAGGCCGCAGCGCAGGGCATGCTTCGGCGGACTGATCCACTGCGTGTCAAAGTGCGCGGCGGCTTCTCGCTGCTCGACATGAAACGGTACGTCGAAGCCCGCGGGTATACGGCGCAAGGGTTCCGCAATCTCAGCCTCGATGAGCTCTCCGCCATGCGGGCCGCGATCGTGCCGATCGACGAGCGCGGCGACCCGCATTTCGTCGTGGTGCGCGGCCTCAAGGACGGGGAGGTCGACATCGCCGATCCGGCATTCGGAAACCGACGCATGCCGCTCGAGCGCTTCATGAAGGTCTGGAAAGAAGGCATCGGCTTCGCCATCACGCGCGCCGCTTCGTAATGCGCGCGGCCCTCATCGCCGTCCTGTGGCTGTTGACGGCGAGCGTGCAGGCCCAGAGCGCGGAAGAGCTGCAGCGCCTGCTGAAAGAGCGTGACGCCAAGATTCGCGAGCTCAGCGAGCGGCTCGAAGCGCTCGACAAGAAATCCGCGCCGGAAGACGAGGAGCTCAATCGCGCGCTCGAGCGCACACTCGTGCAGCAGGGCGCCCTGGTCCTGCCCGCACGAACTTATGAGATCGAACCGCAGTTCGTCTACGCGCACTGGGACCGGGACCGCGGGCCGTTCCGCTATCAGTGGGACTCGTCGCTCGCCTTCCGCGCTGGCGTGGGCTGGCAGTCGCAGCTGCAGGTAAATGTGCCCTACGTGCACGTTGCAACTGCCACGGGCTCCGCGACGGGGCTTGGAGATATTTCTTTGTCGTTGGTCAAGCAGCTCGCGCGCGAAGAGGGCCTCCGCCCTGGCGTTTTTGCGTCCGTCGGCTGGCTCGCTCACACTGGAGACGCCGCCTTTGGCGGCGGTGTGCCCACCGGAGGCGGTTTCAATGTGCCGCAGGCGGGCCTGACCGCAGTCAAGCGGCACGATCCGCTGGTCTATTTCGGTGGTATTTCGTATGCCGCGCCGCGGCCGCGGGAGATCGCGGGTGTACGCCTAGAGGCGGGTAATACTTGGGCGCTGCGCGGAGGCGCTGTCCTCGCGGCGACGCCCGAGACTTCGGTAAACGTCGGACTGACTTTGGGTTTCGTCGGCGCCAGTCGCCTGGACGGACAGCGCGTGCCCGACTCGGACACCGTGCTCGGGACGCTGCAACTCGGCTTTGGCACGGTGCTGACCCGGCGCCTGATGCTCAATGTCGCGGGTGAATTCCGAGCCAGCGGCCCGGCCCCGAATTTCCGCCTGCTTTTGGGGCTTCCGATCCGCTTTTAGGTTGCCCAAGCTGCGGAAAACTCAATATAATCGCCGGTTCCGCCGGAGGGGTGCCCGAGCGGCTAAAGGGGGCAGACTGTAAATCTGTTGGCCTTGCGCCTA
>Ga0209647_1000286_pt1 | contig 47851 bp, 36 predicted proteins | sample GraSoi_2013_60cm_FD_185827 | JGI IMG/M metagenome (GOLD analysis project Ga0209647, IMG submission 185827) | Grasslands soil microbial communities from the Angelo Coastal Reserve, California, USA - Sample 9_17_2013_60cm (SPAdes) (version 2) | ecosystem: Environmental > Terrestrial > Soil >...
CAACTCGACTGCATGAAGTCGGAATCGCTAGTAATCGCGGATCAGCATGTCGCGGTGAATACGTTCCCGGGTCTTGTACACACCGCCCGTCACACCATGGGAGTGGGTTTCACCAGAAGCCGGTCGCCTAACCGCAAGGGGGGCGCCGACCACGGTGAGATTCATGACTGGGGTGAAGTCGTAACAAGGTAGCCGTATCGGAAGGTGCGGCTGGATCACCTCCTTTCTAAGACAAGCACTATTCAGTGCCCACCGTCTATCGGCTGTAGTTTCGAAGTTGCAGCCGTTATTCATGTTGACCACACGCACGCGGGGTCTGTAGCTCAGTTGGTTAGAGCACCGTCTTGATAAGGCGGGGGTCGATGGTTCGAATCCATCCAGACCCACCAGGCACCGGCAAGCCAGGCGTTATTCGCGAAGACTCACGCGGGGCCATAGCTCAGCTGGGAGAGCGCCTGCTTTGCAAGCAGGAGGTCACCGGTTCGATCCCGGTTGGCTCCACCACCCCTGGCGGGGGGCGGGCCGGGGGCGAAAGAGGAATCAGCAATCAGTTCACTTCAAGCGTGGATTGATTGGTGTTTCTTCATTGAGATACCGATCGGCTGCTCTTTAACAATTCGGGATGGAAGGTAAAGTGATTCGCGAAAGCGAATCATGGGTTATGTATTGCATCGTGTGTTTTTGGCTACGTCGAGTGGCCGAAGACGCGCAAGCATGAAGCGTGAGAATTTCTTATTTCTTTGTGATGGGTTCGGGGACTTTGCCCGGGCCTGCTTGCCGCAAGGCAGGCAGCAAGGTTATAGGGTCAAGCGAATAAGTGCATGTGGTGGATGCCTTGGCAATGATAGGCGACGAAGGACGTGACAGCCTGCGATAAGCTGCGGGGAGCCGGCAAATGGGCGCTGATCCGCAGATTTCCGAATGGGGAAACCCGGCCCGCGAGGGTCACCGGGCTCTGAATACATAGGAGCCCAGGAGCGAACCCGGAGAACTGAAACATCTCAGTAACCGGAGGAACAGAAATCAACCGAGATTCCCGGAGTAGTGGCGAGCGAAACGGGATCAGCCATCGAGTTTTAGCATGTGAGTTAGCGAAAGCGTCTGGAAAGTCGCGCCGTAGTGGGTGATAGCCCCGTACGCGAAAGCTCATGTGTGGAACTAGGCTCGAGACAAGTAGGGCGGGACACGTGAAATCCTGTCTGAAGATGGGGGGACCATCCTCCAAGGCTAAATACTCATCATTGACCGATAGTGAACCAGTACCGTGAGGGAAAGGCGAAAAGAACCCCGGGAGGGGAGTGAAATAGATCCTGAAACCGCATGCATACAAACAGTCGGAGCCGGAAGCAATTCTGGTGACGGCGTACCTTTTGTATAATGGGTCAGCGACTTACGTTGCGTAGCGAGCTTAAGGCTTTGATGCCGGAGGCGTAGCGAAAGCGAGTCTGAATAGGGCGATTCAGTTGCGCGGCGTAGACCCGAAACCGGTTGATCTATCCATGGCCAGGCTGAAGGTGGGGTAACACCCACTGGAGGGCCGAACCCACGCCCGTTGAAAAGGTCGGGGATGAGCTGTGGATAGGGGTGAAAGGCTAAACAAAACCGGAGATAGCTGGTTCTCCTCGAAAACTATTGAGGTAGTGCCTCGTGTATTGCCTGCGGGGGTAGAGCACTGTTATGGCTAGGGGGCCGCTATAGGCTTACCAAACCATTGCAAACTCCGAATACCGCAGAGCCAGAGCACGGGAGACAGACCCCGGGTGCTAACGTCCGGGGTCAAGAGGGAAACAACCCAGACCGCCAGCTAAGGTCCCGAATCTCGGCTAAGTGGAAAACGAAGTGGGAAGGCTTAGACAGTCAGGAGGTTGGCTTAGAAGCAGCCATCCTTTAAAGAAAGCGTAATAGCTCACTGATCGAGTCGTCCTGCGCGGAAGATGTAACGGGGCTCAAGCCGAGAACCGAAGCTGCGGATGTGAGGTGTCCTTCGGGGCATCTTGCGTGGTAGAGGAGCGTTCCGTAAGTCTGTGAAGGTGTGCCGGGAGGCATGCTGGAGATATCGGAAGTGCGAATGCTGACATGAGTAGCGATAAAGCGGGTGAAAGGCCCGCTCGCCGAAAGCCCAAGGTTTCCTGCGCAACGTTCATCGGCGCAGGGTGAGTCGGCCCCTAAGGTGAGGCAGAGATGCGTAGCTGATGGGAATCCGGTCAATATTCCGGAACCGCCGACGGGTGCGATGTGGGGACGGAGAAGGTTATGCGAGCCGGCTGTTGGACGTGCCGGTGAAGCGTGTAGGTGGATTGCTTAGGGAAATCCGGGCAGTCGTTACCACCGAGGCGCGGGACCAAGGAGTTCTTCGGAGCTTCTGAAGTCGCGGATACCCTGCTTCCAGGAAAAGCCACTAAGCTTCAGCCCGTTGGGACCGTACCGCAAACCGACACAGGTGGGCAGGATGAAAATTCTCAGGCGCTTGAGAGAACTCAGGAGAAGGAACTCGGCAAATTGACACCGTAACTTCGGGAGAAGGTGTGCCTTTGGTAGGTGATGGGGATTTACTCTCCAGAGCCGAACGAGGCCGCAGAGAATCGGTGGCTGCAACTGTTTATCAAAAACACAGCACTCTGCTAAGACGTTGGAAGTCGACGTATAGGGTGTGACGCCTGCCCGGTGCCGGAAGGTTAAGTGATGGGGTGAGAGCTCTTGATCGAAGCCCCGGTAAACGGCGGCCGTAACTATAACGGTCCTAAGGTAGCGAAATTCCTTGTCGGGTAAGTTCCGACCCGCACGAATGGCGTAATGATGGCCACACTGTCTCCTCCTGAGACTCAGCGAAGTTGAAATGTTTGTGAAGATGCAATCTTCCCGCGGCTAGACGGAAAGACCCCATGAACCTTTACTGTAGCTTTGCATTGGACTGTGACGCTGTCTGTGTAGGATAGCTGGGAGGCTTTGAAGCCGGCTCGCTAGAGTCGGTGGAGCCAACGTTGAAATACCAGCCTGACGACGTTGCGGTTCTAACCTGGGCCCCTTGACGGGGTCGGGGACCGTGCATGGTAGGCAGTTTGACTGGGGCGGTCTCCTCCCAAAGAGTAACGGAGGAGTGCGAAGGTCACCTAGGTACGGTCGGAAATCGTACTCATAGTGCAATGGCATAAGGTGGCTTGACTGCGAGACTGACAAGTCGAGCAGGTGCGAAAGCAGGTCATAGTGATCCGGTGGTTCTGTATGGAAGGGCCATCGCTCAACGGATAAAAGGTACTCTGGGGATAACAGGCTGATTCCTCCCAAGAGTTCATATCGACGGGGGAGTTTGGCACCTCGATGTCGGCTCATCACATCCTGGGGCTGTAGCCGGTCCCAAGGGTATGGCTGTTCGCCATTTAAAGTGGTACGTGAGCTGGGTTCAAAACGTCGTGAGACAGTTTGGTCCCTATCTGCCGTGGGCGTTGGAGATTTGACGGGGGCTGCTCCTAGTACGAGAGGACCGGAGTGGACGCATCCCTGGTGTACCGGTTGTGACGCCAGTCGCATCGCCGGGTAGCTATATGCGGAAGAGATAACCGCTGAAAGCATCTAAGCGGGAAACTTGCCTGAAGATGAGATCTCCCGGGAGCTTGACTCCCCTGAAGGGTCGTCCGAGACCAGGACGTTGATAGGCTGGGTGTGTAAGAGGGGTAACCCTTTGAGCTAACCAGTACTAATTGCCCGTGTGGCTTGACCCTATAACCTTGCGCATCCGTGCATGCGCAACCGATTCAATGCATCCCCCTTCCTTCCATCCCATTCGTACGTGAGCCAACGCTTGACTCGACTCACGCACAGCCGAATTCCTGGCGACCATAGCGCGTTGGCCCCACCCCTTCCCATCCCGAACAGGACCGTGAAACGACGCCGCGCCGATGATATTGCGGATTGCCCGTGAGAAAGTAGGTCATCGCCAGGGCCTTACAAACCAAACGCCCAACCTCCACAGGTTGGGCGTTTGCATTTGTGCCGCGGCGAGATGAATTCGCGTCGACTCAGCCGACGATGCCATCGGCGCGCAGCGCCTCGATCTCGATCGCAGACAGCCCCGCCGCGCGCAGGATTTCATCGGCATGTTCGCCGCGCCGCGGCACCGGTCCGGGAGCTTCGCGCGCGCCGGAAAATCGCGGCGCCGGATTGGCCTGCAGCATCCCGTCGCGCTCGCTGTAGATGGCGCGCGCGGCGATGTGCGGATGGCGCGCCGCTTCCTCCGGAGTGAGCACCGGCGCGAAGCAGGCATCGGTTCCTTCGAGGAGCTCGCACCACGCGCCGCGTGTGCGTGTCGCGAACATGGCGCCGAAGCGCCGCCTCGACTCGGGCCAGCGGCTCGCGTCGTAACCGTCGGCGAATTGGGGATCGGCGTCGAGCCCCAGCTTCTTCAGGAGCAGCGCGTAGAACCGCGGCTCGAGCGCTCCCACCGTGATGAACTTGCCGTCGGCGCAGCGATAGGTCGCGAACCAGTGCGGGCCATCGAGTAGGCTCCTGCCGCGCTCCATCGAAAACTGTCCGGTGGCCCTGAAGGCGAGCAGCAGGTTCATGAGGTGCGCGGAACCGTCGACGACGGCCGCATCGACGACCGTGCCCTTGCCGGTCGCGCGGGCGCTCAACATGCCCGCGAGGAGCCCGACCGCCAGATAGAGCGCGCCGCCGCCGAGATCGCCGAGGAGCGTGGGCGGAGCGACGGGCGCGTCGCTCGCATTGCCGGCATACCAGAGCGCGCCGGAAAGCGCGAGGTAGTTGTTGTCGTGCCCGGCGGCGCGCGCAAGGGGACCATCCTGCCCCCAGCCCGTCATGCGGCCGTAAACGAGACGCGGATTGCGGGCGAGGCAGACATCCGGGCCCAGGCCGAGCCGCTCCATCACTCCCGGACGCATGCCCTCGATGAGGCCATCGGCGCGTTCGATCACGCGCAACGCCGTCTCCCGGCCGCGGTCCGATTTCAGGTCGAGCGCGATGGAGCGCTTGCCGCGATGGAAGATCGCCGCCGCGCCCGCGTCGGTCACCGCCCCACCCCCCTCGGGGCGCTCGATGAGAGTCACCTCGGCGCCGAGGTCGGCGAGCAGCATTCCGCAGAAGGGCCCCGGGCCGATGCCCGCGACTTCCACGACCGTCACGCCCGCGAGCGCGCTCATTGAACGAATGTCCTTGCGTCCAGGTGCATCCCCCTTGATCGAAGCGTAGTGTCGCCCAAGGCGAGCTGCCGACAAAGTTTGCTTTTGCGCCCCGCCGTAAGAGAATGCCCCATGGCCGGTTACTGGGAGCGTCTGCGCAGCTCGCCGCGACTCAAGGGGGTGTTCCTCCTCGTGTTGGTCGCCGCCATCGTCACCGCGACGGCGCTGCTGCCCTCGTCGCGCGAGTCGCCGCTTGCCGACGCCGAGCGCCTCGCCTTCGACCTGGAGATGCGAGCGCTGCGCGAGCTGAGGCCGCGCCCGCTCGCCGATGACGTGGTGCTGGTCGGGATCGACGAGGAGACCGAAGCCGCTTATCCCGAGCCGATCGCGCTCTGGCATCGCCATTTCGCCCGCGCCTACCACGTGCTCGCGCTCGCCAGGCCGAAGGCCGTCGGCGTCGACATCGTGCTTCCCGAGCATTCCTACGACTGGATCGTCGCGGGCAGCGACCTCGCGCTCATGCGCGCGCTGGTGGATCTCAAGCGCAACGCCGCCTTCGCCTTCGTGCAGACGGTCAACCGGCGCGGCGAAGTGGTGCCGGTCCAGGGGAATTTCGGCGGCATCGTGGCGCCCGCCAACCTCGGCATCGACCAGCAGCTGCGCGATCCGGATTCCGTGTCCCGGGAGTTCAGCGAGCCGCGCCTGTCGCGCACCCGGGAGCCCGCGCCGACCTTGGCCGGCCAACTCCTGCGCGCGATGGGACGCCCCGTGCACGAGGGCTACATCGACTACAGCCTCGGCGCGCCCCTCGAATATGTGCCGTTGCACCGGTTAGCGACGATGGAGCCGGAGCGCGCGGCCGAGCTCTTCGGCGGCCGCGTGGTGCTCATCGGCAGCCTCATCCGCACCACCGACCGCTGGCGCCTGCCGGTCAAGCTGCTCGCACGCGATCCGGGTGCGGCCATCGAGGATGGCGAGGCCGGCGCGACCGGGCGCCTAGTGTTCGACCAGCCGGGCGTGCTCGTGCACCTTCAGGTGCTGCGCAACCACCTGGCGAGCGGCCCGCTGCAGCCCTTGCCCGACTCCGTGAAGTGGCTCCTGGTCGTCTTCGCCATGCTCGCCGTGCTCGTGAGCGCGCGTCCGGCCACCATCATCGCGCTCGCCGTGGTCGTCCCGGTGGCGCTCGCGGGCGTGGGCATGCTCGCGATCCTGGCGGCGCAGCGCCTCCTGCCGATCGCACCGATGATCGCCGCATTCTGGGTCGCGCTCGTCGCGCGCGGGGTATTCGACGCGGTGGAGGCGGTCGTCGACCGGCTGCGGCTGCAGCAGTCCTTCGCGGGCCAGGTGAGCCCAGCGGTCATGAAGGAGATGCTCGGCGGCACACTCACCCCCGGGGTGAGCGGCCAGCTCGCCGACGTGTGCGTGCTCTTCAGCGATGTGCGCGATTTCACAACGCTGTCCGAGAAGATGCCCCCCGAGGTCGTGACGACTGTTCTGCAGCGCTACTTCGACCGCATGGTGCATGCTGTCCATCGGTTCGACGGCACCGTTGACAAGTTCATCGGCGATGGCATGATGATTCTCTTTGGGGCACCTCTCAGGCTCGACGATCCCTGCGGCGACGCGGTGGAATGCGCCCTCGCGATGATGGCCGAGCTCGACCAGCTCAACGTCGAATTCGCCCACGAAGGCCTGCCGACGCTTACCATCGGGATCGGCATCAACTACGGCAAGGCGACCGTGGGCAACATCGGCTCGACGGAACGGCACAACTATTCGGCGATCGGCGACGTGGTCAACGTCGCCGCGCGCGTGGAAGGGCTCACCAAGGAGCTCGGCCGCAAGATCGTGATCACCGAGTCCGTGGTGGAAAAGCTCGGCGGGCGCTTCAACTTCGACCCGCTGGGCATCCACAACGTGAAGGGGCACAGTCCGGTCAAGGTTTGGGGCATTCGCACGGTGCGCGTCGCGCCGGCGCAGGCGGAAGTGGAGGCGGTCCAATGAGAACGATCCAACGCGCGGCGCTCGCCGCATTCATCCTCGCGTCCGCGGCGGCGTACGCCGACGGCATCGCATTCATCACCAACCTGAAGGGCGAGGTTGCCGTCGACGGCAACCCACGCCCCACGCTCCTGGGAGAGCTCGCGCGCGGGCAGAAGATCACCGTCGGCAAGGAATCGCAGGCTTGCGTGATGTACATCGCGAGCGGCAAGGAGTATGTCCTCAAGGGCCCGGCGGATTACCTGCTGAAGGACACCGAGATCTCCGGAGCCGCGGGAATGCCTCCCGTCACCCGCGACACCGCATGGCGCACCAACAGCAAGGTGCTGGTGCAGGTCGCGCAGACCTCCGCGGCGAGTGTGCGCATGCGTTCCATCGCGCCGCCCAAGCTCGATGTCGATCCCAAGCTCCTGTTCCCCACCCAGGGCAGCGTTGCCACGCTGCATCCGACCTTTCGCTGGCGCGCCGCCGATCCCAAGGCGCAGGGCGAGTTCGTGCTGCTGGTCGCCGGGCAGGAGAAGCCCGTGCACCTCGCCAAGGCGAGCGGCGGCAGCTACCGCCTGCCGGCGCGGCTGCTGCCCGGCACCGAGTATTCGTGGATGGTGATGGTCGCGGGCAACGAGATCGGCACCGGCAAGTTCCGCACGCTTTCCTCGGAAGCCCTCGCGCAGATCGACAAGCGCAAGCCCTCGGAAAAGGCGGAATTCTCCGACCGCATCCTCTTCACGCTCATGCTCCAGGAGATGGGCGCGACGCAGGAAGCGCGCGAATCGTGGTCGAGGCTCGCGCAGGAGCGCGCCGACCTTCCCGAGCTCGCCGCGTTCGCGAAGTGACGCGCCGAGCCGTCCTCGCGGTCGTCGCCGCGCTGTCGCTCGCGGCGCAAGCCGAGGGCCTGGTCGCGTTCGTCGCGGACCTGAAAGGCAACTCCACCATCGAAGGCGACGGCAACGTCGCCTTCCTCGCGGAGCTCGCCGCCGGCACGCGCCTTCTCCTCGGCTCCAACGCCACGCTGTCCGTCACCTATGCCGCCACCGGCTATGAGTTCACGTTGACGGGACCGGGCGAATTCCTGGTCGCGCCCGCGGAGGTACGCGCCGAGAAGGGTGCCCCGCCCAAGCGCCGCACGATCACCGCGCTTCCCGATCCCGGCGTAGTGGCGCGGGTTTCGCGCACGGCGACCGCGAGCGTGCGCATGCGCGGAATCACCGACAAGGGCAGGTCGAAGCCGTTCCTCGAATTTCCGGTCGACACGCGGATCTCGACCTTGCAGCCGGTGCTGCGCTGGAAAAACGGCCCGCGCGCGGAAGGCATCACCGTGAGCATGGTCGACGCGAGCGGCAAGGAAATGTGGAAGGCCGACGGCGCGCCGGAATCGGCGCGCACCCCGGTGCGGCTCGCGCCGGCGACGGTTTACCGATGGACGCTGACGTCCCCCGCGGGGGCGCTCGGCGAAGCCACCTTCGAGACGCTTCCGGCGTCGGTGCTCGAAAAGGTGGCGAAGTCGCGCGCCGCGGCGCGCACTTTCTCGGATCGGGTGATCCTCGCGCTCCTCCTGCACGACCTGGGCGCCACCCAGGAAGCGCACGAGGCCTGGTCTGCGCTCGCGCGCGAGCGCCCCGACCTGCCCCAGCTCTCCGCCCTCGCACGATAACCCTACGCAGGAGCCGCCTTTGAGCGATAATTTTTCGCTCAAGGGAGGCGGTATCGTGGCGCGAGCGGGATCCCGGGCGATGAAGTGGGCGGGGCGAGCGGTGGCGGCGCTGGCGTGCGCGTGCTCGCTCGCGGCCCCGGGCGCCGATCGCGTGGCCCTCCTCATCGGCAACAATACCTACGGCTCGAGCCCGCTGCGCAACGCGGTGAACGACGCCCACGACCTGGGCGACGCCCTGAAGGACCTCGGTTTCCAGGTGATCCTGCGCGAGAACGCGTCGCGCAAGGACATGATCGAGGGCATCCGCGAGTTCGGCCAGGCGATCGACGGCGCGAGCACGGCGCTCTTCTTCTACGCCGGCCACGCGATGCAGTTCAAGGACCGCAACTATCTCGTCCCCATCGACGCGGCGATGGGCTCGGAAGAGGACGTGACCTTCTTCTCGGTGGAGATCGGCCAGATCTTCGACCGCATGGACCGCGCGCGCACGCGCTTCAACTTCATCATCCTCGACGCGTGCCGCGACAATCCGTTCGCCGCGAGCTTCAGGCTGACGAGCGCCGGCCTCGCGCAGATGAGCTCGCCCTCGGGCACGCTGATCGCATACGCCACCGCGCCGGGCTCGGTCGCCGCCGACGGCTTCGGCCGCAACGGGATCTACACCAAGCACATCCTGCAGAACATCAAGGTGCCCGACCTTCCCGTCGAGATCATGTTCAAGCGCGTGCGCGAGGGCGTCGAGCGCGAGACGCGCAAGCTGCAGACGCCGTGGGACTCGTCGTCGCTCAAGGGCGACTTCACCTTCGCGGGCGGCAGCGGCGCGCGCGGGCCCGCCACCGCGGCGGCCTCGGGGCCGAGCGCCGACATGACGCTGCAGATCGAGCGCGAGTTCTGGGTGAGCGTGCGCGACTCCTCGCGCCCCGAGGACATTCGCGCGTATCTCGACAAGTATCCGAACGGCAGCTTCGCGTCGCTCGCGAAGAACCGGCTCGAGGGCCTGGTGCGCCCCAACCGCACGGCGTCCGCGGAGCCCGCGCCGGTGCTGCGCAATCCGCAGCCCGAGCTCACCGCGAGCGCGCCCGCCGCGCTCGAGCCGCCGGCGAAGGTCGCGGAAAAGCCCACGGAAAGGCCGCTCGAGAAGCCTGCGGAGAAGCCCGTCGACAAGCCCATGGTCGTGGCGGCGGCGCCGGCCTCGACCATGGCCACGCGGCCGGCCCTCCAGGCAGCGCCGCCCACGCCGCCCGCCGCGCCCACACCGAGGCCCGATCCCGTCCCCGGCCGCGAGATCGCTCCCGGCGTGCGCGAGCTCACCTTCGCGGACGGCTCGATCTACCGCGGTGCGATGCGCGGTGCGAGCCTTCACGGCAAGGGCGAGTACGTTTCCAAGTCGTTCAAGTACGAAGGCGAGTTCAACGAAGGGCTCAAGCAAGGCGAGGGCACCTACGTCTGGGAAAACGGCGATCGGTACCAGGGCCACTTCGCGAGCGATCGACCCGATGGGCGCGGCAAGTACCAATTCGCCAACGGCGACGCGTACGAAGGCGAGGTGAAGCTCGGCATCATCGCCGGGCGCGGCAGCTACGTCTCCAGGAACGGCGACGTGTTCGACGGCTCCTTCTCCAACGGCAAGCCCCATGGCATCGGCGTATACCGCTATGCGAGCGGCGATCGCTACGAGGGCGAGATGGACATGGGCCGCCCGCACGGCAAAGGCCGCTACCACTCGAAGAACGGCGATCGTTTCGAGGTCGCCTTCGTGGACGGCAAGCCGCAGGGCAAGGGCGTCTACTTCTTTTCGAGCGGCGACCGCTACGAAGGCGACATCCAGGGCGGGGCGCTCACCGGGCAGGGCACCTACTACCATGCCTCGGGGCCCAAGTACGAGGGCGAGATGCTCCTCGGCCAGCCCCAGGGCAAGGGTGTCTTCTGGTTCCAGGACGGCACGCGCTTCGAGGGCGTTTTCGAGGGCGGGCTCGCGCGCGCCCGCGGCGAGATGGTGAAGCAGGACGGCTCGCGCGTCCCCGCCGAGATCGTCGACGGCAACGCCAAGCTCCTCAACTGAGGCCTACGGTATAATCGCGGGTCGAATCTGGAGGTTTCATGGCCGAACGCAAACGAGTCCGTCGCAACACCCTGGAGCGCCGCTGCCTGCCGAAGACGTTCAAGCGTCTTTTCAACGGCGCTCCCAAGGGCATCTTCAAGATGCTCGAGACCATCAAGAAAAACTGAGCACGCGGTAGCGGGCCAGCGGGGCGGTCGTTGGAGCGGACGCTTCGCGCCGCTCAACGACGCGTGACAGAGGGACAAGAAAAGGGCCGCTTTCGAGCGGCCCTTTTTCATGGAGTCTGAGCCCGAGTCACCCTAACGCTCGTCCGACCACCTCGCCCACGTTGCCGGAAAGCCCTTCGGCGTTGCGGATCGCTTCGAGCGCCTTGCGCGCATGCACCTGGCGGCCTGCGTCGTACTTCTTCCAGCGGTCGAAGGCGCGCGCGAGGCGCGAGGCGACCTGCGGGTTCAGCTTCTCGAGCGCGATCACCTGCTGCGCGACCCACTGGTAGCCGCTGCCGTCGGCGGAGTGGAAGTGGAGCGGATTGTCCATCGCGAACGCGTGCAGCAGCGAGCGCGCACGGTTGGGATTCTTCAAGTCGAACGCGGGATGGGCGGTGAGCGCCTTCACGCGATCGAGGGTTCCCGGCAGCCACGAGGTGGCCTGCACGCGGAACCACTTGTCGATCACCAGCGCCTCATCCTTCCACTTGTCGTAGAACATCGAGAGCGCGCGCTCGCGCTCGGCGCCGGCCGAGTTGGCGAGGCAGGTGAGGGCCGCCATCGCGTCGGTCATGTTCTCCGCGCGGCGGAACTCGAGGAACGCGAGCGCGCGCGCGGTGCCGTCGTCGATCGTGGTCACGTAGGAGAGCGCGGCGTTGCGCAGCGCGCGCCGCCCCGAGGCCGCGGCGTCGGGTGAATACGGGCCCGGCACGGTGAAGTGGCGGAAGGCGCCCTCGAAGCGCGTGCGGTACTTGGTGGCGATCTCGCGCATGAGGCGAAGCCGGGCGATATGGATCGCTTCCGGGTCGGCGACCTCCATGCACTCGGCGAGATATCCCTCCGCGGGCAGCATCAGAGCCTCCGCGGCGAACGCCGGGTCCTTCGAGCCGTCGCTGATCACGCGGCCCATGGCGTCGATGAAGGTGGTCGGGACGTCCATCGCGCGCCCCTCGCGCACACTCGCGATGGAGGCGAGCAGGATGCGGATCGCGAGCGCCTGGCCCGCCTCCCAGCGATTGAACGCGTCGGAGTCGTAGGCCATCAGGTGCGCGAGCTCAGTGTCGGAATAATCGTAGCGCACGTGCACCGGAGCGGAAAATCCGCGCAGCAGCGACGGCACCGGGTTCTCCGGCACCTGGTTGAAGACGAACGTCTGCTCGGCCTCGGTCAATGCGAGAACCGCCGTGCGCAGCCCATTGGCGCGTGCGCCCTTGAAGAGCGACCGCGAATCGATGTTGATCGGCAGGTCGCGCCCGTCGAGGTCCACCAGCCCGACGGCGAGCGGAATGACGAAGGGCTGCTTGGCCGCTTGTCCCGGCGTGGGCGGGCACGATTGCTTCATGCGCAGCGTGTAGGTCTCGTTCCTGCCGTCGTACTCGCCGCGGCATTCGACCACGGGCGTCCCAGCCTGGGAGTACCAAAGCCCGAGCTGCGTGAGGTCGGCGTCGTTCGCGTCGGCCATGGCGGCGCGGAAGTCGTCGCACGTGACGGCCTGGCCGTCGTGACGCTTGAAGTAGAGATCCATGCCGCGGCGAAAGCCGTCCTTGCCGAGGATGGTCGCGTAGAGGCGCACCACCTCCGCGCCCTTGTCGTATACGGTGGACGTGTAGAAATTGTTGATCTCGACGTACGACTCGGGACGCACCGGATGCGCCATGGGGCCCGCGTCCTCGGGGAACTGGCGATTGCGAAGGTCGCGCACTTCCTGGATGCGCACCACCGGGCGCGAGTACTCGTCGGCGCTGTATTCCTGGTCGCGGTAGACGGTGAGGCCTTCCTTCAACGACAGCTGGAACCAGTCGCGGCAGGTGACGCGGTTGCCGGTCCAGTTGTGGAAGTACTCGTGCGCCACCACCTTGTCGACGCCGAAGTAGTCGTAGTCGGTCGCCGTGTCGGAGCGCGCGAGGATGTACTTGGTGTTGAAGATGTTGAGGCCCTTGTTCTCCATGGCCCCGGCGTTGAAGTCCGAGACCGCGACGATCATGAAGCGCTCCAGGTCGAGCTCGAGGCCGAAGATCTCCTCGTCCCAGCGCAGGCACTTCTTGAGCGCCTGCATCGCGAAGCCCGCCTGGTCGAGCTTGCCGGGCTCCACGTAGATCTGCAGCAGGGCGTTGCGCTCGGACCTCGTGGTGAAGTGGTCCTCGAGCACCTCGAGATTCGCCGCGACCATCGCGAACAGGTAGCAGGGCTTCGGGAACGGGTCCTTCCACTTGGCCCAGTGGCGCTCGCCGTCCTCCAGGGGTAGAAACCAGGAAGTGGGTTCCCCCTCACCCCGCGCCACCAGGTTTCCGTTGGCGAGGAGGTGCGGGAACCGCTCCTTTCCCGCGCACAGCGTGACCGCGTAGGTCGCCATCACGTCGGGGCGATCGATGAAATAGGTGATGCGGCGAAAGCCTTCGGCTTCGCACTGCGTGACGAGCCCCGCCTTGGTGGCGTAGAGGCCCTCGAGCTTGGTGTTCTTCCAGGGATCGAAGCGCACCACGGTCTCGAGGGTGAACGCCTCGGGCACCCTTGCGATGGTGAGGTGCGCCTCGTCGGCGCGGTACTCGCCCTCGGCGAGCGCGCGCCCGTCGATGGCGACCGACAGCAGCTCGAGCCCGTCGCCGTCGAGCACCAACGGCTCGTCGGGCGTGTTGCGCGCCGCATTGCGCGCGCACCTCAGCACGGCGCGAATGGTCGCCTGCGCAGGCACGATGTCGACGTCGAGGGCGACGGTCGAGATCAGGAATGCCGGCGGCGTGTAGTCCTTGAGGTTGATGACTCTGGGTGCGGCATCACGCATGAGATCGCTCCTTCCCGCCGTTATGCCGCCTTCTTGCGGAACAACGCGGGAATGGCCTGCGGCGAGCGCTTCTTGGCGCCTGCGGGATCGCTCGGCTCCGCGGGGGCGACGGCCTGCGTCGAGGGCTCGTACGGCTTGTTGAAGTCCATGCCGCCCGAGTTGCCCGAGGTGCGCGGCGCCGGAGAGTTGGCGTAGCGCGGCGCGCGGTCATCGCGCTTTTCGCCGCGGCTACGCGGCGGGCGGGCTTCCGGCGAACGCGGCGGACGGCCCTCGGGCGAGCGCTGCTGGCGCGCGGCATTGTTGCGGCCCTCGCCACGCCCCTGACCCGAGGGCGTGGGGCGCTTTTCCTGCTGTTGTTGCGGACGGCGGCCACGGCCGCGTTCGCGATCGGGGGTGTCGAGGGGATCGGCGGGGCGCATCGACGGCCTGCCGGGCTCGAAGCCCTCGGCGGTGCGCACCTCGACCTTCTTGTTGATGAGGCGCTCGATCGCGGCCAGCAGCGGACGGTCTTCCGCGCCCACCAGCGACAGTGCCTCGCCCGTGGCGCCCGCGCGGCCGGTGCGGCCGATGCGGTGCACGTAATCTTCCGGCACGTGCGGCAGGTCGAAGTTCACGACGTGCGGCAGGTCCTCGATGTCCAGGCCGCGCGCGGCGATGTCGGTCGCCACCAGCACCTTCACCTTGCCCTCCTTGAAGTCCTCGAGGGCGCGGATGCGGGCGTTCTGGCTCTTGTTGCCGTGGATCGCGTCGGCGTTGATTCCATCGCGCTGCAGCTGCGTGGCGAGGCGGTTGGCGCCGTGCTTGGTCTTGGTGAAAACGAGCACCTGCATCCAGTCGTTCTTCTTCACCAAATGCGCGAGCAGCTCGCGCTTGCGGTTGGCATCGATCATGTACACGTATTGCGAGACGAGCGCGATGGGCTCGTTCCTGCGCGCGACCTCGACCTTTGCGGGATCCTTCTGGAACTGCGTGGCGAGCTTGCGGATCTCCTCCGAGAACGTCGCCGAGAAGAGCAGCGTCTGGCGGGTCGGCGGAATGAGCGCGATGATGCGCTTGATGTCGGGGATGAAGCCCATGTCGAGCATGCGGTCGCCTTCGTCGAGGACGAGGATCTGCACCTTGCCGAGGTTCACGGCCTTCTGGCCGATGAGGTCGAGGAGGCGCCCCGGGGTGGCGACCAGGATCTCGACGCCCTTCTTGAGCGCCTCGATCTGCGGGTTGATGTTGATGCCGCCGTAGACGCAGAAGGAGCGCAGCGGCACGTGCTTGCCGTAGGTCTGGACGCTTTCGTGCACCTGGATCGCGAGCTCGCGGGTGGGCGTGAGGATGAGGCAGCGCACCGGGTGCAGCGCGGGCGAGAAGCTCTTGGTGGCCATGGGGGCCAGGCGCTGCAGGAGGGGCAGGGTGAAGCCGGCGGTCTTGCCGGTGCCGGTCTGGGCGGCGCCGAGGAGGTCGCGTCCCGAGAGGACGATGGGAATGGCCTGCGCTTGAATGGGGGTGGGTTCGGTATAGCCTTGCTCCGCGACTGCGCGAAGCAGCTCGGGCAAGAGCCCGAGGCTTTCGAAGGTCGTGCTGATGGCAATCTCCTGAATGATCGGCCCGCGAAGGAAATCTCCTTCGACACCGGTTCAGGCAGATAAAAGTAACCGCGGGAAATTCGTTGGTCCGAAACTGGACCGCGAATCGGTGGAAGCGCTAACCGGATGAGACGCTATCGAACACCTGGATCAGCATTATACCCGAGAAAACAGGCTTTTCTAATTGATTTTTCGGGGGTTTCTCGGCAGCATTCTGCGACGACAGGATCACACGAGGAGGGTTGGAAATGAAGCGCATTACATGGCTCGCATGGGCGGGAGCGGTGCTCGCCGCCCCCGTTTTCGCGCAGGAGCCGATCGCCGTCGGCGTGAGCATCGCGCAGTCGCCGCCCGGCTCCGTGGTGCAGGGCACGCAGGTGAAGGACGGACTGGAGATCGTGAAGGACATGATCAACGCCAAGGGCGGGGTGCTCGGCCGGCCGATCAAGCTCATCTACGAGGACAACCAGGGCGTTCCCGAGAAGGGCCGCGCCGCGACCGAAAAGCTCATCACCAGCGACAAGGTGGTCGCCGTCACCGGCGGCCACCAGAGCTCGGTGTGCCTCGCCGAGATCGAGGTCGCCCACCGCTACCAGGTGCCGTACATCAACACCAACTGCTGGTCGGACGACGTGCGCAAGAAAGGCTACGCGGAGGTCTTCAACCCATCGAACTACAACACGCGCGTGTCGACGGCGATGGCCGAAACCATCGCCGCGATGGGCGTGAAGCGCGTGGTCGCGTTCGCGGAGAACACCGACTACGGCATCGGCCAGGCGAAGCTCATGGCCGAGCTCATCAAGGCGAATGCGCCCAACGCGCAGTTCAAGTACGAGACCCTCGATCGCGCCGGCAAGGACTTCACGCCGGCCGTGGTCGCGCTGCGCGCCGATCCCCCGGACATGGTGGTCAACATCATGCTTCCGCCCGCGGCCTACATCCTCATGAACCAGCTCTACGAGCAGGGTGTCGCGCCGAGCGCGAAGACCTGGTCCTATGACGGCGCCGGCATCGCGGACTATCCCGACTTCTGGCAGAACGTGAAGGACGCGGGCAAGTACATGGTGTCCTTCGGCCTCTACCACCCGCAGATGAACGTGCCGCCGATCGGCAAGGAGGTCGCCGCGGAATACACCAAGCGCACCAAGGGCGAGCCCAACCGGCTCATCTTCCAGTCGGCGGATTCGCTCCTGCTCATCGTCGATGCCATCAAGCAGGCGAAGAGCGCCGATCCGAAGGCGATCACCGCGGCGCTCGCGAAGATCAAGTTTTCCGGCGTGCGCGGTCCGCTCGAGTTCAGCCACGAGGCGGGCTACAAGTTCCAGCAGTGGGTCGACATCCCGTACGTGAACTACCAGCTCACGGCCGTGAACCAGCCGATTTCCCAATCGAACCTCATCCAGGGGCCGGGCCAGCAACTGTCCGTCGGCAAGCTGCAGAAGCCGAAGTAAGCCCCGTGGAATTGCGCGACGCGCTGATCGGCTTCGCCGATTGGCAGGGCTACGGCCACGCCGAGAGGCACGCGGCGTGGCTCGCGCGCCTCGAGGTGAATCGCCCGGAGATCGAGGCGTTTCGCGCGGCGCGCGTGCCGGACGCGCCGCAATACGTGGCGAGGGCGGCGCCGCTCGTCGAGGCCGATGGCACGAGCGCCGGCGATGCGCCGCGCGCAGCCGACCCCGCAGCAGCGCTCGCGCGGGCCCGCGCGATGCCGGAGCTGCACGCGTTCACGTACCTTCCGGATCGCGTCGAATCGAGGGCGCCCGAAGGAGTGCTCGCGGGCGTGCCGGTCGCGGTGAAGGACCTGATGCACGTCGCCGGCATGCCGCTCTCGGGCGGCGGCAAGGCGATGGGACGCGCGGTGTCGAGCCGTGATGCCGAGATCGTCGCGCGCCTGCGCCGCGCGGGCGCCGTGGTGATCGGTCTCGCGAATCTCCACGAGTTCGCCTACGGCATCACCAGCGACAACGTCCACTTCGGGCGCGTCGTGAATCCCGCGGCGCCCACGCGCATTCCAGGAGGGTCGAGCGGCGGCTCCGCGGCCGCCGTTGCCGCGGGAATCGTGCGGCATGCAACGGGGACCGACACCGGCGGATCGATTCGCGTACCCGCGGCGTGTTGCGGCATCGTCGGATTCAAGCCGACCTACGACGCGCTGCCGAGGAGCGGCGTGATCGACCTCGCGGCGTCCCTCGACCACGTGGGACCGATAACGCTCACCGTAAACGATGCGGCGCGCATGTTCGCCGCGATGCTGGACCTCGACGCCATGCCGCGATGGATTCGCGCGAACCTCTCGGGCATCCGCGCGGTGCGCCTCGGTGGGTATTTCGCCGATCCGCTCGATGGCGAAGTAGCGGCGGCCTTCGAGGAAGCGATGGCGGTGTTGGCGGGAGCCGGCGCGCAATGCTCAGGCGCGCTGGTGAAGGAAGCGGATCTCTCGCCCGCGATCCTCCTCCATACGATTTCCGCCGAGGCCACGGCCTTCCATGCAGAGCGCCTCCGCAAGCGCGGCGACGATTTCGGCGAAGAGGTGCGAATGCGCCTCGAGATGGGCCTCTTCTTCCCGGGCCACTGGTACCTGAAGGCACAGCGCATGCGCAGCGCGCTCGTCGCGGGCATCGAGGCGGCGCTGGAGAACGCGGATGTCCTGGTATGCCCGACGATGCGCTCGCCCGCGCCGCCGGTGGGCGCGACGCGCGTGGACATCGGCGGGAAGTCGTTCGCGCTGCACACGGCGGTCACCAACCTCACGCAGCCATTCAACCTCGCCGGCCTGCCGGCGATCTCGCTGCCGTGGTCGAAATCGCGGGAGGGCGTGCCGATCTCGATGCAGCTCATCGGCGGGCGCGGCCACGACTGGCGCGTGCTCTCCATCGCGGAGCGCCTCGAGTCCGCGTCGCCCTGGCACGCGAGCCGCGCCGGATAGCGGGACATGCTGGCCCTCGACCTCTTCGTGAACGGCCTCATCTTCGGGCTCTTCTACGCGTTGATGGCCGTGGGGCTTGCGATGATCTTCGGCGTGCTCAAGGTCGTGAACTTCGCCCACGGCGAGTTCTACATGGTGGGCGCGTACACCTATGTCCTCTGCGCGATGAAGCTCAACGTGCCGCCGTGGGTCGCGCTGCCGCTCGCCGCGTTCGCCGGCGCCGCGCTCGGCTGGACCGTCGAGCGCCTGCTGATGCGCCCGCTCTACGCCGGTTATGCGAGCTGGAGCATCATGAAGGACGAGTACGCGGTGGTGGTCACCTTCGGGCTCTCGCTCCTTCTCATCAACCTGGTGGACAAGGTGGTCGGGCCCTATCCGTACCGCGGCCCGCCCCTCATCGAGACCTCGCGCTTCGCGTTGGGCCCGGTGATGATGAACGGCCAGAAGCTCATCGCCGCCGGGATCTCCATCGCGCTCCTCGCGGGCCTCGCGATTTTCATCAAGCGCTCGCTCTGGGGGCGGCAAATCCAAGCGGTGGCGCAGAACCGGCTGGGCGCCTCGCTCGCCGGCATCGACGCGACGCGCACCACGAGCCTCATCTTCGCGATCTCCGGCTTGCTCGCCGCGCTCGCCGGCGCGCTCCTGGCACCCCTCATCAATCCGTCGCCCGACGTCGGCGCCTTCCCCGCGATCAAGTCGTACGTGATCGTGGTGCTCGGCGGCATGGGATCCATCTGGGGCGCGATGCTCGCGGCGCTCATGCTCGGCGTCCTCGAGTCCTTCTTCGCGGTGTACGTCTCCTACGACTACCGCGACGCGTTCGGCCTTCTGATCCTAATGCTGGTCCTCATCTTCCGTCCGCAGGGCCTCATCGGCGAGAAGGGCCGCGAGGTATGAGGGACGCGCGCAACCTGTGGAGCCGGCGCCTCGCCACCGATTTTCGCGCCGCGCTCGCGATCGTCGCCGCGCTCGCCGCCGTGCCGCTCTTCGTGAGCTCGCCCTACTGGCTCGGCATCCTCATTGTGAGCATCTATTTCGCGCTCCTCGCGCTCGGCTGGAACCTCCTGGCCGGATTCACTGGCCAGTTCTCGCTCGCGCCCGCGGCGTTCGCCATGCTCGGCGCCTACGCCACCGCGCTCCTCGACTATCACTGGAAGGTCGCGCTCGCGATCGGCATTCCGGCGGCGATCGCCGGCACGGCGCTCCTCGGCTGGATCCTCGGCAGGATCGTGCTGCGCCTGAAGGGGCCCTACCTCGCGCTCACCACGCTCTCGTTCGCGGAGATCGCGCGCGTCGTGGTTGGCAACTCCCACGAGTTCACGCGCGGCGACCAGGGCCTCAACGTGCCGGCGCTCATGCAAAGCCGCGTCGGCTACTACTACCTCTTTCTCGCCGTGTTGCTGGCGGTGCTCTGCGCTCTCCATGTCCTCATGCGCGGGCGCGCGGGGCGCTTCTGGCTCGCGATCCGCGACGACGAGACCGGCGCCGAGAGCCGCGGCATCGACGTGGTGCGCTTCAAGACGCTCGCCTTCGCGCTTTCCTGCGCGATCTGCGGCCTGGCGGGCTCCCTCTACGGCACCTTCAGCCAGCTGGTGAGCCCGGAGCTGGGGCTCCTGCTGCAGACCGGGCTCGTGATCTCCATGGTGGTGATCGGCGGCATGGGCACGCTCGCCGGGCCGATCGTCGGCGCGCTGCTGGTGTACCTTTCCTCCGAGTGGCTGCGCGGCGTGGGCAACATCCAGCTCATCGTGTTCTCGCTGGTGGTGATCGTGTTCGCGCGCTTCTTCCGCACCGGCCTGTGGGGCCTCGCCACGGGGCGCCGATGAGCCTGCTCGCTACCTCCGGGCTCACCAAGCACTTCGGCGGCGTGGCCGCGGTCGAGAGCATGGCGCTTTCCATGGAGGAGGGCGAGATACTCGGGTTGATCGGCCCGAACGGCTCGGGCAAGACGACCGCGCTCAACATGCTGTCGGGTTTCCTCGCGCCCGACGCCGGCCGCGTGTGGCTGGCCGGCGAGGAAGTAACCGGCATGAAGCCCGTGGCGCTCGCGCGCCGCGGGTTGCTGCGAATGTTCCAGATGACGCGCGTCTTCGCGCGCATCTCGGCGTTCGATAACTTGATCACCGCCGGCCTCGCGCGCGGCCTGTCGGAGAAGGAAACGCAGTCGCGGGCGCAGGCGCTCATGGAAGAGCTCACCCTAACGCCGGTGCAGTATCTCGACGCGGGCCAGCTCTCCGGCGGGCAGAGGAAGCTCCTCGAGTTCGGCATGTGCTTCATCGCGCCGCCGCGCCTGGCGCTCCTCGACGAGCCTTTCGCCGCGGTGCATCCGGTGATGCGCGAGACCATGGCGGGCTTCATCCGCCGGCGCAACGCCGAGGGTCACGCGTTCCTCGTGGTGAGCCACGACATGCCGATCGTGGTCGATCTGTGTGCGCGCACGGCGTGCATGAATGCGGGGCGCCTGATCGCCGCGGGCCCCACGCGCGAGGTGCTCAAGGACCCGGCGGTGATCGAAGCCTATCTCGGGAGCGGCAGCCATGCATGAGCTGCTGTTGGAGCTCGACCGGGTCACCGCGGGCTACGCGCAGGACATCGACGTGCTGCGCGAAGTCTCGCTGCAGGTGCATGCCGGCCGGGTGAGCGGGCTCATCGGCCTGAACGGCGCGGGCAAGTCGACCGTGGTGAAGACCATCTGCGGCTTCCTCGCGCCCAAGTCGGGGCGCATCGCGCTCGAGGGCGAGTCGATCGCCGGGATCGAGCCCCATCGCCTCATCGACCGCGGCATCTGCTGCATCCCGCAGGAGTCGAGCCTGTTTCCCTACCTGAGCGTCGAAGAGAACCTGCTGCTGCCGCTGCAGGGTCGCGCCAGGCGCTTCGCGGGGGCCATCGACGCGCGCTACGAGGAGGTGCTCGGCATCTTTCCGGCGCTCCGCGAAAAGCGGCGCGCGCAGGCGGGCGACCTCTCCGGCGGCCAGCAGAAGCAGGTGGAATTCGCCAAGGCGTGGTTGCAGCGTCCGCGCGTGTGCCTCATCGACGAGCCCAGCATCGGCCTCGCGCCCATCCTCACCGAGGAGGTGTTCGCCTGGATCGAGAGATTCGCGCAGTCCGGGATGGGGATCCTCCTCGTCGACCACAACGTGCGGCGCGTGGTGCGCATGTCCGACCGCATCCACGTGCTGAGCCTTGGGCGCGTCACCGCGTCGGGCGGACGCGAGGATTTCCAGGGCGACCTGCACGAGCAGGTGCGCCAGTGGCTGGGCCTCGACTTCTAGGCGTCAGTGCTTGGCGAGCTCGAGCTTGCCGATCTGGTTGCGATGCACCTCGTCGGGCCCGTCAGCGAGGCGCAGCGTGCGCGAGTTGGCGTACGCCTTGGCGAGGAAGAAATCGTCGCTCACGCCCGCGCCGCCGTGCGCCTGGATCGCCCAGTCGAGCACCTGGCACGCCGCGATGGGCGCGGCCACCTTGATCATGGCGATCTCGGCGCGCGCGGCCTTGTTGCCCGCGGTGTCCATCATCCACGCCGCCTTCAGCGTGAGCAGCCGCGCCTGGTCGATCATGATGCGGGCCTCGGCGATGCGCTCGAGGGTCACGCCCTGCTCGGCGACCGGCTTGCCGAACGCGACGCGCGACTTCACGCGCTTGCACATCGCTTCCAGCGCGCGCTCCGCGACGCCGACCAGGCGCATGCAATGGTGGATGCGCCCCGGCCCGAGCCGGCCCTGCGCGATCTCGAACCCGCGGCCCTCGCCGAGCAGCATGTTCGCGGCCGGTACGCGCACGTCCACGAAGTCGATCTCCATGTGGCCGTGCGGCGCGTCGTCGTAGCCGAACACCGGCAGGTAGCGCAGGATCTTCACGCCGGGCGCGTCGCGCGCCACCAGGATCATCGACTGCTGGCGGTGCTTGTCCGCGCTCGCATCGCTCTTGCCCATGAAGATGAAGATCGCGCAGCGCGGATCGCCCGCGCCCGAAGTCCACCACTTGCGCCCGTTGATGACGTAGTAGTCGCCGTCGCGCGCGATCGAGCTGCGGATGTTGGTCGCGTCGGAAGACGCGACCGCGGGCTCGGTCATCGCGAAGCCGGAGCGGATCTTCCCCTCGAGGAGGGGCTCGAGCCACACCTTCTTCTGCGCGGGCGTGCCGTAGCGCTCCAGCACTTCCATGTTGCCGGTGTCGGGGGCCGAGCAGTTGAACACCTCGGGCGCCCAGTACACGCGGCCCATGATCTCGCACAGCGGCGCGTACTCGGCGTTGGTGAGGCCCGCGCCGCGCTCCGAGGCGGGCAGGAAGAGATTCCACAGGCCCGCGGCGCGCGCCTTCACTTTCAATTCCTCGATGACGCGCGTGGGCTGCCAGCGATCGCCTTCGTCCACCTCGTCCTGGAAGCGCTTTTCGTTCGGGTAGACGTGCGCATCCATGAACGCGGTGAGGCGCGCCTGCAGGTCGCGCACCTTCGGCGAGTATTCGAAATCCATCACGTCCTCCGTGTCTTCACGCGTGAACCCGCTCGACCTGCTTCCAGCCGAGCTCGGCCATCGGCCGCGTGCGCTTGCCGACTTCCATCGCTTGTGCGCTCGCGGCATTGCCCGCCAGGGCGCGCGCCATGACCCCCTGGAAGATCGCCGCGGCGCGGAACATGTTGTACGCCATGCAGAAGGCGAGGTCCTTCGCGCTCGGGGTCGGCGCCCCGGTGCGCCGCAGATAGGCATCGGCGTATTCCTTCTCGGTCGGGATGCCGAGCGCACCCAGGTCGCAGCCGCGCAGCCCGCGAAACTCCGCGGACGAAAGCCGCCACGCCATCAGGTGATACGAGAAGTCCGCCATCGGGTGCCCGAGGGTGGAGAGCTCCCAGTCGAGCACCGCGAGCACGCGCGGCTCGGTGGGATGGAAGATCATGTTGTCGAGGCGGTAGTCGCCGTGCACGATCGAGGTCTCGTCGCCCGCGGGGACGTTCGATGGCAACCACTCCATGAGGCGATCCATGGCCTCGATCTTCTCGGTCTCCGAGGCCTTGTACTGCCGGCTCCAGCGGTCGACCTGGCGCGCGAAGTAGTTGCCGGGCTTGCCGTAGTCGGCGAGGCCGATGGCCGCGTAGTCCACGCGATGCAGTGCCGCGATGACGCGGTTCATCTCGTCGAAGACCGCGCCGCGCTCCGCGGGCGCCATGCCGGGCAGCTGCGGGTCCCACAGCACGCGGCCCTCGACGCAATCCATGACGTAGAACATCGAGCCGACCACCGCCTCGTCCGCGCACAGGCAATAGGTGCGCGGCACCGGCACCTCGCTTCCGGCGAGCGCGCTGATCACGCGATACTCGCGATCGACGGCATGGGCGGAGGGCAGGAGCTTGCCGGGAGGCTTGCGGCGCATCACGTAGGACTTGCCGCCGGCGCTGAGACGATAGGTGGGATTGGATTGCCCGCCCTTGAACTGCTCGACGGCGAGCGCGCCGCTGAACCCTTCCACGTTGTCGCGCATGTAGCGCTCGAGGTGGGCGACGTCGAAACGGTGCGCTTCGGCGACCGGCCGCGTGCCTTGATACGCTTCGTAACTCATGGCGCTTGGAGCTTACACCAGGGCATAGAATGTGCATTTCTCGCAAAGGGAGAACCATGTCCATGAAGACCGTCGCCGCCGCCATGGCGCTGCTGATGGCCGCCTTCCCGTGTGCCGCGGCCCAGTGGAAGCAGATCAAGAAGGACGCGAATGCGATGCTCTCGGTCGACGCGCAATCGGTCAAGCGCACCGGAAACGAAGTCTTCCTCGAATACATGGTCGACTTTCGCGCCGGCCAGGCGATGGCCGGGGTCAGGAACCCCTACCGGTCGATCGTCGTCGGGGCGAAGCTGGATTGCGCGAAGCGAATGATCGCGCTGCTCGGCACGGACGGCTATGCGCAATACGGCGCGCAGGGCCTGCGCATCGCACGCACCGCCCCGACCGCGGCCGAGAGGACCTACCAGCCGCTGGAGCCCGGCAGCAGCGACGAGGACCTCTGGCGCTATGCCTGCGAGGAGAAGAAGGCGCCCGCGAAGAAGTGAGGGGCGCCTTCATCGCGAGCGCCCGCGCTACGGGCCGGAAGCCGGCGCGGCACCCAGCGGTTGGCCGAAAGGCCCTGCCTGGAACGTGAACGGTCCGGCTGCCGGCTTCTGGTTGACGCCGGATTTGCTGAAATCGCACACGCCGCCGGGGAACACGGCCATCAGGCGCGCCATCTGGGACGCGGTGAGCGTCGCCGGCGCGTAATCGGAGCTGCTCACCGGTTTCAACTGGCACTTGAGGACGTCTTCGGCGACTTTGCCGCCGGCCACCTGGCGTGGCGATGCATGCGTGACGAGGAGCGGATCGGCATTGCATGTCGCCTCGGCGGCGACCTTGGTCCCCGTTCCCGTGGCGAAGCCGGTGTCGGTGCTGAGGAAGCAGAAATCGGTGGCGGGGAAGGCCGCGTCACCCACGGGCTTGCCGTTGATGACTTTCTGCCGGGCCGCCGTGCCGCTCTTGTCTGCTTCCACGTTCGCGAGCCATTTGTCCATGGTCACCAACGACAGCAGCGCAAGCCCGGAGCCCCCCGGCGCGAGCAGCGTCGAGGCCGAAGTCGCGGGCACGGGCGGAAAACGCCACAACACGAGGTTGGCGTGATCGCCGTTGGCGGCATCGACACGCGCGCGATATGAAAAGCTGCGCCAGATGTGGTGGATGCCGGGCTCGTCATAGCCGCGCGTATCGATGACCGGGATCAGCCCCAGGTTCTTTCCGTCGCCTACGATGCCCGCAGTGTAGGCGGTGTTCAGGGCCTGGTCGTCGGCGACCGTGCGCACGGACGAGGGATTGCCGTCGAAGTCGAACCCGCCGATGCGCTCGTTGAGGGTCACGAACTCTTCGGCGCTGATCGCGCCGCTGACGAGCGCCTTCAACCCGTACTGGATTCCGACATTGTCGCGTGTGTTCTGCGCCCGATTGATGGCGGTGCCCGAGGCGAGTGTCAGCGGCCTGGTGCCCCAGATGGCGACCGCGTTATCCACGTCCGAGCAGCGCGGACCCGTGGGATTGGTGGCCGGGTCGTACACCTGCGAGGGCAGCAGGCGGCAGTTATTCACCGGCGTGGCGCCCAAGGTGATGGCGCCCGTGGCGCTCACGGTGCGCGTCACGTAATTTCCCGCGAGCCCGTTGGTGCCGAAGGAGTTGAACCATGAGTGGCAGCCCCGCTGGTCGAGGTGGCCATTGATGGCGGCCTTCTTGGCGTCGATCTGCGCCTGCGTGACGCCATCGGATCCCGCGACGCCGAAGGGGTTGGTCGCGTAATAGTTCACGAGCTGCACGCAATCCGACACCTCCATCCCCGTGGTCTGGGAATCGAGGTATGTGCAGGTGGGCAGGATGCCGTCCACGAGGCCCGGATAGATCGACTGCGCGGTGTTCTGGTTGATCGAGCCTCCCGAGCAGCCGTTGCCGATCGTGTAGCGGATCTCACCGTAGTTGTCGATGATGTGCTCCTTCACCATCATCAGCGTCTCGGCGTTCAACGGCCGGTTCGAGTTGTACAGCGAATCGGTCATGCTGTTGTCCGCGACCATGAAGCCGAGCCGCAGCGCCGAGTCATCGGCCATCACCCCGGCGTTGGGCCAGTTCTGCTCCGAGCGAAACTGCGTGCGTGGCTGCCCCGTGCTGGCTCCGAACGTATAGATCAGCTTGCCATTCCAGCCCGACTGCGGCGCGAAGGGCCGCCAGCCCGTGGCCGGGCTGTCGCGGCTGGGGTCGAACAGGACCGCGATGTCGAAGATCCCGCGATTGATCGTGCCGCGCTCGACGCGAACGATGTACGGGACGGTGACGCCGCGATCGGTGGTGGTGGTTAGGATGTCGGCGGCGGCGGGCGGATTCGCCGGATCGTAGGTCTTGAAGCAGCCATTCGCGGGCGGATTCGCGGGCGGGTTGGGATCGGGAAGGCTCACGGTGCAATTCGCCGCCAGCGCCGCCTTGCTCTTGTAGTAGAGCTTGATCTCGGTGGCGATATTGCATTGCGCGTCGATAGCGGTGCCGGTGAGGCCGCTGCCATTGGTTGCCGGGCTGGTGGCGGTCGCCGGCAGCGGCGCGGGCGTCGCGCACACGAAAGGCTGGGTCTGCGCTCCGCTGATCACCGGGCCGCCGATCGGATGGTTGGTGATCGTGAGGCGCGCCGCAGCGCTCCCCTGGTACGACGCGACGACGACGTTGTCGCCGTTGGCAAGCCCGGTGATGACGCCGAGGATACGGCCGTTGGGGCGCATCGCGAAGGCGCTGGTGACGTCGCGCCCGCTCACGCTCACGCCCAATCCCGCGATGCTCTTGCCTTCCGGCATCACGATTTCGACGTAGGAATTTCCGCCGCTGATCAGGTCGGCCCTGTTGGAGAGCGTCTTGATCTGGATCGCGACGGAATTGTCGGAGCCGCCGCGACCACCGCACGCGCCGAGGCCTGCCGCGACGAGCGCGATGGCGACACAATGCCGCAGCCGGAAATGCTTGCGCATCTTCATCGGGAATTCCTCCTCGGAGCGGTACTGGCGTCTCTGGGGATGTCGCGCGCCAATTGCCGTCCACCCAATATCCTCCTGCAGGCGGCGCAGTTCAAGCTTCGCGTGACGGGTTTCGGCAACTGAACAATTGACGCGGCGGCTGCTACCTATCGCAGGTAGCGCGCGAAGAACTGCACCACTTCCTTCCTGCTGTCGGCCCAGGCTTCGGCGTTTCCGCCGGTCGTCGCGCCGCGCCCGCCCGGGGCATTCGGGTTCACGCGCTCCTGCACGTAGCGGATCGGATTGTCGTTGTCGAACGAGTGGTGTGCGCCGGGGTAGACCTTGATCGTGACCGGTCGGCCCGCGGCGCGCGCGCGCTGCGCAAGCTGGCGGCAGGGTTCCGCGGGGGTCCAGTCGTCCTTTTCCCCGACGAGAATTAGCAGCGGCGCCGCGGCGCTATGCGCGTATCGCGCGCCGCAACCGGGGTAGAGCGCGATCGCCGCGGCGAAGCCCGAAGCTTGCGCCGAGGCCAGGGTCGCGAGCGTGGCCGATCCCCCGTGCGAGCCGCCCATGACGCCGACATGCGCGCCATCGACGTACGGCAGTGCCCGCGCGTAGGCGAGCGCCTCATACGCGTCGCGAGCGCGGCGGCCGGGAGCGACCTCCATGCGAGCCGGCGACGGGTTCGTGCAGACGCCATCGGCGAAACCGCGCGTCGAAAAGCTGTCGGGAATGACGACCACGTAGCCTTCGCGCTGCAGCAGCGCGCCCCAGCGGGCCGGCGCGCGGCTCGAGCGCGGGCCGAGACCGCTGCAGTCGTGCAGCATCACGATGGCGGGAAAGGGGCCCGCGCCATCGGGCTTCAGCACCTTGATGGGAATCGACGGCGCGGCGCTTTCGGCGCTCGCCGCGCCAACGGCGACATCGGGCGCGGGCAAGGTGCAACCTGCGACGCAGAGCCCGACCGCGAGAAGGGCTCCCGAAACGCGCGGGCAATCACGAGGGTCCATGGAGCGTCCTGGGGAGCCATGTGGAGATCGCGGGAAAGGTCCAGAGGAGGGCGAGGATCATGACCTGGATGCCGATGAGGGGCGCCACGCCGAGATAGATTTCCTGGGTCTTCACTTCCGCGGGAGCGACGCTCCTCAGGAAGCAGATCGCGAAGCCCGAGGGCGGCATCATGAAGCCGCTCTGGATCGTGATCGCGAACATCACTGCGAGCCACACCGGATCGCCGCCCAGGCCGAGGAGGGTCGGCATGGTGAGCGGCACCACGAGGAACAGGATCTCGAGCGCGTCGAGGAGGAGGCACAGGCCCAGGCTCATGCCCAGCACCAGCAGCGTCGCTCCGTGGAGGCCTCCCGGAACCTGCGCGAGGACCTTGGTCACGCCCGCGTCGCCGCCCATGATGCGAAACACGAGCGTGAAGGTCATGGCGCCCATCATGAGGGTGAAGACCACGGCCGAGAGCCGCATCACCTCGCGCACGGTCTCGCCCAGGCGCTCCCAGGTGAGCTCGCCGCGCAACATCGTGTAGATCGTGACGGCGATGGCGCCGATCGCCGCGGCCTCCACGGTGTAGAGCCTGCCGCTCAGGATGGAGGCGAGCATGAGCCCGATCAATCCCAGCGGCAGGACCAGGCTCACGACCACGCTGCGCAAGGTGAGCTGCCGGCGCTGGCTCGCTGCGATCGCGGGCGCGGCGCGCGGCGCGACGAGCGCCACGCCGACTACGTAGGCGAGGTATGCGCAAAGCAGGATGGCCACCGGCACCAGCACGCCGAGGAAGATCTGCAGGAAGTTCACGCTGATCGATGCGCCGCCCGGGGCGAGCGTGTCGCGCGCCGCGAGTCGCATCTGCCCGGAAAGCATGATGAGGATGATCGACGGCGGAACGATGGTGCCGAGCGTGCCCGCGCAGCACACGATGCCGCTCGCGAAGCGCCGGTCGTAGCCGGCGGCGAGCATGGTGGGAAGCGTGAGGAGGCCGATGGTGAGCACGGTGGCGCCGACCACGCCCGTGGTCGGCGCGAGCAGCGCGCCCAGGAGGATGCTCGAGATGCCCAACCCGCCTGCGCGCCCGCCGAAGAGCGCCGCCATGGTTTCCAGGAGCTCGGTCGAAAGGGTGGTGCGCTGCAGGATCACGCCGAGATAGATGAAGACCGGCACCGCCTGCAACAGGTCGTCGTTCATGAGGCCGGTCAAGCGCAGCGCCAGCGCCGAGAGCCAGTGCGCGTCGAAGAACCCGAGCGCGTTGCCGAGGAGCGCGAAACCGACGGCCGTGCCCATCAGCGTGAAGGCCACCGGGAAGCCCGTCATGATCAGCGCCACGAGCGTCGCCAGCATGAGCAGCCCGAGGTGCTCGCGAAGGATCTGCAGGATCATGCGCGGGCGCGCGATGGATCCCGCAGCACCACGATGGAGCGCGCGATGACCGCGGCGGCCTGCAGGCCCAGCGTGGCGGCGAACGCAAGGAGCAGCGACTTCATGAGGAAGAACCCGGGCGATCCCGACTCGGGGAATCCCTCGAGATGCCTCACCGAATCGATCACGTCGGGCACGGCGCTCCACGTGACGAAGGCGAGCCACGGCAGCAGCAGGAAGACGGTGCCCAGCAGATTCACGATCGCCTTGGCGCGCGGCCCCATGTTCCGATAGAGGAGGTCCATGCGCACCTGGCGATCCCAGCGCCACGCGTAGGCGACACCGATCATGAAGACCGCGGCGTGCGAAAGCTGGCCCATGTCGTTGGCGAAGAACTGGCCGCGGCCCACATACTCGCGCAGCGGATTCTGGACGAAGAGGAGGAAGACGACGGCGAGGACCAGCCACGCCGTCACGCGCCCGATGCGATCGACCGCCCTCTCCGCCGCGTCGGCGAGCCGGTCGAGCGCGATCACGCCGCGCATTTGCGCACTGAGACCGGCAGGGCGTTGACCGCGGCGTTGCCCGAGAGCGGATCGAGCGCCGCCTCGTCGGAGACATCGTTGTAGCTCGCTCCCGGGAGCGCCGCGGCGAGCGCGAGCCGCACGCCGTCGCGCCCCTGGCCGAAGCCGTGCGGAAGGCAGACCGCGCCCGCCATCACGCGATCGGTCACTTTCGCGGTGACGCCGATCTCGCCCACGCGCGAGGCGAGCCTCACCGCGTCGCCGTCGGTGATGGATCGCGCGGCCGCGTCGTGCGGATGGATCCACAGCTGGTCGCGGCGCGGTCCCTTCGTCAGGCGATGCGAGTTGTGCATCCAGGAATTGTTGCTGCGCAGGTGCCTGCGACCGACCAGGAGCAACTCATCGGAAGGCAACGGCCTCGAAAGGAGGTCCGAATCCACGCGCTTCAGGTCCGCGACGAAAGCCTCGGGCGCGCACGCGATCCTGCGGTCGGGCGTCTCGAGGCGCTCCATGAGGGAGGGGGCGAGCGCGCCGAGGTCGACGCCATGGGGCGCGGCCTTGAGCGCGGCCAGCGACAACGTCTTCGCGTAGGGGCCCGCGCGAATCCCCGCGTCGACCGTCGCCATCGGGTTCGGCATCGCCTTGTATTCGACCCCGGCGGCCTTCGCATAGGCCGCGCCGAGGCCGTTGTAGATCTCCCAGTCGTAGAGGCTGCCGGGCGGCTTCGCGAACACCGCCGGATTGTGGCGCGCGACGTTGCGCACCGCGAAGGCGTTGAAGACGACGTCGTAGTTCTCGTGCGCGAGCATCGAGGCGGGCGGCAGGATCACGTCGGCATGGCGCGTGGTCTCGTTCACGTAGATGTCGATGGCGGCCATGAAGTCGAGGCCGGCGAAGGCGCGATCGAGGCGCGTGCCGTTCGGGGTTGACGAGACCGGATTGCCCGCGATGGTGAGCATCGCGCGGATGCGTCCTTCGCCCGGCGTCTCGATCTCGTCGGCCATCGAGGCCGCGGGCAGCTCGCCGCCGAACACGGGCCGGCCCGAGACGCGCGCCTTGAAGCTGCCCGGGCCGCCGGGGCGCGTGCCCGGCCCCGTCATCGGCACCGCGGGCAGCGTGAGCATCGCGCCGCCGACGGCGTCGAGGTTCCCGCTGACGAGGTTCAGCAACTGGATGAGCCACTGGCAGACGGTGCCGAAGGGCTGCGTGCACAATCCGACGCGCCCGTAGACCACGGCGGATGGCGCGTCGCGAAGCTCCCTGGCGATCGCGCGCGCCGCTTGCGCGGAGATTCCGGTGGGAGCCAGCGCGCGCTCGACACCGAACGCTCGGATCGCCTCGAGGGCGCGCTCGAGCCCGGCGAGCCGTTCGCCGTAGCGCGCGATGCGCGGCGGGCCCAGCTCGAGGAACGCGTTCACCAGCGCGAGCAGGAATGCCGCGTCGGTGCCGGGGCGGATGAAATGGTGGCGCGTCGCGACATCGGCCGTCTCGGTGCGGCACGGATCGACCACCACGACCTTGCCGCCGCGATCGCGAATCGCCTTGAGACGCTTGCCCACGTCGGGCACCGACATGATGCTGCCGTTCGAGGCGATCGGATTCGCGCCGAGGATCAGCCAGTAGGCCGTGTGGTCGACGTCGGGAATGGGAAACATGAAGAGGTGCCCGTACATCGCGTGCGAAACGACATGCTGCGGCAGCTGGTCGACCGACGTCGCGGAGAAGCGGTTGCGCGTCTGCAGCGCGTGCAGCAGCGCCGGGCCGTTGAGGATGCTGCCGACGTGATGCGCGTTCGGATTGCCGAGATAGACGCCGAGGGCATTGGCGCCGTGCTCGCGCTGGATCGCGGCGAAGCGGCCGGCGACGAGATCGAAGGCTTCATCCCAGCCGATCGGCTCCCACCGGCCGTCGACACGGCGTACCGGGCCGCGCAGTCGGTCCGGATCGTTGTGGATGTCGATGAGGGCCACGGCCTTGGGGCAGACGTGGCCGCGGCTGAACGGGTCCGCCGCGTCGCCACGAACCGCCACGATCTCGTCGCCGCGCGAGCGGATCTCGATGCCGCACAGCGCCTCGCAAAGGTGGCAGGCGCGATACGTCAACCGGTCTTGGGAGGATGGGGTCTCGGGCACCGATGGGATCTCCGCAGGCAGGATACCCCTCCTCGCGACGCGCGTAATTCCCGCGCGGCTACCTGCGCTTGTAGAAGTAGTAGTCCGCCGTGTAGGGAACGCGAACTTCCTGGCCTTCCTTCGAAGCGTCGCATCCGCCGGCGGGCTCCACGCCGCCCTTGGTTGCGACACGCTGGATGCTGGTGACCCCGGCGAACTTTCCCGCGCCTTCGGCCGGCGTCCCGGCGAGGAGCAGCCACGGAATGTTTCCCGCGCCGCCATCCTGGCGCTGCTTCACCGCGCCTTTCACGCTGCTGCGATCGCTCGTCGATTCCCAGCTGGGCCCGGCGCCGTGGTGCCCGACCGATACGCCGCTCTCGGTGAGCGCCGCCTCGGGCGCGACGAACGTCCATTGATACGCGTAGGCGTCGTTGGCGCGCGGCTTGCACGCGTAGATCTGCACGCCCTGCGCCTGCAGGACGAAGTCGGCCTGCTCGCCGTCGGGCGCGCGCAGCGCGGCGGATATTCCCGGCGGCTCGGCGACGGCGGCCATGGCGCAGGGAATGGCGGCAAGCGAAAGCAAGGCAAGCATGGGTCGATTCATTCGTGATCTCCTGTTGAATCCGACGTTACGGCCCGCGAAGGGAATCGGATGCAACGGCATCAACGCGCGGTGAGCGGCTCCATGCCGGTCTTTGCGATGGCGGGAGCGGCGGCCGGCGACGTGAGAAACCGGATGAGCGCCCGCGCCGCGTCCGGTTCCTCGGCCCCGGCCGCGATGCCCGCCGAGAACACCGTGGCCTTCTGAAGCTCGGGCGGCAGGACGCCGATCACGTCGATGCCCGGCACGGGAATCAACGCGCTCATCGTCTGGAATCCGATCTCCGCGTCGCCGCGCGCCACCACGGCTCCGATCGGCTCCGCGGGGATCATCTTGCTCTTGGCGCGGACCTCGTCGGCGATCCCGAGGCGGCTGAAGACGGTCGCGAGATACACCCCGCTCGCGCTATCGGAGTATGCGATCGATTTGGCCGCGAGCAGCGTTCGCTTGAGCGCTTCCGCCGAGCCGATGTCCGGCCTGGGGGCGCCGGCGCGCACCGCGGCGCCGATGTTGGAGCGGGCGAGGTCGACGCGGCTGCCGGCGACCACCTTGCCCTGCCTCGCCAGGTCGTCGAGCTCGGTGTCCGCCATGATGAGGACGTCGGCGCGCTCGCCGCGTTTCAGCCGGTTGGGAATGGCCTGTGGCGTGTCGCCCATGGAAGGCCCCGAGAGGGTCTCCACCACGTTGCCGGACACGCGCTCGAACTCGGGTCGCAGGGTTCGGTATGCCGCGCTAAATCCCGCGGAGATCATGACGCGCACTTCGGCCTTGGCGGTGCCGCGCAGCCCGGCGCGCTCCACCGCGCGCGCGACGAAGCCTTCGCGCTTGGCCTCGGCCACGAAGCTCGCGAGCCAGGGCCGCGCCGCGTCGCGGCCTTTCGGGATCGCGATCGCCAGGCGCTCGACGCCCCAATTGCCGTCGAGCACGCGCGAGCCCGCCACCGCGTCCGAAATCTCGAAGAGGTTCGCCTTGTTGGTCGCGAAGGCCTCGACCTCGCGCTTCGACAGCATCTCGATGGCGCTCTTCATCGAGGACGCGGGGACGATGACGGCGCTCTTCAACCTGCCGGGCAGCGTGCCCTGCGTGGTGCTTCCCTGCGTGACGCCGATGCGGATGCCGGGGCGATCGGCCTCGCCGATGGATGACACCGGCGATCCGGCAGGCGCGAGGTAGCCGAGCTCCAGGAGAAGAAGCGGCGGCGTGAAATCGACGTCCTTCGCCCGCACCGCGGTGGCGTTGGTGACCGTAATGTCGACTTTCTCCGCCTTCAGCGCGGCGAGGACTTCGGCGACCCTGGGAAACTCGATCACCTCGAAGGCGACGCCGAGGCGCTTGGCGACCTCGCGGCCCGTTTCGTAGGCAACCCCCCTGGCCTCGCCACTCGCCTTGTCGCGAATGAGGGAAATGGGGCTGTCGACATAGACGCCGACGCGAAGCGTTCCCGCCGGCGCCAGGGATTGCCGCACTTCCTGCGGCGCAACCTGCACGGCCGCACAGGCCGCGAGCCACAGCGCGAGCAGGCCGATCGGGATTGCGGCATTGCGCTTCACTTCGCCTCCAGCTTCACGATCGACGCTCCATGGTTGTTGCCGACCCAGAATGTCGGCGGCGTCGTGGTGTCGTCCACGAAGACGCGCCGGATATTGGTCGAACGCGGCAGCAGGTACTCGACGAATTTTCCGCTGCGCGTGTCGAGGCGCGCGACGCGGTCGGTGGTCATCGACCCGGTCCACGCGCGCTCGTCCTTGTCGAGCACCACGTCGTACGGCGCGGAGTAGGGCGTGGGCACCTTCCACTCCGTGATCACGCCCGTCGCGGTATCGAGCATGCCGATGTTGTGGCCGCGGAATTCGCCGAACCAGAGGCGATCGCGCGAATCCATCGAGCCGCGGCGCGGTGACGACCCTTTGGTCGGCGTCTCGTAGAGCGTCACCGCGCCGGTCTTCGCGTCGATGCGGCCGATGTGCTGCTGGCGGAAGTCGGTGAAGAACGCGTTGTTGTGCGAGTCGGAGATCACGTCGTAGATGTTGTGCGGCTCCTTTGAGTCCTTGAAGGGCGCCCACGTCTCCCCCTTGCCGGTGGCGAGGTCGAAGCGATGCACGCCCGCGAAGCCGTTGTTCTGCGACCACACCTTGCCGTCGACCCCGGAGTTCCAGGCCGACACCATGTTCAATTGCGTGGATGAAAGGTTGTCCTCGGGCGGCGGCGTGAAATGCCGGAACGTCTCGGTCGCGGGATCGAACTTCGCGATCGACGCCTGGTACATGTTGCCGAGCCAGAGGTTGCCGTCGCGATCGCCACGCAGCGCGAGGACGCCGGTCGGGTAGTCGGGCTTGGAGATCGCGATGTCGTACTCCTTCACCGCGCCCGTGGCCGGATCGAGGCGCCCGATCTTCTGCAGCCCGAACGACGAATACCAGACACGCCCCCTGGGATCCATGACCACGTCGTGGGGCTGGGCGAGCTTGTCCGGCAGGTCGTACTCGGTGTAGACGACCTGTGTCGCCGCCCCGGTGGGACGCGGGAAGGCCTCGAGCTCGTAGCTCCAGTTGGGCGAGCGGCTCAGGTTGACCTTCGCGAGGAAGTCGCCCAGCTCCTTGTAGACCTGCACGCGCTGGTCGCCGCGCTCCTCCATCAGGCGCTCGCCCTTGCGAAGCTGCGGCGCGGTCGGGATGCTCTGGTTCACGTAGCCCTGCATGCGCGGCAGGACCGTCGCGACGAATTCCTCGGAGGTGTACTTCGAGCGCGCGACGCGCTCGAGGGTGTGGCAGCCGAGGCAATTCAGCAGCTGGCGTTTCTCCTGCGGGGCGCCCGGCATGCTCGTCATCCATTCGGCGTTGGTGAGCTGCGCGGCGAGGTCCGTGGTTTTCCTGAGGCGGATGGGCTGCGCGGCCGGCGTCGCCCCGATGCGCACCTCGGCCGGGCTCTCCAGGTCGTAGCCTACCGCGCGAATCCGGATGGCGTAGCGGCCCGTTCCCACCTTGCCTGCGGGGAAAGCATAGTTTCCCTTCGCATCGCTCACCACGGTGATCGTGATCGGGGAGCCCGAGGCCTGTGCGCTGACGAGGACGCCCTCCATGGGGCCTTCCTCCTGGGAAGTCACGGTGCCCGAGAGCACGGGCGCGGCGGGCACGCTCGAGGAAACGAGGGCGAAGACGACGGCGATCGCACGTGTCATTTCGATGCTCCTCTTCAGCTCAGGCAGCGCACTTCGCGACCGAAACCGGCAGCGCGTTCACGGCCGCGTTCCCCGATAAGATCCTTCCCGGTCTGAGGGCAGGTCCCGCTCTTACGACGCTTCAAACCGCGACCGACCCCACGGCCCGAAGGCCGACAGCGCCACCAGCAGCGCTGCCAACAGCCCCAAGCCCCATCCGGACAGCGTCGGTATCGGCTCGATTGGAATCACGACTAATGTGACGCTGGCATAGTTGATCCGGAAGGTCACGCCGGCGGACTTGACGATGCTCGCGTTACCCAGACCGTTGAAGTTGCCGGTCACGGCGCCGGGGACGATCGTGAACGCGGTCCCCGCGGCCGGCGTGAAGCCCGGCGCCACCGTGATATTCAGGGTCGGCCCCGCGCTCAGATCGGTCGTGCCGCCGGCGGTGAGCTGGCTGAAGCTGCTGTTGCTGGCCAGCGTGACATTGAAGCTGGACCCAGCCGCAAACGTCACGCCGCCCGTCACACTCAGGTTGCCCGCCACCGCCCCGCCCGCCTGCGCCGCGATCGACTTCACCGAACCGGTGCCCGTCAGCGTCCCCCCGGAACCCACCGTGACCGCGCTGTTCGCCAGCGATCCGCTCACGTTGACCGTACCGCCGTTGACCGTGGTCGTTCCGCTATACGTGTTGGCGCCCGCCAGCAGCAGCGTGCCGGGCCCGGTCTTGGTCAGGCCGAAAGCGCCCGTGATTGCGCCGCCTATTCGCAGGGTCTCCCCAGCCGCACTCACCGTAAAAGTGGCCGGCCCGTTCAGCGTGATGCCGGAGAGCGTATCGGTTCCGTTGTTGAGGCTGTCCGTGACAGTCCCGCCGCTCTGCAATCCGATGTTGCCGCCGCCAATGACTACCGCGCCGCTCGCCGAGCTGATAGCAAGGGAGTGCAACTGGACGCCGGCCGCAAGATCGTAATTGGTCTGCGCCTGCGCGCCGTTATCGATCATCACGTCGTCGCCCGAGGCCGGCGCGCGGTTGAGGTCCCAGCAATTGGCGTTCGACCAGTTGGAAGCCGCAGGGCAGGCGCCCGGCCCCAGCAGGTGGATCGCTCCGGTCAATACATTCACCGTGACCGTGTTCGAGGTTCCCGTGATCGAGCCGTTTGCCGTGTCGTTGGCCGTGATCGTCTGGCTCCCCAAAGTTCGTAGTAGTGCCGAGAAGCTCCCCGTGCCGCTCGTCAGGGTCGAATTGGCCGGCAGGACCGCCTGCCCGTCGCTGCCGGTGAAGTGCACGGTGCCGCCATAGCCCGTGGCGGCGTTGTTGAATTGATCGAGCGCGGTCACGGTGAAGTTGAACGCCGATCCTGCCGTCGCCGAGGCGGGGGCTGAAACGGTGAAGTGCGTCGCCGGGCCGATGACTTGGATCTGCAAGCCTCCCTGCGCGGAAACCCATTGATCGGCCACCTGGGGCGTGAACGAGAAGACGCCTGCTGCATTCGGCGTCCCGCCAAGAAGGTTCCCCGTGATGCTCAATCCGTTGGGCAGCGCTCCGACGATCGATTGAAGGGAGTAGGGCGCAGTTCCGCCGTTTGCAATCGGCGCGCTGTAGGGGACGTTCGACGTGGCGAGCGGCAGCGGAGATGCGGCCATGGCCAAGGGGACGTTGACAAAAAACTGGCCGGTCGCCTGTGACGCGCCTTGGGTCACCGTGATCTGCACGGTCTGCGTGGAGGCTACCGGAGTCAGGTAAAGGTTTTCGGGAATAAAGACCTGGAGTTGATTCAGCGCCCCATTGGGGGTGGTGCTGGCGCTGAACGTCGCGCCCGTGGAGGGGTTGAACCATTGCACAGTTGTCCCGACCGCGGCATTCGGGAAGCTTCCATTGATCCACATCGTGAATCCGTTCCCGGGCAATTGCGCGCCGGACGTGATTCCCTGAACATTATTGGGAGAACCCGCACCCACCAAGGAGGATTGAATGGAGCTGATGGTCACCTGCCCCCACGCTGGAGCAGCCAATGCAAGCAGCAAAAGGATTCCTGGCAAGCTCGCCAGAATATTGGCCGCGTACGTCCGTTCACCCTGCATCCGATCCTCCTGAAGTCCGTCTATTATGCGTCAGGCCGCTTTCCGGTCGCTGTCGCTGACCGAGTCGTCGTCGGAAGAGCTGAAAGGAACAGGCGTCTCGGTCACCGCGCTCTGCCCCGGCATTACGGCCACCAACATGCTCAGCAGCGCCAGGACGACTTCAACAGGAGGGACCCATGCCGAAGGGATACTGGATCGTGCGCGTCGACATCGCGGACGCCGAGAAATACAAGGCCTACATCGCGGCCAACGCCGAGCCCTTCAGGCAATTCGGCGCGCGCTTCCTGGTGCGGGCCGGCCGCTTCGAGAATCCGGAAGGCAAGAGCCGCGCGCGCAACGCGGTGATCGAGTTCCCGACCTATCAGGCCGCGCTCGATTGCTGGAAGTCACCCGGATATCAGAAGGCGATGAAACTGCGCCAGCCGGTGTCGACCATCGACCTCATCATCATCGAAGGGTACGAAACCTGAGGCACTCGTCACGCCGAAGCCCGCTGTCGCGCCACGAGCCACTCCATGAACTCCCCCGCCTGCATCGCCTGCGCGATGTAGTAGCCCTGCGCCAGCGGGCAGCCGAGCGCAAGCAGCAATTCCCAATCGTCAACGCCCTCCACGCCCTCGGCGACCGCAGTGATGCCGAGCTTCTGCGCGAGCTCCAGGCTTGATTCCACCATCGCTCGGCTCGAGGCCACGGTGGCCGACCCTTTCACGAAGCTCTGGTCGATCTTCAATTCGGTGAAGGGCACGCGGGAAAGCCGCTGCTGCGACGAATACCCCGTTCCGTAATCGTCGATGGAAAGGCCGAAACCCTTCATGCGCAGCCGTGAGAGGTTCTCGAGCTTTTTGCCCAGGTCGCGCGCGGCCGCCGATTCCGTGAGCTCGAAGACGAGATGACGCGTCTCGAGGTTCGTGGCCTTCACGGTTTCCGTCATGCGGTCCGCGAGCGTGACATCCGACAGGGACAAGGGGGACAGGTTCACCGACACGGTCATGTCGATGTTCGCGCGACGCCATTCGCGGCAATTCTCCGCGGCATTCGTGACGATCATGTCGGTTAGCGTCTCGATGAGCTCGCTCTCCTCGACCTTCTCGATGAAAGCCTTCGGGTAGAGCAGACCCCGCGCCGGGTGGCGCCATCGCACCAGCGCCTCCGCCCCCCGGACCTTGCGGGTCCTGACCTCCACCTTGGGCTGGAAGAACACCTCGAACTGCTTGCCACGCAGGCCATGCGCGATCTCTTCGTTCGTGAACTGGCCCTCGCCTTCACTCGGCTTTGCACGGGGATGAGAGCCGCGGTATGAAGCGAGCAGGGTCTTCAGCCTCTTCGCCGTCAGCGGCTTCTGCGTCACGCCCAGCAAATTGATCCCGTACGCCTCGGCCATGGTCCCGACCGAGGCGATGAGGGGCGCCTCCATGCTGCTCACCACGATGAGCGCGGCGACATTGACCTGCTCCGCGATGTGCCGGATGAGCTCCATGCCGTCCATGCCGGGCATGTCGAGGTCGCTTACCACCACGTCGATCGGCGGATCGGCGCCCTTCAGGACCTCGAGCGCGGCCACGCCGTCGCCGGCCGAGAAGACCGACTTGGCGCCGAGCTCCCGGAGCAGATTGGCGGTGAGCCAGCGCTGGAATCCCTGGTCCTCGACCACGAGAAAGCGTAACCGGGCAATTTCCATGTCTTGTTCCCCCTCAGTCGACGGCATGGGCAAGCGCTTTCAGATAGCTGCTGAGCCGGGCGGCTTCTCCACGAAATGCGTCCTGGTTGGCGGCGACGGAGGTCCAGTCCTTCGCACGAGCGGCCGCCTCCAGGCGGGCGCAAACCGTGGCCAGCGCCAGCGCCCCGATGGCGCTGCTCGATCCCTTGATGCGGTGGGCCACGCGACCGATCGCCGCCATGTCGCGCGTTTCCAGCGCCGCGAGGAGCGCCGCGACGTCCTCTTCGTTGGCCGGCGTGAACTGCGCGAGGACTTCGGCTTCCACGTCCGCATTCCCTCCGGAGATTTCTCCCAGCACGGCCAGGTCGATGAGGGGATTTCCGGCGTCCGCCTCTCGAGGCGCTTCGTCGTGCCCGCTCGCGGCCTCGCGCGCCCCGTGGCGTGACGGCAGCCACAGGTCGAGTTTCGCGAGGAGCGTATCGAGCTCGACCGGCTTGGCGATGTAATCGTCCATTCCGGCCGCGAAGCACTTGTCCGCTTCTCCCTTGAGGGCATTGGCCGTGCACGCGACGATGAGCGTGCGCTTCTGCCCCGTCTCTTGCTCCACGGCGCGAATGGCGCGCGCCAGCTCGTAGCCATCCATCTCCGGCATGTTGCAGTCGGTGATGACGAGGCCGAACCGACCGGTCCTCCACATCTCCAGGGCCTGCCGTCCGTCGTCCGCGCTCTCGCACGCATACCCGACGATGGCAACCTGGCGCATCAACAGCATGCGGTTGATCGGATGGTCGTCCACGACCAGCACCAGCGTGCCTTCCTTCTCGGCTTCCTCGGTCGATGGCGCCTTTCGGCGCGCATCGAGGGTCGTTCCAAGGGTGCCGCGCTCCGCGCTCGCGTGGCGCTCCGGAAGCAAAGGAGCCGCCGCGATCGGCAGCGAAAGCGTGAGGCTTACGGTCGTGCCCTTGCCGAGCTCGCTCTCGATGGCCATCGATGCGTTCATCAGCGTCGCCAGCCGTTGACCGATCGACAAGCCCAACCCCGTTCCACCGAAAACGCGTGTGATTCCGTCCGCCTGGGCGAATGGCTGGAATAGTTTGTCCTTCTGCTGCGCGGAAATGCCGATACCCGTATCGGTCACCGACAGGCGTATGACGTCCTTTCCTTCCTTGCGTTCGATCAGCTCGGCCCTGACCTCCACGGATCCCACCGAGGTGAACTTGATGGCGTTGCTCACGAGGTTGTTGAGGATCTGCTGAAGCCGCAGCGGGTCGACGATCACGGCCGGGCTGATGCGCGGGTCCACTAGCGACTTCAGGACGAGCGCCTTGCTGCTGGCGTTTCCGGAATAGATCCCGACGACGCTTGCGACGATCTTCGCGATCGAGGCGACTTCTCCGCGCACTTCCAGCTTCCCCGCCTCGATCTTCGAGAAGTCGAGGATGTCGTCGATGATTCGCAGCAGCGTGCGCCCGGAATCGCGCACGATCTCGAGCGTGGTCCGCTGGTGCGCCTCGAGCTCGCCGAGGGAGAGGAGCTCGAGCATGCCGAGCACGCCGTTCATCGGCGTCCTGATCTCGTGGCTCATCATGGAGAGGAAATTCGACTTCGCCAGGTTCGCGCCGTGCAATTGCAGGTTGGACTCCTCCAGCTGCGCGGTGCGCTTCTTCACGCGGCGCTCCAGGTCCTTGTTGAGGCGGCCCACTTCCTCGTTCGAGGATTCGAGCGCCGCGGTGCGGCGCTGGATCTCCGCGAGCATCTCGTTGAACGCGTCGACCAGGCTACCGATCTCGTCGCCGGTCGTGCGCCGGGCGCGCAAGGAATAGTCGCGCCTTTCGACCACCTCCCGCGCCAGGTTGGAAACCTCGATGATCGGCCGCGTGAGGCTCCGTTGCAGCCCCGCCGAAAGGATCGCCGATGCCGCCAGCGCGACGAACATCATCGCGAACGCGATCGCGGCGTAGCTGCCGATGCGCGCGCCCACGGCGAGGTCTTCCGAAAGATAAACGGTGCCCACGGTCTCCGCGTCGGCGACCGCGCGGCGGAATACGGCGGTCCGGTCGACTTCGATCGTCGTGACGTCGAGCTGCGGAGCGGCGGGAATCTCCGTCCTCGAGATCCCCGGCCTTACGTAGCTTGCGAACACCTCGCCGCGCGGGTTGTAGATCGCCGCGACGCGCACCGTCTGGCGCGACTTGAGAAATGCCAGGTTCCGGGCCGCCTGGGCGCGGTCGTCGAACTGCAGCGCGGCCGAGGTGACGTGCCCGAGGAGCTGCGCCTCGACGGCAAGGCGCGTCGCGCTCGATTCGCGATAGCTGTTGAGGTCGTAGACGAAGAGGCCCGCGCACGAGACCAGGAGCGCGGCGAGGCTCGTCAGGAGCACCCCGGCGAAGAGTTTCTGGCGAACCGACGTGAACGCCAAGGTGGGTCTCATCATCGCGGATCGACGTGACGCGCTACGCCCAGCAGCTGCGAGCGAAGCTGGATTCCGCTGCGCTCGGCGGCTCCGCGGGAGATGTCGAACCGGACGCGGTCGCCGGCGATCAGAAAATTGATGATGCTTCCCTTGGGTTGCTCGCCGCCGACGTCGGTCACGGTCAACACCGGTTGGCCCTCGACCTGGGCGAGCAATTCAGCCCTTTGCCCGTGGTGGTCCTCGCCGACAAAGAGGATGTGGCAGCAGGAAGTCGCCGCCTCGCCGCGCGCAAGCTTGTGAACAAGGACCGGCCTGCCGCCGGCAGTGCGGCCGGCGGAGGCGCCCTCGAGCTCGTGAGCGATGCCGTCCGCGCCCGCCACGCCGATCACGATGGGGCTTTCGGACTCCGCAAACGTCTTCGCGGGCCACTCGACGTAGGCCGCGAACTTGTACAGGAACGCGGCCTTGATTCGCTGCATCGCCAATGCCGGCGCGTCTGCCGCCTGGCAGAGCATCCCGGCCGCCACCAGCGCAAGAATCAGCGCGTGTCGAAATCCCACCGGAATCCCGCGTAGAAGCTTCGTCCGATCTCGGCGCGTGTCGCCACGCTGGTGAATTCGCCATGTCCTCCGTCGGCGAGATTGCGCGCCGCAAATGACAATTCCAACGTCGGCAGCGGGCGCCACCCGAGGCGCAGGTCCATGGTCGAATACGCCGGCACCAATGGGTTGCCGAGCGCCGCGACTCCGCGAGCGGTCAGATCCAGGTCGATGGCGGGACCGATGCTCGTCGAGGATCGAACGAGCCAGGTGTGCGCAGGGTCCCTTGCCGCCATCCCCACCGCGGATGGGTCGTTGCTGCCCGGCTTCAATCTCATCGTTTCCCTTTGGGCCGTGTAGCCCGCCGCGATTCTCCACGCTCTGGATACCTGCCAGGTGCCCCAGAGCTCCGCGCCGGTCGTCGTGCCCTCCATCTGATCAGAGAACACGAGGAATGTGCGACTCGCCGCGATTTCCTGCGTGTGGAGGCGATCGTAATCGGCGTGGAAGACGGTCGCGGAGCACGAGAACCTGGCGGATGGCTGGCCCCGATAGCCGAGCTCGTAGACCTTGGCGACTTCGGCGCGCACGTCCGGACCGCCGTCGAGGAGGAAGGGCGGCGCCCCCGGAGCGAATGCGTCGCGGTCGAGCCGTGCGGGCGCTCGTACCGTTCGGGAGACCGCCGTCCACAGCAAATGGTCGGGGGCGATCTTCCAGCTGAGCCTCGCGTTGGGCAGGAACTCGGTTCCCGTGTAATCGTTGCGCTCGAGGCGCGCGCCGACGACCAGGCGCAGGTCTTCCCGAAGGCTCGCCTCGCCCTGTGCGAAAAAACTGTCCCATTTCTGATCGACGTTCGCCGGCAGGAACGCGAAGATGGCGCTGTTCGTGACGCGATCCTGGCTACGCCGAATCTCCGCGCCGTACACGACCGAGTACGAGGATGACAAGGCCCACGAGTGCTGAAGCTGCAGGTCGACGATATCGAGCTTCTCCGCGAAGGTGGGCGGCACGGTGCGCTCCGTGCGGTCGTAGTAGAGCTGCACGAGAAGATCGGAGCCTCCGGGCAGCGTGTGCGCCCAGCGTCCGGTGAGGTTCGCCCCCGAAACCGGAATCGGAGCGAGCGCGAGACTCACACCGCCCACGGAGATGCTGCCGGGAGGCGGCTGCCCGACGAGACCGCGGTAGGCGTTGCCCTTGACCATGACCTGGTCGGCGGCGGCGCTCCAATCGGCGCGGAAGCCCCCCTCCGCTTTGTACCAGCCGTCGGGCATCGCGACGCCATTCGCGGTGGAGCTGTGGTTGCGGTCGAAGTACCTTCCGTACACGCGAAACGAGCCGTCCGCGCCCAGATCCCCGCCGTAGCGCAGCGCAGCCTCCGCGCTGCGATTTCCACCTCCGGCCGCGAGGAGTCCGCCCCGTGTCGCCCGGGAGGACTTCGTGATCACGTTGATGACGCCATTCACGGCGTTCACGCCCCACAACGTTCCACCCGGCCCGCTGATGACCTCGATGCGCTCGATGTCTTCCAGCATCACGTTCTGCACGTCCCAGAACACGCCGGAGAAGAGCGGCGAGTAGACGGAGCGCCCGTCGATCAGGACGAGGAGCTTGTTGGCCGTGGTGTTGTTGATCCCGCGTGCGCGGATGTTGTAGGCACTCGCGCTCACCTGCGCGACCTGGAGGTTGGGCGCAAGTCGAAGGGCCTCCGGCAGGCTCGTCACGCCCGAGCGCCGAATGTCGTCCGCGGTGATGACGAACACGGAAGCGGGGGCATCGGCCAATCGCTCCGGCTTCTTGGATACGGACGTGACTTCGAGATTCGAGAGCTGCTCGAGGCTCAGCTCGGCAAGCTCGCGGGTCGAGGGAAGATCGACGGCGGCCGCCGGATTCGGGATGAAGAGGGGAAGCATCGCGCAGATCGCGCAGGCTGAACGCACCCCCGCTGAGGGTTTATCCATGAACCTGCAATTTTGCCCTTGGCGGGGCCATGGGGAAAGCGTTCCGCGACGGATCGGATCACGTCCTACACGTGCGGGTAGGATTTCAGGCAGGAGACGCCTCGACAAGCGGGCGGCAGGAAAACGCCCAGCATCCCCATCCTTGTCTTCGCATCCCGAGGGCGCAACGTAATTCCGGCTACTTCGGAAAGCCGGCCCGCGTTGAATCCTCTTGCGCCGCGCCGATCCTTTGAATCGTGGCGCGGGCGATGGCGGCGCGTTGCTTCGCCAGGTAGGCCAGATGGTCGACGAGCGCGGCATCCTGCAGCGAGTCCCAGGCCTCGACGGCTCGCCGAAGGGCTTCGGTGGCTTGCTCGACTTCCCGTGGGGCGAGGCGACGAGATTCGGGGATCGCGCTCAAGCCGTCGATCGCCGCCTTCGCTTCCTCGAGCCGCGGGTTGGTCGTCGGAACCAGCGCGCAGCCGAATAGCGCGGCCGCCAGCGCCGTTGACCGGAGCACGGCCCTCATTGGGGATAGGTAACCACTCGGGTCGGCCTGCGCGCGCGGGCCGCCTCTACGTCGACGCGCGCGATTGCGAGCTCCGCGTCCACCTGCGCCTGCTCGGCGAGCCAGGCGGCCGGTTCATGGTCGTGTGCAGCCATCCACCGCCGCGCCAACGCCAACTTGCGATTCGCGCGCTTCAGCTCGTCGCTGGGTGCGCCCGCGACGGCCACCGATGCGCTCTCGACGGCCGCCTGCGTGTCGGCAAGCAATTGCGTGGGAGGGCTATGCGCGGCGCAGCTTGTCAGGAAAACACTGACAAGAGGAATTGCGACGGCGCGGCTCGATATCGGTTTGGCCACGATGCGCCTGCATCCCGCTCATCTATCTCGACGCGCCCGAAGATTCGCGGGAAGGACCAGCGGCACGAGGACCGCGGCCGCGAGCAGAAAGCCAAGGGCCTCGGCGACGGAAAGGCGCTCCACCGTCACGAGATGGAGGATGCCGAGCCCGAGCGACACGAGAAGGATGCAACTGCCCCAGGCCGAGATCCGACGGGAAATCATGCACACCTCCGCACACGGTGGCGGGAAAATGCCCAGCGCCACCATGTTTGGCCGCGCCTGCCCGGGGCGCAACGTAATTGCGGCTACTTTGAAAAGCCTGTGCCCCGCGAGTGTTGCAGCGTTTCGGACGGACGCTCGCCGAAAAGGCTTCGGTAGTCGCTGGCGAACCGGCCCACGTCGAAGAATCCGAAGGACATCGCCGCGCTCGTGACCGTGGCCGTGGGCGCCGGCTCGGCCAGCGCGCGATTCACGCCGTGAAGGCGCTGGATGCGCAGGAAGCGCGACGGGCTGGTCCCGTAGGCCGACACGAAGAAGCGGCGCAGCGTGCGATCGCCGACCTCGAGCGCGTCGCGCAACTCGGCGAGGGTCACACCCCGATCGGCGTTCGCCGCGAGATAGTCGTTGCAACGGCTGGCGAGGAGGCGGTACTCGGGGCGCTCCGCGCGCGAGGTCGTGCAAACCGCGCGTATCAGCCGCTCCAGGATGAGATCCTCGAGCATCTTGCCGGTGCGCAGCTCGCCGAATGTTTCCGGCCAATGCGTCGCCATGCGCAACGTCGTCGTGATCGAGCTTCTGAACCGCGTGGCCGCGGATTTGCCGAGCGCGAACATTCGCAACGTGCTCCATGACGGCATCTCGCTCGCGGCGAATCTCGAGTAGACGCGCGCGAATCTCTCCACCGGGACCTGCAGCGACATGGAGTGCACCGAGCGGCCCATCCACACTGCATGGTCCGTGGTGTCGGCGAGCACCGCGAGGCTGCGCGCGCCGATTTCCTTGCCGTATATCTTCCAGCCCGTACCGGATAGAGGCGTGAGGAAATAGAACAGGTTGCGATCGAGCGTTCCGAACATGCTCGTATCCGCGCCCATTCGCCCGCACAGCAACCGCGATTCGCCGAGGCTCACGTCGACCATCCGCCAGGCGGAGGTCGGGCGCCCGAGCGCCATGTAGCGGACTTGCGCGCCAGGCACGGCGGCCGCGGCTTCCTCGGCGTTCTCGAATCGATGCATGCGAATCGGTTGATCACCGGCCATCGGGTCCATCCTCTGCGTTGGTTCCGGTCCTTGCTCGATCTTACGACCAATGGTGGTGCGACCGGATCAAATTTTTTGGGTTGTACCCGGAGGGTGCGCCAGCGATCTTGCGACGCCGATGAACGCTACGCGGATGAATATCGCGCGCTATCCGCAAGCACCTCGTCAATCACGCGCCATGATCCTGCCGCCTCGACGATGTTCGTCTCGGCCAGACCCGCCGCGACAATCAACGCCTTCCACAAAGTCCACGCGCGGCCCCGGGCCCAGGTGCCGGCGTCGAGTGGAAGCAGCGCGCGAAAAACTTCCCGACTCTTGCCTTCGAATAACGTCCAGGCGATCGACAGATCGCAAGCGGGGTCGCCTACCTCAAGCATTCCAAAATCGGTTTCGCCCACGATCCAGCGATAGACCGACCACCTCCACGGGTAGCCATCCGCCGGTTCTCCGATCGCCACGGGCACCGGAATGGGAAGCGGCAGCAGAGGAGCTAGCCTTGGCAGCCAAAGGTTTTCCTTTTCCACCTGCGCCGCATAGTCCGAGGCGCTCGGCAGGCGCACCACCATGTGCTCGCCCAGATGAAAGGTTCTGTTGTCCCAGCCGCCGGGCGCTAACGACCGGACGCTCAGGTCTGCCCATTGCGGAAACTGAGCAGCCACCATGCGGCGCACGAGCGCCTCGTCAGTATCCGACTGTTGGTCGTGAGGGAGGTGATCCAAGATCAATCGCCGCATCTTTACCGGAACAGCTTCACATAGGCGTCGAAGACGTAAGTTCGGTCGCGCTTGCCCCCTGTCATCTCCTTCAAGACTCCGAAGCGCTCCAGGTCGACGACCAGCTTGTAGGCGGAGGCGGGCGACACCTTCGCGACCTTGCCGACTCTCGCGGCGTCGACGATGGGATGTCGATAGAGATCCTCCACGACCTTTTGCGCCTTCGCCGCGCGGCTGCCGAGCGTCTGAACCTGCGCGTCGACTTTCTTCTGCAGCTTGAGAATGTTGTCGAAGGTCGCGATCCCGCTTCTCGCTATTTCGATCACTCCCACCAGGAAGAATCTGTACCACTGCCGAAGGTCGTTCTTCTCCCGGACGCGCATGAGGTTGTCGTAGTAGTGCGTGCGGTTGCGCTCGAAGAAGTCCGACAAGTACAGCAACGGCTTCTTGAGAATGCCCTTGTCGACGAGATAGAGCGTGATCAACAGTCGTCCCACCCGCCCGTTGCCGTCGAGAAAGGGGTGGATGGTTTCGAACTGATAGTGCACGAGGGCGATCTTCAGGAGCGCAGGGAAATAGTGCGCCTCGTCGTGCACGAACATCTCCAGATCCGCCATCAGCCCGGCGATCGAAGTGTGAACGGGAGGGATGAATACCGCGTCATTGATGGTGGCGCCCCCGATCCAATTCTGGGTCGTCCGGAATTCGCCGGGCATCTTGTGGGTTCCGCGTACGCCTTGCATCAGGGTTGCATGTGCCTCGCGGATCAAGCGCGCGGAGAACGGTAGTTCCCCCAGGCGAGTGATCGATTTG
>Ga0209647_1000287_pt1 | contig 47646 bp, 43 predicted proteins | sample GraSoi_2013_60cm_FD_185827 | JGI IMG/M metagenome (GOLD analysis project Ga0209647, IMG submission 185827) | Grasslands soil microbial communities from the Angelo Coastal Reserve, California, USA - Sample 9_17_2013_60cm (SPAdes) (version 2) | ecosystem: Environmental > Terrestrial > Soil >...
CTTACGTGGCCGCGAACATCGCGAAGCCTGGCGTGATCCGCCAGACCGGCACCGCGGCCAAGATCTATTGTGGGCGTCTCGACGGGCGTCCCGATGACCTGCTCGGCGATTACGTGCAGCAGATGAAGTCTGCCGGCATCGATATTACGCTGACGGATCATATGCTTTTCGAGATGTGGAAGAAATTCGTGGTGCTCTCGGGGACATCTGGGATCACTGCGAGCACGCGCCAGCCGCTCGGCGCCGTCCGCGACGACACGGATATGCGTGCTTTGTTCTTCAGACTGATGCACGAGACGATGGCCGTAGGCCGCTCGGCTGGCGTCGCGTTTCCGACCGACTTTCCTGCAGAGCTGGAGCGCTTGGTTGCGGGTTTTCCGCCAATGATGAAGGCCTCGATGGCGAACGACCTCGAGGCGGGCAACCGCCTCGAACTGGACTGGCTCGCCGGGAAAGTGGTCGCGCTGGGACGCAAATACGATGTGCCAACGCCTGCGCAGGAGGCGGTCTACGCGATCCTCAAGCCGTATCGGATGGGGCGGATAGCCAGTACACGCTAAATTACGCCGCACCGAAAAACCGACAGCGTCGGTGGGGTCCGGAGGGACTATGCAGCAGAAAACCCTCGCCGTCTTGGTCGCACTTATTTCGCCGCTCTTCGTATTTCAAAGCGCACAAGCGTACCCGGATCGGCCCATCAAACTTGTCGTCCCGTCGCCTGCAGGAGGACCTCCAGACCAGATTGCGCGGCTCATCTCCGACAAGATGGCCGCGGCTCTCGGGCAGCCGGTGATCGTGGAGAACCGAACCGGCGGCGCCGGCGGCATTATCGGTGCGAAATCGGTCGCATCGGCAGAGCCGGATGGTTACACCCTCTTCATGGGAAGCACGAGTTCCGTTCTCATCGCACCTTTGATCTACAGGAATGCCGGTTACACCGCCGCAACATTCGCGCCCGTCGCGCGTGTTGCAGAGACCACCGAAATGCTCGCCCTGCATCCGTCCGTGCCGGCCAACTCGGTGTCGGAATTGGTCAGCCTGGCGAAGTCGCGGCCGGACGCGCTGAGCTATGGGTCAGCCGGCGTCGGGACGCTTCCGCATCTCGAGGGCGAATTCCTGAAAACGGCTGCCCAGATCGAGATGGTCCATGTTCCCTATCGCGGCGGCGGTCACGCACTGACCGGCCTCTTGGGTGGCGAGGTTCAGGTCCTCTTTTCCACACTCGTTCAAACCCTTCCGCAGGTACGTGAGGGTCGGGTGAAAGGGTTGGCTGTGACCAGCGAGAGGCGCAGCCCACTCGCACCGGATCTTCCGACCATGGTGGAGAGCGGGTTCGATCAGTTCATCACAACCTCGGTCAATGTCATTGTCGCGCCGCCTGGGACGCCGTTGACGATCAGGCGGCAGATCAACCAAGCCACTGCCGCGGCGCTCGCCTCGAGCGAGGTCCAGCAAGCCTTTGCGACATTGGGCGCCGAAGCGCGAGGAGCCTCGCCCGAGGAGGTTGCGTCCTATTTGGCAGAGGCGCAGCAACGCTGGTCGCGTCTGATCGAGAGGGCTCGCATCTCGATTGATTGAGGCTTCCAATCGAACGAGCCTCACGCAGCGTAGGCGGTGGGAACGACGGGCTCTTTGTCCCATCCGCTGACGGCATCGTAACCCCAGACCCAGTCGGAGTTGCCGTGCACACTGCCTGTCCCGACGGCGATCGAATGCTTCTGCGCCGCGCTGTCGCGCATGTGCTTGAAGCGAGCATTGGAGAACGAGAGCCGCTGCACCCCGTGCACGCGCGGGATGCGGATGCGGCGGAAGTTCGCAAACGCCTCGACCGGATCGCGGCAAGCCTCGAGCCAGCGCGCCAGGATATAGGCGTCCTCGAAGGCTTGGCAGGCGCCTTGTCCGGCATTGGGCAGCATGGCATGCGCTGCATCGCCGATGAGCTCGATGCGGCCGCGACCCCAATTTTGTGTGAGCGGGCGCGTAAACAGACCCCATTTCGAGCAGTCGGTCACGAGGCTCAGCAGTTTTTCCAGGCGCGGCTCCGGGTTGGGGAAGCTCAAGCGCATCTCGTCGGGATCGCCGTGCGTCGACCAGCCTTCCTCGACCCATTTGTCCGTGTCCTGTTGGGTGACGATGTTCACGAGCCGCTTGCCGCGGATGTAATAGGCGAGGAGATGACAACCCGGCCCGACCCATTGGACATGCCCGGTGGGCTCGAGCACCTCCTCCGGCACATCGCCGCCATTCAAGAGCGCGCGCCATACCATCTGACCGGTATAGCTCGGGTTGTCGTCGCCATAGAGCGCCTGACGGACGGCGGAGCGCACGCCATCGGCGCCGATCACGATCTCGGCCTCGACGCGAGCGCCGTTGGCGAAAGCGAGGATGGTACGGTCGCCTCGCTCCTCCAGTGCTGTGAGGCGGTGCCCGAGATGAATGGCGCCATGATCGACCCCGCTTGCGAGCGCCTCCAGAAGGTCGGCGCGGTGAAAGGTGTAATAGGGAGCGCCGTAACGCGCCGCAGCCTTGCGCCGGTCGTTGAATTCGAGGAACTCGCCGGTTTGCATGTTGCGCGTGTAGATTCCGGGGGATGATGTCGCAACGGCGGCGATCTTGTCGCCGAGATCGACCGCTTGCAGCGCTTTGGCGGCTTGCGGACTGACATTGACCGCGGCACCGATCTCGCCCAACGTCGGTGCGGCCTCGAAGACCTGCGCCTTTATTCCAAAAGTTTTTAGCGCATGCGCGGCGGCGAGCCCGGCGAGCCCGCCACCGACGATTGCGATCCGACAGCTTGACGCCATTCATCCCTCCGGACACGCGCCGGCACTGATCCCAAGCACGACTTCTCGATCATAGCAGAAACCTTTCGTCGCGCTCGCACCGCGTGGAATCGCCTCCGTCATCGCCGCTGACTCCCGGCCGCCAATTCGATAGCCTGCGCCCGAGGATCGGAGGCCGGATGCATTTCAGTCACTGGGACGCATCGGTCTGCTGTGGCGGACACGTCGCCCGCGAGAATGCGCAGTGATCAGCTATGAATACGAAACCGCTCTGGACATGTCAGCACATCCGCCTCAAGCATTGCCGCGAAGGCGCGATGATCTACACCATCAACGATACTTATATTGGACGGGCGCTGGACAAATACGGTGAAATCTCGCGCGACGAGGTGCTCTTCCTTCAGCAGCTCACCCGCCCCGGAATGACGATCTTGGAAGTGGGCGCGAATATCGGGGTCTTCACGGTGCCGCTCGCTCGCTTTGTCGGGCCAGGCGGCAAGGTCATTGCTTTCGAGCCGCAGCGGATCATGTTCCAGATGCTGTGCGGAAATCTCGCGCTCAACGCAATCGACAATGTCTTTGCGCAACGCAGCGCAGTCGGCCATAGCACGGGCTCCATCACCGTTCCATCTGTCGATTACGCCAAACCGGGCAATTTCGGCGCCGTTTCCCTCGCCGGCTCGAGGGAGGGCGAAATCGTTCCGCTCGTCACGATCGACTCCCTCGCTCTACCAAGTTGCCATCTCATAAAGATCGACGTGGAGGGGATGGAGCTCGACGTGCTCGAGGGTGCGACTGGGACGCTTCAGCAATTGGCTCGAGCCGCCGCTCTACCGCGAAGACAACTTTTTTGGCGACCCGGAGAATATTTTCGAGACCGCCGTTTCCGCCGACATGATTTGCGTTCCACGCACCGGACCTCTGGCGATATCGGTCAGGAATTGCGTCGAAATTTCCTCACCCGATTCAAAACGTCCGGGCGGTTACTCGCGCGCACCGACGGGTTGATCGAATGGGCTTCCTTCACGTCAAGTGGTGGCTCATCGCGTTGCTCACGGTCCTTGCCGGACCGGCGCAGGCGCAGTCATTCCCCAACAAGACAATCCGAATTATCGTGCCCTATGCGGCCGGCGGCAGCATCGATCTGACCGCGCGCGTGATCGCAAAGGACCTGCAGGACGGCGTCGGGCAGAGCGTGATCGTGGACAACAAACCGGGCGCGAATGCTGCCATAGGTATCGAAGCCCTGCTGCGAAGCGACCCGGACGGCCATACGCTCGTCATCCTGTCGGATAGCCCAGTCACGATCAACGTGCATCTGTCGCGGCTCAATTACGATCCGCTCACCGACTTGGTGCCGATCAGCAAGGTGGTGAGCAGCCCGATCATCTTGGCCGCCAACGCCAAGGCGAAGATCGCATCGATTGCCGACCTTGTCGCGGCCGCGAAGGCCGGGCCCTTGAGCTATGGCGTTGCAGGTCGCGGCTCGGCATCCCACCTTGCGGCTGAGTTGCTCCAGCGTGAACTCGGGATCACGATGCAAGCTGTGCCCTATCGCGGAGGCGCACCGGTCGCGGTTGCAATCGCGTCCGGCGAGGTGCCCTTAGGATTGGTCGACACCGCTGCGATCCTGCCGATGATCGGTAGCGGCCAGGTTATCGCGTTGGGCGTGGCCGAGCCTGTGCGCGCGCAGTCCATGCCGAATATCCCGACGCTGCGCGAGGCCGGCGTTCCCAATTTCAGCGCGCCCTCCTGGCTCGCGCTGTTCGCGCCGCGCGGCACGCCGGACGACCGCGTCGCCAGGCTCAATGCCGAGATTGCAAAGATCATGGCGATGCCGGACGCGCAAAAGGTGCTGTTCGCCGCAGGCCTCGAGCCTGCCACCAACAGTCCGAGTGAGATGCGCCGCATCATCGAAGCGGACCACAGGAAATGGGGCCAATTGATGCGCACGACGGGCCTCAAGGCCGACTGATCCTTAACGCCAGGCGATGCCAACGTGCAACCCCAGGTAAAGCTCGCACTCGCATGCCGGATTTACGCACCGAAGCTGATTGATTTTGTCGCCGCTTGACCCTCGCGGCGAGCGGCTCTAGCGTTTGGTCGAGAAAACTCGTGCGTAGAGGGTCATGCAATGGCGTTGACCATCACGCCCCTGACGCCGCACACCGGCATCGAGATCACCGGCCTCGATTTCACGCGGCCGATCGATCGCGAGAACTGCGCTGTCCTGCGCCGCGCCTTCGCCGAGCATCACGTGCTGGTGATGCGCGATCAATACTTCGCGCCGGACCAGTTCGAGACCGCCGCGCGGCTCTTTGGCGAGATTCAACCGCACGACAAGAAAGAACGCCACGTGCCAGGCCATCCCGGCGTCGATTATGTGTCCAACGACCAGATCGAAAATGGCAGACGCATCATCCCGGGCGAGACGTTCCATACCGACCACTCCAATCACCCGTGCCCGCCCAAGGCGACGATGCTGTTCGCAGTCGAGTTGCCCTCGAGCGGCGGTGATACCCAGTACGTCAATATGCATGATGCCTATGATGATCTGCCCGAAGACACCAAGCGGCGGATCGACGGGCTTAAGGCCGTTCATGTCTACCAGAGCAAATACAGCCCGCGCCCGCTCGGCCAGATCACCGAGGAAAGCCGCCGCAAGTTGCCGCCGTCCGGCATCCACCCGCTGGTGCGCACGCACCCGGAGAACGGCCGCAAGGCGTTGTTCCTCAACCCGGTGCGCATGGAATCTATCACTGGCATGGAGGATAACGAAGCGTTGGCGCTGATCGACGAGCTGATGCGACACGCCACGCAGAAGAAATACGAGTACCGCCACAAGTGGCGTCATGGCGACTGGGTGTTGTGGGACAACCGCAGCGTCATGCACCAGGCCAACCCCGACTATGACATGAGCGAGCGCCGCTACCTCTACCGCCTCATGCTCAAGGGCGAAACGCCAGTCTGATCACGTCCATATTATTGCGCCTCGACGGTCGGTGCTGCTGGCTCCGGCTCATATGTGCGGCCGGCACACGACTGACGAGGACTTTTCAAGTGAATGCAGCATCGGTCGGGTGCGGTCATGCATGGCCGCAACGCCTCCTCGGGCTGACCGAATGCACGTTCCTTGCTCGTTTCCTTACACCAACCTGACACCATGTGACTAATGACAGCCCGCTATAGGATTTTTCACAGTTCATTGCCAGCGATTCTTGAATGACAATATCGTGCTGGGCTGCGTCGCAATGCGATGTCATTCGAGGGGGGTATGGTAAAGACACGCAAGCAAAAAATTTTGAGCATCGAACCCAACCGCAAGACCGCTACGGCAATCGCCAAAGAACTCAGCGACCGCGGTTTCAAGCCAAGTAGTGCCCACGACGGTCAGGAAGGGCTTGTCGCAATCCTGAAGGAAAAACCCGATCTCGTGCTGTGCGATATCGACTTGCCGATCATGTCCGGGTTCGAAGTACTGGAGCGGTTGATCGACATCGCCCCCCGCTTTGGACGCATGCCGTTCGTGTTCATGACGGGACAAGCCGGCCGAAAACATGAGCTCAAGGGGCGACAGCTCGGTGCGGACGATTACATCAGGAAGCCGATCGATTTCGACATTCTCGCTGCCATCATCAACGCACGGCTGGCCGGCGTCGCGCGCACAAAAGTGTGGTCGGAGCAAGTGAAGCTCAACAGTCGTGAGATTGAAGTGCTGACCTTAGTGGCGCGAGGCCAGAGATCGGCTCAAATTGCAAAAAAGCTCGCAATCGCCAAGCGGACAGTCGATTTCCACCTTGACAATGCCAGGATCAAGCTTGGCGCGGCAACGCGCGCGCAGGCCGTCGTCAAGGCTGTAGCCGGCGGTCTGATCGAGCCCTAGGGCAAGACGCGCTATTTGCTCATGCCTGCGCTTCGCCAGCGCCTGACCTGTCCGCCGCGGCCGGCCTGTCACCATCCGCTCCTTCGACGAACAACGTCTGCAGGGCAGGGACGACGACGAGCAAGATGATCGGTCCGATGAGCATGCCGCCGACGACTACGGTGGCCAGCGGTCGTTGCACTTGACTCCCAATGCCGGTCGAGAGCGCGGCAGGTAGGAGCCCGATCCCGGCCGAGAGCGCGGTCATCAGCATCGGTCGCATCCGCTGCTCGGCGGCGTGGAACATGGCATCGATCGTGCGCATACCGCTTGCCCTGACCTCGTTGAAATAGGTGGTGATCAGGATTCCGTTCATTACCGAGACGCCGAAGAGAGAGACAAAGCCGACGGCGGCGGAGATGCTGAGATCGAGGCCGGAAAAATACAATGCCAGCACGCCGCCGCCGGCCGCAAACGGAATCCCGACGAGCGCCATCAAGCTGTCATGCAGCGAATTGAAAAGACCGTAGAGCAGCACCAGGATCAGCGCGAGGCTGATAGGAACGATGATCACTAGGCGCGCTTTTGCCAGTTGCAACGATTCGAACTCTCCGGCCCATGCGATGCGATATCCCTCCGGCAGCTTAACGTTGCGCGTGATCCGTTGCTGCGCTTCCGCGACCGTGCTGCCGAGATCGCGGTCGCGCACGCTGAACTTGATTGGCATATAGCGCTCGCGCCGCTCGTGATAGATGTAGGACGCGCCGGTATCGAGAGAAATATTGGCGAGTTCGTTCAATGGAATGTAGGCGTTCGTGCCGGCCGGGGTTTGGAAGCCGACCTTGATCGTGCGCACGGCGTCGATCCTGTCACGGTATTCAGGGGCGAGCCTGACCGTAACGTTGAATTGGCGATCCGCTTCGAGCAGCGTCGTCGCCGGCGTGCCGCCCAGTGCCGCTTGCACGAGGCTGTTGACGTCGCCGGCGTTGAGCCCGTATCGGGCCGCTTTGTCGCGATCGACTTTGATGTTCAGATTGGGTTGCCCGAGGACCGGAAATAGACCGAGATCTGTAACGCCTTTGACCCGAGCCATCTCATGCATGACTTCACCGGCGATCCGCTCCAGCACACCCAGGTCGCGCCCGATGATCTTGACCGAGTTGGCTCCCTTGACGCCCGAAAGCTGCTCCTCGACGTTGTCTTGGATGTACTGCGAGAAATTGAGGCCGATCCCCACAAACTCGTTCGAAAAATCGCTCTGCAGTTTTTTGATCAGGTCTTCTTTGGTCAGCCCGGCCGGCCATTGTTCGAACGGCTTGAGCGACGCGAACAATTCTAAATTGTTGAATCCGGCCGCGTCGCTGCCGTCGTCCGGCCGGCCATGCTGTGAGACGACAGTTATGACTTCGGGGTGGCTGCGGAGAATCTCGCGCAGTCTGTTCGCCAGCGGCACGCCCGCTTCCAGCGATATCGTGGGCGGCATCGTCACTCGGATCCACAGATTGCCTTCCTCCAGATGCGGCAGGAACTCGGTGCCGAGGCGCGGTACCAGCAGGCCGACGAGGATGAGAAAGGCGACGCCGATCGCGACCATGATCTTGCGGTGCGACAGTGACCAACGCAGAAGCGGCGTATAAACCCTGCGCAGCGCGCGCACGGCGACCGTTTCGGCCTCTCGTACGTGCTCGGGAATCAAATATGATGCGAGTACGGGCGTGATCGTGAAGGTTGCGATCAACGCTCCGATCAAGGCGTAGCCGTAGGTCCTCGCCATCGGATTGAAGATCTGGCCCTCGACGCCTTGCATCGTGAACAGCGGGACGAACGCCGCTACGGTGATGGTGGCCGAGAAAAATACCGCTTTGTCGATTTGCAGCGCGCTGGCGAGAATCATCCGCAAGCGATCGGTCCAGGCGCTCGCTCCATCCGCTGGACGGGTCGGATCGGTGCCGAAGCGGTCTTGCGCGAGCTGCTGCAGGAGCTGTTGGCGTTGTTCGGGTGTCGTCTGGAAATTCCGAAACATGTTCTCGACCAGAATCACGGCCGAATCGACAATGATCCCGAAGTCGACTGCGCCGATGGATAAGAGATTCGCATCTTCGCCCAGCAAGACCAGGATGATCACACTGAAGAACAGGGCGAACGGAATGTTGGTGCCTACGATGATCGCGCTGCGCAGGTCCCCGAGAAAGAGCCATTGGATGAAAAAGACGAGCAGACAGCCGAAGACCAGGTTGTGCAGCACCGTACGAGTGGTGGTCGACACCAGCGTGCCGCGGTCATAATAAGGAATGATTCTCACTCCGGGCGGCAGCGTCCCGTCGCGGTTGATCTTTTCGGCTTCCGCCTTGACACGCGCCAGCACTTCGTTCGTATGCAGGGTCCGGTTCATAATCACAATCGATGTGACCACGTCGTCCTGATTGTCGCGACCGGCTCTGCCGAGCCGCGGCAGGTAGCCGACGTAGACATTTGCCACGTGCTTGACTTGCACGGGAGCACCGTCCAATTGGGCAAGCACAATATTCTCGATGTCCTCGACCCGGTATCCTTGGGTCAAATCAGAGGCGCCGCCGCTATCGAGCAGGCCGAGGCCGCGGACGTTCACCGATTGCTGCCCGAAGCTGATGGTGCGTCCGCCCACATTGCTGTTGGCATTGCCAATCGCAGCGAACACCTGCGGCAATGTCACGTTGTATGCGTCGAGCTTGTGCAGATCGACTTCAACTTCGTATTCTTTGGTGGTCCCGCCCCAAGTGACCACCTGGATGACCCCCTCGACGGTCAAAAGGCGGCGTTGCAGGATCCAGTCCTGAACCGTGCGCAGATTGGTCAATCCAAAGTTTGGGGGCCCCACCACCTGATAGCGGAAAATTTCGCCCACTAGGCTCGATCCCTGGATCGTGGGCTGCAAACTGTTGGGAAGATTGACGCGTTGCTGGAGGCTCAGAGCAGCCTGCGTGTAAGCGAAATAGTAATCGACCCCGTATTTAAAGACGACTCGAATGAACGACAGTCCATAGAAAGAGGTCGACCGGATGAGATCAACACCCGGAGTCGGGGCGAGTCCGACCTCCATTGGGATGGTGTAGTAACGCTCCATCTCCTCGGCCGAGAGGCCTGGCGCCTGGGCGGTGATCTCGAGGATGACGGGCGCTGGATTGGGGTAAGCTTCGATGTTCAGCTTCGAGAACGCGATAAGCCCGCCGCCGATGAACACCAACAAGCACAATAAGACAATCGGGCGGCGCGTGAGTCCAAATACGAGCAGGCCCTTGAGCAAAGGTTGTCCCTTGATCCGATCGAGTGTGCCGATCGCTGGATCGAATAATCAGCGAGATGCAATGGGGAGAACGGCTTACGCCGGTATTCGCAAGTGCGGTCATGATGGCTGCGGCTTTGCCCCTCGGTCCACTGTGAGAAATTTCCATTTTGACTGTGATCTTTCACAGCTCGATTTGGTGTCGCAAATCACAGCTAAAGCCGCGAGGAGGACGGCATCGGACATGCGCTCGCTGCACGAAAGCATGGCGGGCGTGGTCGCGATTGACCCGAACAACTCTCGCCGCGTGGAGCGCAAGCGCCGGGCGAGCCCTCTAGGCATCTTCACGGTAAGGCCGACTGCGGAGGGAAGCCGGTGTTCGACATGAGGCGGCGGGTGCTCATCCGCGCTACTCGCCATATGGTCGCTCAGCGAAGCCGGGCGATATACCGGTCGAGCAGCCGACGAGGTTCGAACTCGTCATCAATGTCACGACCGCAAAAACGCTCGGCCTGTCGATCCCCGAACCATTCCTTGTACGCACCGACGAGGTGATCGAATGAACCGCCCCCAGCTCATCCTATATCGTCATGCCTTGACGGCTCATCCAGGAGGCGAAAGGGGGCGCGGCCTGGTTCGGCGCTTGGCCGCCTGCTTGCTCGTGAGCGGCGCAATGGCGATGTCAGCGGTCGCGGAGAACGCTCCCGGAGTGACCGACAGCGAGATCAAGATCGGCCAGACGATGCCTCATACCGGTCCGGGCGCCTGGATCTCGACTATTGGCGTGGCGGAGAAGGCCTACATCCAAATGATCAACGATCAGGGCGGCGTCAATGGTCGCAAGATCAACCTGATCAGTGTCGACGACGGCTATCTGCCGTGGCGAACCGGAAACGAGACGCGCAAGCTGATCGAAGTCGACCACGTCGCCTTCACTTTCGGTTCGCTCGGCACGCCCACTCAGCTCGCCGTCGCGAGATACCTCAACGACCGAAAGATTCCGCAGCTGTTCATCGAGAGCGGCGCTTACCGCTGGGGCAATTACAAGGAGACGCCCTACACGATCGGCGGCATGCGCCCGAGCTACCGACTGGGAGCGCGCCTTTATGCCCGCCACGTTCTTCGGCAGAATCCCAATGCAAAAATCTGCATCCTCTACGAGGACAACGATTTCGGTCGCGACTACACGGCCGGCGTGCGCGACGTGCTGGGCGACAAATACGCCGCCGCCGTGACGGACGCGACCTACGAATCCACGGATGCCTCGGTCGATCGGCAGATCGTCGAACTCAAGGCCACCGGCTGCGATGCGCTGATCGTAGCGATCATCCCGCCGTTCGCCGTGCGGGCGATCCGCAAGGTCCGCGATCTCGGCTGGAAGCCGATCTTCTTCTTGAACAATGTCTCAACCTCGATACCCGTGGTCCTCCAGCCGGCAGGGCTCGAGAGCAGCGTCGGTTTGTTGTCCTCGGCCTACGTCAAGGACCCGCTTGATCCTGCCTTTGAGAATGACCCTGCGCTGAAGGATTGGCGCGCCTGGATGAGCAAATATCTGCCGGGTGAGGATGTGCGCCGGCCGAGCTTCGTCTTCGGCTACAACTCTGCGGCCGCGCTGGTGCAGGTGCTCAAGCAGGCCGGCAGCGATCTCTCGCGCGAGAATATCATGCGCCAGGCCACCAATCTGCGCGACCTCGAGCTTCCCATGCTGCTGCCGGGGATCAAGGTCAACACCAGTCCGACCGATTATTATCCAGTCCAGCAGTTGCAGCTGGTGCGCTTCGACGGCAAGCGCTGGGTGCGTTTCGGGGATTTGGTCTACGACGAGTGAGCCGCATCCTTCGCCGCCGAACGCATCAAAAGGTCGCGCAACGGACGTGGCTCCGAGACTCCCAAAGGTGTGCTATTCTTTAGGTCGGAAGCGCGCGCGTGGGTACATGCTCGACCGGCGCGCCGATAGTTGGCCTTGCCATGACCGAGAGCAGTCCGACTGAGCAAACGAACGCTCTTCTCGCCGCAGTCGTCGCCTCGTCGATGGATGCTGTTTTCAGCATCGACACAGAGGCAAGAATTCAGACATGGAACTCGGCCGCCGAGCAACTCTACGGCTACACGGCGGCCGAAGCGATTGGACAGTCGCTCAAGCTGCTCGCTCCCGATCCGACGAACTATGCGCCGGGGGAGAGGTTCCTACGCGTCCTTCAAGGCGAGCAGATTTATTTCGAAACGTCTCGTCGGCGCAAAGACGGAAGTCTTGTCGAGGTTGGGATCAGCTCCGGCCCAATCCGGGACCCGAACGGAAACGTGGTTGGCGTTTCGGTCGTCCATCGCGACATCTCCGAACGCAAGCGCTCTGAGCGCGACCTGCACGAGATCCACCAATGGCTCGAAATGGCGCAAGGAGCCGGGGATGTCGCGCCGTGGGCGTACGACTCAGAGACCGGCGAGGTGCGCTGGACAAGGCAATTGTACCGACAGCTGGGCTATGGTCCGGGCGAAGTCACGCCGTCTATGTCGGCGTTTCGCGAGCGCGTACACCCCGAAGATCAGCCGCGTCTCGCTGATATCCGCGAAAAAGAAAGGAAAGCCGAACCCGGCACTCAGCTCCAAGTCGAGCTGCGCCTGCTTCGGCCAAACGCGAATTTTTCCTGGATCGAGCGCCGGTCGCGGGTGGTCGAGCACGAGGGGCGCCGGCATATCACCGGCGTCAACGTCGATATCACCCAGCGCAAGAAGCAAGAAGACAATTTGCGATTCCTCATGGACGAACTGTCTCACCGCACGAAAAATCTGCTTTTAGTCGTGCAAGCGATGGCTTCGCAAACGGCCCGGTACAGCCAAAGCTATTCAGATTTCGAGGAACGGTTTCTCGGACGCATTCGAGCCTTGTCGCAATCGCACGATCTGCTCGTCAATCAGAACTGGAGCGGCGCGCCGCTTCTGGACTTGATCTTTGCGCAATTGATGCCGTTCGTGGAGGATCAGGGGCGGATCCAGACCACGGGCCCCTCGATTTCTCTGCGAGCGCAAGCGGCGCAAACGTTGGGAATAATCCTGCACGAGCTTGCAACCAACGCCTCGAAATATGGGGCGCTCTCGGTGCCGACGGGGAAAATCATGATCCAGTGGGACTTCGTCCCGAAATCGGTGCAGCTGAGCTGGCGCGAACGGGACGGCCCGACGGTGAAGTCCCCGACCCATTTCGGGTTCGGCCGAACCATCATCGAGCGGATGGCAGGCGACATGTTCGGCGGCACGGCCAAGCTCGAGCTGTTGCCGACCGGAGTCCACTGGAGCGCTTCCATCCCGCGGTCGCTGATCGTCAAACCGGCGGCCTGAGCTCTGACGCCTGAGAGACCGCGCCTATGCCGCCTCTGCAATCCAGGAGCTGAGGACGGTGCCGAGAATGCCGGCGAGCGCAATCAATATCAGCACGGCCGGAAATCCCCCGAGCGCCAGCGCGGCGGCGCCGCCTGCAACGCCGCAACTGCCACCGAGAAAGGTGCAGGCGTTGACGATCCCGGAGCCTTGCCCCGCCTGCGCACGCGAAAGTGCGGACAGCGCAAGCCGCGGTGCCAACGCGTAGGGCACGGCAAGACCCGCGCCCATCGCAAAAAATCCGATCACCAGGAGGGTTATCCCACCTTCGGCAATGGCCAGGCCGATGATTCCGCTCGCGATCGCGATCAGCGCCATGCCGCCCCGCATCGCATTGCGTGGCCCGACCCGTGCCGCCACCGCGGAAGCTGAAAGCGCGAGCGCAAGCAGGGCCGCGCTCAGCGGCAGCAGGCAAAGGCCGGCCTCCAGCGCGGTCAGGCCTAATCCTTCCCGGCTCTGCGCATAGAGATTGAAGTAGAGCAGCAGGCTCATGATGCTGAACATCGCCAGCGAGCCGATGGTGAGGCCCATCACAAAGCTGCGGCGCGCGAAGAAGCTCAGGTCGACAAGCGGCGCCTCGGCGCGCGCCTCGACCCTTAGCAGCAGAAAGAACGCTGCGCCCGCCAGTAGGAAGGGGCCGATTACCGGGAGCGGTGCCGCCCGTGCATGCGGCAGTTCATGCAGCCCAAAGACCAGCGAGACCATCAACGTGGTCAGCAAGACAAAGCCGATCCAATCCGCGCGCTGACTTTTGCTCGTTGGACCATGACCGGTCGCCGAGCCTGCGCAGGCGAGGCCGGCAATAGCGGTTAGCATGAGCGGAACGTTGGACCAGAAGATCACGCGCCAGCCTGTGAAGTGAGTGAGCGTACCTCCCACCAGCGGCCCGATGCTGAAGCCAAGCATGAGGAAGCCGGTCCATGCGCCGATCGCTGCTGCTCTGCGCTCCGGCGCCGCGCTCGTATCGACCGCAGCCAGCGTGCTGGGCACCGCGACCGCAGCAGCGAGGCCCTGCAAGGCGCGTCCTGCCAGCAGCGCAGTTTGCGCGTCGGCGACGGCAATGATGCAGGAGCCGATGCCGAATAGCGCCAATCCGACCATCGATGCCAGCCGTGCGCCGAACCGATCCGCCGCCCGCCCGCCAACCACGATGAAGGCGGCGGAGACGACGAGATAGGCATTCACCGCCCACTCCACGCCTGCCGAGCTGAGCGAAAGCTCGGCGCCCATATTCGGCAAGGCGGCCATGATCGCGGTGCTGTTGGCGCCGACCGCGAGCATCGCCAGACACGACGACCACAGGACGGGTCCTGTTCGCTGGCTCAACGTCGCTGCGTCCTCAGCCCAGCATCGAGCGGATGAAACGCGGGCCACGGCGCCACGCGCTAGTCCGGCAGCGGCTTTCCGCGCGTCTCCGGCAGGAAAGGCGCCGCGACGAGACCGAGGATATAGACGGTCCCGATCACCACCGCCGCCTGACTGAAGCCGCCGAAATTCGCGATCAGCCAGCCCGAGATCAGCGGACCGGTCCATGAAATCAGGCGCGGCGCGTTGAACACGAACGCGGTGGCGGTCGCGCGCACGCGCGTCGGGAAAAGCTCCGGCAGCCACGCCGACATCCAGGTGAACTGGCCGGATACAAAGATGCCGTTGAACGCTCCGGCCAACAGCAGAAGCGTCAGATCCTGGGTCCAGATGAAGAAGACCGGCACCGACAAGAACGCGAGCGCAACGTAGGCCAGGGTGACCGGCTTGCGGCCAAAGACATCGGCAAGGAAGCCGAAGGCGGCATAGCCGATGATGGCCGCTCCGTTGGAGGCTATCGCGACATAGCTCGCCCATTGCTGCGGCGGCAGGCCGGCTTTCGCGGCGACGCCCGCCGTATAGGGCGGCATCCAGGCGGAGATTCCCCAAAAGGCGAATGTGGACGCAAGCGACATCAGGAAGGTGAGGATCACGCGCCTGCGGATCTCGGGCTCCGCGAACAGATCAACCACGGTGAAACGGGCCAGCGACTCCTCCTGCCCGCTGAGCGCCGCGCCGCTGCGCTTGCGTTTGGTCGCAGCCGCGCGACGCTCGTTCACGCGCTCCCATTTGTCGGATTCAGGGATCGCTCGCCTGATCCACAGCGTCAGCAGCGCCGGCGCAACGCCGAGCAGGAACATGACGCGCCAGGCATCGGGGCCGATCGGGCTGATGAAGAGCCAAGCGAGCGAGGCCAGGAAGAAACCGACGCCGAAACCGCATTGCATCAGCCCGACGCCTTTGCCGCGATTCTTGTCGGGCCAGAGCTCGGAGACGATCGAGGTGCCGGTCACCCATTCGGAGCCGATCGCGAGCCCCACCAGAAACCGCAATACCGCGAAGGACAGCCAGTCCCAGGCGAAGGCGCTGAGCCCGGTCAGGATCGAATAGGCGAGGATCGCCAGAATCATCGCGCGCTTGCGCCCGATATAGTCGGCAACCACACCCCCGATCATGCCGCCGATCGCCCAGCCGAGCAGGGTGAGCGCGATCACCGTGCCGGCATAGACCGGGATCTGCGGGTAGCTCGCCGGATCGAGGAGCTGGCGCAACGCGACGCCGACCGATATGATCAGCGCATAGGTTTCGTAGCCGTCGAAGACCCAGCCCAGGTTGGCTGCGATCAGCGTCTTCCATTGGGTCGGGTTAAGGGAGCGATACCAGGGCTGTGGGGCGGCGGCGACATCGGACATTACTTCACAAGCTCCAGCGTCAGCGGTTTGAGACGGAAGTTATTGCAAGCGTTGAACAGGACCGGACAGTTGGAGATGGCGACGATCTGCGGCATCAGCGCGCGCATGAGGATGTAATCGCCCGGCTTGCCCTTGGGTGGGCGGATCTCCCATTTGCCGTCCGCATCATACGCGACCGTCATGAAGATATTGAAGCAGGCATCGGTATTGAAGCTCCAGCGATCCATGCCGTAGCCGCGAATGGCTGCCTCCAAGTTCGACTGGCAGTTCGGGGCACCCTTCGCGGCTTCGCCGTAGCGCGCGACGTTGAGGTGCTCGCTGCAATATCCGCCGCCGCAATAGTTCTCTCGCGTGAGGTCTTCCTCGATTTTCCACATCTCCCGGGTACGGTTGCTGTAGAGGCTCTGCGGCGCGGTGAATTTCCAGCTCAAGTTCACGGCGCGGCTCGAATGCATGCTCAGGAGCTCGCGTACGTCATCACGGTTGAAGGAGATGAAGTCGGCGACCTGCTCTCCCTCCGGCTGGGTGAGGCGCAGGCGCTGACCCGTTTCGATCTCGAAGCTGATATGCCCACCCGGCGCAACCATGACCGGCACCCCAGGCTGCAACACGGCGCTCGCACCAGTCATTCGAATTGACTCTTCCAGTCGTTGTAGCGCTACGGCGTCAAAACGCGCTGCGACCATTTAAACACGCTAATGCGTCACGCCGATACTCCTTCATTGCCCCGCGCTTGCCGCACGCTCAGCGTCAAGGACCTATAAGGTGCCTCGCTATCCTCCGAGCCGTGGGCGGATCACCCGTTCAAACGCCTGGACCTCGGCCTCCGGCATGTCGTAGCCGCGCTCGAGGTCATGCGCCGGGAACAAGAACACATGTTCAACGCCTGCCTCGTCCCGCGCCTGCAGCAGGCGCTCGGCACAGCGTTCCGGCGGGCCGAACAACCCAAATGCATCGGCAATTTGCCGCGCTTGATCCTCACCCAGTGCCGCAGGATCGTGCGTTGGCTCGAGCTCGAAACCGGCCTCCTTCAACCAGTGAAGATTCGACGCGCTCGGATAGGCAAGAAAGGGTTGGCCTGGAGCGAACCAGCTTCGCACCCATCGCGTGCCCGCCTCGGCGGATCCGAGACCGAGCGTGATGACGAACACCACCGGAAAGCCGCTCAGTGAGCGGCCCGCGCGCGCTGCCCCTTGCTCCAGGTGACGAAGCGCGGCGCGGATCGCCGCCGAATGGAGACCGACCATGAGAAGAGCGCCGTCGGCCACCTCGCCGGCAAGTTCGATCATGCGCGGCCCCGCCGCCAGCAGATAGACCGGCGTCGGTGTCGCGCTTGCGTTCCTAAGCCGGGTCGACGTCGGGCCGAACTCGACGCTCTCCCCGGCAAGGAGCTTTCGGATATCGTGGATCGCTTCACGCATGACAGCCACGCGTGCGCGCGACTTTCCTACGCTCCGCGTCGAAATGAAACCGGGCGCCACGGTGAGGTAAGTGCGCCCAGGTGCGATCTCATCCAGGCTGTGGGCAAGCGAGGCGAGAACGAGCGGATGCCGAACCAAAGGGCTTGAGGTTGCCGGGAACAGCTGCAGGCGCTGCGTCGCCCGGCACGCAAGCGCCAGCGCTAAGTAAGCGTCCCGGCCGCTCGAGGGATGATCATGGATACCGACGCCGTCGAAGCCTGCCGCCTCGCAGCGGGCGATGAAGGTGGCGAGGTCGGGCAAGGGTCGACCAACCGGGACTCGGAGAGCGACGCGGATCGGGGTCATCTGACGAGGCTCCTTCGTTTTCGACGGCGACGATACGGAGCCTGGTCAGGATTGAGAACTGCCCAGGTCGATAGCCGAATGTCCGGTACTGGCCAGATCGCGTCGGATCGTGAGGCTCGGCTGGGAGAAAGCGGACACGGCTTCGCAGGCATATCGGCAGTGAGGGCCGCACACATGCGCAGCATAGGCGCTGATGACGGCGGGCGCGATTGCGCTTTGCGCCCTGGCGTGATCCCCTTATTCAATTTCCACCACCGGATTGTAGTCTGGACCCGGCGTTCGATTACGCGAAAATTCCCAGCCCCAAGCAGCGGGCGAAAGTTCTTCTACGGATGCGCAATTTGAAAGCGGCGCAAACCAAACATGCGGAGCTGTCGAGTCGGCGTTTGCAGACGCCTGTGAGGGGAGCGACGCGGACGTTTTCCCAACTGCTATGCGGATGTGCCCTCATTCTTGCCGCAACAACGGCATCAGCGGGTGAAGCGGATCGCATCCGCCGCGGCACACCTTATGTCGATGCCAGGAAGGCGCTGCTGGCCGACGGTTTCATGCCGGCACGAATTGGCGCCTGCAGCGGGCCGGGGCGCGAGGACATTTGCACTGCTTTCCCCTAAGCCCAAATGTGTGCCGGCACGGGATTTGCCGAATGCGTATTCGTCTTTCGCCGGCCGGACGGCGCGACCCTGCGGATCGTCACCAGAGGCGAAGAGCTCAAAGATTTAAGCGTATATCGGGTCATACGGGGCCGATCCGAAAATCGTGGCCGTCCTCGCCGCTGAAGGGCCTGCCGTTATGTTCATAGACACCGGCGCACTGAATTGACGGTCCGTATTGGGGTCCTGCGGACCTGAGTGGACGGGTTGCCGCAAGCTCGCGGTTGACCCCGAGCCGACGTAATTCCATCCGAAACCGTGCAGTGCAGCAGTTGCCGCCTAAGATCGGGAGCGCCACAGCTCGATTCAGAACATTTCAGATCTGGCCCAAGGACCAGCCGATCGGGCTGTGGCAGGTTGACCATGGCGCAGGGCCGGCCGGCAGAGCCATCGGCGCCCGCGTCGGGGCAGGGGCGCTTGCACTGCTCAGGGATAAGGGAGGCGATAACCTTGCAAATGCAGCAAGTCCATTACTTCCTGGCGCTGTGCGAGGAGCTCAATTTCACCCGCGCAGGGCGCCGCTGCGGCGTCTCGCAACCGACGCTGACCAATGCCATCAGCGCGTTGGAGCGGGAGCTGGGCGGAGCGCTGTTTCACCGCAGGCCGTCGATCGCATTGACGGGGCTCGGGCGCCTGGTGTGGCCCTACTTGGACGAAATCGCGCGCAGCGCGAATCAGGCCCGCGAGGTTGCACGGTTATTGACACCGCGTCCTGACGGCGACCGGTCAGCCCGTCGAGCAATGGACAGTTCAGAGCACGCACCGAATTGATGTCACGCGGCCGGTGTTTGGCAGCACAAGGACCGGCTCGAAATCCGCCGTGCATCCCTCCTCCGGCGTATGTTCGGCGTGTTATCCTTTTTGCCTCAAGTGAAGCGGTGCACTTTGTCAGGAGAAAACCGATGATCCGATCCTGGACGCTCGCGGCTATCGGCCTTGCGGCCTTGAGTAGTATCGGCGCCAAGGCCGCCGATCCTCTGCCGACCGAGACCTTCAAGATTCTTCCCGCGGCGCTCGCGGTCGAGGCGGCAGAGGCGGCAATCGCTTCGTGCAAGGGGCAAGGCTACAATGTTGCGGTCGCGATCGTTGACCGCGTCGGCGATCTCAGGCTGCTTCTCGTCGGCGAAGGGGCGAGCGCGCTGGCGCGCGATCTGAGCCGCCGCAAGGCCTATACCTCGGCGCTGCGGCGAATGCCGACCGCGGACCTCGCCAAACAAGTCGCAACGCCAGGCGCGTTCAATCCCACGCTTTACGATACCCAGATGGTGACGGCGCTCGGTGGCGTGCCCATCAAGGCCGGCAACGACACGATCGGCGGCATCGGCGTCAGCGGCGCGCCCGGCGGCGACAAGGACGAAGCGTGCGCCAATGCGGGCCTCGGAAAAATCGGCGACCGGCTGAATTAGTTCGGTTGTCGCTTGTGGCATGGTTTGACGCCCGTGAAAGCAGGCGGAAACGTGCGGTCGGGTTTTGTTTCCGCTTCGCTTGCCCTATCCGGCCGTGAGGTCGGGGCCGCGCTCGAGCGTGCTAGGTTCGCGCACTGGACGAATCTCGGGCTACCGACTGGCTATGATGATGTTTGAAGTCATCTCACCAATGACCTTCCCATCTCTTACGAGTGATGCCATCTCGCGCCGCACTTGAGCGAAGAAAGCTTCTTGTAGTTCCTGCGCAAGCGCGCGCGGCCAGACGCAGAAATCGGCGACGGACAAGGTGCATCGCGTCCCCCGTCTTGCTTAGGCAGAGTACCATGCTGTTGCACGTACCACGAGCGCCGCTAAGCCCCGGCCGATCGCTGCGGCGGCGCCGCGCTGCAATCTAGTTGCCTTGGAGGTGCTGCGGACGGATATAGATCGGCCACATAACCAAATCGCCCACGACGCGAACCCAACGTGGCGCTGAAGTAGCGGCCCGTTCCCGCCGACTCATGAGATTTCAGAACTGACCCAAGGACGGCTTTAGGTTATACCGTGTTTCGGTGGCCTGAAGTGAGCCTCGCCTAGAAACTCAATCAGAGAAGGTGACCGATGAGCTTGAAGACCAAGACATTCCAGTTCGTTTTCGTGCTTGTCGCCTTCTCGTGGTATGCGGCCGCCTCGCGAGGCGAGGAGGTCCGTGATGCTTCCCATTTCAGTTACGCACGGCTGTATTGCTCGCCTGACGGAAATTCGCACTTTCAGGACGTGATGGTCGATCTCCGGAAGACAAATTTCGCGCCGCCGGCGTCTCCGATCCATATCGGAAGTGACTTTGCGGCCTCGAAAGCATTCTTCGGAGGCTTCGACGCCGGCTGGGGCGCCCATGACTTGGAGAACCGTCTCAACCATCCCACTCCGGCAACTCAATTCGGCATCGTTCTGCAAGGTACCTTTTCCATCACTACGACCGACGGGGAGACGAGACGACTCCGTCCCGGCAATGTCTTTCGGTTGGAGGACACCTCGCCGTGCAAGGGACACATTACGGTCGTGAGCGACCAGACTGGATTCCTAATGTTCGTTCGCTAACTATCCGTGGATGAGGCTATCGACGCGTTGAGTTTACTCTCCGGTACTGGGACTTCGCGAGGACTTACGTGTGCCCGGATAAGCTGATCGCCCACGACGACGAGGTGATTGAGTGAGGCGCCGCGATTTCATCGGCCTCGTCGGCGGCGCAGCGACAACATGGCCGCTTGCGGCGCGCGCGCAGCAACCAACCTTTCAGGTTGGCTTCCTCTATCCGGGCCCGCAAGCAGCCGCATCCCCGCGCATAGCAGCTTATTCCAGCGGGTTGCAGGCGGGCGGCATTCGACCCGAACAGGTCAGCATCATCGCGCGCGTCACCGGCGGGGACGCGGCGCCACTGGCGCCGATGGCGGCCGATCTCGTCGCCCGCAAGGTCGACCTGATCGCAGCTATCAGTCCGGCGGCCGTGCGCGCGGCGCAGGCGGCGACGGCCACTATTCCCATCGTGGCCGGCGATTTGGAGAGCGATCCGGTTGCGAGCGGGTTTGTTGCGAGCATCGCGCGGCCGGGCGGCAACGTCACGGGCGTATTTCTCGATTTTCCCGATTTCAGCAAGAAATGGCTGGAAGCGCTGAAGGAAGCCGTCCCGCAAACCGCCAACGTTGCGGTGTTCTGGGACCCGGCGACGGGGCCGATGCAACGTCAGGCGGTCGAAGCGGCCGCGCAAACGCTCAATCTCAAGCTCTCGGTTTTGCAATTGCAGACCCGCGCGGACTTCGAGGCCGCATTCCAGTCGGTAACGCAACGGGGTGCGGAAGCGCTGGTGATGTTGTCCTCGCCCATCATTGGCGCCAATTCCAAACTGCTTGCCGGCCTTGCGTTGGCGCACCGCCTGCCGGCGGTGACCCTGTTCACCGATTTTGCGCGCGACGGGGGACTGATGGCTTACGGGCCGAATCTATTGGGCTTCTTTCGCCAGGGAGGAGTCCTGGCGGCGAAGATCCTGCAAGGGGCGAAGCCCGCCGAGACGCCGGTCGAGACGCCCACCAAGTTCGAATTCGTCTTGAATCTCAAGACCGCGGCGCAGCTGGGCATCACCGTTCCAGCATCGGTCCTGCTGCGCGCCGACGAGGTGATCGAATAGCGCAGCTATTTACTGCGACGGCCCAACGCGACTGCGTTAGATTGATGCTGGTAAATCGGGGGAACGATGTCTAACCAGCCGGAAGTTCAAGTCTCACGTCTGCTCGATGAGCGCGGGCTAAGTTCATTCCAAATCAAGCTGCTCATCTGGTCATTCTTCATCGTTTTGATCGACGGCTATGACATCGCTGCGATCGCTTTCGCCGCGCCCCATCTGGTCAGGGCTTGGGGCGTGGCGCCAGGGGCGCTCGGGCCGGTATTCAGCGCGAGCCTGGTCGGCATTCTTTTTGGCTCCGCGATTTTTGGATGGGTGGGCGACCGTTATGGCCGCAAGGCCGCATTGGTTGGTTCGAACCTGTGGTTCGGGATATTTACCCTTGCCGCTGCCTATGTAAGCAATCTCGATCAGATGTTCTGGCTGCGGCTGTTGGCCGGCGTCGGCATCGGTGGGGTCATTCCAAACGTCGTCGCTGTCAATGCCGAATCCGCGCCACGGCATCTACGGGCGACGTTGGCCATTATTGCGGTTGGCTGCGTGCCGATCGGGGGAGCGATCCCGGGCTTTGTGGCCGTGGCGCTTGTCCCGACGTATGGTTGGCCGATCCTGTTTCAGATCGGCGGTATCGTGCCGATCGCCATTGCGGTTGCCGCTCTATTCGGCCTGCCCGAGTCGATCAAATACATGGCGCTGCACGAGAGTCACCGCGGCAGGATGGAAGCGCTCATCACCGCCATCCGTCCTGATTTCAAGGTGCCCGCGAATGCACGGTTCGTGATCGAAGACGAGAAGCAGTTTCCGGGTTTCAACCCGATCTATTTGTTTCGCGAAGGATTGGCATTGATCACGCCGCTGCTGTGGCTGCTATTCGCGCTCAATCTGATGGGATATTTCTTTCTGCTGAGCTGGACTCCGACGCTGCTCACCGCCGCCAAGCTGCCGCCGACGATCGGGGCGCTCGCCGGTGCGGTACTTCAGGTGGGCGGAACGGTCGGCGCCTTGACCCTGTGCTGGTGGCTACAACGGCATCGCTTCCTCGCCATTACCATCATGTTCGTCGTTGCAGTGCCGGTGGTCGGCTCGATCGGCTTTGCGGGATTGACCTCGGAAGCCGCGCTGCTGACAGCCACCTTCTTCGCTGGGTTCTTGGTGCTCGGCATCCAGTCAGGCATTAACGTGGTCGGAGCGATGATCTATCCGACCTCACTGCGCGCCAATGGCTCCGGATGGGAATTGGGGATTGGCCGCATCGGCTCGATCGTCGGCCCGCTGGTAGGGGCCATCTTTGTCGGCGTGCCGGTCCAGACTCTCTATATGTGGGCGGCGCTACCGTTCGCGCTCGGAGCAGTGATCTGCTTCATCGTCCATCGGCTCAACACGGCGCGCCTCGCAGCGCGTCCTGAACTGCGCGAGGCACAGTAAGCAGCGCCCGCGAGTTCGTCACCTGCTCGCCGGAGCGCGATCGCAAGCGCGTCGCTAGGTCGGCAACGCGAGCTCGCCAAGGAGTGAAGGCAGATCGTCCGCTCGATCGAGCGCCCACAGCCTCTGCAGGATCTCGTCCGTTCGATTTTTTTCCCAGCGCTTAGCCACATTGCCGCGAAATTTCCGCTCGACGTCGGCTCTGTTCATGGGCCGTGCTGCAAAACCGGGCGCGTAGTCGACCTCGCGCGATATCCGCTGGCCGTCAGAGAGGATCGCTGTCATGCGCGTAGGAACTGCGGCTCCGACCCTCGCAGTGAGGATGGGATCCTCGCTCACTTTGATCTTTTGCATGAAGGCGAGGATGCGCGGATCGCGGTACATGTGCGGCGCGAAGCTTTCATTTGTGACGTCGCCGTCAAACATCGCCCGCGCCGTTATGTACGGCAGGCTGTGGTCTGCAGTCTCCCTGGTTTGCGGCGACCACTTCTCGGGTTCGCTCCCGGTCCGCTCAAAGCCACGGCGCGTCGTTGCGATTTCGACCGCGGCAATCCGATCGAGAGAGCCCACCTCCTTGGCAATTTCGATCCCAGCCACGATCGCGGTCTGCGTGTAAATGACCGCGGGATAAGCCTTCAGACTGCATTGGTGGATGCGAAAGGGCACGCCACGCCGACCGAAGGTATCGACGTCGACATTGGCCGGCCCCGACACCTGCTTGAAGAATCCGGACTGACCTTCAAAGATGGGCGCGGGACCAGTCACCCCAGCGCGTGCCAGCAGCGCAGCGAAAACGGCATTGCGCGCCGCTTCGGCGGCCGCGAGCCCTTTCCAGTCGGATAGAGTCTGTATCCGGGTCTGCGCCAGGGGGATATGGTCATTGATGGCAAGACTGACGGCGTGGGTTAGCTGCTCGGGGTCGAGCTTCATCAGCCTGCCTGCCGCTAACGCCACCGCTGGCAGGCTGAACACCGGCGGATCCCAACCACGCGCCGCGATGTCCAAGGAATCCACCAAGCGGCAGTTCACTTCATAGGCAAGTACAATCGCGGTAACCAAATCTCGGGCAGTAGCCCGTTCGACCTCCGCGACTGCAAGGCACGCCGCGATGGTGTCGCTTGGATGAACGGCAAATCGCCCGACATACGTGTCGTTGAAATCGAGGTAGCGGAACGCTGTGCCATTGGCGAAGGATGTAAGGTCAGGCGTCGTGCGCCGCCGCGTCCCGATGACCGTAGCCGTACCGGGCACGGCAAGCGCAACATCGCGGCAGATACGGACGGGCCTTTCCTCGAACGCTCCGATACCGCAGCCGATCGTATCGATGACGTGGACTTTGACCCGTTCGACGGTCGCGGCGTCGAGGTCGTCGTAGCGCAGGGCATGGGCATAGGCGGCCAGCCGTTCCGCGAGTGGTCGCTCACGTGGTGCTGACAGGGGTGGTGATGGATTGTTTTGCGCCATGGCAATTCGCGAAGTGATGGGGAGCGCCACTGGACCGGCGCTCAAATGCAAAAGTCGCCTGCGCGTCAGTTTAACCACGATTCCCTTTAGAGGCTGCTGGATCTCGGACATTTACGAGGCCAACCTGGGACGGTCGCCGCCATCTGACCGCAGGCAGTGAAAGGACGCCACTAACGGATCGGTGGGGCATACAGAATGCCGCCCGCATTCCATAATTCATTCAGGCCGCGCGGTATGCCGAGCTCCGAGTCGGCGCCGACATTGCGCTCATAGACTTCGCCATAGTTGCCAACGTGGCGAATGATGCGCACGGCCCAATCCCTGGTAAGGCCGAGTTCCTCGCCATAGGCGCCCTCGGTGCCGACAAACCGCATGACATCCGGTTTCTTGGATTTGAGCGCCTCATCGATGTTCCGAGACGTAATTCCAAGCTCTTCGGCGTTGACCATCGCGTGGAACGTCCATTTCACGATCAAAAACCAGTCATCATCCTTTTGCCGCACGACCGGTGCGAGCGGCTCCTTCGAAATGACATCCGGCAAAATGACGTGATCGCTCGGCCGCGAAAGCTTAAGCCGCAGGGCGTAAAGCCGGGAGACGTCGCTTGTCAAAACATCGCATTGCCGGCCGTCGTAAGCCTTGAAGACGTCATCCATCTTCGCGAATTTCATTTCCTGATACTTGATATTGTTGGCGCGGAAATAGTCGGCGAGGTTCAACTCCGTGGTCGTGTTCGACTGCACGCAGACCTTGGCGCCGTCGAGCTCCAGGCCGCTCTCGACCTCGCGCGACTTTGGCAGCATGAATCCCTGGCCGTCGTAGTAAGAGACCGCGGCGAAATGCAAAGCGTAATTCGTTTCGCGCGACAGATTCCAAGTCGTGTTGCGCGAGAGCACATCCACCTTGCGCTTCTGTAGTTCCGTGAAGCGCTCGTTCGCATCGAGCGGGATGAATTTGACCTTGGTGGGATCATCAAAAATCGCAGCCGCGATGGCGCGACAAAAATCGACATCGAAGCCAGACCAGTTTCCCTTCTCGTCAGCGCTCGAGAAGCCGGGCAGGCCCGTGTTGACGCCGCAAAGCACCGCGTCGCGTCGCAGCGTTCTTTTCAGCGTTTGCGTATCGTATCGCTCGTAAGCAATAGCGGCCGCCGCAACTGCGATCGCAACTGCAAAACCAATCAAGAGGCCGGATCGAAAGTTCAGCACAAAGAGCCTCGGCATGTCCTATCTCGCTGCTGAAGGTTGCATGGCATGATCACAGTTCCGGCTTCTGCCGGACGATAACTTTGGTGCCGACTGGAATTCGATCGTAGAGATCGATCACGTCGCCATTGACCAGCCGGAAGCATCCCGACGAAACCGCACTCCCGATGGTCTTCGGCTGATTGGTGCCGTGGATACGATAGACGGTCTCACCGAGGTAGAGCGCTCGCGCGCCCATGGGGTTTCCAGGTCCTCCGGTCATAAAGCGGGGCAGGTAGGGCTGGCGCTCGATCATCTCCGGCGGTGGAGTCCAGTCGGGCCATTCCTGCTTGCGTGTGATGCGCAGGAGGCCCTGCCATTGAAAACCCTCGCGACCGACGCCGATGCCGTAGCGGAGCGCACGCCCGTTCGGCTGCACGACGTAGAGGAACCTCTCGGCCGTATGAACAATGATCGTGCCCGGAGCCTCGGTGGAGCGGTAAAGGACGATCTGGCGCCGAAACTGCAGCGGCAGTTCTTCATCGGCAGGATTGGGAATCAAGCCTGGTTGGTCCCCGATCGACATATCTTCGCGTTGCGCAAAAGCGAGAGACATCGGGAAGGAAAAGGACGCTAATAGGATGATCGCAAAACAGAAGTAGAAGCGACATAGCATCTGGGATCTCGCGTTCGAACTGAATCGTGCAGTTGCATAAAAATCGGGCGTCGGCAAGGCAGCCGCGTGGATTTGGACGCGTTAAAGTTTGATATTCGCCGCTCGGATGACCTTGCCCCATTTCTCGTGTTCATCCGCTAGGAATTTTCCGAACTCGGCGGGCGAAGTTGCAAAGACGGTTTCACCCCAATCGACAATGGTCTGCTTGATTTTGGCGTCAGCGAGGCCCGCATTGATCGCCTTGTTGAGCATGTCGATGATCGCGGCGGGCGTATCCTTTGGGGCAACAACGCCTAACCAGCCAATCGCTTCATAGCCAGGCACAAATTCGCCGATGGTCGGAACATCCGGCAATGCCTGTGTGCGCGTTGCGCCGGTGACCGCAAGCCCACGCAATCGGCCCGCCTTGATGTGATCCATCGCATCCGCGGGAGTGGCGAAGTAGACCTGCACCTGTTGGCCAAGCACGTCGGTAAGAGCCGGCGCTCCACCTCGATAGGGCACGTGCAACATGCGTGCTCCCGTCATGCTCCTGAACAGTTCCCAGAACACGTGTGATGTAGAGCCGACGCCCGCGGATGCCACCGTCATCGCGTCGGGATTGGCTTTCGCCGCGGCGATCAGTTCGGGCACCGAGTGCACTGAAGATGCGGGATGCACGACGAGCACGTTCATTGCGAGCATTATGCTGGCGACAGGCGCCGTGTCGTGCATGAAGCTGAACTTGAGATCGTTGTAGAGTATCTCGTTGCGTAATTCGGTCGATCCGCAAACGCTCAGCGTGTAACCGTCCGGCGCAGCCCGGACGACCGATTCGAGCCCGATGTTGCCGCCGGCTCCCGGCCGGTTCTCGACGATGAACGAGCGACCGAATTGCTTGGAGAGCCACTCGGCAATCAGGCGCGCGTGGATGTCGTTCGTGCCGCCGGCCGGAAAACCGACAACGAGGCGCACCGGCCGGGACGGATAGGCTTGCGCCCGCGCGAGGCGCGAGGGCGCCTGCAGCGCGGCAGCGCCCGCGGCGAGACCGAGAAATTGCCGACGGGGAAGTTTCATGGGGCGAGACCAGCTGGTAGGGCGCAATAAGCGAAGCGCATTGCGCCCTACGTGCATCCCAACTTAGTCCGCTTTCGCGCCCGAGAGTTTGACCACCTTGGCCCACTTTTCGGTTTCGTCAGCGAAGAGCTTTGCGAAGTCGGCGGGCGAGCCGGGCAGGGGCGTGCCGCCGAGCTCGGCAATCCGCGCCTTCATCTTAGGGTCTGCAAAGGCGGCGTTGAGTTCCTGATTGAGCCTCTCGACAATGTCGGCGGGCGTGCCGGCTGGCGCGGCGATGCCATACCATGCGCTCGCCTCATAGCCTGGCAGGAAATCCGCCACGGTTGGAAGCTCCGGCACGGCATGCGAGCGCGTCGCGGAGGTGACCGCGAGCGCGCGCAGCTTGCCGGCGCGAATGAGCTCGATCGAGGGCGGCAGGTTATCGAAGGTCACGTGCACCGTGCCGGTCATGAGGTCGGCGTAGCCGCCTGCCGCGAGCCCGCGATAGGGCACGTGCAGAATGTCTATCCCGGCCATCGCCTTGAACAATTCGCCCGACATGTGAATTGTCGTGCCGACCCCCGAGGATGCGAACATGACCTGTCCGGGATTGGCCTTCGCGTAGGCGATGAACTCGGGAACCGTCTTGACCGGGAGCGTCGGGCTGACCTCCATCACGTTGGGCACGCGCATGAACGACGCCACCGGCGCGAGGTCGCGCAACACGTTGAAGGTCAGCTTGGCGTAGAGCGTCGCGTTGATGGCGTTCGCGACGTTGAGCTGGATGAGCGTGTATCCGTCGGCGGGCGCGCGCACGACCTGTTCGGTGGCGAGGTTGCTCGACGCGCCGACCCTGTTCTCGACGACAAACTGTTGCCCGAGCCGATCGGAGAGCCATTGCGCCATCAGCCGCGTGGCGAGATCGCCGCCGCCACCGGGCGCAAAGCCCACGACAAAACGCACAGGCCGCGACGGATAGGCTTGCGCCCGCGCGATGTGCGGCACGGCCGGCAGCGCGGCGGCACCCGCGGCCAGACGTAGAAATTGCCTTCGATGGAAAAGTTTCATGGGGCGAGACTAGCTCGTGGCTCGTAGGGCGCAATAAGCGAAGCGCATCCTCACGCCTCGCCGGCGCGGCATCCGCCGGCCGGGCGAAGTCACTCGGGCTTGGCGCCAGAGGCCTTGACCACTTTGCTCCACTTGTCGACTTCCTCGGTGAGGAGCTTGCCGAAGTCAGCTGGGGAGCCTGGAAGCACCGTGCCGCCCAGGTCGGCGAGGTGCGCCCTCACCTTGGCATCGGCAAGGGCAGCGTTAATTTCCTTGTTGAGTATGTGGACGATTTCAGCGGGAGTATTCCTGGGTACGCCAAGCCCGTTGGCCGTGCTCGCGTCGTAGCCCGGCAGGACAGTGCCGACCGTCGGCACGTTGGGCAGCGCCTCGGAACGCGTCGGGGATGTCACCGCCAACGCGCGCAGCGTGCCGGATCTGACGTACCCGATCGAGGGCGGCATGGTGGCGAAATCAACCTGCACTTGGCCGCCGAGCAGGTCGGTCAGCGCGGGCACTTGCCCGCGATACGGCACGTGCAGCAGATCGATGCCCGCCATCATCTTGAACAGCTCGCCCGACATGTGCGACGTGCTGCCGACACCGGCCGACGCCATGGTGATCTTGCCCGGGTTCGCTTTCGCGTAAGCGATGAATTCGCCAACCGTATTGGCCGGGAACGACGGATGCACGACCATCAGGTGGGGCGCGCGAGCGATGCCCGCGACCGGTGCTATATCGCGGATGAAATTGAAATTGAGGTTGTCGTACAAGGTCGCGTTGATGGCGTCCGTCGAACCCGACAGCAAAAGCGTATAGCCATCCGGGCGCGCACGCGCGACGGCCTCGGCGGCCAGATTGCCGCTGGCGCCCGGCCGGGTCTCGACGATGAATTGCTGGCCAAGCCGCTCCGACAGCCATTGCGCCATCAGACGCGCGAGGATGTCGTTTGCACTGCCGGCGGCAAAGCCGACCATGATACGCACCGGCCGCGACGGATAGGCTTGCGCTCGCGCGATGTGCGACACGCCCGCTAGTGCCGCGGCGCCCGCGGCGAGATGCAAGAGTTTGCGACGATTGACCCTCAAGATTTGTCTGCCCCAGGAGTTTGCGCGCGACGCGTTGGTGTGCCGAGGCACCCGCTTCGATGCCGTCTACTCCGGCTTGATGTTGGCCGCGCGGATCACCTTACCCCACTTTTCGGCTTCTTCGGCAAGCAGCCTCCCATAGTCGGCGGGCGAGCCTCCGACCGCGTTGCTGCCCAATTCGGCAAGCCGCAGCTTCAACGTCGAGTCTGCCAGCGCCGCGTTGATCTCCTTGTTCAGTCTGCCGATGATCTCGGGCGGTGTGTTCGCCGGTGCGCTGATGCCCATCCATGCAGCCGCGTCGTAACCCGGCAGGAACTCGCTAACGGCGGGGATATCCGGCAGGAGCTCCGAACGCGTCGCAGTGGTCACCGCCAACGGGCGTACTTTGCCGGCCTTGATGTGCTCGACGGTCGAGGCGGCGAACATCACCTGCACCTGGCCACTCATCAGGTCGGTGAGTGCGGGCGCTGCGCCGCGATAGGGGACGTGTACCATGTCGACGCCGGTCATCATCCTGAATAGCTCGCCGGCCAGATGGAGGAGGGCGCCATTGCCATTGGACGCCATATTGACCTTACGGGGGTTTGCCTTGGCGTAAGCAATGAACTCCGGAACGGTCTTGGCGGGCACCGCTGGATTGACGACCATGAAAAGCGGGGCCCTGTTGACGCAAGCAACCGGTGCGATGTCGCGGAGAAAAGCAAAATTGAGGTTGTGATAGAGCGTCGTGTTGATCGCAGGCGCCGCGTCGACTGCAAGCAGCGTATAACCATCCGGGGCCGCCTTCACGACGGCCTCGGTCGCGATATTGGTTCCGGCGCCCGGCCGGTTCTCGAGAACGAATGGCTGCCCGAGGCGCTCCGATAGTTGTTGGCCGATGAGGCGCGCCATAACGTCGGTACTACCGCCCGGCGGATAGCCGACGATGATGCGCACCGGCCGAGTCGGATAGGCTTGCGCGCGAGCGAGGCGCGACAGGGCGGGAAGCGCGGCGGCACCCGCGGCGAGATGCAGAAACCGTCGGCGCAGAAGGTTCATGGCGCTCCCCGGGTTGCGAGTTGGCAGAGTATCACTGGGTTGTTCGCAGCACGAGCGGCCCCTAGGGAGGCTCTTTGCGCTAGACCAACCATCACCCTCGCAGCGCGATGAGCGCTGCCCTGGCACTAGGACGCCAAGCCTGAGACAGTAGCTGCTATGAGCTTGGGCAGACGCATCGTGATCTGCGGTGGTGGCGCGATCGGCGCCGCGATCGCCTACTTCACAAGCCGACGCGGCGCGCAGTCGATCATCATAGAGTGTCATGCGGTCGCAGGTGCGGCCTCCGGCAAGTCGGGCGGCTTTCTGGCGCTCGATTGGTGCCACGGCAGTTGGCTCGATGCACTGGCGCGGCGCAGCTTCGAGCTCCATGCCGAACTCTCCGCCGAGCTGGGCGATCCTTGGAGTTATCGGCGCCTGACGACCTACGGCGGCTATGCCGTGGAGAACGATACCGCGCGCGGCGCGCCCGGTCGGCCGTGGCTCTCTGACGGCGTCGCAATCACGAGCCAGCTGGGCTCGCCGGAAACGACCGCGCTCGTCGAGCCGCGCGCGTTCACGACGGGTCTGATGCACGCTGCTCAGGCGTACGGCGCGGTGCTGCGAACGGCTACGGTCGCCGACCTGGTGCGCAGCCCGAGCGGAGCAGTGCGCGGCGTAGCACTCGCGAGCGGCGAGATCATCGAAGGCGATGCCGTCGTCATTGCCATGGGACCGTGGTCGATCCTGGCGGCGCGCTGGCTGCCGCTGCCGGCGGTTTTTGGCGTCAAGGGCCATAGCTTGGTGTTCGAAACCGGTGGGAGCATTCCTGCGGAAGCACTGTTTCTCGAGTACCGCGAGGCGAGCGGCGAAATTCTGACCCCCGAGTTGTTTCCGCGCGCCGATGGCACGACGTGGGTGTGTGCGATCTCATCCCTCGGGCCGCTGCCCGTCGATCCTGCCGAGGTTGCACCTGACGAGGGCGCGCACGCGCGACTCGAAGCGCTGTGCCGAAAAATCTCGCCGGCACTCGCCGCCGCGCCGATCAAAGCGCGGCAAGCGTGTTTCCGGCCGGTCACCGAGGACGGCTTGCCGCTCATCGGCGCCTTGCCGGACATTGACGGTGCCTATGTGGCGACCGGCCACAGCGTCTGGGGCATGCTCAACGCGCCCGCGACCGGCGAGGCGATGAGCGAACTGATCCTCGACGGTGCGTCGGCTCGCGTCGACCTGGCGCCGTTCGCGCCCGGGCGCTTGCCGCCGCTTGACCCGGCGCGTCTGCGCGGCGCCCAGGGCTAGGGCGTCGCCGAACAGCTTCAGCTGGATCTCGCTATTGCGCGCTGCGCGACCACGAGTGGAGCGTCCACCTTAGTCGCTTTCTTCAGCGCGATCTCTCAATGCCGTGCGGCACTGCTCCACAAGGCGCTTGAGCTCGCCGCGCATGTCCTCGCTCGCAGCGTCCTGTCCCTTGAGGTTCTCCTGCAAGCTGTTGACGTAATCGACGCGGGCGCAGATTTGCGCGAGCGGGGTTGTATCGCGCGCCCTCGACCACAAGCCGGCCAAGACGTATCCGGCAGCAAAGCAGACCGCGAGCGCGACAAAAAGGCCTAATCTGGACACGGTTCTCTCTCTGGTCGGCCGCAGTCTGCTCCGGCGGGGTAAGCGGATCAACCAGAGCAGGCTTCGGATTGAACCGGCGCGCGGCTGCGGCGTTGAACGATGGGCCTTCCAAACCAAGGAGACGCGCATGTATCGCACCGTCAGCATCGCAGTCATTGCGCTTGCGGCCATCACGCTTCCTGCTGCGACGAGCCTCGCGCTTGGGCTCGGCAGCGGCGCCGGCACGTTCGCCGCCGCCATGGCGAGCGTCGCGCCCGCCGTCTCGCCCGTCGCAGCAATGGGAGGCGGCGTCACGGCCGGGCCTCCACCGAAACGAGGCGGCGGTACGCCGACGCCGCGCGCGAAAAAGCTGTCGCCGAAAGGCGGGGCGGCGTGCTTCCGCGCCTGCATGCGCGGGGTGTCCGGTGCCGGCTGGGGCAATTTCTGCGATTATTCCTGCTACTGAGGGTGATGAGCTGCGCGCGACGCGGTTTCACTTTTCAAACAGCTCCTTTCCGCCTTCGCTACGCTTCGCCGGGCGAGCAAGCCCGCCATAGCTCCGGCGACGGTGCCCTCGCCCCGCCGTAAGCGCGTTTACGCGCGTCCATAGCCCGTCGAAGACGGGGCGTGAACGCCCTTAAGGACGCGCTATGGCGAAGCCGAGCGGGGAGAGGGTGGGGTGAGGGGCAGATTGAAGCGTGAGGGGCAGCTTTTCCGCGCGTCCCCCTCACCCGATCCTTCACGTGGCGAGTACCGAGCCGCTCTCTCCCCGCAAGCGGGGCGAGGGCGCAATAACGAGGACCGCACGCGTGGTCACATCCCCATTTCACACAGCCCATTCGTTCGCCATTTCACACAGCCTTTCTCGTTCCCGCGGCGCGTTTCTTGCGCCCGGGTTTTGAAACTTTCGCTTCGCGCACCCCTATCGAAGGGTGGCGGAGCGCCGAGAGTCGTACGGGTGCTTGCGAGGCACCCGTTGGGCCTGCACTTGACGCGGCAGGCCAGGCGCTTGCGAGGCGCCTTGCGTCCCATAACGCGGGACGCCCGCCTTCTCGGCGCTCTCACCGTGGCGATTTTAGGCTCCGGTGCCGCGCTTCCCTCACCGGACTTGCGTCCGGATCGGTGCGAGCTCCTCGCATCCGGGTCGTAGTGCCCGGCTGGCGGCTTTCCGTACCTCCCGGGGCAGCGGGTGCGAGCCGCTGCCGCAGGACGCCACGCCTCGCTCCGCCTTCAGGATGTCTCCGGACGACGCCCTTCGATGAGCGAGGCTGGACATGCTGTTAGCATCGCGTGCAAATGGTAGTCAAGAGAAAAATGCACGATGGGCTACAAATTCACTACGTAGCTATAATGGAAGGGGTTCCAAGGGCTTAGCCGCGTCGGGCGTAATCAGCGCGGCGCATTGCGCCACCGGTGCCGTCTGGCCCGCCGTTGAGCGTGCGTTACGGCGAATCTTCTCTATCGAGGAAGCGCGCTTCTGAGCGGTCGGCGAATTCGGGGGAGGCGGTAATGGCGCAATGCGCTTCGCTTATTGCGCCCTGCGCGCTGCATTGCATAAGCATCGGGGCAGCGTCAGTATGATTCTCAGCACGACGATGACTGTCAGCACGACGACGACGTGGAGGTCCGATAATGAAAACGCCATTGACCATCGCGGTCTCAATTCTCCTCGGGGCGGCACTTGGTGGCGCTGCGATCCAAGCTCTGCATGCGCAAGCCAAACCCGTTTACATGATCGCCATCAACGAGGTCACCGACCAGAATGCTTACGCAAAAGAATACGTTCCGCCGGCGCAGAAATCGGTCAAAGATCACGGTGGCGAGTATGTCGCGGCAGGACCAGGAACGCAGCTTGCGGGAAACCTGCCGCACGGGCCGGTTGTGATCCTTCGCTGGGACAGCATGGAGGCGCTAGAAGGCTGGCGCAACTCGCCCGAATTCCAGGCGGCGCTCAAGCTTGGCGAGAAATACGCGAAATTCAATATCGTCGCCGTCAATGGCATGAAATAGTCCTCACGCACGCGTGAGCAGCGTCGTCTCCAGGTCTTCAAGCTGCTCGCCCGCTGACGAGGTGATCGAGCAGCCTTTGTCGGGCGCAATGCGCTGCGCTTATTGCGCCCTGCGCAGTGGCACGTCGCGTGTCGCGATGGCGCGCGAGAACTCTGGTCACCGCCGGGCGTTGGGGAGCGGAGTCCTATCGCGACCGCGCTGGGGCGGCGGCCTTGGTTTCCCGCTCCGATGCCTGCTGTTTTGCTCCCGTATACGACACGCGCCAAATCGTGCCGGCGGTGTCGTCCGCAATCAGCAATGAGCCGTCCTTCATGACGGCGAGCGCCGCGGGGCGGCCCCACACCTCGGCCCGATGTTGACCGGAGACCCAGAAACCCGTCACGAAATTCTCGTAGCTTCCGTCCGGTCTACCATCCTTGAATCGTACCCGAACAATCTTGTAGCCGGTCGGTTCAGAGCGGTTCCACGAACCTTTCATCGCCACGAATGCATCGCCGCGATATTCTGCCGGGAATTGTTCGCCGTCGTAGAACACCACGTCCAAGACCGAGGAGTGCGGCTGGAACAGCACGTCCGGAACAACGGCCGCTTTCACCTTGTCCGGTGCCCGCTGGGCAAAGCCCGGCTGCGGGTTAGGGCCGATATAGGCATAAGGCCAGCCGTAAAAGGCGCCCTTCTGCACGCGCGTGAAGTAATCGGGCGGAAGATTATCGCCAAGTCCGTCGCGCTCCTGAACTCCGGCGTAGAGCTCGCCGGTGGTCGGGTGAAACGCGAGCGAGGTTGGGTTGCGCATTCCAGACGCAAACGTGGTTTGACCGGAGCCATCCGCCTCGAAGCGCTGAATTGACGCCTTGACCTCCGGCTCCACGCCGATATTGCCGGCGGATCCGACGCCAACGAACATCGCTCCGGTTTTTGGATCCAATGCGAGATGGCGGTTCTGATGCCCCGCAACGACGCCAAACACGCCTTTCTGGGTGATCATCTCCTGGCCATACGCCGCCGGCACAGGTTTGCGCTGCTCCGGCGGCACATCCGTGATCTTCGGCTGATCCGCGCGGCCGGCGCGCAGTGCGCCGCTGACGTGCGGCACGCGCCAGATGCCGTCCTGATCTGCAACGAGAACAAAACCGTCGCGATAGGCAAGGCCGTAGGGCGCCCGGAAGTCGTCGGCATAGCGTTCGATGAAGTCCACCTTGCCATCGCCGTCGGAGTCCCGCAGCAGCGTCAGGTATCCCGCCTTCTGCTCCGCAACGATGACATCGTTATTGGGGAGAACGAGCAAGCGGCGAGGATGCTCCAGCCCGGTGACAAATGGCGTGGCGGTGAAGCCGTCCATCACGCGCGGCGCCTGTCCCGCATAGGGGATGACCAAAGATCGGCTTGCCGCCACTGGATCGCTCTTTGGCGGCGGCAACGCGTCCGCTTTGATGGAAAAGCGCCGGCCCAACTCTTGATCGGGATTGCCGGCGGGATCGGTTGTGGTCGGCTGGCTGGGCCTGCTCTGCTGAGCAGTGGCCACGGGAGCGACCATGCAAAAAGCCAGCGCAGCGGCGGCGATTGTGCAGATAGCGCGTCGCATGAAGCCCTCCCTTATTTTCTAAAAAAAGTCGCTCCCATACGGGAGGATGAGACGTCGAGGCCCCAGGAACTTTAGCCATGGAAGCAACTATGCCGGCACAATTCAATAGGTTCAGATCCCGCCGACACAACGGGCAGCGCTACTGACATTCCCCAAGCTGCGGTGCCGAAATTCGCAAGCAATCGGATCCGCCCACAGCGCTTGTCGTCCAGCGCTGCTGCGTCAGTTTGCCCTGAGCATAGGGGATTTCACGGATAGTGCGATCAAGCCAGGATTGGGCAAGATTGGCCAACGAGCAGAGGCCTGCGGAATGCCCTTCACCATTTCCGCTCGCACTTCAGAGGGCCGCGTCACCCTCCGCCGGGATACGGCAGTGGAGGCCGTTCAAAAAGTGGTCGAAATGATAGGCGCAGGCGCGCAAGATGTTTACATCACCGACCGCGAACGCGGCAAAATCTATCGACCCGACGAATTTCCTCTGCTTTTGAAATCCTGGTAGCTGCGCTCGTTTGCTGCGGCGCATGCGGACGCTGCGGCCCTCGTAGGGCGCAATAAGCGAAGCGCATTGCGCCATTGCGCAGTTTGGCCGCGCTTCTCAGGCGGAATATTTCCTGCCGATGGGACAGGCAATTTGGCCGATCCGCGTCATGGCCGGGCTTGACCCGGCCATCCATCGCCTTCGCAAATTTTTGCGAAGAAGATGGACCCGCGGGTCAAGCCCGCGGGTGACCAATACGAGTGGCGAATGGCGCAATGCGCTTCGCTTATTGCGCCCTACGCCTTATTGCCGCGCCGGCGGAGTGTCGGAGACGTGCGTGACGCGTTAACGCGCCTAGCCCGGAACGCAATAGCTGATCGTGCAAATCCCGCTGCGACGGGCGCATCGGCTCAGGGCAATCAGCTTGGCATCGCCGATAAAGAAGCTGCGACCATAAGCAACCGAGCGCAGGCCGGCAGCCTGGCATACGAATGACGAGTATACGAATGCCGAGGCCTCCGACGAGACCAGCGCGGCGAGCGCAGTCGCGAATGCGAGCGAAGCGAGAAACTTAGCCATACCCACCCTCCAGGAGTTACACCACCCGTGGTTTTATATAACGGGAAATGCGGCAAACCGGTGTCGGCAGGGCCTCGTAGGGCGCAATAAGCAAAGCGCATTGCGCCGACACCCTCGTCCCGTGCGCTCGGTCTGCTCCCTCGCCCCGTGAGCCTCGCGAAAGCGGGGGGCACGGGGAGAGCGTTGGGGAGAGGGGCCGCTTAAGCGTGAGGGGCCGCTTAAAAGCGTGAGAAGGCAGCTGGTAGCGCGCCCCTCACCCGAACGAGAATGCGGATCGAATCTTGAGCCCTCTCCCCGCTAATCGTGGGGCGAGGGCACGTGCCGCGCCGGCGCTGCGCAAATGGCGCAATGCGCTCCGCTTATTGCGCCCTACGTCCTGGTGGCGCGCCCCTCACCCGAACGAGAATGCGGATCGAATCTTGAGCCCTCTCCCCGCCAATCGCGGGGCGAGGGCACGTGCCGCGCCGACGCTGCGCAAATGGCGCAATCCGCTCCGCTTATTGCGCCCTACGCCGCGGCGGCCCGAATGCGGCGGCCCGCGCGGCGAGCGCGGTGATGGTGAGCAGAAAATCGGCGGCGTGCGGCGGATCGCGCGTGCTCGCCGCGAACTCCGAGGTGCCTTGGGTGGCGATGAAGCGGGCATAGCGGCATTCCCAGCCCTCGAGCTGGCGCGCGAGGAAGGCGCGGCGCTCGCGGTCGTCGGCCAAGCGCGGCAGATGCGCGTCGATGCGGGCGATAAAGCAGCTCGTGCGATCCGCGCTGCGGCATGCGGCCGGCGCGGTGCCAATTGGGGTTTGCTCTTTTGCAGTCATCCTGTTTCCGACCGTTTGCAATGCGCGGTCGGAACATGACGACAAGATGCGGCAATCAATGTCAACTACAACATGTAGGTAGGAGACGCCAAGTGACGCCGCGCGAGCGGGGGAAATCTGCGCATGTCGCTTCGCTCCATCCGGGCTGCGACGCCATCAGCTGGTCGAATCAAGACAAAGCCAAGTCGTGGATGGCCGCACAAGGCGGGGCAGGACGGAGCGGGCCCGACGCTTCCCCCGCTTCGCGAGGGTCAACCGCGGCTACGGAGCTACCCCCGATCGGCGCCGCGGGAAATCACGTTGACGCGCGCCGCCCATTCGACGGGCACGTCGGGGATCGGCTTCTCGGTCGCGGAATAAAGCGTGTAGAGGCCCTCGGAGGCGCCGCGCTGGATCTGCTTGATGAGGATGCGGCCGTCGGGAAGCCCGACCACGCAGAGTTGGCCGATGAGGTCCGGCGTCACTGGGCGGCGCACGTCGTCGTAGAAGACGTACCAGCGGTTGAAAAACGGGCCCAGGCTCTCGCCGCGAATCTCCACCGCCGCGGTGTTCTCGGCAATACCGATGGGCGGCGTGATCTCGTCGAGATGCGAAGGCGGCACGTCGTAGAAATGCGCAGTGGCGCCCGCCCCGACATAGCCGACCACCGGCACCTTCGGCGGCGGCGGCTCGTCCCCTTCCGGGAACGGCTCGTGGCCGGTGAGCAACCATTCCGGCGTCACCCCGAAGCGGCGCGCGTATTTCCTCGCCTCGTCGGGACCGTAGTCGCGCCCGCCCGGCGTCTCCGCCCGCTCGTGCGCGCCGTAGGTCGACACCGCAATGCCCATCGCCTTGGCGGCAAGCCGCGCCGACTTGAAGCGCTTCTCGCGCGCCATCCGTAGCCGCTCTCCACGCAGTGTGCGCATGAGCGCCCCAATAGCGCGAATACCGCTACATGTGGTAGTTGACACATATAGCTGTGATGTAGTTAACTGCATAAAACTACGATCCGGGAGACGCTCATGCTGCCAGATTTGTTCGACCTGCCGCGGCCGGCACGGGGCCGCGCGGCCTCGCCATGGACCGAGGAGCGCCTGCGCCATCTGCGCCGGCGCTGGAAGGACGGGGCGCGGGCGCGCGAGATCGGTGCCGAGTTGGGGGTCAGCGCGAACGCGGTAATCGCAAAGATCCATCGCCTCGGCATCGCCCGCCTGTCGCCCTATGGCGGGGCGCCCGGGCGGCGGCTCGCGCTGCGAAGGATTCCGGCCGGGGATCGGCCGCACCGCGCGCGCCGGCGCGCCTTCTCGTTGCGCCGGGCCCCGCCGGCGGCGCTGCTCCTCAACAGCAAACGCTTGGTCGAGAACGCGCGCCGCGACGAGGAGATCCCGCGCTCCCAGCGCCGCGCCTTGTTCGAGCTGGACGATGCGAGCTGCAGATGGCCCGTTGGCGATCCCGCCTCGCCGTCGTTCTTCTTCTGCGGCGCGGAGGTGATGCGCAACAAGCCATACTGCGCCGCGCACTGTACGCGGGCCTATCGGCGCCCGCGACCACCGCCGCAGCGCGCGCGTGCCGTCGCGTGCGCCAGGCGGATAATACGCGGCGAGAGGCCGCTTGGAGCCGTTAGCGAGTGAACTGGAATCAGTGCGAGCGGCAAACTCGGTCTTCACCCTCCCCCTTGTGGGGAGGGTGGCGAGCCTTAAGCGCGTTTACGCGCGTCTTCGACGCGCTATGGCGAGCCGGGTGGGGGTCGTGGTGGGGCACGCGCCTCGCGCCACAACAACGACCCCCACCCCCAGCCCCTCCCCACAAGGGGGAGGGGAGCAGATCGAGTGCATGGCGCGATTACCGAGAGGCCGAGAGATCCAACAGTTCCCAGGGGGAGAGCGAAGATGAGGGACCACGAAGGAAACATGAGAGCCACCAACCAGCGGGAGAGCGAAGATGACAGCTAGAGATGCGCGGCTGCGCGATGTGAACAGGCGGCGCACGCCGGTGCCGGTCGAGCGGCGCGCGCTGCCGACGCGGGAGCGCCTGCGCCGCGCCGGCAAAGATGTCGCGCGCGGCGACAGCGGCCAGATCACCATGCGCGACAGCCCGCTCGAGCGCGCGTTTGCGCGCGGCGCGCTCACGGCCGAGCAATATTCGGCCGGGCAGAAATATCGCCATCACTGGTATCACGCCGGGCTGTCCGGCGGCTTGGTGTCGGTCGATCTCAATCGCGTGTGGGCGGTCGACCTCGGCGCCTATGCCGGCATGGCGAAGACGGAGCGGCAGGTGTTTCACCGCCAGCGCTATCGCGAGGCCGTGCAAGCGCTGGGCAAGATCGGATCGCACGTGCTCGAATGGGCGCTGTGCCGGGAATTTGCGCTCGAGCAAGTCGGCCAGGCGCTGGGCTGGACGAGCCGGCCGCAAGCCTACGCGGCCGCGCTCGAGCGCATGAAAGCGGCGCTCGACGAGCTGTGCCGGCTCTGGGGCATCGGCAACCGCGAGGGGTGAGGGGATTATCATGCCGCGCACTCGGTGCGTTCCCTCCCCCGCTTGCGGGGGAGGGCTAGGGAGGGGGCGGGCAACAAGATTCGCGCCTGCATACCCTCTCCCCACCCCTCCCCCGCAAGCGGGGGAGGGAGCAGAGCGAGTTCGCCGCTCGCGCTTTCTCTCATGCTCGACATCCAGCTTGTAGGATTGGTTGAGCGCGCATGTGCGCGAAACAAGATCGCCGCCGCCAGGGAGTGGGTTTCGCTTCGCTCAACCCATCCTGCGCGGTCTGAAAACCGCGAGCCCAGCAGCCGTCACGAGCCGTGGCGCGGCTCGATCTGCTCGCGCGCCGCCGCGCGCTCGCGGAGCACCGTCTTGAATTCGGCCTCGAACGCGGCGAGCGTCTCGAGCCACGCGGCTGCGTTGAGCAGGCGAGGGGCCCCGCCTGGCTCCGGAAGATCCCGGAGAGCTTTTTGATCCGGCATTGCGCTGCTCCATGCTGCGGGCGTGTTCGGCGCGCGTGGCGCGCGAAGCCCTGTTCGGCCGCGCATCGCGCATGATGGCCCCGCATGGTTAAGCCGCGGTTAATGCTGCGCGTGCGGCACACCCCGCACGGGTACCAAGCTTCGGCGAGATCAGGAAAAACGCACGGCGCAAATTTTTCGCTGGACTCGCGTTACAAGAATCTTCCAGAAGGGCGCATTCACGGAAATTCTGTCTGAAAGGGTTCTGGTGCCACTGGAGGGCGCTCCGATCTTGCCGCAAGAATTTCGCTAGGGATCGAGGAGCTGGGCTAAATTATACTATACTGGCGCGACGAGAAGCTGAGCCTCCCCTGTCGAAAGGGAAATTCATGCCTCTGACGATGTTCGCTGCGCTCGCGCTATTACTTGCCACGACGTTTCACGGCCAAGCGGAGCCGACAGTCGGCGACCGGCTCGTTCGCGCCGCGTTTTTCTCCGATGCGTGCCGCCAGGAGGGCGAGGCGCTCGGCATCGCGCGCTCGTCTGATGCGAACGCGCTGATCGCCGCGTTTGCCGGACTGCGGCGGCAGCGAGCGAGCGCCTCCGGCGCCGATGCGGTGCACGAAGACTGCAGGGTGCCGGCGATCGTGTTGATCAATTTGTTGCGGCTCAACGGAATCGAGGCCGATCTCGTTTTCGCAAAGACGGTGAAGGGGGAGACGCGGGCCGATCAGACCCAACGCGTCCTCGTTTACGTGCCGACGCTGGGTCGCTATGTCGATCCTGCGCTGCCGCTTGAAGAGCAAAGCCTCGTCGATCTGCTGGTTCGCGAGCGGGCGGAGCGGACGCACCTTCTTGGCCCCTCGCTCGGCGGCAATGCACGCGACCCTTGCCCCGACACCTGCATGCACGTGTACACGGCAGGCAACGAAATCCCGCCCGTTCGCGTCAAAACCGAAGTGATCCGCGGGCAGTGAGCCGGCGAGACACTCGGTCGCGCCCCTCGCCCCGCGTAGCGGGGTAGGGGCAGCATCTCGCCATACAAACGCTGTTGCCGTTGAGCGTGCTTTTCCCGCTCCTCACCCGGCTCGCGCCCAGAGCGCGTCCTTAAGGGCGTTCACGCCCGTCTTCGACGGGCTATGGACGCGCGTAAACGCGCGCTTATGGGCACTCGCCACCCTCTCCCCGCTGTGCGGGGCGAGGGTGATTGAGTTCGCGGCACCCTCTGTCCTCATGCAAACAGAAAATCCGACGCAACCATCCGGCCTCGTGCTCGACTATCGCGAGCGGCAGCAATTCTTCGGCTTCCATGCGCGCGGCGAGCGCTTCGCCTGCGCCGTGACCCATCGCCGCGCCGGCAAGACGGTGGCGTGTATTCACGAGCTGCAGCGCGCGGCCATCGCCTGCCCGCGCCTGCGCCCCCGCTTCGCCTATCTCTCGCCCTTTCTTAAGCAGTCGAAGACGGTGGCGTGGGATTATCTGCGCGGCGCGATCGCGCCGCTCCTCGATATGGGCGCGCGCGTGCATGAGAGCGAGCTGCGCGCCGATTATCCCGGCGGCGGCCAGGTGCGCCTCTACGGCGCCGACAATCCCGACGCGCTGCGCGGCATCTATCTCGACGGCGTGGTGCTCGATGAATACGCCGACATGGATGCGCGCGTGTGGGCGGAAATCATCCGCCCGGCGCTCGCCGACCGCGCCGGCTGGGCGGTGTTCATCGGCACGCCCAAGGGCCGCAACGCCTTCTTCGCGTTGTGGCGGCGTGCGCAATCGGAGGAGAACTGGTTTTCCCTCATGCTCAAGGCGAGCGACACCGCCCTCATTGCGGAAAGCGAGCTTGCGCTCGCCCGGCGCGACCTGTCCGAGGAGCAGTACGCGCAGGAATTCGAGTGCTCGTTCGAGGCCGCCGTCGCCGGCGCCTACTACGGCAGGCTCATGGCGCGCGCCGAGGAGGAGCGGCGCGTGGCGCCCGTGCCGCACGACCCGGCCGCGCCGGTGTGGACGTCCTGGGATCTCGGCATGCGCGACGCGACCGCGATCTGGTTCGCCCAGGCGATCGGGCGCGAGATTCGCATCATCGATTGCTACGAGGGCTGCGGGGTCGATCTCGGCCATTACGTGCGCGAGCTTTTGGGCCGGCCTTACGTCTATGCCGGACACATCGTGCCGCACGACGCGCAGGCCAAAGAACTCGGCACCGGAAAAAGCCGACTCGAGGTGCTCGAGCAGCTGGGCTTGAAAAACATCGCGCTCGCGCCCATGCACCGCATCGAGGACGGCATCAACGCGGTGCGCGTGTTCATCCCGAAGTGCTGGTTCGACGCGGGAAAGTGCGCGCGCGGCATCGACGCGCTGAAACTCTACCGGGCCGAGGTCGACGAGAAGCGCGTCGATCCCTCGGGGGCGCCGCTGCTCAAGCCGCATCCGGTGCACGACTGGGCCTCGCACGCGGCGGATTCGTTTCGCTATCTCGCTATGTCGCTCGACGCCAAGGCGGCGCGGTCGGGCTTCCACCGCCGGCTCGATTATGGGCAGCACGTCGTGGTGTGATGCGTGTCCCCCCGCAAATCCCGCTCGACTGAACCGCGTTGGCGGCTCCCGACGCTCGTGGCATGTCCGCTTTTGCTCCGGTCGCGTCCGAAGCTCGGCGTCGCAGCAAATCGACGCGTTGTGCCAATCGCGACCGAATGCATCGCAGCAAACAGCATCGCTATTCGATCAACTCGTCGGCGCGCAGCAAAAACGACTCGGGGATCGTAAGGCCAAGTGCCTTGGCAGCTTTCAGATTGATCACCAATTCGTATTTAGTGGGATTCTGCACCGGGAGCTCGCCCGCCTTCGCGCCCTTGAGGATGCGATCGATGTACACCGCTGCTTGCCGGTATTGCTCGGCGGGGTCGTGGCCATAGGATGCCAACCCGCCCTCGGCGACGAAGTAGCGGAAATCGTAAATGGCTGGCAAGCGATGCCGAGCCGCAAGTTCAATGAGCTGGCGGCGATACGCGTTGGTGACCGAGTTCGCGAACACGATCAGCCCGCCGTTCGCCTCGCGCGATGCCGCGGCGATGGCACGGTCGACGTCAGCGCCGTCGCGTACGCCCGCCAGGGTCACGCGCACGTGCAAGGAGGGGGCGGCAGCCTCGATGGCGTGCGCGATACCGACTTGAGTGGATTGTCTCGGATCGAGAATGACTGTGACGTGAGCGACATCATGCGCCGCTTCCTTGAGCACCTCTAGCTTCTTCCCGCCCATTGCATATTCGCCGGTGGTAAACCCGGTGATGTTCCCGCCCGGCTGCGCGAGACTCGCGACGATGCCGTCTGCGACTGGGTCAGGAACTTGCACAAACACGATCGGTATCGTGTGGGTTTCTTGCCGCAGCAGCGGCAACACGAGTGCGTTGTTGACGAAGATCACATCGGGTTTCATTCCGACGAGTTCACCTGCATAGAAGCGGGCGCGATCGGGATCGCCACCCGGCCAACGAAACTCGATCCGGACGTTGCGGAGGTCGCTCCATCCCAATTCCTGTAACCTCTGCAGCAAAGCCGTGACGCGACGTTGCCCCTCCGGGTCGCCCTGGGAGAAGACGGTGAGCACGCCAATGCGGCGCACTTGCTCGCCCTGCGCCCGCACCGCGAGCGGCCATGATGCCGCGCCGCCGAGAAGCGTGATGAACTCGCGGCGCCTCACTCGATCACCCTGTCGGCGCGGGCCAGAAACAGCGGCGGCACGGTGAGCCCGATCGCCTCCGCGGCCTTCATGTTGACCACCAGGTCGAGCCGGGTCGGCTGCTCGATCGGCAGGTCGGCGGGCTTGGCGCCCTTGAGGATCTTGTCCACGAACGCGGTGGAGCGGCGGAAGGCCGCGTAGTAGTTGGGGCCGTAACTGACGAGCCCGCCTGCCTCGACGAAGCCCTCGAACGGGTAGATCACTGGCGCGCCGAGCTTGAGCGCGCCCTCGCGGATCGCATCGCGCAGATTGAACAGGCGGCCGGAGAGCATGACGATCAGCGCGCCAGGGCGCTCGGGCCCAAGCCCCGCATAGGCGGCTTCGACGCTGGCGCGGTCGCGCACCGGCATCGGCACAACCATCACGCGCTTGCTGCGCGCCGCCTTCTCCGCCAGCGCGTCGAAGCGCGTGGCGCCCGGATCGGCGGCATCGTTGATAAAGCCGACCCGCGTCAGCCCGGGCACCAGCTCGGTGGCGATCTCGACGTGCTTCGTGAGCACCTCGTCATAATGAACGGCGATGCCGGTGATGTTGCCCCCGGGGCGCGCCAGGCTTTGCACCAGCCCGCTCTCCACTGGATCGTAGGAGAGGCTGAGCACGATTGGAATGGTCGAGGTCTTCGCCTTCATCAGCGCAACGATCTCGCTGATACCGGACAGCACTTTCGGGTTGAGCGCGATCAGCTCGTCGATCAGCCCCGGCAATCGCGCCGCCTCGCCGTTGCCGTAGCGCACTTCCAGCCGGACGTTGCCGCCATCGACCCAGCCGAGTTCGCGGAACCCGGCGCGGATCGACTCCTCGTAAGGCTTCACGACCCGCTCGCCGGCGACCCAGACGAGCCCCACAACCGGCAATCCGGGCTGCTGCGCGCGCGCCGCGAGCGGCCACGCGGCAGCCGCGCCGCCTGCGAGCGTGATGAACTCGCGGCGTTTCACTCGATCACCTCGTCGGCGAGCGCGAGCAATGTCGGCGGAACGGCGATGCCAAGCGATTTCGCGGTCTTGAGATTGATCAGCAGCTCGAACTTGGTGGGCGCCTGAACCGGAAGATCGGCAGGTCGCTCGCCCTTGAGGATGCGATCGACATACGTCGTTGAGCGGCGGAACAGGTCCGGAATGTCGAGAACATACGATATGAGGGCGCCGCTTTCGGCGATCTGACGCGTATTAGCGACCGTTGGAACATTGTACTTGAGGGCGAGGGAAGCGATCGCCTCGCGATGCACCTGGGTGAAGATGTCGCCGAGAGCCAAAAGCCCGCCGCCACCGCCCCGGGGAAGTGCGGCAAATACCGCCTCGATCTCATCGTCGTCGTGGCAGGGTGCGTCGCGCACAGTCACGCCGATCGACTTGGCCGCGTCTTCCATCGCACGGACCATCCGGCTGGCGTAGGGTGCGGTTGCGGGATTGTAGAGAATCGCCACGGACGAGGCCGGCGGCGTGATCTGAGTGAGCATTTGCAGCTCTTTTGTGTATATCGGTGGAGTGTAGCTCTCGAAGCCGGTGAAGTTGCCGCCGGGATGCGCGAGGCTATCCACATAGCCCAGTCCTACCGGGTCGCTGATGAGGGCGAACACGACTGGAATCGCTTTCGATTGCTGCCGCATCTTTTCAACCGCGGGATTACCGCCGGCGAGGATCACGTCCGGCTTGAGCGCGATCAGCTCCGCTGCCTGGCGTTCTGCCAGTGCGGCGTCGGCGCCATACCAGCGCCAGTCGATCAGCAAGTTGACACGTTCCTTCCAGCCGAGTGCGTCGAGCCCCTGCAAGACGCCGGCGATGATCCCCTTGCCGAACGCGTCGCTTGCGAGACCCAAGGTTAGGACGCCGAGGCGCTGCCTTTCGCCCCGCTGCTGCGCATGCGCCAGGACCGGCCACGCCGCCGCGCTGCCGAGCAGCGTCATGAACTTTCGGCGTTTCACTCGATCACCTCGTCGGCGCGCCAGTAGAACGAGGCCGGCACGTCGAGGCCGAGTGCATTGGCGGTCTTGCGATTGATGACCAACTCGAACTTCGTGGGCTGCTGGATCGGCAGATCGGCGGGTTTCTCTCCCTTCAGAATCCGACCTGTGTAGAGTCCCAATTGTTGGTACGCATCGACCAAGCTGGGCCCGTAGCTCATGAGGCCGTCCGCAATCACGTATTCGCGAAAGGCGTAAATCGCGGGCACCGCATCATGCATCGCAAGCGACACGATGCGTTCGCGACGAAGCGTAAACAGCGAATCGTTGGAGACAATTAAGGCCTTCACCCGATCTCGTGCCAGGATCGAAAAAGCGGAGTCGATTTCGCGCTCGCTGCTCGCATTGATGACTCGGACGCCTAGATGCATCGTGTGTGCGGCCGCCTGAATCTCTTTGGTGTCGGCTTCCGCATTCGGATTACCGGGATTAACCAAGAAAGAGACCGTGCTCGCTTGCGGCAAGAGTTCATGTAGTAGCTCCAGCCGCTTTGCCCCCAATTCGGCGGCAATCTGGCTGATGCCGGTGATGTTGCCTTCCGGCTGGTTAAAGCTGGCAACGAGTCCGACTTTGATCGGATCATCGCCAATAAGGAAGACGATCGGGATGGTCCTCGTCGATGCTTTTGCTGCTAGAGCGACGACTGTACCACCTACTGAAGTGATGACGGCGACGCGACTCTTAGCCAAATCGGCAGCTAGCGTTGGCAGGCGCTGGTAGCGACCTTCGGCAAAGCGATATTCAATCGCTACATTTTGCCCTTCGACGTAGCCAGCTTGGCCAAGGCCCCGCTTAAACGCAGCGACGAATTCCACGATGGGGCCAAGCGAGCCGCTGCTTAGAAACCCAATCACCGGCAACGCTGTCTGCTGCGCGCGTGCCGATAGCGGGCAAGCGACGGCGCCGCTGAGCAGAGTGATGAACTCGCGCCGCTTTGTATGTCGGGAAAGCAGCATTCTGAGCGGCGACGGGGGTTCGGTCATGACCGTCTGCCCGTCGCGACCGGAAGCCCGCAGGCGCTTCGGATCCGAAACCGCGAATG